>ERZ1370068.3051-contig-2175_pt1 | contig 39916 bp, 77 predicted proteins | sample MGYA00561227_ERZ1370068 | MGnify/ENA primary metagenome ERZ1370068 (study PRJEB38410, sample SAMEA6850437) | metagenome | study: Metagenomic assessment of the ecological functions of the soil: analysis of the soil microbiota associated with the... | reverse complement strand
CGTACTTCGTTCAGTTACGTATTGCGACCAGTGGCTTGTCGGGAACGATCCTCACGCCGGTGACGTTGCCGACATCGACGCCGGCCAGACCGGACGGGAGCGCCAACTCGCAGCCCTCCCGGCATTGTCGAAATACGATTTGAGGTTGATTTTGGGAGTGAACAAGCCCGGTGGTCCCGCTCATCAGGAAGGAGTGAGCACGCCCAGCGTGATGCTGGCGGCCGGCACGGTGAGGCCGACCCGCAGTTGTGACCACTTCAGCTGCTTCTGGCTGAGGCACCGCGTCCCCTCGCCCGGACGGAATCGGCGCCCGGCCCAAGCATCCAACCAATGCCATCAACACCTCGACGCACGGCGTGGAATTCCGCTGATCATAACAGACCATAACTCGCCAATTCACGCCCGCCGCAGGGCGTGCCAGCGCGGAAACAGTAGCAACGCCACTCCGTAGTGCGGCTGCGCCGCCTCAGCTAGCGTGACATTCAGCCGAAGCGGATCGCGATCCACCATGGCAAGCACCGAGCCCAACAACGCGAGGCCGCGTTCATGGCCCAGGCCCATTCCACGCCGTTGTCGGCATTGGTGGAGAGTCAGCGAATTCTGTGACAGGCAGTTCGAGGTCGCCTCACTGTTCGTGATCGCGCGCAGGCCCGTGGGAAAGGGCATCCCCATGGCCAAACCCAGAGGACCGAGCACGAGCGCGCGCTACCCAAGCTTGATGGCGAAGGGCAATCCGATCAGTGCTGAAGAAGTCCGGGCAGTACCCAGGTGGTCAGGAGATGGCAACGTGATTAACACGGCAAGGGGAATCCAGCCGCTCGGAATGTTCGACAACCAACGCCGCGAGAGCAGGCTTCCCGCCCCGCTCGCCAAAAGCAAAGAAAGATGACGACCGTCAGCGCGCACGTGGGATGTCCGAGAAACGAGACAAATCGCTGAATGCAGCTGATCTCGACCCAGGGATGTACCCAGAGCCCCACCGCGACGAAGTAAAGCAGGGGCAGTGAGCGCTGGGCGCGGCCAGCACGCAGAGCCATCGGCAAAATAAGGAAGGCCAGACGGCGAGCGCTGAGATTACGAAGACTACTCCCAGGACCACCACACCCAGGTTGACTTTCCAGTCGATGCCTTTCTGTAATCCGCCGTCGTGCAGGATCTGATCTGTTTTCAGGGTGAAGAAGAAGAAGGGAGCGTTGTCGTCCACAGGCGCAACGTTGCACGGGTAGTCGCGCGCGAACGCCTGGGGTCATTGCCGGCGATGAGCGCGGAAAAACGCATTCTGCTTAGCGTGGAAGGTGTGCACAAGACGGCCGAGATCCTCGTGTTCCTCGAGGTGCGCCCTGGACGCTTTCCTCGTCCGCGGTGAAAGGCGACTTCTTCCGCCAGCACAACCACGGGAATTCCGTCTTCATCGAGTTCGCCGTCGGACACGATGATGAAATGCTTCGCCGGATTGGCGACGCCCATCTGGTGAAGCGCTTCGGTTTGCGACCGAAACTACGCGCAGGGCCTCGCGCGGCTGCTGGAACTCCCAGCGCGTGATGGCGATCATCCCGTCCGGCTTGAGATGTTCGAAAGTATTCGCGAAAGGCGTCGACCGTGTAGAGAGCTGTTTTCGCTGAGCGCGAAGGCGCGCGCGCGGCGGTCGAGGCCCAGGTGTCGACCAGCGTCATCTGCACCACGTCGAAATTGCTGGTTCGCGTTGCGGACGAACGACCGACCGTCCGTGACGTGAATATGCGACTCTCAGGCCGCTGGTAGAGATGGTAGGAGTAGTCGGCGTATCGCCCGCGCATGATCGGTGTTGGCGATGATGGGATTGATTTCGATTCCGGTGACGCTCGGGACTGCCGTTGGCGACCGCGCGCAAAACGTCCACGCCGCCGCCCGGGCCCGATGATGGCGTAGTCGCCGTGCGGGCGCAGCACGTTGGCGCAGCGCAGGCGGCGCCGACATCAAGTTTTCTTGCCAGTCGGTGCCCTGCCAGCGCGTGCGGATCGACGTTCATGATGTAGGTGGAGGCGTCGGCATCGATGACGATCGCCTTTCCGTTCGAACCTTGGCTATCCGACTTCGACGCGCGAGATGGCGTTCCAGCGCGCGAACTCCACCCACGATTTCGATCGCGGAGCATGCCCTTGGCGTAGACGACGTCGATGAGGCGGCCTGAGTAGTTGCCAGGCGATCCAACAGGAGCAAAGCGCCTGCCAGGATCGTGAGCTCGCTTGCGCGTCTGGGGTGCAGCTGCCCAGATCGCGCTGCTGACGCCATCGCAATGCCCAGAACAAGATGGTGTTCGGCCCGCCAATGCCGTTGAGTAAGGGCACGATGCTCAGGCACGCCAGCGCGCCGCCGCAGGAGATCGGCTCCATACAAGGCGCGTGATGGTGCGAGACTTCGCGTGCGAACACCGCCGAGAAACAGCAGCCCGTCAGAAAAAATGGAACTGCACTGCAGCCAGATAGAGAGCGGTTAAACGGCCCAGGTTTCCCCACGAAAGTTCCAGCGAGACGGGTACGTGAAGCACGACCTCGAGAACGATCGGAATCATGCAATGGCATTCAAGCAACAAAGGCCGCGCTGCCAGGCGGTCTCGTCTCGATCCGGTTCAAGCCGCTGCTTGCGCAGATATGCCAAGACTCCACCGGCTCCCAGTCCCAGGAGCGCGATCGAAATCGCCAAAACGCGAAGTGGTAAAACAGCACCACCGAAAACAGGCGAGTGAGGGCTAGTTCCAGCAGCCAATGCGGCATAGCTGCTGAGCCCGATGCCAATCAGCAAAGTTTGTGACGAAGGACTCTGCCGACACAGAAGGCTGGGATAGGGACACAGTGGATGCCATGATTCAGATTGGAGCGCCAGTCTAGCAGAACGAATCAGCTTTCCAGGATGACCTGCGCCATCGCCTGCTCTGCCGTGTGTGGTGAGTGACAGGGCGATGTTGACCGCGCGCCAAACGAGCGGCGAATTCAGCGGCTTCCCGTGGAGCGGCAAGGTGGGCCGGCCGCCCGGCTTGCGCGCGACTTCAATGTCGCGCCAGCGCACGCCGTGGTTCCAGCCGGTGCCAGATCGCCTTCATGCCGGCTTCCCTGGCTGCGAAGCGCGCGCATAGCGCTCGACCCGATTGGCTTTCGACTCGCAGTACTGGATCTCGCCCTCGGTGAAAATGCGATGGAGAAAGCGCTGACCGTGCCGTTCGATGGCCTGCGCGAATGCGCGGCACCTCGGCGATGTCGATCCCCGTGCCCACGATCATGCAGGAACGGTAACACAGGTCAGTCGGTGCTGACGGTTGATGGCTGATCGGTTTGAAAGCCTCTCGTCTGAGAAGGTTGCTGTTACGGGAAAAAGACTTTCGGGACTGTAGACAACCTGATTTCCGATCAGGCGGGCTTCGGCGGTCATGCGGTGTGGTTTGGGCGGGCCTTCCGCGTCGATGTGCAAGACGGTATGACCGTGTGCGACCAGCCAGTCCGACACCAGCATGCGGTGACACTGAAACCAGACGCGCTCCGCGCACATGTAAGCGGTAAGGTGAGTTCTCTGCCAGGCGGAGAAGAGTCTCTATCGACTCCTCGAACTCCGGGGTGTGAGCATGTAGTCGGCATAGTTGCGGAAGCTCTGCGTTACGCAGGGTCAGTATTTGGAGAATCCTCGCGCGACTTCTTTCGATATCCGCCAAGACCGTTCATCCAGACATAGCGAATGCCCGCGGTCACGGCAAGGACTGCTCCCAACGCCTCGCGGTTGAAGTGCGGCAAGCGTCTGGATGCGGGGAAGGCGCGAATGTCGACGAAGCGTTTGGATTCCATGCATGCGCAGGACGCGAATAAGCTCTTCAATCGAGCGAGTTAGAGTGTCCGATGGTGTAAAGGGTGGCCATGACGTCCGGGCTGGACGAATCCTCGATGACTTAGGAGTGGCCGACGGATTGCATCGCAGCGCGGCTGACCAGGAGTCCTGCTCGGGAAAGACGGTGCGCAAATCAATCAAGACAAGGCCGTCTGCTGCGACGCGGGCGATGATGGGCGGTTCTTGCGACCGCAAGTGCGCCATCAGACCATCGGCACGCGCAATCTGCTGACGTTACAGCAAGCAGGCGAGTCGGCAAGGTGGAAGACGGCGCTGCTCCCCCGCCGATCACGGATTGCGCCATCGACCACCTCGCACGTGTTACCTTCTCATTGTTTTGCAAGTTGCCTGGCTATCGCTCTCGGCCGCGCGCGCCGATCTGATCGCGAGTCATTCTGCATCATTCGCAGTGCGGGAATCGCATCATAGTCGCCCCCTTCACGTACGCGAGCAGGGTTGCCTCCAAGGCCGCGTACGTCAACTTGTCCACTACGCAGTGCACGGAACAGGAGTTCTTTCGCATCCGCTCAATCAGTGCGGCCGTTCCCGTCAGCATGCCGGCCTGCGGCCCGCCGAGCAGCTTGTCGCGCGCTGTAGGTGACGACATCGACTCCAGCGCGCAGGCTCGCAGCTACTGTGCTTTCTTCAGCCGAGACCCACGGTGCGCAGATCGAAGATGAGCGCCGCTGCCCAGATCCTCGATCACAGCCAGGTTGCGCGCTCGCGCCAGAGCCACCAGTTCTTCGAGAGCCGGCTGTTCCGTGAATCCCAGTGATCTGGAAGTTGGATCGATGAACTCGGACAGCGGACGCGCGTGTTTTCCGTTGATGGCGTTTTCATAGTCCGCAATGCGGGTGCGGTTGGTGGTGCCCACTTCGCGCAAGATTCCGTTCGACTGCGCCATCACGTCGGGAATGCCGGAACGATCCGCCAATCTCCACCAGTTCGCCGCGCGACACGATGACTTCGCCGCGCGCGGCCAGCGTATTCAGAGCCAGCCACACGGCGGCAGCATTGTTGTTCACGACGATGGTTGAGGGTTGACCAGCCACTGCATGGCCGTCGCCCGCTGTGGCGAGTGCTTAAGAGTTTTGAAACAGCCGATCCACGTGGACGTCGCGTTTACCGCGTTCGCCGCAAGTCGAGATCCAACTCGAGATTGGAATAGCCTTCGCTGGTTCTGTGAATCGCTGTCGACCGCGCTGCTCGCCAGCGGCGCGCGACCCAGGTTGTGATGCAGGATGACGCCCGTGGCGATGTAATCACCGGGCGCAAGGAGAACGCCGAGGTTTTTGCAGTTCGTTCCGGACCGCGTCTTCCATAGCGGAGATCGCCGTCTCGACTTGCTGGGAATCCATTTCCCCGCGGCTGATTTCTGACCGTAACCGCTCCACGACCGCGCGCGGCGTCCATCAACAAGCAGAGTGCCCGGCGTGCGCCGCGGCTTCCAGGAGCGCAGGGGCTTCAATAGTTCGTCAATCGAGGGAGTTGACCGATAAAGATCGGCCTTGAGACGCAGTCTTCACGTGGACGATTATCCCACGCGTGATGGGGGCGTGCGGACTGGGATCAAGAGCGGCCGGGCAGGGTGCCCGCCCCACACACTCTGGCCTACAGCGTGTATGCAGGCCAGCAGATCCTGGATCTGCTGCTGGTCGAAGTCTGTCCAAAGCCGGGCATCTTGCTGCGGCCCGAACATGATGATTTCGCCTACGCGCTCGTCGTTGGCGGGCAGGCCACGCTCTCTGACAGGTATTGCTTCTTAAAGATGCCTTTGAAGCCCGGACGCTTTCTTGCCGCTGGTCGAGTAGGGCTCGTGCAGTGATCATGCAGATGCCGGTCGTAGATGCGCCGGCCCGCACTCTGCTGCTCATTGAGCCCCAACTCGGCGTCGGACTTGCAGGTTCGCGGCACTACAGCCTGCGAGCAGGAGAATTCCGGCCAGCGCGCTGCACTAACGCCAAGCCACCCATCCATGGCCTTTGTGGCTTCAAGTCTCGTCATCCGCTCCTGCCCAACGCGGCTGATCTGTGCCTCATGTTCGTTGCCGGACGTACAATAATGAGCGCAAAGACCCATGGCTCGTCGTCGTCAAGCGCATCTACGACAAAGTTTCACGCCAACGATGGCGCGCGTGTGCTGGTCGATCGGCTCGGCCACGCGGAATCAGCGAAGGAAGCTGCGCCTCGACGCGTGGCTGAAGAACTTCGCCCGTCCGACGAGTTACGCCGCTGGTCGCATCGCCTGGCGAAGCCTGAAATGTTCCGCCAGCGCTACTTCGCGAACTGGCTCGGCCCGGAAGCAGCGGAGCAGCTGCAGGAGCTTTATCAGCCTGCGCCAGGACGCAGCGATTAACTCACTCTACGCTTTCAGGACGAAGAGCACAACAACGCAGTGGTCCTGAAGATCTGCTCGACGGTATGAAGAAGCCTCCAACCGGAACGGGACCGGCCGCGGCGGGGGCAAGCCGACTGCGCAAGGCTGCGCGACGCCCTGCAGAACCTGATCGCGCTGATCCGCTCACGAAAGCCTCTACTCGCGTGGGGAGCGGTTTGTCATCGACGATCGGCCTTGACGATCGTCGTCGATGGCGTCTGTCACTTCTTGGCAGGAACGTTGAGGTTATTCGGTCAGGGAATCGAGAAGGCCACCGGCTCGCCGTGATTGGTGATCGCGTAGCCCGATAGGGTTTTAACTCCGCCCAGCGATCCGGTCTTTCCGTACACCTTGCCTTGTGCAATCCAGTACCTCGCGCTGCGATCGGCCAGCAGAGCCGTCGATCCCCGCCACCGGCAGTGTGTCCCGAAAAGGGCGCTTCGAGGGCTGCTGCCACGCGTATTCGAGCAGAACCACGACCGCATGGGGCGTTACCAGATTTTGCCGCGATAGCCCCGAGCCGTCATAGAAAACGTACTGCTCGCCCGGCACGCTCCGCCTTCGTAGAAATCCGCGAACAACTTCGAGACCGCTCTCGCTGCCGTAGCGACGGTTCCTTTCTCTGCGGCCGAGAAGACGCGAGCAGGGATTTCTGCGTGCAAGTTCTGACCGACCTTGTTGATCACCCGGATGTCTTCAATTAGCGGCCGGGACTCGAGCTCGCCAGCACAAGTTTGCCGGGCAATCCGGGCGCAGGTCGGGAGATTCGTCGCCGCCGCCTCCGCGCCTCCGCCGTAGCCGTTACGCTGAAGGTGGAGAAGACCCGCCAGTTCCGGTGTGGTGCGTACGCTTCGCGCCCGTAAACCGTAATGCCACGTTTTTCCAGCAGACTCCGGAAGAGCGCTGGAAACGAGAACGCCGCAGGATCTTCGATCGCAATCGCCTCGTTAGCGCCCTTGTCATCGATGGGCATCTCGCCCCAAAGGGTCAGTGCCAGTCGAGCCCGGCTCGCGGTTGAAGAAGATGCGACGCGCCGTTCCGGCGGGCGTCGTCATGATGCGGTTGTCGACGTGGTAGTAGTCTGGCAAACGGCACGATCGATCACGAAGGCCCGTTCGCCCGCTCGATCGGCGGGCAGGATGTTCACGAAAACTAACGTTGTCGTTGATGGTGAGAGCCGTGACCGGGCGCCGTCGCCCCACACCAGGTCGTCCTGACTCCAGCCCTCGCCATAGCGTTCGAAGGCGAAGTAGGAGTCGTCAGCGACCAGAGTCACCGTCCACGTACTTCACGCCCTTCTGGACGAGGCTGTCCCAGGATCCTCCAGCACTTTGATGGGATGATCGTTCCGCTGTGTCCTCAGGTCGTAGGGCAATTCGCGGCCCGAGAGGTTTGGATCGCCGCGGCCGATCAGGCACCAGATCTCCGTTCAACCGGCCGTGAGTGTCGAGCATCCCGTTCGTCTCCACCGAGGTCTTGAATTTGTAGTCATGGCCCAATCAATGCCAGGGACGCGGCGGTAGAAGCAGCTTGGTATTCGAAGCGGGAGTGAAAAGCTTGTCGGCGTTCTGCGAGTAGAGAACGACTCCAGTGTCCAGGGATCGAATTTCGATTCCCCAGAACCGCGAGCCAGGCTCGGGTTCGGAGAGAATTTCGGAGACGCGGGCCGGAAGCTTCTTCTTCCTTGCCGCCTGCGAAGGGAAGATAGCGCCAAGACACACGGCAAGCAGCAGCAGCACGGAGCAGGACCGAAACCGGCGCATGTTGTTTCTCAAGGCAGATTTTAGCACTGAAAGGCGTGCAGGACTTCAACGGTCATTTGGAGCCAGAACCCGAGGCCCGAACGGTGTCTTGGGCGGTTTCCCCGATCCCCGATTCCTCGGCCCGATGTTCAGGCTCATCCTTTTCCCGCCGTCATTTAGAATTTCGTCTGCATGCGCCCTGTCTTCGACTGGAATATCGGGTCACGTTGCTTACCGCTCGGCAAAGCGAACGCTGGTCATGGGCATTGTGGACGTTACGCCCGACTCGTTTTCCGACGGCGGCCAGTTCATGACCCCGAAAAGCAGTGGCACGCGATCCAGATGCTGACGACGGCGCTGACATCATTGACGTCGGTGGGGAATCAACGAGGCCGGGAGCCAAGCGTTGCCGGATCAACCGCAAGCAAGCAAGGCCGATGTTGCGAAGGTGGTTGCCGAAGAGGAAGAATTGGAGCGTGTGCTCCCCGTAATTCGGAAACTCAAGCAACTACGTTCGGATTCGGTCATCTCGATCGTACGTACAAGACTAGCGTGGCCCGTCGCTGCCGTCGAGGCAGGCGCCAGATCGTGAACGACGTGAGCGCTTTCGATGGGACCCGGCGATGGCGAAGGCCGTCGCCGAACTCAAATGCGGAGCTGTTGTGATGCACACGCGCGGCCGAGCCGGAAGAGTGGCGGACCCTCGAGTCCCGTGTCGGACATCGTTGCGTAACGTGAAACGTGAGTTGCGTGAATGGTCTGACAAGGCGATGCTTGCGGGGTAAAAGCGCGAACGACTGGTGCTCGATCCTGGTTTCCGGCTTTGGCAAGAATTTCGATCAGAACTCATCCATTGCTTCGCGTTCGACGAATTCCATCAGCTTCGCTATCCCTTGCTCGCCGGGGTGTCGCGGAAATCATTCGTGGGGAGGATGCTGAACCGCAATGGCCAGGATGCTGCCGTGGACCAGCGCCTGTATGCCACCCTGGCAACCAGAAGCCGTCGTCATTCTCGAAAGGGCGCACATCGTGCGCACGCACGACGTTCGCGCTAGCGTGGGAACCGCGCGCGCGCTGCGGATGTGGTTGCCCATAGGAACAAGCTTTCTAAGAAGACATGCATCATTCGCAGCGCGGGAAGCATCTGTGTCTTGCGGTTCGGTCACCGAAAATTTTCCTCAAATGCCAAGATGGAGCAGCGGATTGAACTCACGAGAAATCCGCGCGTCGCATGTGCGGCGCGATGCCGCCCCAGAGTCGGAAGGCACCTGCGTCCTCTATTGGATGCAGCGTACCCAGCGTGGTGTCGACAACCCCGCGCTAGAGTGTGGCGGTTGAAGCGGCGAATGCTGTCTGCGCAAGCCGGTCATCGTCTTTTCGCACCGCGCCCATTTCCTCCTGCCAATCTTCGGCACTATGCGTTCCTGGTACAGGGGATTCCGGATATCACCGAAGCGCTTGAGAAACGCAACGTCGGCTTTATTCTGCGTCGCTTCCCCGGCCATAGTCTGTTGAAATCTGTGAGGAAGTTCGGCCCGCACTCGTGGTTGGCGATGAGAATCCGATTCGCCAGGCCCGCGGTTGGCGCGAGACGGTTGCCAGGAAACTCAAGATTCCGCTGTGGACGGTGGACGCTGACGTCATCGTCCCGTCGAAGCTGCTCGAGAAGGAACAGCACGCCGCGTTCATCATTCGACCCAGATTGCAGAAGCACCTCAAGCTAGTCCCTGGTTCTGTCCGCGGATCCAAAGGCGCAAGGTCGTATGGACGAAACCGCGCGAACGTGAAGGGCTATACATCTGACATCGACGTGGACGACGGTCGACTAAGGGCTGGGACATCGACCGGTCGGTTGAACCCGTGGCGCAGTGGAAAGGGGGCTCCCGCGAAGGCCATGCAGGGTGAAAGAATTCGTGCAGCATAAGCTGCCGAACCACCTACAAGACCGGAACCATCCGGGCGCGAAGGCACCAGCCGTCTCCCCTTACCTGCACTTCGGCCATATCAGCCCTGTCACGGTGGCACTGGCTGTCGAAAAAGCCGACGTGCCGCGGCCCGTCAAAGACGCCTTTCTGCATCAGGTCGTCACGTGGCGGGAGCTTTCCGTGAATCTGGTGCACTTCAATCCGAACTATGACAGCTTTGAATGCGGAGAGAATTGGGCGCAACTCGTACTCTGGCTGCGCATGCTTGCTGATCCACGGCCGGTTCTCTATACCGAAGCGCAGCTTGAAAACGCCGAGACACACGATACGCTCTGGACGCAGCCCAGATGCAGATGGTCGCGACCGGGTGGATGCACAACCACGTCCGCATGTACTGGGAAAGAAGATTCCCTGTGGTGGACGAGGTCGCCCGCGCAGGCCCAGCAGATCGCCGTCCGTCTGAGATGACAAGTACGAGATCGATGGCCGCGACCCGAATGGCTACGCCGGGATCGCCTGGTCGATCGTCGGCAAGTTCGATCGACCCTGGTTCGATCGGCCGATCTTCGGGCAGATCCGTTACATGGCAGGGGCGAGCACTGGGAAGAAGTTCGATAGCAAAAAGTACATCGCACAATACACTCAGGAGAAGATGTTTGGCGATTAAGCGCCTCCCGGCCAAGCCTGCAGAAACGGCATTACGTTTCCATCGCCTGTCGAAGATGACCGTATTCATCCGTAGCCCGTTGTCCTGACCGAGGCTGAGTCCAGATAGCTCAGAACGGAAACTGTCATTATGCTGATTAAAGAAATCTCCAGACAAGAATGTCTCGATACAGTTTCGCATGCCTCAGCAGGCAGGCTGGCTGCTCATTCAGGACCAGCCCTATGTAGTGCTCCATCTATTTCGCCTACGAGGGGCGAATGGATCTATGTGTTCTCCACATTCGGCAAGAAAAATCGAATGGATGCGCGCTAATCCCAAGGTGTGTGTGGAGATCGAGGAGAAGGTCAGCGAATCCGAGATCGATCAGCGTGCTCGTCAACGGACTCTACGAAGAGTTGGCCGAGCCGCAGTTCACCCAGGAGCGCGCTTCACGCCCGACAGTTGCTGGGGAAGAAACATCATTGGTGGTTGAATGCCATGGCGGAGCGAAGGGTGGGCGCAGAGGACCAGCAGGTTGAACCAATGTTCTTTCGCATTCACGTGGATTCGGCTACTGGCCTGCGTTGGGAAGTTAAGTCCCGACAGCTCAGCTAGAAACTTTTGCCGAATCGAGCAGGATCGTTACCGGCCCCTCGTTTACCAGTTCCACCGCCATCATCTCCTGAAACCGTCCGGTCTCGCAGCGAAGGCCGGCCGCGCGGATTTTTCCACGAAATATTCGTATAGTTCCCGGGCCCTTTGCGGCGGGGCGGCGTCATCAAACGATGGCCGCTTGCCCTTGCGCGCGTCGCCATACTGGCGTGAACTGGGAAACGACCAGCACAGCGCCACCCACGTCTACGGCCGACCGGTTCATCTTGCCGCCGTCGTCATCGAAAATGCGGAGAACCGACGGATCTTTTCGGCAAGATAGTCGGCATTCGGTTCCGAGTCCTCGCGCCCAACTCCCAGCAGCAGGAGCAGCCCCACGCCAATCTCACCCGTGACCTCTCCTGCCACGGTCACCTTTGCGCGGCCTGACTCTTTGAACGACCGCTCGCATAAACAAAATGTTCCTCGGTGTTGTGTCTAAGACTCAACGGTGGAGAGACGTCCCGAGCGACAGCTAGGTCCTAGGCCCGTCGGAACAGGGCCCATGTCCAATCTGGAGGATGTTGTGCGCATTGACCATGACCCCACGCACGCTTACAATCGCCCGTCATTCCATGCATTGAGGAGCGCAAATGTGCCGTAACACGACAATGGTGCGGACCTTGCTGTTCGTTCTCGCGTGGTTCACGCAGGTAGCTCTTTGCCCAGCAACCCGCCGAAGTCACGCACAATGAGGTTGTCATCAGAAACGCCATCGTCGACTGACCGTGACTCACGGCAACGTGAAGAATGGCAGCGTCTACATCAAGGATGGCAAGATCGCTGCCGTGGGTGAGTCCGTCAACACTCCCGCCTCGGCCACCGTGATCGACGCAGGCGGAAAGTATCTCACGCCCGGCATCATCGATTCCCATTCCCACCTCGCGCTCGACGACGATGTGAACGAAGCGACCAACCCCGTCACTCCGCAAAATGATGATGATCGACGCCTTTGACTACCAGGACAAGGCCATCTATCGGGCGTTGGCGGGCGGTGTTACAACGTCCCTGTTGCTGCACGGCTCGGCGAACATGATCGGCGGGCAGGCGGTCGTGATCAAGCACAAATACGGAGCCACGCGCGATGCCATGCTGTTTCGGGCGCTCCCCGCTCGATCAAGTTCGCGAGCGGCGAGAATCTGAAACGCACTTATGGCAGCCGCAATGAACTGCCTTCCACGCGCATGGGTAACTTTGCCGTGCAGCGCGACGCGCGCTTGTGCAAGCGCAGGATTACATGCGCTCCTGGGATGACTACAACGCGAAGGTCAAGCTGCGGCGATAAGGACGCAACCGCGCCTCAAACACGATCTGAAGCTTGAAGCCCTGGGCCGACGTGCTCCACGGCAAACTCATGGTGCAGATCCACTGCTACCGCGCCGACGAGTTCCTCAACGAGATCGCCATGGCGAAGGGAATTCGGCTATCACATTCGCGCGTTCCATCACGCCCTCGAGGCGCTACAAAGTTCCGGAAAACTGGCGGCGGAAAACATCGGCATTGCGACCTTCGCCGACCGGTGGGGCTGCAAAGCAGGAAGCCTGGGATGCGATTCCTGAATGCCGTGATGTCGATGCGCAAGGGAGTGCGGGTCGCCATCAAGAGCGACTCCGATGACTTCGCCCGCCGTCTCAAATCCAGGGAGGCCGCCAAGACGATGCACTACGGCGGTGCAACCGAGGAGAAGCTTTGAAGATGATCACCTTGAACGGCAGCCTGGATCGTAGGTGTTGACGACAAGGTCGGCTCGATCGAGGTGGGAAAGGACGCCGATTTAGTGCTGTGGGACGGCTACCCGCTGTCCAGTTCTGCAGTCCCTAACAAAGTTTGGATTGACGGCGACGTCTACTTCGACCGCTCCCCTCCCGGGATACGGTATGCCGCACTACACGGAGGGACAATGAAGACGCAGGTGACAGGTCACAGGTGGCAGGTCTCAGGAAAATCTTGTGCAGCTAAGACCGTTGCTGTGGTGACGTTTGCGATTTGGACTTGCGCGGTCAGCTTCGCCCAGCAACAGCCACTTGTGCTCAAGGGTGGCAAGTTGCTCACCGTCTCTCGCGGTGCGATCGACAACGGTGTGCTCGTGATGCAAGGGGGCAAGATCAGCGCACTGGGAGTCCGCTTCGTCGGCCAAAATTCCGAAAGATGCCCAGGTCATCGACGTCACCGGCATGACGGTCTCACCCCGGCCTCATCGATCCGGAAACCTCGGCTTAGCCTCCACAGAAATCTCCGCCGAGAACATGACCAACGACCGCATCGAGATGAGCGACGAGATCATGCCGCATATGCACGTCTACGATGCGTTCCATGCGAGTCGGAACTCATTCCCGTCACTCGGATCAATGGAGTGACCAACGCGATCGTCGCGCCTGACAGTGAAGACACGCTGCCCGGACAGGACTCTTTGTTCAGCTGGCCGGACCATCTGCCGCCGACATGCTCCTGGTACGCGACATTGCCATGCCGTTGAATTTTACGGGCGCCCAACGCCGTAACGAATCCTGGGAGAAGCGCAAGTTCCCGGAGGCGCGCATGGGCATGGCTTCGCAGCTACGCCAAGCTTTTATGGATGCGCAGGACTACCAGCAAAAGGCCGCCGACTACGAGAAGAAGAGGGTCGATGCTGAGCGCGACAAGAAGCCTCTGCCGGCGACGCCCAAGCGCGATCTGAAGTTGGAGGCGCTCTTGCCATACCTGCAGGGCAAGAAGCCCGTGGTTCTGGCCGCCGAAGGTCCCAGCGATCTGGAGACTGCGGTCCGGCTGGCGCAGGAATTCAATCTCAAGATCGTTTTGAACCAACGTGAGTCATTCGCGGCCTGTGCTCGACTACATTGCTGGACTCAGGTTCCGGTAATCGTCGGCCCGATCTACGAAACGCCGAAAGAGTCCGAGCGCTTCGATACTGTCTACCGTCTCCCCGCGGAGCTCTACAAGCGGGGTAGTCAAGATCGCTTTCGCCAGCTTCGACGCGCACAATGCGCGGAACTTGCCCTACCAGGCCGCGGGTTCGCCGTAGGCTTCGGCCTTCCTCCCGATGAAGCTCTGAAAGCCATTACCCTGAACGCTGCTGAGATCTCGGGGGACTCGCCGACCAACTGGGATCGCTCGATGTGGGAAAAACCGCAAATATCGTTGTCGCAAACGGGGATCCACTCGACGCTCAAAACCGACGTGAAGCATGTATTCATTGCCGGGCAGGAGATTCCGCTGGTTAGCCGCCAGACGCGCTTGCGCGATCGAGTATTCAACGAAGTAATCGGAAAAATCGAGGGTCGGGGCATTCACCGAGGCGGTCAGCGCGGAGACCGTTCGCGTTGACCCCTTTGCTGCATAACAGTTAGGATGCTTTGAGTTTCCGGAACAACGTCTCGTCGTATCGCGAACGAGACAACAATCCACGTTCCCTTTACATAAATTTATCGACGCCATTAGACTGAAAGTTTCCATCCAATGAATTTGCAGTCGGAGGAATTCCTATGGCAGCAGGCAGAGCAAAAAGAAATCGTAGAGAAAGTAAAGGCAGATTATTTCCGAACAGCTCAGGCGTGGAAGAAGCCGAGGTCACGCCCAGCGCATCCTTTACCGACGACCTGGGCGCCGACTCGCTCGACCAGGTGGAACTGGTAATGGCGCTCGAAGAGAACTTCGACATCGAGATTCCTGACGATGCCGCGGAGAAGATCCGCACCGTGCAGGACGCCATCGACTACATCGACAAGCACTCCAAGGTAAGCAAGTAGCCATCATGAACCGAGCTCGCTCGGTCGCAGCCGGATAGGAGAAACAATGGCAGCCGTTGACGAAAAAGTGAAACAGATCATCGTTGAGCAGCTCGGCGTAGACGAAGGCGAAGTCACCACCAACGCGTCGTTCGTGGACGACCTGGGGGCCGACTCGCTCGACACCGTCGAGTTGGTCATGGCCTTCGAAGAAGCCTTCGACATCGAAATTCCCGACGAAGACGCGGAGAAGATCCGCACCGTGCAGGATGCCATCGACTACATCGGCAAGCACTCGAAAGGCGGAAAGTAAGTTTTGACGAGGCGGGTCGTAGTTACCGGCATAGGCTTGGTCTGTGGGGTCGGCAACACCACGGAGGAAGTCTGGAAGAACCTGCTCGCCGGCAAGAGCGGCGTCGGACCGCATCACCCAGTTCGACGCCTCCAATTATGCCTGCCAGATTGCCGCCGAGGTCAAGAACTTCGACCCGCTGAATTTCGTCGAGAAAAAGAAATTAAGAAGATGGGCCGCTTCATCCACTTCGCCCTCGCGGCGGCGGATGAAGCGATGAAGTCAAGCGGCCTGCAGGTGACACCCGAGAACGCCGAATGCGTGGGCGTGCACATCGGCTCCGGCATCGGCGGATTCGACGTCATCGAGCGCGAGCATCGAGCGCTGCTCGAAGGCGGACCGCGGAAGATCTCGCCGTTCTTCATTCCTGCCGCCATCGTGAACCTGGCCGCCGGCCACGTCTCCATGCGCTTCGGGGCTAAGGGTCCGAACGAGGCCACGGCCACGGCCTGCACCACCAGCGCGCACTCGATCGGGCGACTCTGTTCCGGCATCATTCAACACGGCGACGCCGACGTGCATGATTGCGGGCGGCGCCGGAAGCAGCGATTACGCCCGATGGGCGTCGGCGGATTTGCCGCCATGCGCGCGCTTTCCACCCGCAATGACGATCCCGAACAGGCCAGCCGTCCCTGGGACACGGCGCGCGATGGATTCGTGATTGGCGAAGGCGCCGGCATTCTCATCCTCGAAGAGTTGGAATTTGCGCAACGCCGCGGCGCGCCCATCCTCGCGGAGACTGGTTGGCTACGGCATGAGTGGCGACGCCTACCACATCACCCAGCCCGCCCCGGAACACGAGGGCGGCTACCGCGTAATGAAGAACGCGCTGCGCGATGCCAAGTTGGAGCCTAGCGATATCGGCTACGTCAACGCGCATGGAACATCCACGCCGATTGGGGACGTGCTCGAAGCCCATGCGATCCGCAACTTTTTCGGAGAGCGCAAAGTGCCCGTGAGTTCCACCAAGTCGATGACCGGACATCTTCTGGGCGGCGCCGGCGGATTGGAAGCTGGAGTTTCAGTGATGGCGCTGCGCGAGCAAATATTGCCGCCCACGGTCAATCTGGAGAACCAGGATCCTGACACCAACGGGATGGACTTCGTTCCCAATCAGGCCCGAAAGGCGACGCTCGACTACGCCCTGTCGAATTCGTTTGGCTTCGGCGGCACGAATGGCGCGTTGGTCTTCAAGCGCTGGTCGTAGCGTTTTCGTCCGCGCAGCGTCTGCTCTTTCGCCTTTTTCTCCGGACGATAATCCGAAGTAACCCGTCAGTCCACTTCCGGAATGGCACTTTTGTACCGTCCGGTTGGCCGAAGGAATCTTTGCCAAACCATGTTGCGCACGCCAGAATAGGGTTGCAAGCCAGTACTCGCCCACTCGTTTATGAACAACGCCCTCGGCACCACTCTGGCCCCCATCACCCAGGCGAAGAAAGCCGCGGCGCGCATCGCCATGGTTGACCTCCTGAGGACGGAAGCCAAGCCATCCTGACTGAATGCTTCCGCCAGTTTGGAATTGAAGCGGTGACGGTGAGCGAGAATGCTGCGGATCGCCTTCGTAAGGAAAAATTCGAAGCTTGCGTTGTGAAACTTGGACCTGCGGCGCAAGCCGTGATGGAAGCGGCCCGCACCTCGCCATCGAACAGCCGCATGGTGATCTACGGTGTGGGTGGTAGCGCGCAGGGAAGCCATGCGCTACTCCAAGTACGGCATCAACGCCATGTTTCAGGGAACCCGTGGAGCGTTCGGCCGCGTTGAAGCTGGTGCGCGCGACCAACACGCTCGTGCTGCACGAATTCCGCCGCTACGTGCGCATCCCGGTCATCACTGAGGTCTCCGTTCAGATCAACGAAGGCCGAAAGCTCGCGGCCACGAGTATCGAAGTGAGTTCCGGTGGATGTCGCTCAGGAGCAGCGAAGCTGTCGGCGCCGGAGAGTCGGTTGAAGTATCGTTTGCGCTATTGACATTGCCGCGTCTCTGGATCCGCGCGGCCGTCACCTGGAGGAAACCAAGCACTCTTTCGGCGTGCGCTTTGACACCACGGACGAGCGTCGCCGCAAATTGAAAGAGTGGATCGACGCCTACCTCGAAAACTAATACACACAAACTGAAATCTTCAATTTGAGATCTGCGATTGCGGATTTGGAACTCCGGGGTGCCCCATCCTAGCGCGTTCTTTGCGCTAGGGTGGGATTCCACGACTGGCCCCGATCTTGGGATTCCCGCCGCGACGAAGCCCACCTTCTCCACATTTACAATACCCCCGTGCCTCCCAACCCGCCGGCCGACGACGAGAACATCGACCCACTGACCGGGCGAGGTTCCTTTCACGCGCTGGCAGAGACTGCTCCTCACGCTGATCTCCTGGGCCGCAACGATCGCGGTGCGCCTGATCGGCCCGACGATGAAGTTCGCCGTCTCGTGTGAAGAAAATTCCCCAATCAGCCTCGAGCAGCGGCCCTTCGTGTACTCCTTCTGGCATCAGTGCACGTTCGCGGCGACCTATCTGTGGCGCGATCTCGATATCCGCGTCAATGAGCAGCACCAGCTTTGACGGCGAGTTCACGGCGCGCATGATTCGCCGCTTCGGCTTTGTTCCAGTGCGGGGATCGAGCAGCCGGGGCGCAGTGCGTGGGCTGCTGGGCATGCGCAAGGAAATCGAAGCGGGCTACACCGTGGCGTTCACGATCGACGGACCTCGTGGTCCGCGGTTCGTCACCAAGCCCGGCCCGGTGCTGTTGGCTCGATCGTCGAAAGTACCAGTGGCGGTATTCCACATCGCCATCGATCGGGCCTTGGACTTTGAATACGTGGGACCGCCTGCTGGTGCCGAAACCGTTCTCGCGAGCGTTGATGCGCGTCGGCAGCCTGATCGCGGTGCCGGAGGATATGCCGTCGGAGCAGTTGGAGCACTACAATGGGTTGCTGCAATCGTCCCTGGATCAGAGTGAAGGCCTTTGCTGAGGCGAACGTGGAAAAGGCCGGCAGCGCTGAATTTCCGTTCTTCTACCGGCACGCGCAGGGTGGAACGTTCACAAGCTCATGATCTCGTTGTTTGCATAAAAGGGTCTAGTGTGAGCTATGTCGGCGCGCACTGTGCAGACGAGCTGTCTTCGGAGTCTGCTGAGTCGTATAGCGGAACGGGAACGCAGCCCTCCAGATGAAAACAATACACGTACATGTAAGGATCGAAGATGATCATTGGCCCGAGTTCTTGTGCGACGTATTCACCCTTCGCTGTCAGGGGCTTCAATGTGAATTTGTACACCCGGACAATCTCACTCTTCAGGATTTCGGTCGGCTTCCCTGAAGCGCAGAGTGTGATGCCATGGTCAGAGACAGCGTAGGGTGGCTTTACTTTATAGATCCTGCCAGCCGTCGTGACCATCTCTAGCCGCTCCCTGACCGTCTGCCCGAATCAAACCTACATCCAACCACGAGCTTCGGCCGCTGTAATACACAGATCGCCCAGAAGCCACGCGCAAAACATCGGCGCGCGAGCCCAGACGAATTCCACCTCGTAAATCTTAGCCGTGAGGCGATCAACACTAACTCTGGCGATCGTTCCCATCACGCATTTGTGATCTCGGGTCTCGATCGTGTAATCGCGTTTATGTGTGATTTTGTCGAGGCACCAACCAATGGTCTCCGTGTTCCGGAGATTTTGCCGAGGAGGGGCTCGAGGCCGATAGAAACGCAAACGCCAGTACGACCCTGACGAAGGGAAGTCTTCACACCGGACCCTCAATTTCACTGTGATTAGATTTTCAATGTCCGATTTTCGCCTCCTGAAGCTAATAGGCGATGCACAACAGATATGAACAATGGGTCATCTGCCAAGTAATTGTGCGTCATCAGTTTGCAAGGGGATGTCGCTCGAGACGAGTGGGGTATTTTGTTTCGAGCGTACTGAAGCACCTCAAGGCTAAGCGCGCAAGTCGTGGCTGGCGACGCGCAAACCCACCCGCGTTGAATCATCCCCGCGTATCCCAATTAAATTTCCTGAACACATTTTTTCCGCTCTTTCAAATTTTGGTTCGCGCATTTCTGTCCGCTTGGACGGGAATTGGGAAGCGAGGTGTGAATCCCGCGCTGCCGCGCAACTGTAAGCGAGGAAATCCGCCGCCGGTCACTAGGAGAATTCCTGGGAAGGCCGGCCGCAGAGTTCGAACGCCCCGGCGTTCTTACTCGCAAGCCAGGAGACCGGTGCGAACCGCCACCACTAACAATCCCTTTCGCGTGTCAAGGAGGATTGCATGCGCGTACTTCGCATACTAGTTGCCTGGTTACTTCTATCGGTCACGACCGTGGGCCACGAGCCTCAAGATATGGGTGGTCGATCCAAATTCTCACGCGGTTGAAGGTGCGCAGGTGTCCGTGTTTCCCGTTGACAGCGCGACTCCGGTAGCAGTCCTCACGACATCGGGAGAAGGCGCGGGCTGTAGTGAACGCCATCCCAGATGGGCATTACCGGGTTCAGGTACTCGCTCCTGGGTTTGCGTCCAGAGACAACGGATGTGCCGGTCAGAGGGACCTCTTCGTTTAGGGTGAATCTAGCGCTCGCCCGTACATCGGAGATCGTGGTCGTGACCGCCACCCGGACGCCTGTGTCGGAGCAGGATTCTGGGGCCAGCGTCTCCACACTCGAGAGCCGACGAGTTGCAGGTGATGCAGCCGGCAGCGGCGGCTGATGCCATTCGCTTCCTGCCCGGAAATACGCCGTCCGTCAATACTGTGGGGCAACGCCGGAGGGCAGGCGTCACTATTCGTGCGTGGAGGCGATTCCCGCTACAACAAAGTCATCGTCGACGGTGTGCCCGTGAATGATCCGGGCGGCATTTTCGATTTCGGAGTGGTTCCGCTGGCTGGCGCGGAACGCCTCGAGTTCCTGCGTGGGGCGCAGAGTACGCTCTACGGCTCGGACGCAATGACCAGCGTCGTGCAAGTCCTTCGCAGTCTGGATCGACCCAGTCTCCCGAACTGGCGCTTCGGCGCGGGACGGCGGAAATCTTTCCACCGCGCATGGATTCGCCTCGATCGCCGGGGTGCTGGACCGCTTCGATTACCACGTCTTCGGCGATCAGTTCAATACACAGGGTTCCGGCATCAACGACGATTACTCCAACTCGCTGCAGGGAGTAAACGCGGGTGCGCAAACTGGGCGACCGTACCACGCTCCGCCTTCGGGCTCGCCATGCCAACAGTCGAACCGGCGTGCAGGGAGAATGGAAGTTCAACGGCCAGCCGCTTTGCCGCCCGGATGCCGACGCGCGGGCGCGCCAGAACAATCCTGATGGTCAGCGCGGAGCTGGCGTACGTAGCCTCGGCCCACTGGCAACATCGCGCCACCGCTTTCGAGTACAACCATCGAACACTGAACGAAGAGCACGCTCGCCGACCGAGGCTGCGATGTGAGTGTGTTCGATTTCACGGATTGTTATTTTCGCGATGTGGCGCACATCAACCGTGCCGGGCTTAACTACCAGGGCGATTACATTCCACGCGACTGGGCGCAGACGACCGTGGGTTACGAGTTCGAAGACGAGAACGGATTCTTCGACACGGCCTTCACGAACGTCGACCCCAACGATCCGACGAATCCGAAAGGCGTGATCGCAAAGCAGTTCACGCACGGCCTGCGCCTGAATCACGCCCCTTTCGCCCAGCAGCGCATCACGCGCGGACGGACTTCGGTAGTCGGTGGAGTGCGCTACGTCCACAACGACAGCTTCGGCAACCCGCGCCGTCCCACGCATCGCGTTGACGTTTCTTGCGTGCACGGTGGCTCGAGCTTCTCTGGGACCCGCTTGCGCTTCGGCTACTCGCAGGCATCAAGGAGCCGCGCTTCGAAGAGTCCTTCGGGATCTCTGGCGTATTTCCTTCTGATCCCAACCCGAATCTGAAGCCCGAAGAAACCGCGCCTTCGAAACCGGGTTCGATCAAAGCCTCTTCGGCGGCAAGTTCGCGTTCTCTGCGCTTTACTTCAACAATCACTTCCGCAATCCAGATCGAGTTCACAACGAATCCGGTGGACTTCAACGGCCAGTACGGTCAACGTCAATCGCAGCACGGCGCATGGAGCCGAGATCCAGTTGCAGGGACGAATCACGTAATCGAGTCTCCCCCGAACAACGTGCATACCCAGCATCGTCAACGCAGGATTCTCGAAGCTCCTGTGCCACCGCAAAGCTTCCGCGAACCCGCTGCGCCGCCGGATCCCCCCTCACATCCGCCCAGGCCGCGCCGCTCGCGGGGCGGCAGCTCGGCTGCTCAATCATCTTGGGAGCCGCTGGGGGGCGAATCTGGGGAGGAACCTTTGCGGGGAGACGCGCCGACCTCGGACTTTCTCGGTCTAGGCATCACGCACGCCGCCGGCTGTGCACGCGCCGATCTCGGCGGATGGTGCATGCTGATCCCGGTCGCACGCGTGACTGTGCACGCGAACGTCGGGGCGCGCGCCGGAACAAGCGCTATGAAGAAGTTGTTGGATATCCTGCTCCTCGGAATCAATCTCCGTGCTAGGGGCGCTTGCGATTTGGGAGGGCGCGAATGGGGAGGCCGAAGCCTTGCCACCGGCGCGGGGTGATGGGATGCTTGACTGGTCGAAGGCGTAAAAGATTAAACCCGGCGCCGGTGATACCGTCTCGACCCCGGTAGCCGATTCGCAACCGCTTTCTTTCGCCCATTGCCATTGTCGGCGGGACCATTCGCGGTCCCGTTGGCACCACCTATGTACTTTGGCTTCCAGCCACGACTAGTTTCTCCGCATCCGCGCCGCCGCAGAGCTTTTGTTGCCCCAATTGGTGAGTCACCAGAGCGATCCGTGCCAAAGTGCCTCGACCGTCTCCATCTTCATGTGCCTTCTGGTCAAGGTCAGCCCTGCAATAACAACTGGTTTCGTGCCATGATTCGACGACTGATGGCATCGAACCCCGGCACCAACTTATTCCAGCACGGGTCAACTCGGGCGCCGGAGCGCCGTACGCCAGCGGGACGATCCCAGGCCGGATCAGCCACTCCGGCATGGTTGATCTACGGCGCTGCCCGCAGGAAGTGGCGAATCCTGTGGCTGTGGGCGGATGCGCGTGCACGATGTTCCTTCAATGGTCAGCCGTGGCGGTAGATCAGCAGGTGCATCCCGATCTCGCTCGACACGTTCCGCTTGCCCGCCGAGACCACGTGGCCCTCCATGTCGACAATCACCAGATCTGAGGTCCGCATGGCGCTTTCTCTTGCTCATGCAGGTGGGGTGGAGAATGCGGTTCTCGCTCAGGCGGACGGAGAGATTGCCGTCGGTGGCAGCCAATAACCCGCACTTCCTGCAGATGCGGTCGTAGCGCACAATCTTGTCCCGGTATTGGAGACGCGCTCTGTGGCCATGGGATGGAGCGACAGGACAGAAGGGCACCTGACTCTGCTCATGGTACCGTACTGCACCTTTTTGCGTTCCGACAATACCCTGGATTCGCTGGATTTCTCGGGTACGCGCATTGAGGAGATTTGCCCGGCTCAGCGATGTTGAACGCGCTCTGGCATGCCCGATTGTCCTGGTGAGGCAACGCTCTATAATTCTGCCCAGTGCTCGTCTCCGACTTTCACTGCCGCATCTCTCTCCGGAAGAGCAAACCGCACAGGAGCCGCTGGCGGAACGTGCCGGATCGCTCGCGCTGCGGCTCGATAGCGCACAGGGCGCGTCATTGGGGACGCTGCTGCTTCTCCGGGAGTTCCCCGAGGAATCTTCTGACCTGACGATCTGCTCAGCCCTCAATAACACCCGAGTTTTTCCTGCGCGCGACTTACGGACGCACGACGCGCGGGAAACCGCGCCCAGCCGCTCGCCAGTCCAACAATCCTGCGTCCCCGCTGACTTCTGCAGGAACGGTGGAAGTTCTTCCTTACCCGGCAGATATCAGTGCGAAGTCCCAACGACTGGGATTGGCCTGGAAGCGTCCTGGGTCGCAAAATCGGTGTGGGAGAAACACAGGTCTATTTCGGCGAAGGTCCAGAGCTTCCAAGCGGGAGGTCCTGGACCCGTGGCCCTTCGGCGAAAGCACGGCCTCGATTCACTCCCGGTTCAGGATTTCTTCAAATCATCGAAAGATCTCGGTCACGTACCGCTTCCGCCCCATATCTCCCGCGAGGACAGGGCCTGCCGACCAGGAACGCCGCCGGTCAGACCGTCTACGCCCGCGAGCGCGGCTCGGTGGCTGCACCCACCGCCGGACTGCACGCACTCACCCCCTAACATTCTTTCTCGTCTCCGCGAGCGTGGGGATCCAGATCGCTGAACTCTTACCTTTGCACGCAGGATCGGGCATCAGTTCCAGCCGCCGATCCGTGTCCAGTCGGTTTCGAGGAGCATCGCCTCCATCAGGAGGCTTACACCATTTCCCTCCTGAAACCGCCGAAGCTGCGAATCGCGCCCGGCTGAGCATCGCCGGGTCGTGGCGGTCGGGGACCCACCACGGTTCTGCACGCTCGAGAACATGCGGCGACCTCGGCCTGCCGGCGGCGTGAATCGCGTCCAGCAGCGGAGAAGCCGATCTTATTTACGACGACCGCCCGGGCTACCGCTTTCCCGATAGTCGATGCGATGCTCACTCAATTTGCACACCTGCTCGGAATCCGCCGCTCCTGATGCTGGTGCGCGCCTTCGCTGGGCGTGCGCCGGTGCTCGACGCTTACCGTCACTGGCGGGTCGGTTTGCAGCGGATATCGTTTCTATTCACCACGCGGGACCGTATGTTCGTGGAATAAGTGACCTTCGGGCGAGGTCGTAGCCTCCAGAAATCGTTGCGCCGCGCTTCCACGCAGAACGCATATATACTTCGGGTTGGAAAGTCCGTCCAGGAAAGCGTGCAAACCAAGCAGAAGCTCGTATCAATCCATGGACTTCGTTCAGCAGCGTTGCGAAAGCGTTCCCCGGCATCTGCGTTCGATCAAACCACCGATCTCGTCGCCTTCCTCGCGAACACTGGAGCTGATCCCGCGACCCTCACTTCCTGCCACCAACTGGGACCGGCAGCACTACACGCGCAACCTGATCGACAAGACGCCGCTGCTCTCACGAACTGATCGCGACCAGTTGGGAAATCGGTCAGTTTAGTTCTGGATCCACAACTTTCACCGCGCACCAGAATTCGCCGGATGGCTGTGCTCCACTGGCCGACTGCCGTGGTGGAAAACTACCGGGTTATTACCTTTTTCAGCAGATCGGGAAGAAGCGCCGCCAGCGAACTGGAAACCGCCGATGTCCGTCGAGATGAATCCTGCGGGCATCCCCTGGTGCCGTCGATCCGCTGGAGCCGGTGCACCGCGTTGTCAATTCGCGTGAGTTCGCGATGAGCGAGCGGCCGTGGCAGCCTGCACGTCTACTCACGGCCCTTTGACACCTGCGTCGTGTCGTACTCCTCCCGACCAGGGCACCTGCGTGATGAACCGCTGCTGCACTACACCACGGAGTCTGGCAAGCCTTCTTCCGCGAGCAACGCAACGATAGAAGTTTCCGCGTTTGCTGGCGCATCCTCTTCTCATGCGGGAGATCATCAGTGAAGTGAGAGAATCTCGAATGCGCCGTTACCTTCTCCGTCGTATTGATTGCCGGGATCGCCTGCCCTTCTGTCTGCATGCAAGCAGAAAGGAACAAAACCGCCACGCTCCCAACCATCGCCCGATAACCTTCCCGCCTCGGCAAGGAACGACGCCCAAAGTCAAAGCCCCAACCAATTTCTCTTCGGCATAAGACTTTCACCGTGAAGTTCAAAGCCTCGCCCACTCGATCGAAGCACCGCAGTCGCATCTCCTGGCGATTCCGCGCGGATTCACGGCACGTAGTTCGAGTCCTTTGTGCCGCGTCCCGAGACGATAAACCTCAGTGACGATTCTGACGGACGTCACCTTCCTACTCCCGCGAATTCCGGAGCAAGTCGCCAGACGTTATGCGCGCAACCCTGCGGGAAGCACCTGCTGTACGGCGTGAAGCCACCTGCCACAATCACGGAGTTTCAGATATCCCGTAGCCATGCCGCCCACCAACGACTCTGGCGGCAAATACTACGTCGTGTTCGTCAACGCTCCCGGCGGAGGTCCCGTGAAATCAGTGAAAGCCGATTCCCGGTCTCTTCTGGATATCTGGGTGAGCGAAGTCATGCCCAGGCCGCACGACCATCGCGCGTCTTGGCCACTGCACCTGAGCCCTGTCTATCCTGAGCGCAGTGCGTGCGTGAGACGAACGAAGCCGAATGACCCCGCCTTTATTTGAAGTGTGGCCCCGGACGCCGAATCGCATTTCGACCACGCACCCAGCCTCAAATTCCTATACCTCTTCAAGCCGCCAAAATTAAATCTTGCCCTCTCGTAAAACATGATCCTGCCGGCGAAAGCAGTCCGAAGGGCCAGCGAAAACCCCGGCCCTGGTCCGGTGGTCGAGCCCGCAGGCGTGAAGTTGAATCGCGTTTTCCTGATCGACACCAGGCTACCGTTCATCTTCCGCGCATATCACGCTGATGCAGTGCGCGCCAGCGGCCCATGTCAACCAAACCGGTCTGCCCACCGCCGCGATCTACGTCTTCGTCAACATGTTGCGCAACTGCGCGATGATTTTGCGCCCGAGTATCTCGCGGCCGTGAGTCTGACGTAGGCGGAAAGACATTCCGCGATGAGGAAGCCAGGCGGCTATCACCACCGTCAAGAAGTCTGACCCGGAAGACGCAGACCTTCGAGATCCAGTGCATCACGGCTACAAAGCCAACCGGGTTCGAGCCTGGAGGACCTGGTCCAGGGTCCCTTATTCGCCAGGCACTGAAGCGTATCGAATCCTGATCCTCGAACAGAGAGAGGTTTGAAGCCGACGACTCCTCATCGGCACCCCCGGCCCGCAGCCGCGGCGGAGAACCACCCCGTCTACGTCGTCCTTGAAGCAGAAGTGACATGTAACTCAACAACGACAAGGTGCTGGTACTGAATCCACCGAAAGACAACCTGATTGCTGACGCTGCGAAGGCGTCAAAGAGATCCTCGGTACTCCGAGCGCGTAGATGATGGCGCTGCAAAAAGCGGAGATCGATCGACAACATTCCCGGCGCTCCCGGCATTGGCGATGTTAGCTCCTCAGCTCGGTCGGGATCAAGCTGCCGGTACCTGTCAGAGCAGGCGCTCGATCGCGCCGCTGAGTAGTAGAAAAAGAAGACCTACCGCGAATCGTTGCTGAACAATCGAGATAGTGCTCTTTAGAAAACGAATGGCAACCATCGACTGTGAATGTCCCGGTAATCCTGGATCTCAGCCTACAGTTGGCAGGAGTGCCCGACATCGCCACTTGCGGCAGCTTTTCGCCGAGTTGGAGTTCACGTCGCTGCTGAAAGAATTGCTTCCGGTGGTGGAAGGTCACCGAAGACACGGTGAAGTCAAAATCGGTTTCCGATCGAAGCCTTCTAAAGCGCCTGCCCGCTGGAAGCGCGCTGACGATTGCGATCGAGGCGGCTGACTTGTTGACCGACGCCGATAAAGGAACAAGAAGAACCGGAGCCAGAGGTGGCGGCATGCTTCCCTGTCGCTGGGTGCGCTGGAAGCTGCACCGACCGTGACTCGCAACGTAGCCATTTCCACTACTCCGGGGACGGCAGCCGTCGTCAGCCTCAACTCCGAGGCAGCGGAGCGAAGCTGAAGTCTGCGCTCGCGAACGAGCGTTTGCCGGAAGTCCGTGCACGATTACTAGCAAAGCCGTTAGTCGCATTGAATGCCGTACATCGAACTTTCCGCGTGCAGCACGATCCCCGCTCGGTACTCTTATCTGCTTGATCCGATGTTCCGCGCACGGACCGCAGAAGCGCTCTGCGTCGCCTCAACCGAAGATTTCCGGGAATCTCGCTGAGGCCGCGGGAGACGCCCGGACGTCTGACGACCACGCCTGCCCAGGCAGTCGAGCAATCAGGGCCGAGGAAGACCTGGCCAGCCAGAAATCGACCTTCCCCGTGCCCGTGCTTTGCCGGATGGAAGAAGCCGGTGCGTGAAGATCGACAGAGAGGCGCTGGCCCGGATGTCCACCCGGCTCGAAGGCGAGATCGACGCAAAGCTCGCGAGATCTACGCCACTGCGGCTTCTGAGTTCAACATTGCCTCTCCCAAAACAGCTTGGCGACGTTCTTCAACAGCTGAATCTGCCCAAGCCCGTGAAGTGTCGGCAAGTGGCAGAACGATTTCGACCGCGGTCGATGTCTCCGGGTAGCGCCTGGCGGCGAACCACGAAGTCCTCGCGCCTCGTTCTCGAATACCGACATGTTTCCCTGGAAACTCAAATCGACCTTACGTCGATACTCTGCCCGCCTTCCAGTGGCGACAGGCCGGCTGCACACGACCTTCGATCAGACGGGCACAGCTACTGGTCGTCTCTCGTCAGCGAACCCGAACCTGCAAAAACATCCCGATCCGCACCGAATCCCGGCCGTGAAATCCGCGCCGCTTTCACGGCCGAACCCGGGCATGTTCTGTTTCTTCCGCTGCCGACTCTACTGGCAGAGATCGAACTCCGCCTGCTCGGCTCATTTTTCGGGCGATCCGCTGCTCGTGGAAGCCTTCAATCGAGCGCGACGACGTTCGGCTGATGACCCTTACCGCCCGCAGGTTTTCGGCGCGCTCCCCCGCTGATGGTCACGGCTGCAGCATCGCCGGGCGGCATGGCTAAGGTCGTGACTTCCCGCATCGCGCTACGGACCGTCGCCCTCTCGGCCTTTCTGCTGCAACCTCGGCATCGCGCCCGGCGAGTGCGAAGCAAAGCTTCATCAACGCGTACTTTAGAAAAATACAGCGGAGTGCGCGTCGTTTATCGATAAGACTCCCGAAGAGAGCCAGCGTCGCGACCAGAGAGTTACAACGCTGTTCGGACGCATCCGGGCCCGATCATCCAGGCAGAGCATCAACGGCAGAAAACGTCCAGCAGCGCGGTTTTGCCGGAACGCATCGGCCGTCAACACTCCGCTGCAAGGCACGGCCGCTGATCTCATCAAGATCGCGATGATTCATTGACGAAGCCATCCGCGACTCGCAACTCAAATCCCGCATGACCCTCCAGTGGTTCATCCGACGGCTCGGTGTTCTGAAGTCCCCGGAAGAAGCAGAACTCCGACATTTCAGCTGGCAGCGCCCGCTGGTTCGCGAGTATACATGGAAAGGGAACCGTCCTTCTCGTCGACCCGCTGGTCGTCGAAATCGGCGTGGGAAAGAACTGGCGCGACCCGGAATATTCTCTAAAAACTTAGCCCGGCTGGTGGGAATCCGGTCCCCAACATCGGGGACCAGTCAGCGATTTGCCGCAGCTTTTCTGGCGCCAGAATCCGGGCGCACGGGAAACCAGGCACGCTCGCAAATCGAGCTTCCGACAAAGAGTGCTCAGCCTCCGTAACTCATCCCGGTTTGCATGTGCCCATCCTGCGCTGCCGAAATCTCCAGGTTCCTTCTGCAGTCAAGGCGGCGAGAAAAAGAAGCGAGGGCGGAGGACTACTCGGATCAGCCACTACCACGAAGAACTGCTGCTCGCTCTCACGCTCCTGGAGTCGAAAGTTCTGCCGAAGCGTGTGGTTGGCCAGGCGCCGCCCGGGCGCATCTCAGCAGCGAGCACTTCCAGGGGCGCCCGCGTTCGCTACGGCGAAGCCCATTCAGCTTTTTTATCCCGATGAATTTCGTCTACTACTTCGCTCACGCAACTTGACGCGACCACGTTCACGACGCCGCCAGCCACGCAGATTCATCACGACAATGAGACTATCACCCCGGCTACGCCAGTACGCGGGCTGACCAGAAACTGCAGCAGGACAACATCAGCCACCTACAGGCGCTGGAGCACCGGGCACAAACCAAAAGACCAATGTTCTTTCAAAGACGCTGATCTTCCTGCTTATCCCCATTTTCGCGTTGCTGTTCTATGCTCTAGTTTTTCAAGAAGAGGAAGTATCTGGTTCAGCATGCGGTAGTGGCGACGCATTTCTGGGCCTTCAACCCGATTTTGCTTTGGTAATCCTGCCGCTTGTTTCAGTTCTACTGATCCGCTTGTGCAGGGGCTTGAACGTATCCGCGGCACCAGTCACCAACGATGGGGTGGTTTCTACGATTCTCCAAATCTGCCTTGCAGCCTATCTCTTCCTGATGCTGCGCCGCGCTATGGCAGCCAGCGGATGGCACCGCGGCGGCGGCGCCGTCGCTCTTGGCTGGTCGTTCTTTCACATTGTGTGGCTGTATCGCTTCTTCCTTTCAACCTGACACTCAGCGTGTGTGTAGCCGGGAAGAGCGTTGGTCCCGCCAAGTGCTGCTTCGCGGCTGGCTGCGCCACTTCTTCCCCGACGCCTTCAAATACCCGCCGCCTCAAGGTCCCTTTCTCCTTCGCGACGCTTAATAGGCGTTGGATAGAACTGGACGAATGTCGTGTCGACAGCTCCATGCTCGGAATGGCACGAGTAGCAATCCGCGGTTGTCGGCACCAGCGTCCCCGTCTGTTCGTCGCCGAAGGCAAAGAACGCCCACTTGCCGGGGAAACGTGCTTCGTCCTTCACGTGGACTTCGCGCGCCATCACTTCGCCCCGATAGTTTCCCTTTTGATTAATCGATCCCTTACCCTCGGCCATGCGCGCTTCAAGCACCATGACCGTCTTGTCGGGCCACGTGCCGGTCTCCAGGAACTTCTGGTAGGCCTCGGGATTCACGAATACGTTGTCGAACATGTGGTGGTCCATGGAGGGGAGCGTCAGGTTGTAGCTCATGTCGAATCCGGTGGTCAGGTAAACCCACTGGCGATAGTCCTGGGAATTCCATCTGCCCTTTGCCGTTGTAATCGGCACGGGCTTTCGGTTTCGGAGTAGTCCTGCCCAAACAGCAGCAGGCTCGGCAAACACGGTCATCCCCACAAATGCAGCGCCTTTGGTTTGTTTGTTCATGCGCGCCATATCTCTCTGGAATGGCGGGGATGGGAGCCCTCCTGCCGCCGTCCTGCGTGGATTCGCTGCATTGTTCGCCGAAATGCCACCCGAAGCCCGATACTAATCAAGATGGACGTTCAGCCACCAACCCGGCCATCGTACTTTGGCGTTGGATCGCCCTGCTCTGGCTCGGCTTCGCTCTGGTGAATGCCACCCAGATCGTCGCCGGCAGTGGCGCGGTCGGCATGCAGCATGCGTGGTCGCGGCTGTTCTTCACGGTGCTGGCTCGTGGATTGTGCGGCCACTCGCCACTCCACTCGTCTTGCGCCCGGTCAGTGCGATCCAGTTCGCGCAATGGCGCAGCATCCCTACCTGGGTGGTCCATCTCTCCGCCTGCTTCGCGATTGAGCGCTCTATTCGCTTTGGGCCGCGGGATTGCAATTACTCCTGCAGCCGTGGGGATACGTGCAGGTCACGGAGTTCGGCAAGACCGCGTTCTCGGCGTTCTACGGGGAATTCCATCTCTTTCTGATTCTTTACGCCGCGATTCTTGCGATCGATTGCCATCGCTTGCATCGAAGCGACGGCTTGCGCAACGCGAGACCGAGGCTGCGCGACTAAGCCGAGCAACTCTCGCGCACCCAACTCGCTGCGCTCCGGCGCCAGTTGGAACCGCATTTCTTCTTCAACACGCTCAATGCGATTGCCGGACTGGTGCGCGAGAATCGCAACGACGACGCGGTCAGCATGATCGCCGGCCTCAGCGACCTGCTGCGGCGCGTGTTCGACGATTCCGGCAAGCAGGAAGTCTCGTTGGGCGAAGAAATGGAATTCCTTGAAACCTCATCTCGAGATTCAGAAGACGCTTCTGCCGAGCGCCTGCATCTCAGCGTCGACGTCCCAGGAATTTCTCTCGGCTCGTCGTGCCCAGCCTCATTCTTCAGCCATGGTCGAAAATGCCATCGAACATGGCATCGAGAAGCGCGCATCGGGAGGCCTGCTGCGGATCGGCGTCGTCCGCGATAACGGCTTTCTGACTCTGAGTGTCTACAACGAGGTCCGCGCATTCCCGGGATTGGGAGCAGCGCCGCGCCGCGGCGTGGGCATCGCCAATGTTCGCTCACGTCTGCGCACGCTCTATGGCGAATCCAGCCAACTGAAAATCGAGAATCGCGAGCAAGGCGTCGAAGTTCAGCTCTCGGTGCCGCACAAGCCCAAGATGAGCTCCGGGGCCTGCTCCCGCCAGAATCCGCGCCCTGGTTGTCGATGATGAACCCCTCGCCCGCTCCAACATTCTCCACTTGCTGCGAGCTTATCCCGATGTCGAAATTCTCGGCGAATGCGATTCGGCAACCGCCGCCCTCGAAGCGATCCGGGACGCAAAAGCCCGACCTCGTCTTTCTCGATGTCCGCATGCCCGAGTACGACGGCTTCGACGATTTTGGAAATGCTTCGGCGCCGACGCGCTCCCGCTGTCATCTTCGTCACCGCCTCACGATCAGTACGCCCTGAAAGCATTCGACACGGGGGCCCTCGATTATCTGCTGAAGCCTTTCAACAATGCCCGCTTCGCCCGCGCACTCGAGCGTGCCAAGGAGCGAATTGCACTTCGCCCTGCAGCCCCGGTGAAGATGGATCGACTCGCCATCAAGAACGCCGGTTCCCTCATATTTCTTTCGGCTGGCGATATCGATTGGATTGAAGCGGCCGACTACTACGCGTCGCTACACGTTGGCAAGAAGACGCACCTGCTGCGCCGCGGCATGAACGATCTAGAATCCGATCTCGATCCAGCGCAGTTCTGCAGAATCCATCGTTCGACCATCGTCAATCTCGATCGCGTTCGCGAACTCGGCGTTTCGACAGCGACGCCGAATACGAACTTGTCCTCGCCGACGGAACTAAACTCCGCCTCAGCCGGCGGTATCGAAAAGGCCTGCAGGAGAGGTTGGGAAGGCGGTCAATATGCACGTCCGCTAAATTGACTTACAACGCGGGCCGCCCTACGATCATCACTCCAGTGATCGGGCAGACTGTTTCGCACTATCGCATCCTCGAAAAAATCGGCGGCGGTGGCATGGGCGTGGTCATCGCAAGGCCGAAGACACGACTCTCGGCCGCTTCGTCGCCCTCCAAATTCCTCCCCGAAAATGTTGCGTCAGGATGCCCAAACCCTCGAGGCGTTTTCATCGCGAAGCACGCGCCGCTTCGCTCTCAACCATCCCAGCATCTGCACTATTTACGAGATCGGCGAGCACGACGGCCAACGCTTCATCGCCATGGAATTCCTCGATGGCATGACCGTTGAAGCACGACGATTGCTGGCCGCCCGATGGAAATCGAAACCCTGATCTGGTTGGCCATCGAAATTGCGGACGCACTCGACGCCGCTCACTCCGAAGGCATCGTGCATCGCGACATCAAGCTCCGCCAACATCTTCGTCACCAAACGTGGCCATGCAAAAATCCTCGACTTCGGCCTCGCCAAAGTGAATCGTTCCAGCGGGCTCATCCACGCAGGTCCAGGCAGCGGCGAACACCGCCACGCTCGACGAAGCATACACCTCACCAGTCCCGGAACGATGCTCGGGACCGTGGCCTACATGTCGCCCGAGCAGGTCCGTGCCCGCGAACTTGATAACCGCACCGACCCGTTCTCTTTCGGAGCCGTGCTCTACACGAGATGAGCGACACGGCGACGTGCCCTTCCATGGAGAAAGTTCCGCCGTCATTTGTGAAGCGATCGCATGAACCGCGCGCCCGTGCCCGGCCGTGCGCCTGAATCACAATATGCCCGAGCGGCTCGAGGACATCGTCAACAAGGCACTCGAGAAAAGACCGCAACCTACGTTATCAGCATGCCTCCGAGATGCGCAGCGATCTGCAGCGCCTCAAGCGCGACACGGAAAGCGGTCGATCTCCGAGCACATCCGCTGGCGGTCCTGGCGACCAAACGTCTTCCGCGCAGATTCCACGTCGTGTTCCTCCCGCGCGAACTTCGGGCCTACGACCGCAGCGCCTGCTCCGCTCGCCTACCGCAAAATCATCGCGGCGGTCGCAGCCCTAGCCGTCGATAAGCTGCCGCCATCCTGTTCTGGCAGTCCAGACGAACTTCCCGCGCCCGGCTCCAGCGCCTCAATCCCACTACCGTTGCCGTAAGCTTCCGTTCCAGAACACGGGCGGTGACAAAGATATCGACTTCCTCCGCCTTGCCGTTGCCCGACAGAAATAGCCACCGCGCTGAGCTACGTTCGCTCACTGTCCATCCGTCCCTTTGCCACAACCAGCAAGTACACGGCGGCGGGACTCGATCTGCAGCAAGTCGGCCAGCGAGGATGCGCGTTGCCGACGTCGTCACCGGACATTATTTGAAAGAGGGGAACCAGCTTGAGATCACGCTCGAAGCGGTCGACGTGGAGAACAACCGCACCCTCTGGCGCGACACGCTCAACGTTGCCGCCCCTGACATGATCTCCATGCGCCGGACAAATCACCTCGCGCGTGCGCCAGGGATTGCTTCCCCGCACTCGGCGCTCACTGGAGATGCGGGGAGACCCCCACCCGTCCCGCCAACGAAGAAGCGTACGACCTTTACCTGCGCAGTCTTTCGCTGGCCACCGGATCCCGCGCCTAACAGGAAGCCATTCCTATGCTCGAGCGCGCCCGTCGGGCTCGATCCGAACTATGCTCCCGCCTGGCGGCCGCCCTGGGCCGCCGCTATTACATCGATTCTCAGTACTCCAGACTGGCGGCGAAGCGATGTTTCAGAAATCCAACACTGCTCTCGAACGAGCGCTCGCACGATCCGAACCTGGCTCTCGCAGCCACTCAGAGGATCGCGAATCGAGTGGAGCGTGGCGACTTAGCCCGCGCGTACAAGGAGACGGAGAGATCTTATCCAGCGGCACCCCCGATACGCTTTGGTGCACATGGTCGCCGGTTATGTGCTCCGCTATGGCGGCTTGCTCGATGAATCCGCCCGCGAATGTGAAACGGCTGATCTCTCTTGACGCAGGGGACAGCCGGATCAGAAGCTGCACGTTTACTTTCTCCGAGTTGGGCAACCCACAACGTGCCATGGATTTCCTTCATGTCGAGCCAGGCTCGGAGTGGTCGAATCGCAACGCCATTCGCGTTCTGGCTGAGTGAAACAAACTCGCCGAAGCCCGTGAACTCGGCGAGAAACTCCCGCCTGACGTTGGCCCCGCCACGTTCTACAAGATTTGCATGAGTCGGAGTTCGTTGGCGGAGCCGCCCTCGCGCTGGAATTGAACCGAGCTACCAGGGAGATTGAGCCGCACATGATGGCAAACCCGGATCCGGAAAACCGCTACCTAGCCGCGACGTTCCTCGCTGCCTGCGGCCAGAAAGACGCCGCTCTTCGCCTCCTCAAGTCCGCCATCGACGGGAAGTACTGCGCCCACCAGGCGCTGCAGAAAGACCCGATGCTTGCCACCCTCCGCTCGGGTTCCGAGTACACCCAGTTGCTTTCCGCCGCCGAAGCAATGCCAGGACAACTTCCTGGCGGAGAGGGCGCAGCTCGTGCACTGAGTCGAAACCAACGGAGGCCCCCGGCCTTGCGCGCTTTGCGCCAGACGTGAGATTTTGCCGCTGCGGGAAAACTTCGGATCTCAGTTTGATTGGGATAAGTGACCACCGGGTGCCCTATCCGGGCGCGTCCGTTGCGCTAGGGTGGATTCCACGGCTCGAGACATTGGGTTTTTGAGAACTAGGCCTGCAGTATCACAACCCTAGCTCACTCTGAATGGCCGAAGCGATCCGATGGGCGATGCGCCTTCATCCGCTCTTCCGATTCCGCTTCCACCATCACCCGTGCCAGCGCTTCGGTTCCGGAATACCGCACTACCACGCGGCCGTTCCCGTCCAATTCCTTCTCGGCGCTTTCGATTGCGCCCTGCACCGCGGGTACCTTCGCGAACGGAACCTTCTCGCGCACGCGCACGTTCTGAATCGTCTGCGGAAACACCTTTTAAATCGCTACCAGCGACGGCCGGCTGTTGCCGCTGCGGGCCATGATCTCCATCCAGGCGGAGCGCCGTCATCAAGCTCATCCCCAGTCGTGGCATCTCCGTCGCGAAACAAGATGTGACCGGATTGTTCGCCCCCCAACGTCGCGCCCGTCTTTAGCATTTCCTCCAGCACATATTTGTCGCCGACATTGGCGCGGAGCATCTGGATGCCCGTCGCGCTTCAACGCCGCCTCGAGTCCCATGTTCGACATCGTGGTCGCCACCATCGTGTTCCCAGCGAGCGCGCCCCGGGTCTAGCATGTCTCTGCCCGCCACCAGCAGTACTCCATCGCCATTCACCACGCTGCCTTCTCGGCATCGCTGAACAGGGCGCGGTCTGCATCGCCGTCGAACGTGATGCCCACGGTCAAATTGGCCTCTGCGCGCAGCGATTAGTCCTGCGAGGGTAGCTGGGTGCAACGCGCCGCACTTCTCGCTGATGTTCTTCCCATCCGGCGCGCAGTGCACGAACTCCGCCTCGCACGCGACACGCGCGAAACAATCCTGGCGCTTCGGCGGTGGCCGCACCATTCGGCGCAATCCACCAGCACGCGCATCCGGCTCAGGTCGGCCGACAACGCCCTTGGCGCGAGCCAGTGAACGTACGCCTCGCGCAACTCTGCGCTATCCCGGCAAACTTGGTGCTTGCTGTGCGGTCATCTTCGATCCGTCGGGTGGATCCTGCGGCAGCAGCAAAGATCTCCTGCTCGATGGCTAGCTCGCGCGCGTCCGGCAGCTTGTAACCGTCGGCGCAGAGAACACCTTGATCCAGTTGTCCGTCCACGGATTGTGCGACGCCGAAACCAACCACGCCCGCGGCCATTCCGCGCGAGCGCGCCAGGTACGCGACACCCGGTGTCGTGGATGACGCCGGCGCTCTCGACCTTCACTCCACAGCGATGCCAGGCCCAGCGTCACGCGGTCGGCAGATCCAGCCGCTCCGACTCGCGCGTATCCAAAACCCACGACCACCCAGTGGTTTGCGTCTCGCGCGCAGCAGGTCGTGCCCCAAGAGCGCCAATGGCATACGTGCTCGTCAGGCGTCAGCGGGAACTCCCCGCCACACCGCGAATTCCGTCGGTTCCAGAACAGTTGTCTTGTAGGTTGGCTCATTCGGATGGCTTGTTCGCTCGGGGGCTCGGCCTCAGTTTTTCCCATGATCACCGTCACCCGGATGGGCGCGGGTCGCACTACTCGCACCGAGCGGGTCCGACTTGCAAGGTGTTTCGTCGTGAAACTTGCCGCGCACCATTGTTCCGGACGCGTCCACCAGATCGGTCGTGGCCGCCTCGACTCGCCTGCACCGCGCTGCTTCCGGACCGCTGATCGAAATCGTGCGCAGGCGTCCGGCATGCACGTCGGCGATCCGGTATTCCGGGCGCGAATGTCCCGATCACGCGCGGGCGTACCTCGATTTCTCGTGTCATGCTCACATCGAAACTGAGCCGGACCTGGCCCGGGCACCACCTGCATGACTTCCAGTTCGAACGGCAAAAATGCACTGTTGCGCTGTCGGGTCGAACGTCCTGTCCCCAGGCTTCACGTCGGAAAGGTCGAGCTCCACTGCACATCCTGCCTTCGCATGTCGTGAATGATGCGCTCGGGTCCGCGCACGCGCACTTGCGCCTCGGGGATATTCACCTGAGCTGATTTCAGATTTACCGGGATGCGATGAAACTCGATGGGAACGCTGACCTCGACCTCAGCCACAGGATCGTGCGAGACCGCCCACCACAGCCCAACGGCAAGGGCGAGCGGAAACCACCTTATACCCGAAATGTGCCAAAGACGTAACGCTGGAGGATGTCGATCATCTCAGTGTCGTGTAGCGTGGGCGCCCTCGCCCGCGTGCCGGCCTATCAACTTGAAATCGAAAGCTCTTTGAAATTCATTCACCGATCCACTTCCGGCGAATAACTCTGATCCGAATTGCGAACGCTGGCCGGACGCTCGCCTTCTCTCCTTCTCTTCTTTGGTCACGATCGGAGTTGGCAGAGTCGAAGGCGGAACGTAGCGCTCGCAGCAACGTGCTCGGACGCTCGCGCAATTGCTCTCACCGTAAGGTCGCGCTCGAAATTACCGGACACCGCCAGGCTGATCGCTCCCGACTCCTCCGACACGAATAACGGCGATCGCGTCGGTTTCCTCTGTGATTCCAATGCCCGCGCGGTGCCGAGTTCCCATCTGAGTCGAGAGCACCGGGTTCATTGACAGCGGCAGCAGCAGGCGGCCGCCGCAATCCGGTCTTTCTGCACGATCACCGCGCCATCATGGAGGGGCGGTCGGCTTGGTCGGAAAATGGTTGCCAGCAAAGTCGTAGGAAAGGCGCGCATCCATGGGCACGCCGCTTTCTGATGTAAGTCCGCAGCCCGATCTCGCGTTCGATCACTATCAGCGCGCCCGTCTGGTTCTGCGAAAACAGGTTTGCCGCCAACACGATATCGTCGTACGCATCCGACTCGGAACTCGGTGCCCGGCTCAGCGTTAGTCGCCGCTGCCCAGATTTGCGAGCGCGTGCCGCAACTCCGACTGGAAGACCACGATCAACGCGAACACCACATAGGAAGCAGCGTGCTGACCAGCCAGACTGAGCGTCGTCGGCCGCCCCACTCGTGCGATGTAGAAGCCGAGCGCCACCGCAGCCACTCCCACCAGCATGGGCGCGGCGCGCGTGCCACGCACCAGCATCAGGAACTGATAAATGACGAAGGCGACCAGCAGAATGTCGATGACATTCGTCATCGTCAAATGCGGGAAGGGATGCGATCACGCGCGTCAAAGGAAAACCCCATTCTCCTGACTCAAAATCCGGACACCGAACCCTTCATTGTAATGCAGTGCGTACACTGCCTCTCACATGCTCTCATCCTTTAGAACGCGAAGCCAAAATGTACCCACGACGGCTTTGGTATTCACATCCGTCCGCGCGAATACGGGTCGCGCCCAGGAACCTGCTCGACAGTAAACTCCGCGGCCTTCAAGTACCCGCGCATTTCGTCGCGTCAGTAAAAGGGCGATATCGAGATTGACCGGCCTGCCGAACAATTCTTCGTGATGACCGTCTTCCCTGCCCAGGTGAAAAGTAAACAGAAACAAGCCGCCCGGCTGGTGCAGTACTCTGCGGACTTCGGCGAGTGCTTCCACCACCTTTCGATCGCGCAATATGAATAATCGAGTAGACACGCAGCCACCCCGGCCAGCGTCTCTGAACGCAACCCGAGCGCAAGCATCGAAGCTGTACAGAAACTGCAAACCGGGGTTCAGACGCCGCGGCTTGCGCCAGCATGCCAGCGTGACAGGATCGACCCCGAATGCATCCACACCTCGGTCACGCAGATACCGGGCGATCTGCGCGGGACTGCACGCAGAAGATCACAGACCGAACCCGGCCGCGAACGCGTTCGGCGAACCGGTCCAGAAGGTTGCGGTCGAACGGCTTACCCGCCAGTTCACGCATAAATTTCGTCGCGCGTACTCTCGCGCAACCGGCGTCGCAGCTCTTTCGGATCCCGCTCACATCGCAAACTCGTTCTTAAGCTCATCTTTGCGCCGCCACCGCCATCACTACGTCATAAAGGGATGCGGGCGGTCCGCTGAACTTCCTTCACCCAGATGCGCTCTGTCGTTCCCATGCTCCGAACTGCCTCTCGGCGTCGGTGGCGGTATACGGCGGTAAAGCCGTACGCATCAATGCCAGCGGGACGGTAGCGTTGGTTCTCCGTGTATCCACACCGGTCAAACGTGGCACCACCGGGACGTCCGGCAAATATCCGGCCGCCGCTCTGCCGGATCGCGGCGTACACGCGCCGTGTCGTCGGAGAAGCATTACGCCACGTTCCGATCCCCGGGCACAGGCTCCACCGTATACGTCGGGTCGTTGACGACCTTGCGAAGCGTGTCCATGAACTTCTTCGGATCTTCTCCGGCAGCAGCCTCACATCCAGGTTGGCCCAGGCCTCCGACGGAAGATCGACGTTCGTCTGTTCCGAGCCACCCATCATGGTGAGCGAAATCGTATCGCGCGACGCAGGGAAGTGCGAGCGATTCGTCGTGGTCCACCTGCTCCTCGAAGTGGGGATCCTGCAGCGCCTGCCGCAGGTTTCGAAATCGTTTGGCGCGTTCCGGCGGTCTCATGGAGCCATCTCCCCGCAAACTCCTCCTACAACCGGCAGGAGCACTTTGCAGTGGTGTGCGGTAAGCCAGCACGCAGATCGGAGCGCGGACCAGCCGGTTGGGGTGCCGAATCGGCAATCGGACGCGATCCGTGGCCCGGCGCGCCCGCGGGCGACCGGTGCAGCCAGAACGGCGTCTTCTCTCCAACGTCCACCAATGAAGCGCACCCGGCCGTTCTCGACCAGGTTTTCCCCGCCGCCCTCGTTAATCAGGAATTCGGCATTCCCCAGCAGGTCGCGGTGGCTGGCGATCATCCAGTCCGTGCCCGCTGCGCGCCTTCCGCCTCCTCATCGCTCACAGCCAGGAAGATGATGTCCCGGTTCAGAGCGACGTGCTCGCGCTTCCGCCACGACGCATCACCATCAGCCGGGCGATGCCTTCATTCTTCCGGCAATCCCGTGCGCCCCGGGCCGTAAATCGATCCGTCGAGCATCTGTCCCGCTGGAAGGGAGGCACCCGCCAGTGCGCCAGTGTCGCTGGCGGACCACATCCATATGGTTCAGCAGGAGCAGCTACGTAACTGAACGAAGTACATC
>ERZ1370068.4902-contig-3953_pt1 | contig 39920 bp, 49 predicted proteins | sample MGYA00561227_ERZ1370068 | MGnify/ENA primary metagenome ERZ1370068 (study PRJEB38410, sample SAMEA6850437) | metagenome | study: Metagenomic assessment of the ecological functions of the soil: analysis of the soil microbiota associated with the... | reverse complement strand
CACGTACAGAAGCCGCACCACCTGCGGCGGCGGCCGAACAGGCCGTAGGGCCGCCAGATCAGGACGATGATGACCAGGATCGCGGCGCGGCGCTAGCCGGCGCAGGACGCCGACGACGTACTGCGCGATGCGCTTCGAGCAGGCCGAGCAGAAGGGCTTCGAGACGACGGCGCTCGTAGGTTAAGCCGTAGAGGCACGGCACGACGCGGACGCATGAACGCTCAGCATGGACTCGGCACCCATGGTCGGCGACAAGGTCGTCAGCGAGCTGACCATGATGCCGGAGATCGCCGCGAGGGCGCCGGACATCGCCAGCACCAGCGCGTAGACATGGGCCGACGCGCACGCCCATGAGCCGTGAGCGGCCTCGCATCCCGCGCGGTGGCGCGGACGGCGCGGCCGATGCGGTGCCGCTGCAGAGAAGCACGAGCCACCAGCGCCATCGAAAAGCGCCGGGAGACGGATCAGACGAGGATGTTCTGGGCGGGGATGTGGGACGCGGCCGACGACGTCGCTCGCCACCAGCGGCTGCTGCAGCAGCGGATAGGCGCCGAACAGCTTGGAGCATGACGTTCTCTGAGCGATCGGCGCCGATGCCGAGTGGTGGCGATGGAAGACGCTGGTCTCGAAGGCGCGCGAGCGCAGCAGCGGCAGGGCGTCGCCGACGATGTGAGATGGCGAGGCCGTCGAGCGCCGCGCCCGACCACGACCGCTCGCCGGCGCGCCTGACCAGCGGCGACAAGGCCCAAGGCAGATGATGTGGTCAGGCTTGCAGACGCAGGAAGTTGCCCGCCGGAAGGTGAGCACGGCGCCGTGCGCCATGTTCAGCATGCCGAGCTGAGCCATGAGATCCAGCGACAGGCCGGGATGGTCGACACCGCGTACATGGCGCCGACCGTGAGGCCCGAGGCGATGATCTGGATGACGACATCACCTGCGTGGTTATGTCCCTCGGAAGGCTCGGTAGGATTGAACGATCATTCCTCCCCACGCAGTGGAGTTAGGTGGGGGCGACAAAGCCTGCATCCGATACCGGTGAGAGCTCCTCATCAATCCTCCCCTCACTGCGTACGGGGAGAGACTGGAGGCGTGAGTCAGCGGCGATGCATCACTGGATGCTAGCCTCCGGTAGTGTGGCGAGGATTTCGGGCGGCTCATCAGCTCGGCTGCCGGCGCCTTCCCAGACGAAGCGGCCGCTGCTCGAGGAGATGGATGCGGCTGCATCTTGTCGGCGACGTACGGGCGACGTTCTCCTGACCAGCACGGTGGTACGGCCGGCCGTCCGCGGCAGTGCGCGGATCACCCCTGCAGATCTGGTCGATGAGGATGGGGGCCGAGGCCAAGCGACGGCTCGTCCAGCATGAGCGAGGCGGCCGCCGGCCATGAGGCCGCGGCCGGATGGCCGACCGGCGCGGTTCTGCTCGCCGGACAAGGTGCTGGCCACCCGGCTGCGCCGCTCGGCCAGCTTGGGCAGGCGAGGGCAAAAGACCTCGTCGAGGCGCTCACCCGTCCTGGTCCGCCGCCATCGGCAGGCAGATAGGCACCTATCCGCCGATCTCTCGAGCACGTTGTCGCATGTCAGGAAGACGTATCGCCCGGAGGCACGTGGATGATGCCCGCCGCAGCGACATCCTGTCCGGAAACGTCGGCGGTGAATGTCGACTACCGGCGAGTGCGATGCGGCCGCCATGCAGGCCACAGGTAGACCGTGAGCTCGAAACGCGCGCAGCAACAGCGTCGTCTTTGCCGTGACCGTTGGGTCCGGATGATGGCGACCGAAGCGTACCCCTCCTCCACCTCCAGCGAGATCTCGTGCAGCGCGTTGCGGCCAACAGCCGGCGGAGATGGACCTGATTGAGTTGGGGCGGGCACCGCCATGGGCGCTAGCCCCCGGAGTTATTCCTCCCGCGAAGCGGAGGTTAGGCGGTAACGTGAACAAAACGCTCCGACATCCAGTCGCGAGCTGCCCTGACCTTAATCCTCCCACCGTGGAGGCGGTGGAAACGGATCAGTGGGCCGCGCTCGCGGTTTACGGTTTGATACTGCCGCCCCCGCCTGACCGGATGAGACCGCCTCGCAGCGCTGGGTGAGGTCACGCCAGACATAGACGTCGATCACGGTCGGGTCTTTGGTCCAATCCCGCGGGCTCACCTTCGTAGATCTTCTCGCCGTGATGCATGATGAGAATGCGCGACGACGAAGTCCCAACCAGGAAGTACCACGACGCTCGATGACGATGACGGTGACGCCGAGCTGCGAGCTTGGCCGATCACGCGCGCGCACATGCGTCGATTTCGCGGGGTTCAGGCCGCCGATCGGGTCATCCATCAACAGTAGCTTCGGATCGGTGGCGAGCGCGCCGCGCGAGCATCAGGAGCTTGCGATCGAGCACCGGCAGTCGCCCCGGCGACGGCCTCGGCATTGGTCGACGCGTTCGACGAACGCCCAGCGCCTCATCGGCGCGCTGGCGCGTCGCGCGGTCGATCGTAGCCGGGGCGGCGCGATTGCGGCGGCCGAAGTAGGCGGCTTGATCTGGCACGTTGCCGCGCACGCTCAAGCGGTCGAAGCTGGCATTGAGCTGGAAGGTGCGGGCGATGCCGGCATGGCAGATCGCTCTCGGGCGGCAGCCGCGTGATCGTCGCGCCCTCGAACAGCACCGCCGCCTGATGGCGCGGGGTTGAGGCCGGAGATGACCTCGAACAAGCGTGGTCTTGCCGGCGCCGTTCGGCCCGCCGATGCCCAGCACTCTCGCCGGCGCGCGAAGCTCGAAGCTGAGATCGTGCGACCGCCGCCAGCGCCCCGAACTACTTGCTGACGTTGCGGCAGGCGAGAAGAGGAGCCGACGCATCTGGCAGCGAAGAGGGTCGGATGATCCCGTTCCTGACGACCGTCTGCATGCTGACGCTACGCCTTGATCCACGGGCGGCGTCGCGAACGCCGCCGTGTTGTAGGGCGCCGGCGCGATCAGGCCCGCCGCCCTTGGCGTGAGTCCTGAATCTGCAGGAACTGGTGCGGCATGCCAAGCGACGAATCCTTCGATCTGGGTCCGGATAGGCATAGGCCGCCTGCTCGTCCGGGATGAAGCGCGTGACGCCGGTGACGCCGCGATGGATCATCGTGCGCATGCGGGTCGGCGACCTTGCGGTTCTGCTCCTCGTTGCCGGGCTCGCCGCAGCCGCCGGCGAGCGCCGCCGCGATCGCCCACACATGCGCGCCGTCATAGGACTGGCGCGCCGAGAGTGTGCGCCGGCATTGGCGCCGAACTTCTCCTTGTAACGTCTTCTCGAAGGCGGTGCCGATCTCGTCCTGCAGCGCGCCGACCACCGTCGCGTAGAGCACGCCGTTGACGCTTCTCCTTGGCGATGTCGCGGAAGGCCGGCAGCGACGGGCCGTACTGCATGTAGATCGAGGCTCGGCGTCGGATCGGGCACGAACTGACGTCATGAACTGCGCGCAGATCCGGCCGGCAGGAAGTGCGTGACGGCGATGACGGCCGGCGGATCCTGGCGGATCTTCGCGAGCGTCGGGCCCCATTCGGAGATCGGCACGTTGACGGTCTCCGAACAGGCTGATCTCCCAGCCATAGCTCGCCGCCTTACTCCTTGATGGCGTTGGCGATGTTGGCGGCATGGACGCCGGCCGGTGGATCACGGCCATCTTGTTGTTGGCGCGCTTGTACTGGCCGGAATCTTCGATGCTGCTTGCATGAACTTCAGGAAGCCGGGGCCATGTACCAGTACTCGGCCGGATCGCCCTGGAAGCTGCCGAAATAGTGCTTCGGGATCGGACTTGATGAGGTTGTTGTGCCCGATGGTGGTGTCGTAGTGGATGCAGATGATGCCGGAGTCGGCGACCACGTCCTGGATCGCGGCGCCCGAGCCGATGTTGTGGCCGTTCGAGGATGGCGTGGACGCTGTAGTGCCGATCGATCAGGCGCTGCACCGCCTGGACGTTGGTCGGCGTCGCCCATCTGCTTGGTGTCTTCGAAGTACGGCTCGAGCGGCCGGCCGAGGACGCCGCCGCAGGGCGTTGATCTCCTCGCAGGCCAAGCGTCAGGCCGTTCTTGAACTCGACGCCGTCGGCCGCCGCGAAATCGGTCAGCGGCGCGGCCTGCCCGACCGGGATCGGCTCGCCTGCCGCCTCTGGCGTCCGTCGTTCACGGCCCGCCAGCAGTGCGGCCGCCGCGAGCGCCCGGCGCCGACCAGACTGCGCGCTTTGATCAGAAATCGCGGCGGCGTGGCGCTCACGATGCTTGGCGCTTCGCCAGCTTGCTGTTCTTGCTCATGCGTCGAAAGCTCCTCTTTGTGCAGCCGCAGGATTCAGGCGCTGGCCGACGTCCAGTCGGCGACCGCGCCAGGCAGTCTGCTTCGATGTCTTTGACCAGCGTGTGCCGCCGCGGCGGTCGATCGCCGCCTGTCTGGTGCGGCTGCAGCGTCCTGGCCGCCCCAGTTGCGCCCATCAGCGGCGCCCGGGGATCGCTGACGATGGGTCTTGATGCCCGCTCATCTCCTCCGATGCACGCGCAAGCCCGCAATAGGGCACGTACATCGCAGAGTAGCCGCCCTCGTGGGTCATGCACCAGGCGGCCGCCGCGCAGACTCGTCGCGCCGCACCTGCGTCAGCAGTCCGGGTCATGCGCGGTAGCCGTCGCTGTGACCATCATCGCGGCCGAGCGGATCGGTGACGCCGGTCCGTCGAAGCCGGAGGCGACGACGATCAGCTCGGGCCGAAACTTGCGCATCAGGGCCGGCACCACGCACGCTGCTCTGAAGGCCGCCAGGTAGGCGCCGACGCCCGAGCCGGGCGGCAGCGGAAGTGTTGATGTTGTAGCCTCGCCCGCGCCTGCCCCGATTCTCCTCGACGCCGCCGAGTCGCCGGAACAGGCGATCCTGATGAATGGAGATCGTGAGCACGGACGTGGTCCTCGTAGAACGCCTGCTGGGTGCCGTTGCCGTGATGCACGTCCAGCACGACCGTCGCGATCTTGCCCAGTTTATGCACCGCCCGGGCATGCATTATGGCGATGGCGACATTGTGCCGAAGACAGCAGAAGCCCACGCCCTTGTCGCGGATCGCATGATGGCCGGGCGGGCGGACCAGGGCGTAGGCATTCCTGACCTTGCCCGTGACGCACCGCATCCACGGCGGTGATGGAGCCGCCGGCGCGCGAAAGCAAGCGCGCGATGTTTCCGTGAGCCGACCCCGGCCGAAGGGCTGAGCTCGCCGGCACGCCGCCTTTGACGTTTGCGCTGATCGACTTGATGTCGTGGATGTAGTCGGGCGTATGGAAAAGCGGCCACCTCCGCCTCGGTGGCGGGACGCGGCTTCAAGGTCGTGAAGCTGGTCGAGCAGCTGCCGGAGGACCTCCGGCGAGATTGCGGGAAGCGGCGCTTGGTCGCGGGAGCCCGGCGTGCTGCCGGGCTTGATCGTGAGGCTGGGCGGGAACACCGCCGCGTAGGCGCCGGCATTATCGTGCCACAGGTAAAGCTTTCCGTGAAAGACCCAGCCGGTGGCCATCGCCCTACTCCTGCATGCACCAGTGATACTGACTGGAGCACCAAGGCCGCGCGTAATCCCGGTCAGAGGACAGGCGGTTCGCGCTCAGGCTGTGCTCCGCCAGGAGGGGAGCCCCACACCAGTGCGCTGCTAACGTCATCGGAGCCTCCGGTATGGGCTGGGACGACGAGGCCGGCATCGGCACGATCGAGGATATCCTCAACGCCGCGGAGTGCGCCGAGCATATCGACCGCCTCGGAGCGCGCCGGCTTCGGCGCGGCGCCCATCATCACGCCCTTCGGCGAGGTCATCGTCACGGACGTGCGCAACAACAGCCGGGTCATGATCGACGACTTCGCGCTGGCGGCGCGCATCTGGGAGCGGGCGAGCGCATGTGCCGATCTTCCTCGGCGGCCGCCAGGCGATCGCGATGAACGAGCGCTTCCGCTACTACCGCTACCGGCCGGGCCAGCGCTTCGACTGGCACGCCGACGCCTCGTTCCGGCGCGCCAACGGCGAGGCCAGCCGGCTCTCGTTCATCATCTACCTGAACGACGATTTCACCGGCGGCGAGACCACCGTGATGGACACGATGATCGCGCCCAAGCGCGGGATGGCGCTGCTCTTCCGGCACGAGCTGCTGCATGAGGGGCGGGCCGTGAAATCCGGGACGAAGTACGTCATGCGGACCGACGTGATGTAAACGGTCGCGCTGGCGAGACACGGGGATGATCGACGGCGGCGACCTGCCGGTCGCCCCTACGGCAATGAACGGCCTGAACTGCTTCGCCGAGCTGGAGGCCCCTTGCGCCTGGTAGTGGGAGACCGATGCCGTGGCCGTAGAGGCGGTCGGGGACGCTGGTGAGGCGCTCGTAGCGCAGCCAGCCGACGATCTGCTCGTGCTCGAGGACGAAGGGGACCTCGTGGGAGCGCACTTCCAGCACGGCCTTGCTGCCGGGGCCGCCGTCGGGGTTCCAGCCGAAGCCGGGGTCGAAGAAACCGGCGTAGTGGACGCGGAACTCGCCGACCAGGGTGTCGTAGGCCACCATCTCCGCGGCGTGGTCGGGCGGCACGCGCACGCACTCCTTGGTGGCGAGGATGTAGAAATCGTCGGGGTCGAGGATGATGCCGATGCCGGGCTTGGTGTGCATGGGCTCCCAGTAGTCGGCGGCGTCGTAGGCCTCGGCGGACGTCGACGTCGATGACGTCGGTGTGCTGCTTGGCGCGGAAGCCGACGAGGCGCGTCGCCGGATCGCCGCTGAGATCGAGGGTGACGCCGATGACGTCGTCGCGGATGGTCTCCTGGCCCGCGGGCACGTCGACGAGGCGGCAGGTCTCCTGCAGGCGGCGCAGGCTGGTGGCGCTCGACGAGGGCAGCGCCGCGGCGCAGGCGCAGCTGCACCAGGCGCGAGCCCTTGCGCACGAGGATGCTGAACGTGCGCGGGGCGATCTCGATGTAGAGGCGGCCCTCGTAGCCGGCATCGATGCGGTCGAACACCGTGGCCTGATCGGCGATGACGCGGGTGAAGACGTCGAGCCGGCCGGTGGAGCTCTTGGGGTTGGCGATGCCGGCGATGCGGCTGGAGAGCGCCAGCTGCTCCATCAGCGGGACGATGTAGACGCAGCCCTTCTCCAGCACTGCGCCCTCGCTGAGATCGATCTCGTGCATGCCGAACTGCTCGATCTTCTGAGCACGGTGGCGCCGGCGCCCGGCAGGAAGCTGGCGCGCACGCGGTAGGCGACGTGGCCGAGGCGGAGGTCGAGGCTGGCGGGCTGGAACTGGTCGGGGTCGATCGGCTCGACGGCGAAGATCTCGCGCGCGCGGACGAGTTCGCGTGCAGCGACTGGTAGTGGGAGGACGCCGGTGGTGCTAGTGCGGGGCCGGCGGCGGCGTCTACGCGCGGGGAAGAGATCGGCGGCGGGTTCGGTCATGGCGCAGAGACTAGCAGTGAGCGGCGTTCGCGCTCCAAAGCATTATCCATGCACGGGATTTCGCGAAGCATCCACAGAGATGTCCACAGCGCGCGATCGATGCAGACGCTATGCGTGGCACCAGCGCTCTTCCGAGTTATCCGCATCTTCAACGGATGCAGGCGGCGCCGACCCTATCACGGGTACGCCCATGGCTCTCAGAACAGACCCCTCCACCTGGCCGTCCTTGTTGACGAAGATGCTGTTGGCCGCCGGCACCCGGGGCAGGCCGGGCATGGTCATGATCTCGCCGCAGATGACGACCAGGAACTCGGCGCCGGCGGAGAGCTTCAGCTCGCGGATCGGGACGACGTGGTTCGAGGGGGCGCCCTTCAGGTTGGGGTCGGTGGAGAAGCTGTACTGGGTCTTGGCCATGCAGATGGGGTAGTGGCCGAAGCCGGCCTTCTGCAGCTCGGTGAAGTGGTCGCGGATCTTCTTGTCGGCGATGATGCCCTGGGCGCCGTAGAGCGTCTGCGCGATGGTGCGGACCTTGTCCCACAACGGGAGGTCGTCGGGGTAGAGGTAGCGGAAGTTGGCCTTGCCGGATCTCGGCGAGCTTCACGACCGCGTTGGCCAGCTTCTCCGTGCCGGCGCTGCCGTCGGCCCAGTGGGTGCATCTCGATGGCCTCGACGCCGAGCTCGGCGCAGGCCTGGCGCACGGTCGCCAGCTCGAGGTCGGTGTCGGCGGAGAAGCGGTTGATGCGCGACGACTGCGGGCACGCCGAAGGTGCGGACGTTCTCGACATGGCGGGCGAGGTTGGCCGATGCCCTTCTTCAGCGACTCGATGTTCTCCTTGCCGAGGTCCTCCTTGGCGACGCCGCCATGCATCTTGAGGGCGCGCACGGTGGCGACGATGACGACGGCGCTGGGCTTCAGGCCGGTCTTGCGGCACTTGATGTCGAAGAACTTCTCGGCGCCGAGATCGGCGCCGAAGCCGGCCTCGGTCACCACGTACTCGCCGAGCTTGAGGGCGGTGCGGGTGGCGATCGCCGGAGTTGCAGCCGTGCGCGATGTTGGCGAACGGGCCGCCATGGATGAAGGCCGGGTTGTTCTCGAGCGTCTGCACGAGGTTCGGCATGATCGCGTCCTTCAGGAGGACGGTCATGGCGCCGTCGGCCTTGAGGTCGCGGGCGTAGACCGGCTTGCGGTCGCGCGTGTAGGCGACGACGATGTTGCCGAGGCGGCGCGTCGAGGTCCTGCAGGTCGGTGGCGAGGCAGAAGATCGCCATCACCTCCGAGGCGACGGTGATGTCGAAGCCGTCCTCGCGCGGGAAGCCGTTGGCCGGACCGCCGAGCGACGACACGATGTCTGCGCAGCGCGCGGTCGTTCATGTCCATGACGCGGCGCCAGGTGATGCGGCGCTCGTCGATGCCGAGCTGCGTTGCCCCAGTAGATAGTGGTTGTCGATCATCGCGGCGAGCAGGTTGTTGCGCGAGTGCCGATGGCGTGGAAATCGCCGGTGAAGTGGAGGTTGATGTCCTCCATCGGCACGACCTGGGCGTAGCCGCCGCCGGCCGCGCCGCCCTTCACGCCGAAGCACGGGCCGAGGCTGGGCTCGCGCAGGCAGATGATCGGCCTTCTTGCCGATGCGGTTGAGGCCGTCGCCGAGGCCGACGGTGGTGGTGGTCTTGCCCCCGCCCGCCGGCGTCGGCGTGATGGCGGTGACCAGGATGAGCTTGCCGTCGGGCCGTTCCTTCAGGCCGTTGATGAAGTCGAAGGAGACCTTCGCCTTGCTCGGGCCGTAGCGGTAGAGGTGCTTTTCCTCGATGCCGATCCTGGCGGCCACCTGCTCGATCGGCAGCATCTTCGCCGCCCGCGCAATCTCGATATCGCTTCCGACTTTCTTGGCCATGGGTCCTTCGGTCTCTCGGCTCGCCCTGTGGGTGATGCAATGTAGGGCGACCGGCCGGCCGCCCCTACAGAAATTATTCGCGCGCAATCTACCGGTTTGCACCGGTCCGGATTAGCCCGGCGGCGACCGCCAGGCACAATCGCAGCAGCGGGTTGCTGGTTTCAACGGGAGTCGCGAGGATCACGGCCCCGCGGCCGCTTTCAGCAATCCAGCGTGTGCTCCAGTTCCCACTGGGTGAGGTGGCGGCAGTAGCTGTTCCAGTCGTCCATGCGGCAGCTTGAGGTAGCTATCGATGACCGTGTCGCCGAAGGCGCTGCGGAGGACCTTGCTCTTGTCGGTGGCGCGGAGCGCATCCAGGAGGTTGAGGGGAGCTTCTTGGCGTTCTTCACCGTGTGGCCCCTCGGTGTACATGTCTGATGTCCAGGCGCTTGCCGGGATCGCGCGTGGTTGGCGAGCGCCGTCGAGGCCGGCCGCCAGCACGCCCGCCTGCAGCAGGTAGGGATTGGCGGCGCCGTCCATGCAGGCGCAGCTCGAAGCGGCCGGCGTCGGGGATGCGGCACCATGTGGCTGCGGTTGTTGCCGCCGTAGGTGATGGTGTTGGGCGACCAGGTGGCGCCCGAGATGCGTGCGCGGCGCGTTGATGCGCTTGTAGCTGTTGACCGTCGGGTTGAAGACAGCGACGACAGCGCCTCGGCGTTGTGGATGACGCCGCCGAGGAACTCGTAGGCCAGCGCCGAGAGGCCGAGCTCGCCCTTGGGATCGTGGAACAGAGTTCTTGCCCGCTCTTGTCCCAGACCGAGACATGGGCGTGGCAGCCGTTGCCCGGTGAGGTCAGGAACGGCTTCGGCATGAAGGTGGCGCGCAAGCCCGTGCTTCTCGGCGATCGACCTTCACCATGTACTTGAAGAAGGCGTGGCGGTCGGCGGTCGTCAGCGCAGTCGTCGAACTCCCAGTTCATCTCGAACTGGCCGTTGGCGTCCTCGTGGTCGTTCTGGTAGGGCTTCCAGCCGAGCGCGAGCATGCTGTCGCAGATCTCGGTGATCACATCGTAGCTGCGCATCAGGGCCTGCTGGTCGTAGCAGGGCTTGCTCCTGGCTGTCGTCGCCGTCGCCGATGGCGCTTGCCGTCGTTGGCGAGAGCAGGAAGAACTCGCACTCGACGCCGGTCTTCATGCGGCAGCCCTGCTTCGGCCGCGCGCCGCGATCTGGCGCTTCAGCACCTTGCGCGGATGGCGCGCTCGACCGGCTGGCCGTCCATCACGAGGATCGCCGGCGAGCCAGCCGACCTCGGGCTTCCAGGGCAGCTGGATCGAGGCTCGCCGGGATCGGGCATGGCGAAGCAGGTCCGGATCGGCCGGCGTCATGTCGAGCCACGTCGCGAAGCCGCGCGAAGCCGGCGCCGTCGCGCTGGCCATGCCGCCGATGGCGGCCGCCGGCACCAGCTTGGCGCGCAGGCCGCCGAACAGATCGACGTGAGCTGATGAGGAAATACTTGATCTTCTCGGCTCTTTGGCGACCTTCTCAAGATCGGTGGCCATGGTCAGCAACTTCCCGATTTTCGTGGCCGTGGATGTCCGCTCCGGCGGCGATCGGCGCGATCGCTCGACGCACGCGACTGGAAACCTGTCCGCTTGCCCCCGTTTGATTTTTCGACTTCAATGCTCCGTCGTCAGCGAGCACGCTTTTTGGCAGGATCTATCGGCAGCGCAACCTAACGGAACGCCTGCCCTGAGATCAATGTTAAGAAACAAATATTTACTGGGAGGAATAATGCATTGCGGCCCATTCGGCTTCGTTCACGGATCCGGAAGCATGGGGCGACCAGCAGGCATCAGTCGTGTGTTTCGCGGCCCGGCGCGAGCGTCCTGGTGTCGTGGCGAGTGACACGTCTGTACTTGAAATACCAGCAGACATGCGTTATTTTCGCGACGGCAGGGAGCGAAGCGTCACCGGGACAAGAACAGTAGTCCCAACTCCGCGACAAAGTTGTCACGCGCGATATCGGCAGGCCTTCCCATTGCTGATATTGCAGTGCAACATAGGGCGGGAAACCGTTGGCAGTGGCACAGGAAAAAGGAGCAACAGGTCGGCCACCCGTCCGCACCGAGGAAGGCGCAGCCAAGCGGGCGGCGTAGCGCGACGACGGCACGATGGAAGCGGCCGGTTGCGAGTTGGTTTTTTGGGAAGGGCGGCGTGCAGCTATTCCGGTCGAACGGTGGCCGGCGGGTTGCGCCCGACAACAACAAGAAGAAGAGAAGAGCGCGACGGGCATGACGCCTTTGCCAACCGACCGTTCAGCCGGCGACGCACCCTGACCTCCGCCGCCGCGGCGACGCTCTGCGGCACGCTCGGCGGCTGGACGTCCGCGCGCGCGGCGACGCTCGGCAGAGCCGTCTGCGCCATTCACCGTCAGCTGGCTGCATCAGCGCGTGCACGAACTGGCCGCCGGACCGTTCGAGCCTATCAAGGTCGATCTGCCGCCGGCTTTGACGGACATGAGCTTTGCGCAATACCACGATATCCGTTTCCATGCCGATCAGGCGCTCTGGCGCGATCTCAACCTGACGTTCGAGTCGCAGTTCTTCCATCTCGGCTATCAATATCGCGAGCCCGTGCACGTCTTTGACGTCGTCGACGGCGTCGCGCGCGAGGTCGTGCATGCGCCGGCGCTGTTCGACTACGGCAAGAGCGGCATCGATCCGTCCAGCCTGGCGGCCGCTCGCTCTCCGGCTTTCGCCTGCACTATCCGCTCAATCGGCCCGGACTACCGCGACGAGGTCGCGGTGTTTCAGGGCGCCAGCTACTTTCGCTGCCTCGGCCGCGGCGAGGGCTTCGGACTGTCGGCGCGCGGCTTGCGCCGTCAACACCGCGCTCCCGGAGGGCGAGGAGTTTCCATCGTTCCGCAGCTTCTGGCTCGGAGCGGCCGCTGCCCGGCGCCGCCGAGATCAAGCTCCACGCGTTGCTCGACAGTCCCAGCGCTCGCCGGCGCCTACAGCTTCGCCATCCGGCCGGGCGAGACGACCGCCGTCGACGTCACCGTCTTCCTGGTCGCCCGCAACGCGATCAAGCTGATCGGGCTCGCGCCGCTCACCAGCATGTATTTCTACGGCGAAAACGATCGGCAGGGCGTCGACGACTATCGGCCGGAGGTGCATGACTCCGACGGCATGGCCATCTGGCACGCGAGCGGCGAGTGGCTGTGGCGCCCGCTCATCAATCCGGCCGAACTGGCCGTCACCTCCTTCGGCGGCGACGCGCCGCGCGGCTTCGGGCTGCTGCAGCGCGACCGCGACTTCGCCAGCTACGAAGATCTCTATACGCATCCGGAGCGGCGGCCGACGCTGTGGGTGGAGCCGCAGGCCGGCTGGGGCCGCGGCGAGGTCCGGCTGATCGAGATACCCAGCGACCAGGAAATCCACGACAACATCGTCGCCTTCTGGGTGCCGGAGAAGCCGGTGGCTGCCGGCGACACGGTGGAGATTTCCTATCGCCTGCACTGGGGCGAGGCGGCGCCGTTCCAGCCGCCGGGCGCCATCGTGCGGGGCACCCGCATCGGACGCGGCAAGGCCGACAATGCGCGCCGCTTCGCCGTCGACTTCGCCGGCGGCGAGTTGCCGCATCTGCCGCCCGACGCCGCGGTCGAGGCCGTCGTGACGGCTTCGAGCGGCCAGATCGGCGAGGTGATCGTGCAGGAGAACCCGCCGATCGGCGGCTGGCGCGCCCTCTTCGACTTCGTTCCGGCGGACGACAATCCGGCCGACCTGCGGTGCTTTCTCCGCCAGCAAGACAAATTTCTCAGCGAGACCTGGAGCTATCGATGGATGCGGTAAGCGTCATGCGGCATGACCGCCAACCCGCCGCGCCGATCCCTTGACCTGCTGCGGTCACTGGGCGTGCGCGACCCGAACAGCTCTATGCGCTCGCCGCCCGGCTGCCAGGGCGAAGGTGCCGAGGATCCCGGCCCGCGCCGCCCGCGTGATTCTCGGCGAGTGGTTCGCCCGCCTGCTGGGCCGGAGCGATCTCGACGCCGAGCAGGCGTTTCTCCTGGGGCGCGCCGCCTTCGTCGCCATCGATGGCGGCAACCGCCATCCGGGCGCCCTCATGACCGAAGAGCCTTCGAACGAGTTCCGCGTGGAGCTGCACCAGAACGTGCCGCTTCCCTCGCCGGCGCCCGCCCCATGGCAATGCCGGTGCGGGTCGCTCGACGCGCCTGGCGTATTGGCGCCGATCGCGGCGTTGGTCCGCACGGCGCGGATCAAGGGCGCAAACGTTGCCTGACGACGGTGAGCAGACGATGAACCTGAAAGAGCCCCTGCGCTTCGGTCCTCGCCCGGTCGTTATCCGGGTGATGTTGTTCGCCCTCACCCTGGCGACGACGTTCATGGCGGGCTCGCAGTTCCTGCAGATCTTCGACGACCATCGCGCGGAGCTGTTCGAAGTCTCGTTACTGCTGCTCTTCGTCGTCGGCTTCTGCTGGCTCGCCCTCTCGTTCTGGTCGGCGATCGGCGGCTTCCTCTCGCTCATGCGGCACTGGCAGTGGCGCGGGCTGGCCATGCCGCGGCCGACGATCTCGCACAAGGCGCTCGAAGGCCGGACCGCCGTCCTGATGCCAATCCACAACGAGGACCCGGCGCAGGTCTTTGCCGGGCTGCAGGCCATCTACGAGTCGCTCCAGTCCGCCGGCGCCCTCGAGGCGTTCGAGTTCTTCATCCTCAGCGACAGCACCGAACCCGACGCCTGGATCGCGGAGGAAGCCGCTTGGCGCCTGCTCTGCCGACAGGTGCAGGGGCGAAGGGCGCATCTTCTATCGCAAGCGGCGCCGCAACACCGCGCACAAGGCCAGGCAATATCGCCGACTTCTGCAAGCGCTGGGGCACGCGCTACGACCATATGATCGTGCTCGACGCCGACAGCCTGATGACGGCCGAGGCGCTCATCGCGCTCGTCGGCCTGATGAACGCCAATCCGCGCGTCGGCCTGATCCAAGCGCCGCCGACGATCGTGCATGCCGAGACGCTGTTCGGACGGCTGCAGCAGTTCGCCAGCCGGCTCTACGGTCCGGTGTTCACGGCCGGCACGGCGCTCTGGCACCAGGGTGACGGCAACTATTGGGGCCACAACGCCATCATCCGGACGGCGGCCTTCGCCGCCCATTGCGGACTTCCCATCCTGCCGGGACGCAAGCCGTTCGGCGGCCACGTCATGAGCCACGACTTTGTCGAGGCAGCGATGCCGCGCGCGCCGGCTGGCAGATCTGGATGGTGCCGGGCATCGGCGGCAGCTACGAGCAGACGCCGCCGACGCTGATCGAACACGCCAAGCGCGACCGCCGCTGGTGCCAGGGCAACCTGCAGCATATGCGCGTGCTGCCGGCGCGCGGCCTGCATCCGCTCAGCCGGCTGCATCTGTTCACGGGCATCATGTGCTATCTGGCGTCGCCGCTGTGGCTGGCGTTCCTCGCCGCCGGCATCGCTTTCTTCGCCTGGCGGATCGCACATCCGCCGAGCTATTTCGCAGCGTACGTCACGCTGTTTCCGACCTGGCCGAGATCTGACGCTTCGGTGGCGATCGGCCTGGCCATCCTCGTCTTCGCCATGCTGTTGGCGCCGCGCCTGCTCGGCGTCGTCTTTGCGCTCGCGAGTCCCGAGCGGCGCGCCGGCTTCGGCGGCGTCGGCCGGCTGACGGCGAGTTTCTTCATCGAGCTGTTGCTGTCGACGTTGCTCGCGCCGGTGCAGATGCTGCTGCAAAGCGGCTTCGTCGCCAGCATCCTCGGCCGGCCGGACCGCCGGCTGGGGATCGCAGCGTCGCGACGAGAAGCCATCGGGTGGGCCGAGGGCTGGTCGCGGCTGGGCTGGCAGTGCGTCGCCGGTGTCGGCCTGACGATTTTCGTCGCCCGCGCCGCATCGGACCTCATCTGGTGGCTGGCGCCGCTCCCGGCCGGGCTGACCTTTGGCCGTGCCGTTGACCGTGCTGACCACGCCGCCGGCCGCTGGCGGCGGTGTTTGCGCGCCTCGGCCTGTTGTTGACCCGGAAGAGACTGCCCCTCCCCGCTGCTGGTCCGCGCCGACCGGCTCGACGCCACGTGGCGCACGATGCTGGGACGGCCCATGAGCGCGCTGCAGCGACTGACGGCGGAGCCGTCGCTCCTGGCGCTGCATCTGGCCATCCTGCCGCAGCACTCGGATTGGCAGGCCGTCGATGCCGAGGTGCTGGCGAGCGCCCGCGAGAAGCTGGCTGCCAGCGCGCAATCCGACGCTGTTGACGCGTGCCGAAGTCATGGCGTTGCTGTTCGATCCGCCCTTCCTCGAGGGTCTGGCCGCGGGACACGGTCTTCCGAGGCCGCCCGCATCGGCGCAGTCACGGAACCGCTGCCGGCCGCGGCGTAGGCCGGTACTCAGAAACCGAGCTTCGGCGCTACTCCGCCTTCGCGCGAGTAGCAGATGATCGAGAGGAAGCGGATCGGGAGCTTGCGCAGCTCGTCCGGCCCATGCGGCGCGTCGGCATCGAAGAACAGGCAGTCGCCGGGGCGTCATGACGTAGGTCTTGTTGCCGTGGCGGTAGCCGACCTCGCCCTCCAGCATGTAGATGAACTCGATGCCGTCATGCTGGAACGACCGGGAAGACGTCCGGACTCCTCCGTGAGCGTGATGAGATAGGGCTCGACGGCGATGTTCTGGCGCGAGCGTGTGGCCGAGCAGCTGATACTGGTGGCCGGCGCGGGTGCCGCGGCGCTCGATGGTGAGCCCCTGCCCGGCCGGCACGAAGGTGGCGTCGCGCTCCTCCTCGTAGCGGCGGAAGAAGGCGGTGACCGGCACATGCAGCGCGCGCGACAGCGCCTGCAGCGTGTCGAGCGAGGGCGAGGTCACGCCGTTCTCGATCTTCGAGAGCATGCCGGCGGAGAGATCGGCGAGCGTGCGCGAGATCGGCCACGGTCATGTCGAGCTTCTTGCGCGAACTCGCGCACCTCGCGGCCGATGGCGACTTCGAGCCGCGCTGCCCGTAGCGCTGACGAGCCCGTGCGGGTCCTGGAATTTGGGCGCGTGCGGCTGCAGGCTCGGAACGGCCTTCGCTGCGGGGCCGCCCGCGCGGCGTGCGTCGAGCCGATTGACCGTCGGTCTTCTTCAGCCGTCACGCGCCAGTTTCCGCAAGGCGGACCACCCGACGGGCGCACCGTCGAACTCCGCCATGGCATCGAGCAGGCAGTCCAGAGGTACTCGGCGGAGGCGCTGTCCGCCAGCAGGTGAAAGGCGGGCGTGCCGCCGAGATCGGCGCGGATCACGATGCGCGCTCATCTTGGCGACCGAGGTCTGGGCGATGGCGCCGACGGCGAAGCGATGCAGCCGCAGATCGACGCCGCAGATCTTGGCGAACATCTCCGGCGCATGGCTCGCCGGTGACCATGAACCAGGCATGGCTGTCGGCCGCGGCATCGGATAGCCGATGAGCTTGCGCGGCCGCTCGCCGCGCCCAGCTCCAGGCGGCGTTGAGCCGGCGGATCAGTTCACCGGTGCCGGCCAGCGCTGTCGATCAGGAAGATCTCCGTCGGCGCCAGGCGGGCGCCAGCTCGCCGCCGGGCTGGCGGATAGGCGCGGTTGCTGTCGGGACCGATGGCGAGGCCCTGGGACGTCAGCCACTCGACCGCGCCGCGCGCCCTTGAAGCCGGTGCGCGGGAGCACGGAGAGGTCGGCGATGCCCATGGTGCTCGCCTGCGCGACTTCCGGTCTCGACCGCCTTGCCGAAGTCGACGGCGATGGCGGCCGTCGTTGACCGGCGCGAAGCGTGCGCCCGCCTGTTGCAGCACGCGATAGATGCAGCTGCGGCGCGGCATGGGCGGCGGGAGAGATTGAGACTTCAGCAGGCCATGCGGCGTCACATCTCCTGCCGCTTGTTTTCGGGGTCGAAGAAGGGGATCGGGATCACCTCGCCTGGATGCAGGCGGCCGCCCTCCACCTTGATGTCGAAGTGTCTTGCCGGGCTCGGCCTGGTCCGGCGCGACGTAGGCCGAGGCCGACGACCTTGCCGAGCGCGGGCGAGCGCACGGCCGAGGTGACGCGGCCGACGATGTCGGCGCCGCGCACGACCAGGTGGCATTCCTCCGGCGGCGGGGCCGATGCATCGGTCGAGCGTGAAGCCGCACGAGCTTGCGGGTCAGGCCCTTGCCGTTCTGGATCGCGATCGAGCGCTGGCCGACGAAGAACGGCTTGCTCTTGGCGATCGCCCAGGCCATGTCGGCCTCGTAGGGATGCGTCAGGCCGTCGGTATCCTGGCCGATGATGATGTGGCCCTTCTCCAGCCGCAGCACGCGCTGGGCCTCGACGCCGAAGGGGCGGATGCCCAGCGGCTTCCCGGCCTCCATCGATGGCGTCCCAGACATGCCTCGCCGTAGCTGCGCGGGCATGTGGATCTCGTAGCCGAGCTCGCCGACGAAGCCGACCCGCAGCAGCGCGGCAGGGCACACCCGCAACCGTCGCCAGGCGCACGCCGAGATAGGGGAAGGCGGCCGGCGACAGATCGGTGTCGCGTGCAGAGCTTCTGCAGGACCTCGCGCGAGCGTGGGCCGGCGATGTTGACGCCGGCATAGGCGGCGGTGACGTTGGCGACATCGACGTTGAGCCGCCACTGCGCGTTCCAGAACAGCATCGGCGCGGTAGACACGCGTCGACGCCGCCGGTCGTAGCGGTGACGTAGAAATGCTCGTCATGGAAGCGGCAGGCGACGCCGTCGTCGATGACAGCGCCGGCCTGGTCGGTCATCAGCACATAGCGGGAGCGGCCGACCGGCAGTTTCGTGTAGGTGAAGGTGTACATGCGGTTGAGGAACTCGGCGGCGTCGGGCCCGCGGACGTCGAGGCCGCCGAGCGTCGACGACGTCGATCAGGCCGACATTGTTGCGGACGCGCGAGCACTTCGTCGCGGATCGCCGTCGTCGCGATCGGCCGGCTTGCCGTAGTAGGCAGGGCGCCACCAGAGGCCGGCCGGCATCGAACTTGCGCGCCCAGCTCGATGATGGCGGTGATGCATGGCGGTGCGGCGGCCCGGCTCGAACACGCGGCCGGCCATATGGCCGAACTTCTCGGGGACGAAGGGCGGGCGCTGGGTGGTGACCGTTCATGTCCTGGAGATCGCGGCCCATCTCCTTGGCGAGGATGCGCACCGCCGCGACCGCCGAGTGCTTGCCCTGGGAAGGGCCCATGCCGACGGTGGAGTAGCGCTTCAACAGCTCGATAGCTGTCGTAGCCGTCGGCGGCGCCATTGACGAGTCCTCGACCTGCAGGTCCTCGTCGAAGTCGACGAAGTCCCTGCCGCGCTTGTGCGGAAAGATCGGCCAGCGATGGGTCGTGATGGCGGTCTCCGCGCTCGATCGGCGCCGGCGGCTCCGCTCCGCTCCGAAGCCCGCATCATGCGCCGCGGCCCAGCCGGCGCGCCGACCTTCCGCCACGACGGCATCGAGATCGTGAGCGCCGGCGACCGAGCCGGCCGCGAAGAGATGGGCGCGGCAGGACGCGGGCTCGATACATGTGACGTCGAGTCGTCGTAGGCGAACTCGCGCGCCGACATGATGCAGCAGATGCGCCGACGGGCGTATAGCCGACGGACATGCACAGGAGGTCGCAGCGAATCGATTCCGCGGCGCGTCGGCCGTCGCCGTCGTCGTTCAACGCGGCGACCAGCGCGGCCGAAATGCCGCGCTTCCCGAGGGTGGGGACCGCCTCGACGACAGCGCTACCTGTGATGATGCGCAGATCGAGTCGCTGCGCCGCCGTGACATGGGCGACGGCTCGCGCGTCCGGTGCGCAGATCGACGACCGCGTTGACGGCCACGGCCGGCCTCCACGAGGTCGGCGGCGACGGCATAGCCGTCGGCGTTGGCGGTGACGACGACGGCCGCGCGGCCGGGCCTCACGCCATAGTGCCTGATCAGGCGCTGGGCCGCCGAGCCCAGCATGACGCCCGGCAGGTCGTTGTTGCGGAACACCGCCGGCTGCTCGAGCGCGCCGGTCGCGATCACGCTCGCCTTGGCCCGCAGCTTGTACATGCGGTTGCCGCGGATTACTGCGCAGCCAGTTGTCGGCGAAGCTAGCCGGTGCAGACGGCACCCGACAGGCACGCGGATGTTGCTCCGCGCGGCGACGGCCTGGGCGGCCTCCTCGGCGAGCGCCCGCCCGCTGCGGCCGCTGGAGTCGAAGCGGGCGTAGGTCAGAGAGCCGCCCAGCTGGGCGCCGTCATCGACGACGATCACTTCGGCGCCAGCATCGGCCGCCTGCAGTGCCGCAGCCACGCCGGCCGGGCCACCGCCGATGACAGCGACGTCGGCGAACAGATATTCCTTGTCGTAAGTAGCCGTGATGGGCCGCCGTGTTCGACCTTGCCGAGGCCGGCGCGCTTGCGGATGAACGGCTCCCAGAATTTCCAGGCGCCCTTCGGTCGATAGAAGGCCTTGTAGTAGAAGCCCGGCGGCAGGAAACGGCCGAACATCTCGATCCAGGTCTCGCTGTCGTGCTCGAGGCTGCCGCCGTAGTTCTGGCCTTCGACGACGAGTCCCTTCGCTGATGGCGCGGCGATCGGCGAGCACGTTCGGCTCGTCGCCGACCTGCACGAGCGTGTTGGCATCGAGCCCGGCCATCGTGAGGATGCCGCGGGGGCGGTGATACTTGAACGAGCGCGAGAGGATCCAGACGTCGTTGGCGGCGAGCGCGCTGGCGACGGTGTCGCCCGCGAAGCCCTCGTAGGTGCGGCCCTCGAACTGGAACGCGATCGTCTTGCTGCGATCGAGCAGGCTGCCGGCGGGCGCCGGCAACCGGTTCATGCCGGTCATCGCGTCCTCTCCCCGGCCTTCAGCTTGGCCGCGAACTCGACGCGCTCGTTGAAGAGCTCGCCGGCGGGATAGGTGCGGATGATCTCGTCCGTCACCGTGTTGCGCTCGGCGATGAACCAGAAGGAAGTCGGCACGTGGCACCACCATTCCCGCACCACGCCGGCCGTGTTGTTCTCCAGAAACACGAAGGCGCCCCAGTCGCGATCCGAGCCGGCGCCGGATCCGGCATCGGCTTCACCTCGCCGCCCCAGACGAATTCGGAGATGTTGCGCGGGCCGTTCAGCGGGCAGTTCAGGATCTTCATGCTTGCAACTCAGTGCCCCACCGACGCCGCGCCTTTTTCGCCGACCTGGGCGAAATCGACGAAGCGGTCGAGGCGGAAGGGCTCGCAGGATGTCGGGCACCTTGCCGGTGGCGACGGTCTCGGCCATGCGCTTGCCGCAGACGGGCGTGGCCTTGAAGCCCCAGGTGCCCCAGCCGGAGTCGATGTAGTAGTTCTCGACCGGCGTCAGGCCCATGACGGGACTGAAATCCGGCGTCATGTCGGCCATGCCGGCCCACTGGCGCAGCACGGTGACGTTGTCGAGGAACGGGAACAGCTCGAGCATGTGGCCGAGCAGCCCTTCCTTGAAATCGAGCGTCGAGCGCGTGGAGTAGAGCGCGTAGGGATCGGTCGAGCCGCCCATCACGAGCTCGCCGCGCGGCGTCTGCGAGATATAAATGTGCAGCGATCCCGAGACGACGATCTGGTCGAGGAACGGCTTCAACGGCACGGACACGCAAGCCTGCAGCGGGATGGTGCGGATCGGCAGGCGGAAGCCCGCGAGTTTCGCCACCAGCGAACTCGAGCCGGCCACGGCCTGCATGGCCCTGTTGCAGTAGACGGTGCCGCGATTGGTTTCGACCCCCGCAGCCTCCCGTTCTCGATGAGGATGCCCGTGACCTCGGTGTGCGTGTGAATCTCCACGCCCCGCATCATGGCGCCCCTCGGCGTAGCCCCAGGCGACGGCGTCGTGGCGGGCGATGGCGCCGGGCGGATGATAGAGCGCGCCCAGGACGGGATAGCGCACGTCCTCCGAGAGGTTCATCGATGGGCACAGGCGGCGGATCTCGTCGGTGAAGATCAGCTCGGAGTCGACGCCCAGGTGCTTGTTAACCTCGGCGCGCCAGCGGCTGGTGCGGATGGCGGCGTCGGTGTGGGCGAGCGTGAAGTGGCCGCGCTCGGAGTACATGATGTTGTAGCCGAAGTCATTGCTGAGGTCTCTGTAGAGGCTCAGCGACTCGTCGTAGAAGCGCACGCCCTCGGGCGTCAGGTAGTTCGAGCGGATGATCGCGGTGTTGCGCGCGGTGTTGCCGCCGGCCGAGATAGCCCTTCTCGATGCACCGCGACGTTGGTGATGCCGTAGTCGCGCGCCAGGTAGTAGGCCGCGGCAACGCCGTGGCCGCCGCCGCCGATGATGACGACGTCGTAGCTGCGCTTCAGCTCCTGCGGCCACGGAAAGTCGCGCTCGGCCGGATAGCGCCGGCTCAAACCATATTTCAGAAGTCCGAAGGGCATGCGGCTGGGAAATCTCGCGTCGGTGGGCCGGCAGACCCTACCCGCGCGTTTCCTGAGGTGCAAGAATTTTTCCCGCAAAGCAGCCGCGTAAGCAGTTGAAAACGGCGTGAATCGTCACGTCGGCAACGGCAAGACGGGTCGCGACCGGTTGGCGGGAGCAGGCTTGCTTTCAAGCGGGCGCAGCAACAGATTGCCCAGGATGTCGATCGGTCATCCCGGCAATGTCGTACTGACCGAGCAAGCCGCCGCGGCGTTGCGCGACGAGTTCCTGGGCTGGCAGTGTCGGATCCGGCAGCTGTCGGCGCGGCAGGGCGGCGGGCGGCCGACGGCAGGCATGCGGCCGCGGGTGCTGAGCCCGGCGCGGCGATGAACTCGCCGCCAGGCATCACCCTGTTGATCGTCGAGGATGATCCGGGCGAGAGCACGGCGCTCTTTCGCCATCAGTATCTCAAGACCAACGATCCGATCGAACGCTACGAGAAGATCGTGGAGATCCTGGCCGCCGGCTTTTTCCAGCACCCGACCGGCTTCAGCGACGTCATGACGGCGCTGTTCGGGCCGAGCTCCGCCGTTGCCGCCGGACTGCTGAACCATGGCGGCTGCGTCCTCGAATTCGAGCAGTATGCCCAAGCCTACAGCCTGCCCTGCAAAGTGGCCGAGCTGGCAACCGATGACGCCTTCTTTCAGGCGACCTATTGGCACAACCGACTGTTCAATCCGAACATACCGCCGGGCGTGCGCATCCTCTCGTTCACGCCGGATTGGACACACGCGGCGGGCTGGCGCGTCAGCGACGAGTGAGGCGACTCAAGAGCTACCGCCATCGCCGAGACGCGCGGCTACCATGGCCTGCAAGCGCCACAGCCGCCGATCGCGAATACCCAGCTCTTCCAGATGGCTCACCGTCTCCAGCAGGTATTCGGCGCAGGAGCCGACATGGCCGCAGGCGCGCGCCAGCGCGTCGGCGACGGCCTCCTCGCTGAGGCGGCCGGTGTAGCGTTCGTGCGTTCGGTTGATGACGAAGGCGATGGCGCGCACCGGTCCTTCCGAGGTCCGGATATCGGCCCAGTGCGGCATATAGGCGGCGCGTCAGGATCTCGCGCGCCCAGATCGTGCGGAGCGCCTCGTCGCGCTCATGGTCCGCCAGCCGGTAGACGACGCCGCGGCACATCCCGCCGCGCTCCAGACCGAGCATCAGGCCGGGCGCATCGGGGCTGCCGCGGAAGCGCTTGACCAGGAGGCAGAACTGCCGGTGATAGCCGTGGAGCGTGCCGATGCGGCGCTCCGCGATCGGGAAACCCCGCTTCCAGATCAGCGAGCCGTAGGCGAACACCCAGACCGGCTGCCGCGCGCGCGGGTGCGCCAGCGTGGCCGCCAGCGACACCGCCCGCTCTTCGTCGCTGAGGTAGCCCGGCGCAGGGCCGGGGTCATGATCCCGGCGCGGGATGCGCGCGATGAGGTCGCGGGTGAGGCGCATGGGCGAAAGCTTAGCATAACCGCGGCAGACGACACTCCTAGCAGGAAGGGCGCCCAAACGGAGCGCCCTTTCTATCGCTATCGCGACGGGTCAATCGCTCTTGGCGGTCGCCTGTTCAGAACTTCGCGTAGGCCTTCTTCAGGTCGACCAGCGGGTGCTTGCGGGACATCTGGAACTTGATCAGCAGCTCGCGCGCGATCATGTCGCGGTCCTGCTGGTTGTCCGGCAGCTTCGATCGACGGGCGGCACCGACGACCCAGCCATTGACGTTGCGGTCGAACACCGCGGCCTTGCCTTCCTCGTAGCCCATATGGACGTCCTCGAGCCAGTTGAGATCGTCCCAGCCCATCAGCTCCAGGTACTTCTTCAGGAACGGCGTCAGCCGCTTGTAATCCGGCAGCAGGTTCACGTCGTAGCGGTAGCCGATGTGCTGGCCGATCTCCTTCTCGCGCGCGGTGTCGATGCCCTTGGTCTTGAGGAAGTGATCGATATGCTTCGGGTCCTTCGGCGCGCGCCTTGGTCGCGCGCTCGGCTTCAGCTTCGCCACGTTGGACGCCTTCTTTCTTCGTGTTGCCATCGTCGCGTCTCCTCAGTAGCGGGTCATGTCGGGGCGGCCGACGGTGTGCTGGGTGCCGGCCAGCGGCACCATGGCCATGGCCGAAGCCTCCATGGTGAGCGCCGCCAGGTCTTCCGGCTCCAGGCTGTGCACGTTGGTCTTGCCGCAGGCCCGCGCCATCATCTGGCATTCCATGGTGAGCGTGTGCAGGAAGTTGTAGATGCGCTCCGCCGCCGGCGTCGGGATCGAGGCGCTTGCGCAGCACCGGGTCCTGAGTCGTGACGCCGACCGGGCAGCGGCCGGTGTGGCAGTGATAGCAGTGACCGGCCTCGACGCCGACTTCCTTCATGTAGTCGGCCTCCGGAGATATCCTTGTTGCAGTTGAGCGCCATCAGCGCGGCGTGGCCGATCGCGACGGCGTCGGCGCCGAGGCGCCAGCGCCTTCGCCACGTCGCCGCCGTTGCGGATGCCGCCGGCATAGACCAGCGAGATCTCGCCGGTCTTGCCGAGATCGTCGAGCGCCTTGCGGGCCTGGCGGATGGCGGCGATGCCGGGAACGCCGCGTCTCTTCGGTGGCGACGTGCGGGCCGGCGCCGGTGCGAGCCCTCCATGCCGTCGATGTAGATCGAGTCCGGTCCGCACTTGATCGCCATGCGCACGTCGTCATAGACGCGGGCAGCGCCGAGCTTCAGCTGGATCGGGATCTCGCCGTCGGTGGCCTCGCGGATCTCGTTGGATCTTGAGGGCGAGATCGTCGGGGCCGAGCCAGTCCGGATGGCGCGCCGGCGAGCGCTGGTCGATGCCGGCGGGCAGCGAGCGCATCTCGGCGACCTGGTCCGTCACCTTCTGGCCCATGAGGTGGCCGCCGAGGCCGACCTTGCAGCCCTGGCCGATGAAGAACTCGCAGGCGTCGGCCAGCCGCAGATGGTGCGGGTTGAAGCCGTAGCGCGACTGGATGCACTGATAGAACCATTTCGAGGAGTAGCGGCGCTCGTCCGGGATCATGCCGCCCTCGCCCGAGCAGGTGGCCGTGCCCGGCCATGGTGGCGCCGCGGGCGAGCGCTATCTTGGCCTCGAAGGACAGCGCGCCGAAGCTCATGCCGGTGATGTAGACGGGAATGTCCAGCACCAGCGGCCGCTTCGGCCTTGGGGCCGATCACCGTCTCGGTGATGCACTTCTCGCGATAGCCCTCGATGACGAAGCGCGTGAGCGTGCCGGGCAGGAAGGTGAGATCATCCCAATGCGGGATCTTCTTGAACAGCGAGAAGCCGCGCATGCGGTAGCGGCCGAGCTCGGCCTTGATGTGGATGTCGTCCATGACCTCGGGCGTGAAGATCTGGCTCTGCCCGAGCAGGCTCCGGTTGCGCGCCGACTTCTTGTGGTCGGCTGCTCCTTTGGAGCGACTCTTGCGTTCTCTTGCCATGTATCGTTTACTCCTTGCGAGACTGTAGGGCGGCATGCGGCGCGCAACGCGCCCTACAGCACCAGCTTCTTCTCTGCCGGCTCCAGGTTGTCGTAGTTCCAGAGCTGCTTGCCGGCGACGATCTTGGTCATGTTCTTGACGCCCTTTGGCGCCGCGAGGCCGTACATCTTCAGCTTGCGCTCCAGCCACTGGCAGTCGAGGTCGGTCATCTCGCCTTCGACGCGCGTCGACGCCGAGGCCGTCGATCTTGCCGCCGACATAGATGGTGCCGTCATACATGGAGTCGCCGAGGTTCTTGCCGGCGTCTCCCGAGAATGACCATGCGTCCCCGCTGCATCATGAAGCCGCAGAAGGCGCCGGCGCGGCCGCCGACGATGATGGTGCCGCCCTTCTGGTCGATGCCCACGCGAGCGCCGACATCGCCCTTGCAGACGAGGTCGCCGCCGCGGATGCGCCGCGCCGAAGGTGGAGCCGGCGTTCTTCTCGATGATCACCGTGCCCGCCAGCATGTTCTCCGCACAGGACCAGCCGACGCGGCCTTCGATGCACGATGTTCGGGCCGTCGACCAGGCCGCAGCCGAAATAGCCGAGGCTGCCCTCGATGCGCAGGTTGAGGCGGTTGAGGATGCCGACGGCGATGCCGTGCTTGGCGCCGGGGTTGTGCATGACGATGCTGCCATGGCCCTGGCTCATCAGCTCGCGCAGCTTCAGGTTGATCTCGGTCGCCGATCAGCTTGTCCGCGTCGAACTCCGCGCGCTTGTTGAAATCGACGTCGAAGGCGGTGGGATAGAGGAAGTTCTCTTCTTCATCCGGCGTGAAGAAGCGCTGCTGGGTGCGCCCGGTCAGCTTCTCCGTGTGCATCCCCAGATCGAAGGATTTCGGTTTCAATCGCCATGATGCTCAGGCCTTCCAGACGCGGACTTCGCCTTCGTAGGGATCGAAGGTGTCGATTTCGTGCGGGAATATGCTGCGGATGGCGACCTCTTCGGAGGCGAGCGCGATGAAGTCATCGCTCTCGTAGAGGACCATCGGCTTGGCGGCCATGGTGTCCTTGGCCATGCCGAGGCTGTCGGCGGTCGCCACCACATAGGTGAAGACGCCGTCCGAGCTCCTCGATCGAGTCCTTCATGGCGTCCTTGAAGCTTGGCGCCGCCGCTGCATCTTGTCGGCGAGGTAGACCGCGATCAGCTCGGAATCGCAGTTCGACATGAAGCGGTGGCCGCGATGCTCGAGCGCGCGGCGTCCCTTCCAGTAGTTGGTGAGCTGGCCGTTGTGCACGACCGAGACGTCGGCGAACGGATAGGCCCAATAGGGATGGGCCGAGCGGATATCGACGTCGGATTCCGTCGCCATGCGGGTGTGGCCGATGGCGTGCGTCCCGGTGAAGCCCGGCAGATGATACTGCGCCGAAACCCGGGTTGCATCGCCCAGGTCCTTGATGAGCTCGAGGCCGTGACCGATCGACAGGATCTCCGCACCTCGACGTCCTCGATATAGTCGGCGAGCTTGCGGCGATCGCCACCGAACTTGATGCGATAGCGGAAGTGCATATTCCGTCGCATCCTCTTCCTTGACGATCTCGGCGCCCAGCTCCTTCAGGCGGCGGTCGACTTCGGCCCGGCGCTCCTTCACCTGGTGGTGGATGTCGAAACCTTTCTTCATGTCGTCCTGCTCGGCGACCTTGAAGCGCAACACGAGCTCATCGCCCTTCGGCTTGCCGTAGAGGGCGAAGCCGGTCGAGTCGGGGCCGCGATGCTTCAGCGAGCGCAACATCGCCGTCATCTCGTGGCCGATGTCGCCGGTCTTGCCGCGATGGATCAGTCCTGCAATGCCGCACATGGGCGTGCTCCTCTCATCGTTCGTTTCCGCGGGGACTACGGCAGATAGTCCCAATACTGCTGAAGATCCCAATGGGTGACGGTGGCCATGAACTTCTCCCACTCGTCGCGCTTGTAGTGCATGAAGACCCGGTACATCTCGTCGGGCAGGCACGACTTGACCACTTCGTCCTTCTCGAGCGCGTCGAGCGCCTCGCCCAGCGACATCGGCAGCTTCTTCACCTTCTTGCCGGCCGCCATGGCCTGGTAGATGTTGCGCTCCTCGGGCTCGCCCGGATCGAGCTTGCTGGTGATGCCGTCATCGAACGCCTTCAGCAGGCCGCCGGCCATCAGGTACGGGTTCACGGTCGAGTCGACGGAGCGGTACTCGAAGCGGCCCGGCGCCGAGATGCGCAGCGCGCAGGTGCGGTTCTGGTAGCCCCAGTCGGCATAGACCGGCGCCCAGAAACCCGTGTCCCACAGACGACGATAGGAATTGACGGTCGAGGAGCCGAACGCCGTCAGCGCGCCGACATGCTTCACGACGCCGCCGATGCAGTTGAGGCCGATCGGGCCGGGCTTGGATTCGCCCTTCAGCGGCATGAACGTGTTCTCGCCGCCCTTGCGATAGGTGAAGACGTCGTCGAGGCCCGGCAGGGACTTGTCGTAGCCAAGGTTGTTGAGCTTGTCCTCGCCACCATGCCAGAGCGACAGGTTGTGGTGACAGCCGTTGGCCGAGACGCCCATGAACGGCTTGGCCATGAAACAGGCGATCAGGTTGAACTCGCGCGCCACCTGGGCGCAGATCTGGCGATAGGTCGTGAGGCGGTCGCAGGTGTGCAACGCATCGTCGAACATGAAGTTCAGCTCGAGCTGGCCGGGCGCGTCCTCGTGATCGCCCTGGATCATGTCGAGGCCCATGGCGCGGGCGTACTCGATGACCTTCAGGAAGACCGGGCGCAGGGATTCGAACTGGTCGATGTGATAACAGTTGGGCTTGGAGAAGCCGCCATCCGGCAGGCCGTCGGCGCCCTTCTTCAGCCACATCATCTCGGGCTCGCAGCCATGGCGAAGATGCAGGCCCTTGTGCTTCTTCTGGAACTCGTCGTGGATGATGCGGAGGTTGCCGCGGCAATCGGACGTCAGGTGCCCGCCGGGATTGACTTTCTCCTCGCGGTTGCGGAAGCAGGTGCAGAAGACGCGGGCGACGCGCTTGTCCCAGGGCAGCTGGCAGAAGGTCTCGGGATCGGGGATGCCGACCAGCTCGGAAGCCTCCGGGCCGTAGCCGATGTAGTTCTTGTGGCGGTCGACGAAGAGGTTGGCCGTCGAACCGTAGACCAGCTGGAAACCACGCTCGGCGTTCTGCTCCCAGTGATCGGCCGGGATGCCTTTGCCGACGATGCGGCCCGTCACCGACACGAACTGATAGTAGATGTAGGTGATGCCAAGCTCCTTGATCTTGGCGCGCACCTGTTTGACGAGTTCCTTGCGGCCTTTCTGATTTACGTGGGCCTCGAGGTCGGTCATCGGAATTGCCCCCTGCTCTTTTGACGTTGGTTGTTGCTTGCGCCGGCCGGCGCGGGTTGTGACGGATCAGCCGCCGAGTCTCTGACCAATTTGATACCAATTCACTCACCCCGGCCAGTAGACGGATGCCGATGGATTCCCCGGTTTACGCGATCGCGTCAAGCCCTCTGCCGTCGCGCTCAACTCCACGGGAACGGGCTGTTGGACTGCGGATGCAGCTTGCCCTCGGCAAAGCGCGAGAAGCGGAACGGCCGCAGCAGCTCGCTTTCCTTGCCCGTGACGTCATCGGCCACCAGCTTGCCGACGCCGATCATCTTGTAGCCGTGGTTGGAGTCCGGCGATGAAGTAGGCATTGTCGCAGAACTTGTCGAACACCGGGAAGCTGTCGGCCGTGAAGCAGCCGATGCCACCCGACGGCTCCTTCTTGTATTTCGGCATCTGCCCGTGGAAGCGCTTCTGGCAGAAGGCGAGCGCCGAGCACCCACATATGGGCGAACTCGTCGCCGACGATGAAATCGGGCGACTCCGGGCCGTAGGGATCGACGGCGACCTCGTCGACCGGCGTCTGGATCTTGTAGGGCATGGCGCCGCCCTGCACGCCGCCGAAGTTGAAATCGGGCTTGTAGTAGATGCCCCAGAGCTTGTCGGTGATGACCGAGCCGTCGACATCGGAGAGCAGCGGCGCATCGGTATCGACATGGATCACCGGCGGCATCTTGCCGTCGTTCGTGCGCTGCAGCTTGGGATCGACGCCGAGCGTGCCCTCCTGCAGGCTCCAATAGACCCACATAGGAACGTTGTCGTGCACCTTGCCGTCGCGGCCCTTGATGCGGATGGCTTTCGGCAGCTCCAGCATGTCCCAGATGTGCTTCACCCAGGGACCGACGCCGACGATGACGTAGTCGCAATCGATGCTGCCCTGGTCGGTCACGACCGTCTTCACCGCGCCGCTGTTGTCGCGTTTGAAGCCGGTGACCTTGACGCCGGTCATGATGCGCACGTCCTCGTTCTCCGCCTTCTTGGCGAGGCCGTAGATCGAGGCGCGGTTGTTGGCGTAGCCGCCCTTCTTCTCGTGCAGGACCGAGGTGATGCCCTTGGCATGCCAGTCGTCGAACATCCCCTTCATGTACTTGGTGCAGTCGGCCTTCACCCTCGATGAAGGCCGACTCGTAGCCGATCGCCTTCTGCTGCTCGTAAATGGAGGCCACGTCCTCATGCATCAGCTCCGGACTGATCTGCATGTAGCCCACGGGGTGGTAGCTGAAGGCTTGGGGATCGCTGTCCCACACCGGAGACGCTGTGCTGCATCAGCCGGCGCATGGCCGGCTGGAAATAGTTGTTTCGGATGACGCCGCAGGCGATGCCGGAAGCGCCGGCGGCGATGCCCGTCTTGTCGAGCACGAGGATGTCCTTTCCGCCGCCTTTGCCGCTCTTGCGCAGGTTCTCGGCCAGGTGCCAGGCCGAGCTCAACCCGTGAATGCCGGCGCCGATGACGACGTATTTCGCATGGGTGGGGAAAGCCATGAAGGGGACCCTCAGAGCATGGTCGGTTGCCGCATGGCCCGAGTCGCGCGAAAACCGGAACTTTGGCTTGACGGGGCCGGCAAACATTCTGATCATAAGCCGAGCCGTTTTCAAACCAATTTTTGCAAAGGCACAGAAATGGCCAAAATTGGTGCCAAGGGCGGTTCAAGCCGCGGTTTGCCGGGATTGGTGTTGGCGGCAGCGCCCGAAAGCAGCCCGCCGCCGCTACGCGTCGTCAGCGATCCCGTCCGCGGTTCCTCCTGGATCACCGGGCAGTTGCGCAAGGCCATCCACGATGCCGCCTATGCGCACGGCGAGAAGCTGCCGGCGGAGCGCCAACTCGCCGAGGCCTTCGGGACGTCGCGCACGACGGTGCGCATGGCGCTCGATCAGCTGGAGCAGGAGCGCCTGGTCACGCGGCGAGTCGGCGCCGGCACGTTCGTCAACTATCGCGGCGCCGCCAGGACGACGATGTCACGGAACTGACCAGCCCGCTCGAGCTCGTCGAGGTGCGGCTGGCCCTGGAGCCTGCTACATGACGCGCCTGGCCGTGCTCAGCGCGACTGCCCGCGATGTCGACCGCCTGACGAGAGCTGATCGACCGCCTCGCGTCATCCTGCACGGACATCGAAGGTTTCACCCGGTGGGACGAGGGATTCCACCTGGCGATCGCCGAATGCACGCGCAATCCCCTGCTGGTGGCGCTCTATCGCCAGATCAACGAGGTGCGCGCGCACAAGCAGTGGAACGCGATGAAGGACAAGGTGCTGACGGCCGAGCGCATCGCCGACTACAACCATCAGCACCGCAGCCTGTACGAGGCGATCCGCAGCCGCGACGTCGAGGGCGCGGTGGCTATCATCACCAACCACCTGCACCAGGCGCGGCGTCAACTCCTGGGCGCCGGCAGCGATGATAGTCTTGCGGCGACGCTTGCACGCGTCGCGGCAAGGCCGCGCGCGTCAGGTTCGATAACTCTGATCGATGGCGTCGACGCGCCGCAGGAGCGCAGTGAACAGCTTGCGATCGGTGGGGTCGCCCGGCTCTGAGCTGACGCGGCGTCTTCGACGTGCGCTCGAGCACGTCGGCGGGCAGTGCGATCAGCGGTCGGCCGGTCGCCTGTGCGGCCTGCTGGATCCTGACAGGCACGCTCGATGGTCCACATCCGCAAGAATGCCTCCGACACCGTGCGGCCGCAGACTAGCAGGCCGTGGTTGCGCAGGATCAAGTAGCTTTTGTCGCCGAGCGAGCGCACCAAACGTGGCTTCTCGTCGTCGCGCACGGTCACGCCCTCGAAGTCATGATAGGCGATATGGCCGTGCGTGAGAGCGGAGTAGAAGTTGTCCGATGCTAGTCCATCTCGCTGACAGGCGATCGCCAGCCCGGCCGTCGTATGCGTGTGCATGATGCAGTGCGCATCCTCGCGCGCCGCATGGATCGCCGAGTGGATGACGAACCCGGCCCGGTTGACGGACCATTCGCTCGGCCCGATCTGATTGCCCTCGAGGTCGATCTTGACCAGGTTCGAGGCGGTGACCTCACGGTACCAGAGGCCGTAGGGATTGATGAGAAAGTGCCGCTCCGGCCCGGGCACGCGCAAGGTGATGTGGTTGAAGATCATCTCGGTCCAGCCGAGCATGTCGAAAATGCGATAGCAGGCCGCCAACTGAACGCGGGCGTCCCACTCCTCGCGGGAGATCTCCGCTTGGCGCTTGGCGACGATCTTTGGCGCTGAGACCGACATGATCCCTCCTGAGAATGCTCGGGCGAACGCTATCAGATAGCGGCCGCGCCGGAAAGCCGCGCCTCACAACTTGCCATCGGCGGCCAGCGCCATGAACTCGGTATCGAAGCGCAGCTTCACGTTGCCGGAGTCACCGAGGATCTGACCGTCGGGAACCTGGATGCCGATTGCGTCCGCCGAAGCGGCGCCGTTGCCCAATAGACCGTGGGCGAAGGAAAACTTGCGCACCCGGTTCATGGTGGTCGGCCAGGTCTGCACTCTTCGCAAAGACAACAGCGGACTGCGGGTCGGAAAAGAGGCGCGTAGCGCCGAGTTGCGCCTCGTAGCCGGCGATGTCCGTGCCGCTCGCCTTCGCCATGAAGTCGAGCGCGCTCGCGCCCGCCTCGTCCTTGCGCTGCATCGCAGCCATCACTTCGTACCAGGCGCCCGTCAAGGCTTTGCCGAGGTCTGGATTGTCCCGGAGGATCTGCGTATTCACGACCATGAGATCGATGATCTCGCCGCGGATCATGCTGCTGTCGAAGACGAGACTTGCTCCGGGCACCTTGAGGACCGCCGCCAACTGCGGATCTCGGGTTACGACCGCGTTCATATCCGGCGCCGCTGTGAAGGCGGCAACGATATCGGCGTCTGAGGTGTTGACGATGGTTACGTCCTTTTCCGTGAGGCCCGCGGTCTCCAACGCCCGCGCCAGCAGGTAGTGCGAGACGGAGAATTCGACCAGCCCGATGCGCCGCCCCCGAGGTTGGAAAGGCTCGGACCGCTCTTGAGGACGACGCCGTCATTGCCGTTCGAAAAGTCACCGATAATTGCGGCGGATGAATCGACACCGCCGGCAGCGGGGATCGTCAGCGCGTCCATGTTCGTCATGGCGCAGCCATCGAAAAGCGCCGGCCGTGTATTGGTTGATCGACTCGATATAGTCCTTGACCTGGACGAGTTCGATCTCGATGCCGTACTTCGCGGCCCACTTCTTCATGATGCCGGTTTCCGCCGCGTACGCCCATGGCATCCACCCGACATAGATCGACCACGCGATCCGAAACGATTTCTTGGTCGCGGCTTCCGCAGGGTCGGACGACGCCAAGGCGCCGACAAGCACGCCCGTGACGACGACGAGCCCTAGGGCTGTCCTTAGAAATGCCCGCATTCACAATCCCCCCTTGTCGGCCAAACGATTGCCGCGTCGGAATCTCCGCTGCCTTTATGTCGCCGCGGATAAGTCAGATCAAGACTGCCGGAGCGCTTTCCGTGCTCGCCGCCTGCGCGGACGGGTCGACACTAGCGCAGCGTCGCCGGCTGCTCTTCCAAGGCCAGGCGGCTTTGGCGCATTTGGTCGAGATCCGCTGGTGATGCCCGCGGCCAGGATCGCAAGGCAGCCGATCAGCTCGTGCCAGCCGAAGGGCTCATCCGTCAGCAGGCGCGCGCTCACCGTCGTCGCGAGGACATCGAACATGATGAGGGTCGACACCCGACCGGGGTCGAGCCGTGCGGCAGCCCAGCACAAGACGAACTGCGACGGGATGGCGAATACCAGGCCCAGAAACGCGACCACCGGCAGCGCCGAGAAGACGGCTGTCGCGGCCGGCATCGTTTCGCCTCGAACAGGCCGGCGAATACCACGCCCAGCACGGCGCCGCAGAGAAACATCACGAAGCTGGAATCGTAGCCGGAGACATCCGGCCAGCGCCGTGACGCAGCGGCAGCCAAGGCAAATAGCGCGCCGGCCAGCAGCGCCATCCATTCCTGCGTCGTCCGGGGATGGGGAGCCCCTGCTCCAGGCCCCAGCACGGCGCCAGCGCCGATCAGTCCGAACACGACAGCCAATAGTCGCAACGGCGTCAACCGCTCGCCGAACGCCGTGACCGCCAGAAGCGTGCCCCAGACCGGAGCCATGTAGAACAGCAAGGTGACGCGGACGACGTTGCCGTGAATGACGGCATGGCTCCAGAAGGCGAGCGGCAGGCCGTAGGCGACGCCGACGGCGATCACGGACCACGCCAGCGCCCGCCAACGCCGCCAGCGCCAGACGAACAGCGGCAGAAGGATGAGACCGGACGCTCCGTAGACAGTGGCGAGGGTCAGCCGGGCGAGATGCCGCGCGTCTCGATGAGCCGCAGGAAGATCCACCAACATCCCCAGGTGATGCCGACGAAGGCGACCGCGAACGTCGCCCACAGCTCCTGCGTGCCCCTCGTCATGATCCGCCGTCCCCGCCTTCGCGCCGGGCGCCGTTATAGCCGACGTTCACCCGCAAGTCTCGCGCGCGAGCGTCAGCTCAGTCGAATTCGGACTGCGTGATCAGGACGTGGCCCGGCTGGTCAGCGACGCGGTCGAGCCAGGTCCGAATGTGCGGATAGCGGCCGAGGTCGAAATCCCCCTCTTCCGCTACGTGGGTATAGCCGTAGAGCGCGATATCGGCGATCGAGTAGTGGTCGCCGACGAAGAACTTGCGGCCATCCAGATGCCGCTCCATGACGTCGAGGGCCTGATAGCCTTTCTGCCACTTCTCCTGCAGGCGGTCGGCCCACTCCTTGCGCTTGCCGAGCGCAGTGGATCCAGAAGCGGGCCACGGCGACCTGCGGCTCGTGGCTGTACTGTTCGAAGAACATCCACTGCAGCGCCTCGGCGCGGGCGAAGCGATCGGTCGGCAGGAACGGCGTGCCCTCGGCGAAATAGAACAGCATGGCATCCGATTGCGCGAGGCGCCGGCCATCCTCGAAGACGACGGCCGGTATGCGCCCATCCGGATTGATCGCCAGGAACTCCGGCGTGCGGGTCTCGCCCTTGAGGATGTCCTTTCGACCAGACGAAACGGAATTCCCAGCTGCGACAGCGAGCAGGCGCACCTGCTGTAGCCATTGCCGGAAGGAAAGATAGTCGTAGAGCGTGAGCATCGCGCGCCCATCCTGTTGCCGAACGGCACGGTATCGGGCGCGATGCCTATGTCAATCGAGGAAACCTAATGTCGCGCGTGAGCCCTGCTAACCGACACGCACGCCGTCGGCTCATCTGTTTCGGGCCTAGCGGCCCAGGATGAAAGGCGACACGAGAATGAGCACATAGGGCGCCGCGATCGCCGCGCCGACTGCCATGACCAGCAATTCGACCGATGCCGCTGCCACTTTCCGGACCAACATAGCTTTCTCCAATCCCCGATCTATTGTTCAATCTTGTTGCTGATATACGTAGGGATGCCGCCCGCGGAAGCGGGTGACGGGGGTCACACAACGTCAAATTTTCGTTTACCATGGAGTCATTCGAAATAGTGCAAATAACCTACTGATAAAATGAGATAATTTGCATAGACAGCTGAAAGCCCGGGGCGCAGGAATGCAGATCGCGACCGCTGAAACCTGGTATCAGACGCGCTCGCTCGACGACGGCGTGACCCACATCTGGGAACCCCAGCTATCCAGCCGTTCTACCGCTGCAACGTCTGGCATGTGCACGGGCGCGACCGCGACCTCCTCGTCGATTCCGGCATGGGCGTCGTCAGCCTGCGACGGCAGCTCGGCATCCTGTCCGGGCGGCCGGTTCTGGCCGTCGCCAGCCACACCCATTTCGACCATATCGGCGCCCATCACGAATTCGCCGATCGGGCCGTGCACCGGGCCGAGGCCGATATCACGGCTAAGCCGACCTCGCCGCTCCACCTACGCCGACGTCTACGTGAAGGACGATACGCTGGACGAGATGTTCACAATGCTTCCGCCGGGCGACTATCGCCCGCCGCCTACCAGGTGAGTCCGGCGCCGGCCACCCGCCTGCTCGGCGACGGCGACATCGTCGATCTCGGCGACCGGCACTTCGAGGTGATCCACCTGCCCGGCCACTCGCCCGGCGGCATCGGGCTATGGGAGGCGGCTACCGGGACACTCTTCTCCGGCGACACGATCTATGACGGCCCGCTGGTCGACGACGATCGATCGACGACTATGTCCGCAGCATGGAGCGCCTGCGCGCCCTCCCCGTCCGCGTCGTCCATGGCGGCCATTTCGCGGAGCTTTGGGCGTGAGCGGTTCCGTCCGTGCCCTGATCGACGCTTACATAGCAGAGGAATCGCGCATCGCTGGCCGGCTGATCAGGATCGTCCCGCCGTCGGGTTGAACTCCGAAACGCCGCCAACGCATCCCTATCGGACCGAATAGATTGACGCCGTCGCGCCTCGTTCGGTTCGCTGCGCGAGGTGATGCCGAGCAAGGCTTGCTGCAGCCAGGCGTTTCGAGGAGAAGCGTCTGCCGCTGCCGCCATGGTGCTGGATGGTACGACGCGTTTGTTTGGGGATCCGCTCTTCCGAATGCTGATGCCGAAAGGCGCTTATTATTCTCACTGATGAATGCCGCGCCGGAATAGCTGGTCGGCGCGGAGCGCCGACGCGGCGGCACCGTATCGCCCACGGCTAGCTGGCTGACTGAAGCGGATCGCGCATCCGCCAGCCCGAATCAGTCGACCTGAGAAGCGCGCACATCGCTATGATCGCCCGTTTCGCCGCGAGTAGACAAAGTGGCGCGGTGGCTTCGCCGCAGTGACCTGAGGCGGCACTGATGGTGCAAAAATATAGCAGCTGATATGCCGACGGTACGCGATCATCGATGCTGAGCGAATCGGAGCCGACGTCACGCGGATTTGTCGCGAGACGCTGACGCACCCGCACCGCCGCCAACTGGCAGCGGATCGGCCTGGTGAACAGCTGGCGCGAACGGAACGATAGGCGTCTTCGCCCGGCGCGGTAGGTGGCTGCGCCGTGGCCGCCACATGGCCTTCCCCGATTGATAATCTCCGTGTACTGTCGGTCCAGGTTGTGAGATTAGGGCCGCTTGAGGAGAGGCGCGCCAGAGCACAGTGATCGTTCACGCTTCAGCTGATCTTGATCTCGCCGCGTCTCCAGTGGAATGCAAACATCGCCGTGACGTGAGAGCTGGATCATCGCCGTTGTAACAACATGCGCTGATTGATGGAATGGTCACTATGTTTGTGGGCTATCGTGACTCCGGGGGTCATGTGGTCGAGTCATGCGTGGTTGTTCTGGCCACAAATGGTGATGCCGTTCCAGGTTTCTCGCCAGCCTGAGAATCGCATTTATTGATCGCGCGATCGGTGCATCAGCCTGAGGTCGCCCTGTAAATCAGCAGCAGTTCGCCGTCCCATGGCATCGCCGCCTCAGGCAGCCCTCGGCATCCTCGCTTGGTAATCGTGATCATCAGCCAGGCGTGAGCTGTGGATCGATCGTGGTCATGGGTGATGTCCCAGCGCGTTAGGGCCGGGCGCGGCGGCGTGCGCCGGTGTGCGTAATCTGGTTGAGGTGGAGCGATCGTCGAGCGCCTGCTGACGCTTTCGCCAGGAATGTGCTTCACTGGTGTTGCCGTGCTGGATATCCCGCTGCTTCCTGCGCTGTCACACCGCCAGGACAAAGAGCGGAAATGCGCCAAGCCCACCACAGGAGTTGATATAGCCTCACCCTGATGCGTGTCTTGTAATTCTTAGAGAATCGATCAATGGTTTTTGCGTCTTTATTCGATCTCAGGCAGCTGGTAACAGGGTCTGACCGGCAAGTAGCTCATTTTCCAATCGTGATGCTGATGCGGTGCGCCAGATCTACACCAGTAGTGTGTTAATTGATCTCCTGGAGTGGAAATGCCTCCATGTGGCACCGTGGAGGAAACGGAGGGGAACGCCCCGAGAAAGTGCTGGAAACTCATCGCCATCATGTCTTCGATGGCCGCAGTTCTGCGCGACATGAGGTCGGGTTGGTTATCGCGCGATGAACCATGTGCAACGCCTGACATGGGCTTGCCGACTGATTACTGGTTCATCGCGACGCACCTGGCGGGTGGCGGCGGTTCTCGTCTTGCCGACATGGCGCTGCCGTGGCGCGTGTGGCCTTGCCGGCGTCGGAGCGTGATTTTGTACAGGGTACCCAGTTGACTTCCCGGCCTGAGCGATTCGTCGTCGGAGTTTTCGCTTGTCGGAAGCCGACCGCACGCCAGGCCGCTAATTCCATGGTGCAGTGAACGCCGCGCCGATGCCCAGGTCGGCGCCTCGGCGGCGTCCTCTCCTCGTCGATCGTGGCGGTCGCAATGCCGCCTGGCAGGCCAGCGCCTCCACCAGACATTGTTTTCGTGGCGGTGCCCAGGAACTCGAGTGCCGGTGCGGTGGCACCGCACCGATACGCCGCCCGAGGCGTGGGTCCAAAAAGTCTGCGGTCGGCAGTTTACATTGCTGCCTGGATGATCGGCCAGGGCTGGCGCCGCCCGGCTGATCGCATCATGATACGTTCCGCCCGTCCGCCTCAGGTGGTCTGCTGCGATCTGGTCGCGCTTGATCCCGAACAGGCGACGCGCCAGCCGGATCTCGACTGTCGTTGCTCTCCAGATGATTGTAAAGCGTGGCGCCAGTCAGGTTTTTTGCTCCCGTCGGCGCAATCGCGCATGAGGAAATGGCAACAACGATGGCGTTAGGGCGTAGCTTGCCACATGTTGTGCGAGCCCGCGGTATATAGCCATTTGAGGCAAACAGTCAAGTGGTCCGCCCCCTTAAATCGAGAGGCGAAAGCGCCGTGAACTACCGGGTTCACGGTGTGTGGTGGTGGGCGGCGCCCAAAACTCTGGTCGGCGATAGCGTCGCCCGCTGGACCACCTGCGCGACTGAACTGGCGTCGGCTACTTTGCAGGGTGTCATGCTCAGCAGGCCGCGCAGCAAAAAGCTCTAAGTATGCCTGCCAACGAAGGAAACGACATGCAGGTCGATGGCGACTGGTGGCATTTTCAAATAGTCTGCCCTCATTCGAAATTCAGCACCAAGCACACGCGATCCAATCCAGCAAAAGGGAAGATGACGCCGAAGAGCCTGCACCGCCGGCGGAAGCCACCGACTTTCGCAAACAGCGAGCCGTGCGCTAATCGCGCACGGCAACGGCGTGACCGCGAGACGGCGTCGCGCACGAGTGGAAGAGCCAGCGCCGCCTCGTCGGTGGAGCTGGCGCTGACAGTATGGATGAACGCGACAGAAGGGTTCGGGCAAACGCGACGGGTTCAGCAGTAAGTTGACGCAATCGAGAACTGAGAACGGATGCGACGGCCCACTTTCATCGTTTACCACGGGTCTTTCCGACAAGCCGCAGTAGAGAAGAGAACCGTGCCCTGCGCACACAGAGCTTGAGCCAATTGCCCACTACGCGCGGCGTATCTTCCAGCGTGGACCTTATCCGCCGCGCCTCATCCCTCCGGCGTCGTCGTGGCGCTGGAGGTGCAATGACAGCCAAAGCTCATGCTCGAATGCCCCTTTCAGCGCCTTATCGCAGCGCTGGGCATCGCTCCTGATGGTTTCGGCGCGTCCGTTTCAGCTTCCCATTACCAGCAGTTTGCGGCACTGGCTGCGACAGGCGAGTTCATTACGGCATTATGGCTGACGTTCGGACGTGTGCTTGCGTATGTCGCGCGTGACTGCCGCAAAGTCGTCGTCCTGGTCGGGTTTCATCTACTTATCGCCGCTGCGCCCGGCAACAAACATCACCTCATCGAAACCAATGCTAATTTCAACCCGTCGGAGTTCTGGTGTTGAGCTGGTGGCCTGAGGTGATGTGGTTACACAAACGTCGCCGGCGGCATCTAAACAGCCTGACGCTTGCTCTTCATTAATGTGTCACCCTGATCTGGCGCGACCTGACCAGTTCTGTAGCCTCGCCGGTGTTAGAGTCCGCTGGTGTTTTGCCCTCTGTGGGGCGGGTTGCAAACTCGATTGGCGTGAGCCCGTTGAGGCTCGTGTGTGGTCGCTCGGTGTTGTAGTCGATCCTCCATGCTTCGATGATCCGGGCGAGCCTCCGGCAGGCTCGTGAACAGATGCTCGTTCAGACACTCATCGCGCAGCCGCCCATTGAATGATCTGACGAAGCCGTTCTGCATGGGCTTGCCGGGTGCGATGTAGTGCCACTCGACACGGCGGGTCTCCTGCCAAACGAGGATGGCATGAGAGGTGAGTTCGGTGCCGTTGTCGCTGACGATCATGCAGGGGTAGCCGCGGAACCCGGCGATCCGATCCAGCTCGCGCGCCACCCGGATCCCGGACAGCGAGTTATCGGCCACCAGGGCCAGGCACTCCCGCGTGAAGTCATCGATCACGATCAGCAATGGCTGCAAATTGAACGAAGTAGCTACC
>ERZ1370068.9400-contig-8181_pt1 | contig 39921 bp, 56 predicted proteins | sample MGYA00561227_ERZ1370068 | MGnify/ENA primary metagenome ERZ1370068 (study PRJEB38410, sample SAMEA6850437) | metagenome | study: Metagenomic assessment of the ecological functions of the soil: analysis of the soil microbiota associated with the... | reverse complement strand
AGTTACGTATTGCTTCGAACGCAGCGCCTTCCTGATCCGGAGGCAGACGGCCAATAACGGCGGAAGCACCGGTTCCAGCGCCGGATCGGGATCGGCGTGGCTGAACCGCCCGGCGATGAGCCTCGACGCGAAGCGCGGATCTCCACGGAAGCCGGACGTGTCGGCGCCCCCCAGGAGACCAGACGAGGGCCTCGGCGTCACGGCGGTTCCCGCCCAAGGCGACGGCGAGCTAACGGCGGCGACTGTCGTCTGGCCCAAGCCGATCCTCGACTTATCGGTGGGATGCGGAGCGGGGCGTCGGTCGGTCCAGGATCGCGCAGCCGCTCCGGCACGTTCACGCTTTCCGCGGGCGCCGCCAAACCGTTCGGCACGAGTCGACACTTGAGCCGGATCTCGCCAGCCGAGCCCCCCGCGATGCGCGCATGCGGCACACCGCGGTGTGGACGGGAACGCGAGATGATCGTCTGGGGCGGCAACCGGACGTACAGCGGCTAGGCTCAATCACCGAACGGCGGGCGCTACAACCCGTCGACCGACACGTGGACCCCGATCTCCACCGGCCCGAACGTGCCGCCGCGGCAGCTGGTACGACACCGGCTGTGTGGACGGGGACGGAGATGATCGTCTGGGGTGGATCGGCGGCAGTCCGGTGCTCGAACAGCGGCGCGCGCTACAACCCGGCGACCGATACCTGGACACGGACCTCGATCGGCGCCAACTGTCCCGCGGGCCGCTACGTCACATCACGGCTGTCTGGACGGGAACCGAGATGATCGTCTGGGGCGGGATCGGCTCGACCACGAGCTGCTGAACACCGGCGGCCGCTACAACCCGTCGACCGACACGTGGACGCCGACGTCGACGGCGCGAGCGCGCCTGCCGGGCGCGTACGGCGCACACCGCCGTCTGGACCGGGACGGAGATGATCATCTGGGGTGGCGAGACTGCACGGCGGCACCGAACAGCGGCGGCGCGCTACAACCCGTCGACCGACACCTGGACGGCAACGTCGACACGGCGAGCAACGTCCCGGCGACGCTGACTACCACTCCGCCGTCTGGACCGGGACGGAGATGTTGATCTGGGGTGGGACGGATCGACGGCGTCCATTTCAACACCGGCGGACGTTACAACCCGTCGACGAATACCTGGATCACGACCTCGACCGGCGCCAACGTCCCCAGTCAACGCGAATATGCACAGCGCCGTCTGGACCGGAACTGAGATGATCGTCTGGGGCGGATACACTTCGGTGACCGGAGCTTCAACACAGGCGGCGCGCTACAACCCCGTCACCAACACCTGGCGGCGACCTCGACGGGAGCCAACGTGCCGGAGGCCGCGCTACTCACTGCGGCCGTGGACCGGGTCCGAGATGATCGTCTGGGGCGGATCAGCGGATCGCAGTCTGCAGCCATACGGGCGGCCGTTACAGCCCGTCCAGCAACACCTGGGCGCCGACGTCCACCGGAGCAGGCGTTCCGGAGCGCGCCGACGACGAGCCGCGCGTCTGGACCGGAAGCGAGATGGTCGTCTGGGGCGGACGATTCCGATGGCCCGTGACGAGCTCCGGCGGGAGATACAACCCTGCGCTCGATAGCTGGACGCCGACATCCGACGGCCGTCGGGCGTCCCGTGCCGCTCGGATGAACGCGACCGCGGCGTGGACCGGGACCGAGATGCTCGTCTGGGGCGGAGGAACGCGCATCACGGATCTCCAACACCGGCGGCCGCTACAACCCCGCGTCCGGATACCTGGACGGCGACCTCGACGGGGGCGAACGTCCCCTCGCCACGCCAGCGATCATTCGTCCGTCTGGACCGGGACCGAGATGATCGTCTGGGGCGGACAGGACCACGTCGCTCGACCTCTTCAACGACGGCGGCGCGCTACAACCCCGCGAACAACTACGTGGACCCCGACGTCCGTGGGCGCGAACGTGCCCGACCGCGCGCTTCCCACAGCGCGGTGTGGTCGGGATCGGAGATGATCGTGTGGGGCGGGGCCGATGGAGCGGTCCTCGACACGGGGGACGGTACAACCCGGCGACCGATAGCTGGACGCCGACGTCGACGGGACGCGAACGTCCCGGCAGCCGCGCACGAGGCACACCGCCGTTTGGACCGGCACGGAGATGACCGTGTGGGGCGGCGACGGCGTCGAGGCGCTCGAACACGGGCGGCCGCTACGACCCTGCCGACGAACAGCTGGTCGCCGACGTCGACCGGCGCCAACCTGCCGACCGCGCGACAGACCCACACGGCCGTCTGGACCGGCGACGAGATGATCGTCTGGGGTGGCGTCCGTGCAGCCATCGGCCGTCTCAGACACGGGCGGACGCTACAACCCGTCTGTCCGATAGCTGGACGGCGCCACCTCGACGGGCGCGAACGTGCCCCCCGCGCGCGGCGCACACAGCGCCGTCTGGACCGGGACGGAGATGATCGTCTGGGGCGGAAGACCCGCAATGTCGAGCAGGGGCGGGCGTGTACTGCGCATGTCCCAACGGGATCGGCGTCTTCTATCGCGACCTCGACGGAGACGGTCACGGCAACGCGGCGGTCGACTCGGTCCGCGCGCAGTCAGCCGGGAGGGTATCGTGGCGTCGGCTGACGATTGCGACGACACCAACGCCGCGGTCTATCCCGGAGCGCCGGAGCCTGAACGACGGCTTCGACAATCAATGTCCCGGTAAACCGGGATACGGAATCGCCGACGAGATCGCGGACACGCTTACGCGTGCGAGGCGGCGGGTCTCGTGGACCGACACGCTCGGGCGCGGCGACATTCGATGTGGCGCGCTCTGCCGAGTCGCAACCTGAGCCCGTGCACGACTACCCATTTCCGGGACGGCGACCAGCGGCAGCCCGAAACCGTGACCGACGCCACGGTTCCGCCTGTCGGGAGGCTGCCTTCTACTACGCTGGTCCGCGCCATCGGCGCACGTCGGGAGCTGGGGCAAGAGCCCCTCGGCGGGTTGAGCGAACGCTGGCGTGTCCAGGACGCCAGAGGCGACGGGAACGGCGCGCTAGGTTCGCTTGCGATCGACCACGGTGATCTCAACCCGAGCGGTGCCGCGTGCGACGAATCCGAGCTTCCTGGCCGCGCTCGTAGGACAGATCGATGATCCGATCGCGGCGGAACGGGCCGCGATCGTTGATCCTGACGTTCACGGACCTTCCGCTTTCTGAGGTCGGTGACCCGCACGATCGTGCCGAACGGCAGCGTGCGGTGGGCGGCGGTCAGAGCATGCATGTCGAAGCGCTCACCGCTCGCCGTGTGCTCTCCCTGGTGCGCCTTCCATACCACGAGGCCTGCCCTGTCTCCGCGCGGTGACGCTCGATCGATGCCGGAGAGCTCGAGGGTGCCTTCCGCTGCGCACAACCGCCCGCGAGCATGATCGACGCGAACAGGATCGGCAGCAGTTCGACTCGGATTCTGTCCTTCGTCATCATCAACGATTGCTTCCCGGCGTGGGTGGTAATGCAAACCGAGGCTCGTATGCAGTCTCGTCTAGCGCTCGTCTTGGCGGAAGCGCCGAGCTCACGTGGAAAAAGATGCCCTCACGCGCCCCAGGCTGCCGACGATCGGCCTCAGGGCTCGGGGTCGAGGTTGCAACAATCGCCACCTGAAGCGTCGCCGCATCGCTGGCGAGAGCTTGATCCCATCCGAGGGTCAGTGTCCCCAGAAAGTCCTGGTCGTAGCTCAACCCCAGACGTGGGTTCCGATGCTCGTCCCTCTCGGGATCGAGATACGTCCCGAACATTCGATCCCAGAGCGTGCTGGAGTTTCCGTAATTGCCCTGCAGCTCGGCGGCGTGGTGGAGGACGTGCTCCCGTGGCGTCGTGATCGCCAGAAGGCGAAGTCCCCGGTGAAGCCACAGGAACCGGCGGAGAAACGACGAGTGGCTCATCGACCAGCACCGTTGCCTGAGCCAGCACGACGAATTGGAGCGGCCGAAGGTCCCACAGCGGAAGGCCGGCAGGCGGCGAGGGCTCCGTAGACCGTCGCGATCGTTCCGAGCGACCGTGGGGACGACTGCCACGACGGCGAACGGACGCACAGGCAATTCCGGGGACGGTCACCGTGACCTGATTCGGGAGGTGATGGTACTCGTGGAGAAAAAAGCGCGCCTGTGGTGGAGGAGGAGGAATCGGTGTGCGAGGTAGTCCCAGAAGCGCAGCGGTGTAGAACGCGAAGCAAGACACGGCGAGGAGAGCTGGCCCACGGAGAGGCTCGGAAGCGACGGGCACCCCGAGCCGAGCGGCGAACCACCCGCGGACGCCGTCCGCGACGGCGAATGGCTCCGGGACGAGGCGCATCCCTCCGACCTGGAAGACGACGTAGACGGCGAGAACGACGCCGAGAAACCCCGCGGTCTCCCAGTCGATCGGTTCCTCCTACCGCGGTGTTTCCGCGTTGCGTGCCGGTCGGCCAGGTCGAGGACCGTGACGACGGCGGGCACGCCCAGGAGGACCCCGAGAAAGCCGCCTGCGTCAACGGGCCGCCGCCGAGGAGCTGCGCTGCACCCAAAAATGAAGTCCGAGCAGCGTCGCGGCGAGCGCGAGAAGAACACGGCGTTGCCCATGTTGCGCGCGAAGGAAATCGAGAACCGCGTCGATGAATGTCGCCGCCGAAGACGAGGCGCTGGAGGGCCCGTATCGTGAACAGCGTCGCGAACAGATAGGCCACGACCCGGTAGCGCATCGGCTCGCGCGCCGCCGCCGCGGCCAGAGTCCGAGAACGAACATGAACGCCCCGAGCGGCTTCAGGATGTAGTTGAACTGAGGGGTCCAGTCCACCGTGGCTCCGTAGTATCCGGCCATGAGGCGCGGGAACCCCGCTGAGAGGTTGAGGCCGACGCCGACGACAATGTGGAACGCGCAAACCATCCAGAAGAACCCCTGCAAGAGCCGGTAGTGAACACGCTCGACATGTCATCCCCTCCCGTGGGTGCTTACCCCACTCTCCGTTCCAAAGCCAGGGAACGCGCAATAGCCGAGATCGATCAAATGCATTTTCGACTGTTCCACCGCCGGGAGCACTGGCGAGCGGGCCTTTCCAGGCGGATGGATCGAGTCGCGGGCGAGCCCGAAGAGCATCCCCTGCTTCTTGAAAGTCTCCTTGGCGTACAGCGGGTTGTAGCCGAGATAGACACCAGTCGCGTCGGCGAGCTCAGGTGAGTCTCGAAGTCCCAGAGGCGCCGGAAGATCGACGCCGGCCGATTCCAGTCGTGCCGGCACTCCCAACAGGCCGTCGGTCAGCTCGTCAGGCGTCATCTTGGCAGGGACGAAGGCCGCGTGGTTGAACCGGTACTCCGGGTGCAACCACCACTTCCTCCCACAGGAGCCGACCCTCGCGCTCGAGTCGCGCGTGAAGCGGCGTGCGCCGGATACGGCATCAGGATGTTGTAGGCCGCGAAGCAGAACTTGTTCTGCCATCGCGAACGCATGGGTCTCGCGAATCGAGTCGGCGCGTGTCGTGGTCGTGGCCGAGCGTGAACGCTGCCCAGAGTCTGGAGGTGATGCTCGCGAAGGATTTCGCACTGCGCGTGGTAACGGTCCCACACCGTCCTTCTTCCTCATGAGGTTCGGGCCTTCTTCATCGATTTCAGATTCCGGGGGTCGAGCGACTCGAAGCCGATGACGTGGCCGATGCAGCCACTTGCCTCCAGAGATCCATCAGCTCCGGGTCGAGAGTCATGTCGATCGACGCCTGCGATACCCAGCGGATCCGGGCGCGGGATCAACGCCCGAGAAAGCGCTTGGCCGCCTCGTGATCGGAGAGGATGTTGTCGTCCACGAAGAACACGCAGTCTTGCGGTCCTGGGTCTCGATCTCGTCCAGGATCGTCCTGCGATCGCCCGCACGTAGTGCTGCGTGTCGAAGAAGCGCGTCGATCGCGCAGAAGTCGCAGACGAAGCGGCACCCGCGACCAGAACTGCAGCAGGCTGATCGGCAGGTAGCCCTTGCCCTCGTAACAGGTCGCGCCGCGGCCTCAGCGCCTCCCGGCTGCGCGATGCCGGGGGGCGCCCGGTAGACCGGTTGGAGCTTGCCGCGGCCGGCGTCCTCGACAACCGTGCGCCCAGAGCGACTCCGCGTCGCCCATGAAGATCGCGTCCGCGTGCTCGCGCGCATTCGTCGGGGACGAGGGTGGGCTGGAAGCCGCCCATGATCACGCGGACGCCGCGCTTCCGGAACTCCGTCGGCGATCTCGTAGGCCGTCGGGCGGTGTAGATCTCGACGGTGATGGCGACGAGGTCCGTCGGGTCCGTCGTACCGGGATCTCGGCTCCGATGCGGTCGTCGTACATGCACGACATTCGACGTGCGGCGGCGTCAGGCCGGCGAGCACGCCGAGCTGCAACGGCTCCATGCGCGCCTCGTCCACGTAGAGGCTGTGCTCCATCCGCCCGATGGTTCGGGCTTGATCAGGGTGATCTTCATGGCGCACCCGACACCGCGCTACCGGGCAACCGTGCGGCGTCCGCCGAGCGGGCTGCCTTGCTGCGAGGATCTCGCGGCGCGAGATCCAGGTTGGCCGAGGAGGAAGATCCCGGCCCGGTGCGCGTCCGGACGTTGGTTCGCGGGGCACCAGCCGGCGGGCGATCGAGCGGTAGGAAGCCGTAAGCGCTGGCGCGCGCGCGCATACACCCTCCGTGCAGTTCGTCGGCCGTCATGCCGCGTGGGCGGAACGTCGCCTGCCCGTATCGGTAGGCGGGGTCGAGCCACCACCGATCGCAGAGCAGGCGCCCTTCTCGGCGCAGCCGATCGTAGCAGAGCGGTGCGCGCGGCGTCGGGGTCAGCGGGTTGAAATTGGCGAGGAAGCAGCTGATCCGGAGGGCGAAGTCCGCAGCGCGCTCGAACGACTCCGAGCGTGTCGCGGTCGTACCCGAACACGAAGGTGCCGTAGATCATGACCCCGCGTCTTGAAGGACTCTGGATCGACGACTCGTAGCGGAGCCGCGACTTCAGGTTCCAACTCCTTGCGCATCTGTTGGCAGGTTCTCGATGTCCAGGGACTCGAAGCCGACGAGCGCCGTGCGTGCATCCGCTCCGCGCCATCAGGTCGCACGAGGCGCGTCGGTCGCGGGCGACGTCGATCGACGTCTGGCATGCACCAGCGGATCCGGAGCCGGGACCAGCGCCTCGAACAGCGCCGTCGCGTTCGCCACGGTCGACGAAGAGGTTGTCATCCACGAAAAAGACGTGGCTCCCGGCGTGCCCGCGAGCTCCGCGACGACCTCGCTCGATGGGATCGCTGCTCGTCACGCTCGATCCGTAGAACGCCCGGATCGAGCAGAAGTCGCAGTTGAACCGGCAGCCACGCCCGTACCTGGACGAGCGTCAGCGGTGCGTACCGCTTTCCGGCGAACACGCTGCGATCGGGAGACGGCCGCCCATCGGGGAAACTCCTCTTGGCGATAGATCCGGCGCAGCCGGCCCGCCGCCGCGTCCTCGACCACCTGCGTGCCAGACCCCTCGGCATCTCCCTGCACGACCGCGTCCGCGTGCTCGCAGGCACTCATCGGGCAGGAATGTCGGATGGTAGCCGCCCATCACGACCGGAACGCCGCGTCGCCTGAATCCATCGGCGATCTGGTACGCGCGACGCGCCGTGAAGGTCTCGACGGTGAGGGCTGCGAGATCGGTCGGCTCGTCGAGCGGGATCGGCTCCAGACGCTCGTCGTAGAGGACGGTATCGACTCCGCCGGGTGTCAGGCTCTTGAGAATCGCGAAACAGAGCGGCTCCATGGCGTCTGTGGAGCGCGTCTCCCGCAGACTGGGACGTATGAACGTGATCCGCATCGAGGGCGGCCCCCTAAGGCTCGACTGAGCGCAGGCTGGCACGCCGCCCTGCGGAGGTCAATTGATTTCCCGGCCTTTTACATTTTGGGGCCGAAGCCGGTTCGGTCCATGCTCGCGTCGCCCCAGCCCCGGAGAGGGACACATGAGGTTCTTCCGATGGTACCAATTCCTGGGACCTCTCATCTTCCTGCCGCTCGGCTACTGGCTCTGGCTCCGAGCGCTACGGTGGCAGCCATGCGCTTTGCGGCGCTCGCGTCACCGTGCCAATCGTGTTCGCGTACGTCGTGCCGGGGCTCGGCATGAGCATACTCGGCCTGTGGGAAGTGAGCACCCGCTTCCGCGTCGGCCGATTCCGGCCGCACCATGGATTCGTCTTCGGCACGGCGACGAGCCTCTTCGGCCTGCTCTGCGTGCCCTCGGGTGTGGGCAACCACGGTTTGACGACGTACGCGCGCGCGGCGCTGTCACTGGCTCGGTGATCGGCTTCTGGAACTGGCTCTATGACACGTACGCGGTCAAGGCCGGATTCATCCTCATTCACAACCGTCTGGCGGCCGAGGGCGGCCGGCCGAAGTCGTCGTGACCGATCACGCTCCGGTGTACTTCGGAACGTTCGGCGTGATCTCACGGACTCGTACTCCAGCGGGCCGACGCTCTCCCCATCGGTCCGCCGTCGGCCGAATACTGGACCCTGTTGCTGGTCGGGACCGTCGCCGGGACCGTCGTCCCGGTGCTCGCGTACGTGGCGGCGTCGTATCTGAGACACGGCGAGTGGCCTCAAGGGTCTACCCACGCTTGGTGCTCTGGGGTGTCCTATGCGGCGCGATCTCTCCTCAGGCCCGGACGGTGCTCCACTCGAATCGCACTCGTCTCACCCAAGGGACCGCTCTATAGGCACCGGGGCGGCATCTTGGCGTAAGTCGCTCCGCTATCAGCCGCTCACGCTGACGACGCTCGCGGCGCTCATCCCGCCGGAGCTGCCGCACGCCGTCTGTTGCATCGATGAGGGCATCGCGGACGTCCCGCTCGACCTCGACGTGGACCTCGTCGGACTCACGGTCATCACGGGGACCGCCGTCCGCGCCTACGCCCTCGCCGATCACTTCCGGTCGCGCGGCATCACGGTCGTTCTCGGCGGGCCGCATGTCACGCTGATCCCCGAGGACGCACAGCCGCACGCCGACGCGGTGGTGGTGGGCTACGCCGAGGATACGTGGCCCGCAGCTGCTCGGGACGCGGCCGCCAGGGCGCTCCGTCCGCGCTACACCATGGCCCCGGGTCTGAGTCTCGCCGGTCTGCCCCTTCCCGCGCCGCGACCTTTTGCCGAGCCGCCGCTTCGTGACCAACAACGTGTTCGAGGCGACGCGCGGCTGCGTCCACCCGTGCGAATTCTGCGTCGTCCCGACAGCCTGGGGACGCAAGCCGTTCCAGAAGCCTGTGAGAGATGTCGTCGCCGACATTCGGACCCATGGCGCCAGGCGGCTCATCTTCGTCGACCTCAACCTTATCGCCGACCGCGAGCACGCGACAGGCGCTCTTCACAGCACTCATCCCGTTGGAACTGCAATGGTACGGGCTATCGACGGTGCTCCTGGCCGACGATCCGGAATTGCTCGCGCTTTGCGCCAGCAGCGGTTGCCGAGGGCTCCTCATGGGGCTCGAATCGCTATCGGCGGAGAGTCTCAAGGGGAGCCGCAAGGGATTCAATCACACCGGAGCACTACGGCCGCGTCGTCGAGCGGCTCCACGCGCACGGCATCGCGCTCCAGGGCTGCTTCGTCTTCGGGCTCGATGAGGACCAGCCGGATGTCTTCCTCAAGACGGCCGAGTTCGCCGTTGAGGCGAAGATCGACCTCCCGCGCTTCGCGGTCGTGACGCCCTTCCCGAATACACCGCTCTTCAAGCGGCTCGACGCGGAAGGGCGCATCCTCACGCGCGACTGGGAGCTCTACGATGCGCAGCACGTGGTCTTCGAGCCGAAGCACATGAGCGTGGCGGAGCTGCAGTTCGGCGTCGAGGCGGCATGGAAACATGCGTACAGTCTCCGCAACATCTGGCGCCGCATCCGGGAGTCCCCGCTCCGTGGCCGGTGCGCATCGGCACAAACCTCGGCTACCGCTTCTACGCGCGCATCATCTGTCGCAGTTCTACAACTGCGACTGGATCATCGGCACGCATCGGCCAGACGGTCGCCCCTCGACGCCGCGCGGGACGCCATGGCCGGGGCGGTTTCGTGAAGCCGTACCGAGTCACCCTCATCCACCCTTGCGTCGGCCGGCAGCCCGGCCAGTCGTACATCCGGACCTGGCAGATGGAGCCGCTGCCGGCGGCGTCGATCGCCGGCCTCACGCCGCGCGACGTCGAGGTGCGCTTCTACGACGACCGGATGGAGGCGATCCCGTTCGACGAGCCGACGGATCTCGTGGCGATCAGCGTCGAGACGTACACGGCGAAGCGCGCCTACCAGATCGCCAGCGAATACCGCCGGCGCCGCGTGCCCGTGGTGATGGGCGGCTTTCACGCCACGCTCTGCCCGGACGAAGTGGCGCGCTACGCCGAAGCGGTCGTCATCGGCGAAGCGGAGGCGCTCTGGCCGCGCGTGATCGATGACGCGCGGCACGGCCGCACTCGAGAAATTCTACCGTGCCGACGGACCGGCCCTCGCTCGAGGAGCTCCGCCCCGACCGCTCCGATCTTCCGCGGCAAGCGCTACCTGCCCATCGGGCTGGTCGAGGCCGGGCGCGGCTGTCACTTCAAGTGCGAATTCTGCGCGGTGCAGAGCGATGTTCGGCGCACACCCAGACCCGGCGGCCGATCGACCGAGATCCTCGCGGAGCTGCGCGCCGCTCAAGGACCAGAAGCGTATCTTCTTCTTCGTTGACGACAACATCACCTCGAATCTTGCGCAGGCGAAGGAGTTCTTCCGCGCGCTGATCCCGCTCAAGCATCCGGTGGGTCGAGCCAGTCGAGCATCAACGCCGCGCACGACGAGGAGTTCCTCGACCTGCTCGTGCGCAGCGGATGCCAGGGAGTGCTCATCGGCTTCGAGAGCTTGAACCCGGCCAACCTCAGCGCGATGAACAAGTCGCTTCAACACGATGCGCGGCGGCTTCGAGCAGGCGCTCGCGAACCTGCGCCGGCACCGCATCCGCGTCTACGGCACGTTCATCTTCGGCTACGACGGCGACACGCCCGAGAGCTTTGCGACAGACCGTCGCGTTCGCGCAACGAGCACGGCTTCTACATCGCGGCTTTCAACCACCTCACGCCCTTCCCCGGCACGCCGCTCTACGAGCGCCTGGAGTCCGAGGGACGGCTGCTTGTACGAGGCGTGGTGGCTCGACGATCGGTACAGCTACAACCGCATCCCGTTCCAGCCGCACGCCATGACGCCTGAGGCGCTGCAGCGGAACTGCCTGGCCGCCCGCGCGCACGTTCTACTCGTGGCGCGAGCATCGCCCGGCGCGGCATGGATGACGTGAACCGCGCGAATGGGTACATGTGGCGGCTCTTCTTTCCGATCAACGCGATGCACCGGGGCGACGTGAGCCTCCGCGATCACTACCCGCTGGGGGACATGGCATGGCACGGCCGCTTGCTGACGGCGAACTGACGGCGGTGGCGCCGGCGGAGCATGCAACCGGTGTCGCACTCGCGACGCTGGCCGATGAGGCCGACGTGCGCGCGCTTCTGCGGAACGCGGTCATGCCCGGCGCGGTGCGCGTGAGCGCTTTACCAGGAGCCGGACTACTTCGCCGGCGAAGGGCTGGCGGGAGCGGTGGACCGAACGACCATCATTCGCGCGGCGGGACGCGCCGACGCCATGGGGCGGCTCAGTGTTCACACTCTGCACCGCAACGGGGCCGCGCGGCGCATCGGCTACCTCGGCGAACTGCGCCTCCGCACCCGACGTCCCGAACGCCGTGCGCCGACTGCGCGACGGATACGCCTTCCTGCGAGACCACTTCATCGCCGACGGCGCGGACGGCTGCTTCACCAGCATCGCCGCCGAAAACCTTCGAGCGCGGCGCGTGCTCAGGCACGGTGGGCGGCTCGGCCTCCCCACTTACGTGCCGATAGCAGATCTTGAGACGAGGCTCGCGCCCCGTCCGCCGCGCTCCACGTGCGGAAGCCGCAGAACCGCGTTGATACCGTGGTCGACCGCGATGAGCTCACCGCCTTCCTCGAGCACCACGCGCGCACGGCGCACCTCTCGCCCACCTGGGACAACGCGCGCTGGACGGCGCTCGCCGCGCGGAATCGGCCCGAGCGACTTCGTAGTCGTCCGAGCGCACGGCCGCATAGTCGCGGCGGCCGCCGTCTCGGGACCAGAGGGCGTTCCGCCAGACGCGCATCTGTGGCTATCGGGGTGCGCTACGGTGGTCGCGCCCCTTCATGAACGTCCTCGCGCGCGCCGGCCTCGCCCGTCGCTGCCGGCGCCGGGTACGGTTGTGCGGCAGGCCTCGGTCCTCGGTGCGGCCGTGGATCACGATCGGCACTGGCCGACGCTTTGGAGGCGCGCTGCGCGCGGCGGCCGATCCCCGAGGCATCGAATGGCTCATCATCGCGCGCGCGGCGGGCGATCCCCAGCTCGAAGCGCTTCGCCGAGCCGTGGGCGGGCGCGCGTACCGCACTCGGCTCTATGCCGTCCGATGGCCCGACGCCCCCGCGTTCATCGATTCGTGGGATTCACGCCCCTTCCGCCCGGAGGTCGCGCTGCTATGAACCCGCTCTCGCTCGTAACGACCGCCGGCGTATTGGACGCGACGCGCGACGATGCGCGCAGTCGAGGCCGAGGCGAGCCCGCGCGCGTCCCTCAACGCCGCGGCCAAGGACGAGATGTTCGCGCTTCTTGACACCCCATTTCGAGGGAGTGAATCGCACGCAATTCACGCGCGATCTGTCCGGAAAGGACTGGGTCCTCCACGTCCTCCGGGGCGACCGGCTCGTCGGCTTCTCGACGTTGCCGATCTTCCACACGGCGTTCGAGGGGCGTCAGGCTCAACATCGTGTCACTCGGGCGACACCATCATGTCTCCCGGCGCGTGGGGTTCGCCTGTCGCTGGCCCGCGGATGGATCTCCATGGTGCGGCGCGCGCAAGGCGCTCTCGTCGGAGAGCCGTGGTATTGGCTGCTGCTGTCATCGGGCTTCCGCACCTTCCGCTTCCTCCCCGTCTTCTGGCGTGAGTTCTGGCCGCGTCACGACGCCCCGACGCCGCCCACCATGACGCGCCTGATGGCCCAGCTCGCACGCGAGCGGTTCGGCCGGGAGTTCAGGAAACCGCCGGCGTGGTGCGCTTCGCGGCGCCGCAGCGGCTCCGCGGCGAGTTGGCCCGATCGTCCCCGACGGGAAGCGCCGCGACGAGCACGTGGAATTCTTTCTCGCGCGCAACCCGGGCCATGCCGCGGGCGACCAACTGGTCTGTCTGGCCGCGTTGGGGACGAGAACTTCACCGCCGCCGGCGCCGCATGGTGCGGGGCAGCGCGCCCGCAAGTCCGCCATGACAGGCACTTCCGCGCTCGCGAATGCCTGCTGGCTGGCGTCGGGGTACAGCGCGAACCGCCGCTTCTGCCGCGCGCTCGCCACGCCCGGCGAGACGCAAAGAGGCGTGGCTGCGGGCCCAACTCGCGCGACACGCACGAAGCCGGTACGGCGAGGCCCACGAGTTCGCTTCGATCCACGATGGCACGGCATTCTCGCGGCGCGTGCCGCTCGTCGACTACGAGACACTCGCACCGTGGATCGCGTGTGTCCGACGCGAGGAACCAAGGTGCTCGGCACCGACGCCGTGACGCACCTCAGCACGCCGACGAGCGGTTCGACATGAGCGCGCGTCGGCTCATCCCATTCACGCGCGGACTAACGGCCGCGTTCGACGCCGCCGTCTCGCCTGGATGACGGATCTCGCCCGGCAGCGCCCACGGCTCGATCCGGCGGCCCCGGTTACTGGTCGGTGTCTCCGATCGGGGACACGACGCGCACGGGACGCCGACGACCCAGCGCCAGGCAGTTCCCGTTGGCTTCGCCGATGACGCGGAGTACCTCGGCGGGACGAAGGCCTGGCTCGTGCGGCGGCTGCTCGCCGTCCCCTCGTCCGTCCGCCATGTACGCGCGACGAACGCGACTTCTGGTCGCTGTCACTGCTCGGGCTGCTCCGGCAACGCGAGCTGCGGCTCATCTCGGTCTGGCACCCGACCTTCCTGGAACTGCTCGTCGCCGCCGCAGAAGGGCGTGGCCGGATTCGCTTGATGCTGTAGAGCGCGGTGCGTGTCCGTGGGCGGGCGCCCTGCCGGCCTCGGCGCGCGGCGCATGGCGCGCCCGGCCCGATCGCGCGCGCGCCGCGGAACTGCGCCGCATCCGGCCCGTCCGACTGGCCGCGCTGGTGGCCCCGCCTGCGGGTGGTGAGCTGCTGGGGGAGCGAGGCCCGCTGCGTCCGGTTGGCGTCGGATCGCGACCCACCTCGCCGCGCGCCTCCCCGGCGTGCTCGTGCAGGCCAAGGGACTGCTCGCGACGGAAGCGATCGTCACCGTGCCCATCCGGCGAGGCGCGCCCGCTCGCCATCACGTCGCACTACTTCAGAATTCCTCGATGAGTCGGGCGACATCCGGCGCGCGCACGAGCTGGTGCGCGGGGGCGTTATGAGGTCATCGTCACCAACGGCGGCGGCCTCTGGCGGTACCGCCTGGGAGATATCGTCGAGTGCACGGGACATCTCGTGGCGACCCCTTCGCTCCGCTTCCTCGGGCGAGCAGGACGGGTGAGTGACCTCCGCGGCGAGAAGCTCTGCGAGGCCATTCGTGGCCGAGGCGTTGCGCTCGCTCTGGGGCATCCACGGGCCCCACCGCCGTGGCGACGCTGCGTGGGTGGGAGGGATGGCGCATCGGCCGGGTACGAGTTGATCTTGTCGACGGAGACGCTGTGCGAGCCGGCCACCGAGGTCGCGCGGCGAATGGAAGGCGCGCTGCGCGAGGATTCGCACTACGCGCTCGCGCGCCGGCTCGGCCAGCTCGCGCCGCTCAGGGTCGTGATCGTCAGAGCCGGACGCCGCACGCGGCGAGTTGCGGCAGCGGACCAGCCGGCTTGGCGATGCCAAGCCGCGAACGCTCGTCAGCGCGCATGAATCCGCCCGAAGCTGACGGGTCGATGCGGACCGCGCCTCGTCGGGCGCGATGGCTGCCCGGCGGCGGCGTGCCGCTCACGCGCCGGGATGATCGCGTGCGACGCCACACGCTTCGCCGATCACCATCGCCGGCGTCGGGATGGCGGTTGTCCTCATGCTCTTCCTCGTCGCGCTGTACAACGGCGTGCGCACCGGATCGAACGGGTGGGTCGCATCACGGCCGGTCGACGCGTGGAGTCGCGCAGGTGAACACCACGAGATTTTCATCAAGGCGTCGTCCTTCGTACCGGCATCGTTGGTCGATTCTCTCCGGGAGGAGCCCGGCGTGGCGGAGGTGACGCCGCTCCTTCGCGTGATCACACCTCATCGAGTCGGGCCCCCGGCACGGCACGGCAGTCGTGATCGGGCTCGACCCGGGCTCGGCCGCGGGCCGCCCGATGTGATCGCGGGCGCATCGCGCCCGAGACTGGCAGGATCATCCTCGACGGGGCGCTCGCGCATCGCCCTCGGTGTCCGCCTCGGCGACTCACTCGACCTCGAAGGACACCGCTTCCGCGTGACCGGGATCAGCCGGGGCACGAAGCTCCGGTCCTCACCCAGTTCGCATTCGTCACGATCGACGAAGCGCGCGATCTGCTCCCGATCCGGGGGTCGTGAGCTATTTCCTCATCCGCGCAGTTCCCGGCGTGCGGGCGGAAGACCTCATTGGCCGCCTACGCGCGCGATCGCTCCACGTCGCCGTGCTGCCCCAGGCGATCTTCGCCGAGAACAACATGGAAGAGCTGCGCGGGGGCCTCGTGCCGATCCTGGCGACCGTGGCCGTGCTCGGCGGCATCGTCGCCGTCGCCGTCCTGACGCTGTTGCTCTACGGCTCGGTGCTCGAACGACGCGAGGACTACGCGTTGCTCAAGGCCCTCGGCGCGTCCTCCGGCGTCGTTGCGCGGGTCGTGCTCGCTCAGGCGATGACGGCCGTGTGCGGCGGCCTCATCGTCGGCACACTCGTCTACGCGATCGCGGCAGCGCTGGCCGCGCGTCTCGTTGCCCGCGGTGCCGCTCCGCTGGCAGTGGCGCAGCCGCGGCGCTGGTCGCTGCCGGGGCGTTGGTTACCGGTGCGCTCGGGGCGTTGGTACCCCTACGGCGAATCAGCGCGGATCCACCGGCGAGGTCTTCCGCGCATGACTCCTGATGCGGTCGCGGTACGCTTCGACCGGGTGAGCCGACGCTTCGGCGAGGACAGCCCGCGCCCTCGTTCGCGCGGTCGATAACATCAGCCTCGAGGTTCCACGCGGGGGCGCTCACGCTGGTGATCGGACCCAGCGGCAGCGGCAAGGACGACGCTGCTCTCGCTCGCCGGCGGCCTGCTCGCGCCCAGTGAGGGAAGCGTCGAGATCGACGGGACAAAGCTCGGCGCGCTGACGCCCCCGACGCTGACCGCGTTTCGCCTGCGGCGAGTCGGTTTCGTGTTCCAGCGGTTCCTTCTGCTCGATGCCCTGAGCGCGCTCGAGAACATCGAGGCTGCCGATGACGCACTCGCCGGCGTTCGCCGTCCCGAATCACGCGAGCGCGCGCGGCAACTCGCGGAGCGCGTGGGCTTGCCGAACCGGCTGACCGGGCGTGCGAGGATGCTGAGTGGCGGCGAGCAGCAACGCGTCGCGATCGCGCGTGCGCTGGCCAACAAGCCCGCCTGTGCTGCTCGCTGACGAGCCGACGGGCAGCCTCGACTCCCGAGCCGGCGAACGCATTATCGAGTTGCTTCACGCGACGGCCGCGAGCGGCACCGCGGTACTCGTCGTGAGCCATGACATGCGGCTCGTTGCCCTTCGCCGACAAGGTGATCCGCATCGAGGACGGGCGTGTGGCAGCCTGAGCCTCGCCGGAACCCCGGTCGTCCCGGAGTATGCCGCCAACTCAAACGTGACAAACCTCGATGTTGTTCCCATCGGGATCGAAGACGAACGCCGCGCTAGTAAGTCGGGCCGTAATCCGTTCGGACGCCGGGCTTGCCGTTGTCCGTCCCACCGGCCGCCAGGGCCGCCTTGTAGCAAACGCGTCGACGGCCTTCCGGTCAGGGGCGTTGAGCGCGATGTGCGCGCCCTTGCTCACCGGGTCGCGCTTCACGATCAGAGCTGCGGCTTCTCACCCTTCCCGAACCCGTCCAGTTCTCGAAGGTGCCGGCGACTCCAATCCCATCGGCTTCAGCGCGTGCTCGTAGAACTCCCTGCTCTTGTTGGGATTGCTGACGTTCAGGGCGACGTGATCGAACATGGCGACTCCTTTCTCGGCGCGGTGGGGACCACCGGAAGGCGACATGGATAAGGAAGAGATGTTAGCGCCGGTCGGCCGGTTCGGTTGACGGTCCCACGGCGGACCGCCTATGCTCCGGAATCGCGCGCAGGGGCCATCCCGATGAAGACCGGTCACGAGCGTCCACTGTTCCGCTTCCGCGAGGCCCTCTCCGCGCAGCTCAAGCAGACGCGGGACGTGACCAAGGCGCTGAGGTACGCCCTGCGCGCCACGCGGGAGTTCTTCGAGGCCTCACACGCCGCCGTCGCCGTGGCTCGCCCGGGCGAGACACAGGCCGAGGTGCTTCTTGCGATCCCGGAGGATCGCGGCTGGAACCTCGACCTCCTCCGCCGCGCTTCATTCGGTGGCTGTCGCGACGCCGTCCAGGCCCTCGCCCTCCTCCCGACAGTGGAGCCGGACCTCGCGATCATCGACGTGCAGATGCCCGAGATGGACGGGTTCGAGCTCACGGCCCGGCTGAAAGGCGAAGCGCCCGGACCTGGACGTGATCCTGATGACGGGAAGCGTCAGCGAGCTCGACGCGAAGCTCGTGCGGGCCATCCGCGAGAACGCGTTCTACTTCATCCGAAGCCGTTCGACCGCGAGGTGCTCACCACGCTCGTCGAGCGGTGCATGGAGCTGCGACGCCTCTCCGAGGAGAACCGCCGGCACACGCTGCGGCTCGAGTCCGAGGCTGGGGCAGGCCCGCGCCTTTCCAGAAGAACCTCCTCCCGCCCCGCGAGGGTCGGGTGGAGGGCTTGAGCGTCACCTACCGCTACGACCCCTGCTCCGAGCTCGGCGGCGACTGCGTCGACTACGTGGCCGCAGCGCCCGGCCGCGCCGCCCTGCTCATCGCCGACGTTTCGGGTCACGGCGTATCGGCGGCGATGCTCACCGGACTCGTCAAGTCGGCCTTCCGGTCCTCGCGCGACGATGGGTTCGACCCCGTGGCGACGGTCTCCCGGCTGTGGAGCTCGCTCGCGTCCTTCGGGGACGAGCGCTTCGTCACGCTCGTCTGCGCCGTCGCGGATCTCCGGCAGGGCACGCTGGAGTACGTCAACGCCGGCCATCCCCGCCCGTGGTGTGGTGCGGCGCGGTGCCGTTGACGAAATTGGCGGCGACGGGTCCGCTGGTGACGGCAGCGCTCCCGGCGCTCGAATGGCGCAAGGAGACGATCGCGTTCGGCCCGGGGGCGAGACTCCTCTTCTACACCGACGGTGTCACCGAAGCGTCCGGGGACGACGGCGACTTCGGGTTCGAGCGCCTCGAGGACGCGATCGGGGGTCACCCCGAGGGCGGGCCGCCTTTGCTGGAGGCGATCGTCGCCGCGCTCCGCCGCCATGCGGGCGGGCGACCGCAAGGGGACGACTGGACCCATATCACGGCGGCCAGGTCGTCCCGGCATCCCCAGGACTAGGAGGTCCGTCGGGCACTGGCGATTGGGGGGATCATGTTCCGTCGGCAACCTGGGGCGACTCCCTTGTACGGACTGCTTTCGTGGGTTTCCCTTGCGGTGCTCGCGTGGAGCGATGAATCGCTCGCGCAGGCATTGACTTACCCGCCGCTCAGCTCGACAGCGTGGTCGGGGACTTCTACGGCACCAGGGTCGCGGACCCCTATCGCTGGCTGGAGGATCTCGAGGCTCCCCATACGACCGAATGGGTCAGGCGGAGAGCCGTCTCACGCTCGATTATCTCGCCCACCTACCCGACCGCGACGCGATCCGGCGACGACTCGCCGAACTCCGAAACTACCGTCGTACTGGCGTGCCTTGGCGCGAAGGCAGGCAGCTGTTCTTCGTGGAGAATAGCGGACTCCAGCAGCAGCCAGTGCTGTCGATGCTGGAACGACCCGACCAAACGCCGCGAATCGTGCTCGACCCGCAGGCGATCTCGCTCGATGGATCGAATGCTATCACGACGATTTTGCGGTCTCTCAGACGGGCGCTGGCTGCGCCTACTCGAGCTCGCCCGGCGGCGCCGACGTCGGCGAGACGCACGTTCGGGAGCTGGGCACAGGCCGGGAACGTGACGTCGTCCGCGGCACCTGGTCGTCCGTCTGCTGGACGTACGACGGCGGCAGGTTCTTCTACATGCGCCCTCCGGCCCCGAAGCCGGGCGAGGCGCTCTCGGCGTCACGGATCGCCAAACAGCTCTTCTACCACCGCATGGGCCTGCCCCGGGAACACGACCGGCTGATCCACGAGTGGCATGACGCTCGCTGGCTCTATGCGATGCTGAGCGACGACGGGCGCCGTGTGATCGTCGTGATGGAGCGTGGGCCGCATTCGTGGATGTACAGCATGGATCTCCGAAACGCTTCCACGCCTCAGGTGTCTGACTCATTGGTCCCGCTGCTCGGCGAGGTCGGCGCAAGACACACACCGATGGGCACGGTGGGCCACACGCTCTACGTCTTTACCGACCTCGGCGCCTCCCGTGGTCGAGGTGATCGCCTCTCGACCTCCGCAAAGGGGCCGACGCACGACCCGAGACCGTCATCGCCGAGACGACCGACGTGATCCAGGGCGCGACCGTCGCTGGCAACCGTCTCGCGGTCCATTACCTCCACGACGTGACGAGCCGGCTCAGCATGTTCACGCTTCGTGGACGGCCCGCCGGCGACGTGGCGCTTCCGGGAATCGGGGCGCTGGGATGGGCGCTGAACGGCCGCCACTCTGCTCCGGAGCTCTGGTACTCGTTCACGTCATTCCTGTTTCCGGAAACCGTGTACCGCTATGACCTCTCGAAGCGGCGCGAGCCGCGCGTTCCGCGCTCCGCGCGCTCTGTTCGATCCTGGCGCCTACGAGACCCGGCAAGTGTTCTACCCGTCCAAGGACGGAACTTCGGTCCCGATGTTCATCACCGCGAAAAAAGCGCTGAAACGGGACGGGACGAGTCCCACGTTCCTGACCGCGTACGGCGGATATGGGGATGACCATGAGGCCGGATTATCGGCACGATCTCCCGCTGTGGTTGGACGTGGGGGCATCTACGCGGTCGCCAACATCCGAGGCGGTGGGGAGTACGGCGAAGCATGGCACCGCGACGGCAGCCTCGATCGCAAGCAGAGCAGCTTCGACGATTTCATTGCGGCGGCCGAATACCTGATCGCTCAGCGGTACACCACGCCGGAACGCTTGGCCATCTACGGTCACTCGAACGGCGGGCTGCTGGTCGGCGCGGTGATGACCCAGCGCCCGGAGCTGTTCGCGGTGGCGCTGGCGAACGCCGGGCACCACGACATGCTGCGTTTTCAGAAGTTCACGGTCGGGGCGGGGTGGATCCCCGGAGTACGGCACATCGGACAACGCCTCGGACTTCGGCTATCTGCTCGCCTACTCCCCGCTCCACAACGTGCACGAAGGCACCTGCTATCCGGCGACCATTCTGCTGACCGGGGATCATGACGACCGCGTGGTGCCCTGTCATTCGTACAAGTTCGCCGCGGCGCTGCAGGCAGCGCAGGGCTGCGAGCACCCGGTTCTCCTTCGCGTGGCAGGAGATGCGAGCCATAGCTACGCGTCCGAGTCGGGCGAGAATTCCGAGCTGTCCGACCTGTGGGCATTCGTCGCGTTCCAGCTGGGCTTGCGGATCAATCCCTCGCGATAGTGCGGCTGACTCGCTGCTTGTCTCGCGCACGGGTGAAGCGCTGGCACGGAGTTCGACCAAACCGCTGCGTTGCGATCACCTTCTCTCGCGCTCGATCGACCGTTCTGCAAGAGTCTCGACACCGATCGAGACGCGCGGTGACTCCCGGACGCAACGAAAGCCGAAGCCGGCGGCCGTGAAGGGACGGCTCGGCACCGCCATCGACCGCGAGCGGGCCGGCCAACGAACCCGCGATGAAGTTGCCGCCTCGCAGCAGCGCCCGGGGCCGTGAGCGGTCTCATTCGCGCCGGCGAGGCACATGTCGTCATTGCTGAAGCCGCCCCAGGACGAGACAGCTCGTCGAGAGCGGTACCCAGTCGGCCACCCACTCGTACAGGTTACCAACCATGTCGAAAGCCCCACGCGCCGATACACAACCGCTGCGCGCGCCCGTAAGAGACACCGATCCTGTCGCGGTGTTGCAGTCCGTCGTGCCGTTGTCGGTCCAGGGTCCGGCGTGCCGTTCGCCCCCACCTGCCACTCCGCGCTCGTCGGCAACCGCCTACCGGCATTGGCGCACGCTTCCTGGGCTTGGAACCACGTGATGTGCGCGGCGGGGATCTCCGACGGCAGGCTCACGGCGTAGATGTCGTCGGCGCAGTTCTGGCCGTTGTTCGTGCACGGCGCATAGTCATCGCGTGCCGTGCCCAACTGCGTGGCCCCACCCGCCGTCAGATCGGCCGGGGTCGCACTTCCTAGCTGGATCCGCCGCACCAGGTTCCGCGTTCGTGGTCGTCGGATTCGGTACCCGCCATACGCTCGCCTCGTAGCTGTCCAGGCAGACCGTCCCCGCCAGAACCGCGTTAGGACCGCACCCTCTCGACACGATGGAGTGCGTGTCCACGAGCGCCGCACTCGCCACATCCATCACCAGCCCTGCCGCCAGTGAAACCATCACCACTCTTCGCCTCATCGTCGTTCCTCCCTTCTTTCTCTGCGAGGCCACGCAACGGGGACATGGCAACGCCTGTGCCATGCACACTCCGGCGCGATGCCGCTGCGACAAACGATTCATGGGACGGAGTTGTTTTCCCAAGCCGCGCGGTGCGGCTCAATCGGCGCGCGCGCGGCGTGCCGCCCGGTTGGCGGAATGCCATCGCGCCGGCATCACTCCGGCCGCGCGCTCACCGGCGGCGCGCGCTCGGCGGGCCGTCCAGCCAAGTCCAAGCCGCTGTAGTTCAACGCTTGCGTTTCGTGCAGCATTGTCGGCGGGAGGGTGGCACAGAGCTTGTAGTCTTCGCTCCGCTGTGATGCTCAACGATGAACGCCCGCACCAGCGTCGTCCTATCGCCAAGAGAGGAGTCCTGCCATGAGTCGCTCCACCTTTCTCCGATTCTCGTTCCTGATGTCGTTCGGCGCGGTGCTCTTCGGCCTCGCGGAGGCCTCGATCCAGTCCAAACCGCGCTCATGGCCGATGCCAGGCAGACGATGTCGATCGATGTGGTCGGCGCCTCCGATCCGCCGGTCGTCCAGGTTGACGTGGAACAAGGAGGCGGTGGCGCCGCGGCGCCATCGGCCCGCGGCACCTTCGTCCTGACCAGCACGGATCTCCATGCCGATCATTCGATCGCGAGCGCTCAGGTGTACTCCGGCATGGGATGCAATGGTCAGAACCAGTCGCCCCAGCTGTCGTGGACGGGCGCGCCTAAAGGCACGAAGACTTTCGCGATCACGATGTACGATCCGGACGCGCCGACCGGGAGCGGGTGGTGGCACTGGGTGGTGTTCAACATCCCGGCCGACGTCACCTCGCTTCCAACCGGGGCGGGTACTTCGAGCAAGAAGCTGCTGCCGCCGGGAGCCGCATTTGGCAACACCGACTTCGGCACGCCCGGATACGGCGGCCCGTGTCCCCGCAAGGCGACAAGCCGCACCGCTACATTGTGACGGTCTACGCGCTCGACGACTCGCTGTCGGTTCCGGGGAATGCGACCGCGGCGTACGTGGGCTTCAACGTCCACGCGCACACGATCGGAAAGGCGATGCTGAGCGCGCTTTACGGACGTTGACCCCGGGCGAAGGATGTAGAGGCCGCGGGGAGAAGACACCTGCGTTTGCCAGCGCATTGCCGAGATAGTCCGTTGACCTTCACGGCCACGAAGCCGCGGAGGAGGTGCGGTAGCATGGCGCAGCCAACACAAAGAGGATGGAAACATGAGCGACGATGCCATCGCCGAAGTTCAAGGAAGGGCAACGGCAAGGCTGGAAGTACTTCGCGCCCTTGGAGATGATGACCACGCCCGTGGCGGCGCGACTGGTGAAGTTCGCGGGCGTGCGTGCAGGTACACCCTCCTCGACGTCGGCTGCGGCACGGGCGTCGTCGCGATCACCGCGGCGCGGAACGGTGCGCACGTGTACGGACTGGACCTAACGCCGGAGTTGCTCGATCGAGCGCGCGAGAATTCGCGGATTGCGAATGTGAAGATCGACTTTCGCGAAGGCGACGTGGAGGCGCTACCGTTCGATGATGGCGCCTTCGATGTTGTGCTCAGCCAATTCGGTCACATGTTTGCCCCTCGGCCGGATGTCGCCCTCGCTGAAATGCTGCGCGTGCTGAAGCCGGGTGGCAGGATCGCGTTCGCGACGTGGCCGCCCGAGCTATTGATCGGCTCGACCTTCGCGCTTGTGGGGAAGTACATGCCACCGCCGCCGCCCGGTGTGTCGCCTCCGCCTCAGTGGGGTGATGTTGGCGTCGTCCGGGAACGGCTCGGCACGAGGGTGAAGGACATCGTCTTCGACCGCGCGTGCATGCTGGTTCCGGCGCTGAGCGTCCAGAACTACCGGGACCACCTCGAGCGCACCGCCGGTCCGATGTTGAAGTTGGTCGAATCGCTGACCACGTCCGATCCCGCGCGGCTCGCGCAGTTCCGCGCCGAGTACGACGCGTTGGTCCCGCCGTATTTCGAGGACAATTTCGTCCGGCAGGACTATCTTTTTACCCGCGCCACGAAGATGTGAACGCACTCGCACGGGGGCGGCGCGAATGACGCCGCACCCGCCAAGCCTCCGCTCCCCGGTCCACCCGTCCACATTCCCCGTCAGATTCTCCTCCCTCGGCCGATCTACAGGGATCAGGGTCCGGCTCGCCATGAAGGGCAAGCCAAGGAGGTGCCATGCAGAGAAACCGAGGAGGATGCGTCATGGGAAAGCGGGTAACCACGGCTCTTGTGGGAATAGTCCTTGCAGTGACGGCCGCTGTCGTTCTCACGCCGGGTCTGTCGGCCAGCGACCGCTTGGTTGCGGCAAAGGATGGACAGGGCAACCAGCTATGGCTGAGTGTGAATCCAGAGACCGGGTCGGCCCATCGTGTGTACGGTGAAGCTCGCTCACATCTCGCGCTACGGCTTTCGAAGCCAAGACCTCGACCGCGATTCAATCCTCCAACTGTCCAGTTCGGTCTTCGCCGATTACGGCAAGATCTTGAAATTGGCTCCGGATGACCTCGCTCCCCGGATCCTCGATACGGACGGCCAGATGTGGTTTGTCACGTATCAGCAAACATACCGAGGCCTACCGGTGGAAGGCACCGAGGCCGGCTACACCCTCGACGCCCGCGGGCGCATGGTTGCCTTGGGCGCCGACATCTATCCGAGCATCGACGTCGAGACCACACCGATGGTGTCGGCGGAGGAAGCGCTGGACATTGCGAAGAATCTCCTCGGAGACGCGGAACCCGAGACACGACTTCTGCCAGCCCTGATCGTGTTTCCCAAGCGACAAAAAAGGGAAGACGAGCTTCTTACTGGCGTGGAAGATGGAGCTTGCCTCCGCTAAGGGGGCCTAAGGATGTCGTGTATTTCATCGACGCGCTCACCGGCGGCCTGATCGAAAGTTACAGCAACATCCGGGATTGGGAGATCCACGGGACCTTCAGCGGACAGTACTACCCGCAGCACAACTATGACCCGCCGGCGGCGGCCAGCTATGCGACCAACAACATCAAGATCTACGACGTCCTGGGCCGGCTGATCGCCCAGGGAAACTCGAATGGGAGTGGCTTCTACTCCTGCCGTTCGGCGGAGGATTTGGAAACTATTATCTGCAAGCCCCTCTCGAGAACAGCTGGGTTCAGTTGCAGGACATCTCCAACAACAACGTCTTCACCCACTCGTACTCCTTCGTGTCCTCCTCGAGCAGGCTGCACGACTACCAATGGCCGGCCGGTGACGCCTCCAACGTCCGGTACCACGCCTCGTTCGTTCACGACTACTACAAGAATACGTTCAGCTATGCGGCGATGGACTATCGGATGGTTGCCAAGGTCGGCTCCGGACCCCAACACCAACGGACGCGCCGACGGCACCAACCTCTTCTTCGGTTCCCAGGGGGCGCCTACTGGGCACGCTCCAGTGATGTCGTGTACCACGAGTACACTCACGATACGATCTACCACATCTATGGCGGTTGGATCGGCAACGGGGCCAACGCCCAGGGACCGGCCATGGACGAAGGGCTGTCCGACTACTTCGCCTGCACGCTGAACAATGACCCCATCCTGGGTGAAGACGTCGGCGTGAGCCGGAACCTCGACAACAACACGTACGTGTGGGATCCCTCGCAGGAAGCACACTGGAACGGCCAGGTCATCGGCGGCGCGTGCTGGGACGTCCGGCAGGCCGTGGGTACGGCCATCACCGACAACTTGGTGTTCCGAGCCTTGCAGGTGTCGCCCAAGGCCGAGGAGCTTCTCCGAGTTCGCCGATAACGTCGTCATCGCCGATAACAACTACTACGCGGGCGCTCACCGCCCGCAGATTGCCCAGGCCTTTGCCAACCATGGGATTTGCACCACGACGGCGGCTCTCGTCCCCGGTCGCTCCGCCAGCGGCACACCCGGTGTCTCGGTCTCTCCGACCCTGGACTGGAGCGATGCTGTCGGCGCGACGGGGTATGACGTGCAGGTCGCCACGGACTCCGGCTTCGTCTCGATCGTGCGATCCGCCTCGCTTCCGTCGAGCTCGTGGGTCGTCTCACCCGCGCTCGCGAACGGGACCACCTACTACTGGCGCGCACGGGCCACGTCCGCCTGCCCCGCCAGCGCCTGGACCACGGGCTGGAGCTTCACCACGGTGGAGGTCGATTACGTCGACTGCGGCACGTCGTGCGTGAACCTCGCCCCGGGCAAGACGGTCACCGCTTCGGGTCTCTGGGATCCGAGCGAACAGCCCGGGCACGAAGCTCGTGGACGCCAACACGGGGACGAACCCGACCTGCGAAGGTGCGAGCGGCTACTGCGCGATCGCGTGCGACCCGGGACACGCCCAGGCGGTCGGCAACTACTTCCAGATCGACCTCGGCGCCGTCAAGAGCGTGAAGAGCGTGAGGGTCTACGGCCGGCGTGACTTCGCGGTCACGCGAGGCAAGAACCTGAAGCTGCGGCTCTCGCGCGACGGCGTGAACTGGACCGACTACACCATGGCGGACACGACCATGCAGGAAGGGTTGCTGGTTTCCACCGCGAGACAAGCCCGCTACGTCAAGATCGAGACCACGACGATCAGCTACCTTTCTGTCTCTACGAGGCCGTCGTGACGGGTCCGTGCGAGGTCTTGTGCAGCTGCGGCAACGGCATCTGCGACCAGGACGAGTGGTGCGACACCTGTCCGCAGGATTGCCACGAGTCGGTGATCAACCTCCCGGCGAACCAGTGCGCGATGTGCGATGTCTCAGGTGAGATCCGGTGCGGCCCGGGCATGTCGCTCTGGTGCTGCCCGTTCTAGAAGCGTTTCGAGGCGGGGCCGCTAAGTCCGGGCGGCCCCGCTCACGCGCGCGTTTGAAGTGGTGGAGGCGGCGGGAATCGAACCCGCATCCAAGGTTTTGAGAAAAGAGCGATGGCGCGCGACTTCCGTTGCTAGGGCTCGATTCTCCGCCGAATCCGTTGCCCTCTGGAGTCCCCTACAGTCCGCTGTTCGAGGAGCACGCGCGTCCGGGTCCGAGGCTTCGGCGCATGCGTAGAATGCAGCGGTGCAACCTGCCGAGCAGTTCCGGGTCACAGTATTCATCGGTCTCCTCGCGGCGGTGTACGTGCTGGCTGCCGGGACGACAACGGTCGTCCCTAGCGCCTCCGGACGGACGACGTTGATCTGCGCGCGAGGCGTGCTCGCGCCGGCCACCCGGTGAGCGCCGCTCCCGTTCGATTTGACACCGCCGAGGGCCGCTGGGTCATCGCCGCGGCCGTCCTCGGATCAGGCATCGCGTTCCTCGACAGCACCGTCGTGAACGTGGCGCTCCCCGCCATTCGCGCCGACCTGAACCTGAGCGTCGCCGGTCTGCAATGGACGGTCGATGCCTATCTGGTCACGCTCAGCGCGCTCTCTCTTATTCGGCGGAAGCCTGGGTGACGTCGTCGGTCTCCGTCGCGTCTTCGTCGCTGGTCTGGTCGGATTCGTCGCTCGCGTCGCTCTTGTGTGGGCTCGCGCCCAGCGCCGGAGCCCTCATCGCGGCCAGGGGCCTGCAGGGTGCGGCGGCGGCGTTCCTCGTCCCCGGAAGCCTCGCCATCGTTTCGACCACCTTTCATTCCGGACGATCGCATTCGAGGCCGTGGGCGCGTGGTCCGGTCTCGCCGGCGTGGCGAGCGCGATCGGACCGCTCCTCGGCGGATGGCTGATCGACGCCGTTTCGTGGCGACTCATCTTTCTGATCAATCTGCCGCTCGCCACGATCGCGGCATGGATCGCGCACCGGCATGTCCCCGACACGAGACTCGACGGTGCGCGCCGCCCGGATGTTGCCGGTGCGGTGGCCGTCACCGTTGGACTCGCGGGCGTCACGTATGCACTCATCGAGGGGCCTGGCGGCGGTGCACTCGTCGTGATGCTTGGGCTCCTCGGCGTCGTCGCGCTCGTCGCCTTTGTCGTCATCGAGAGCAGGGTGAGAGACCCCATGCTCCCTCACTCTGTTCAGGTCCAAGCAGTTCAATGGTGCGAACCTCACCACCTTCGCGGTGTATGCAGGCCTCGGCGGAGCGCTCTTCTTCGTGGTGCTCCAGCTCCAACTCACCCTCCGCTACTCGGCGATCCAGGCCGGCGCGTCCCTTCTCCCAGTGACTGTCTTGATGCTCGCCTTCTCCTCGCGGGTCGGCGCGCTGGCGCAGCGAATCGGCCCGCGGATCCCGATGACCGTGGGGCCGATCATCGCGGCGGTCGGGTTGGCACTGCTAGGACGGGTGCAGCCGGGAAGCCACTATCTAACGACGGTGCTCCCCGCGGTCGTAGTGTTCGGCGCCGGAGTGACCGTCACCGTCGCGCCTCTGACAGCCGCGGTGCTGGCGGCCGTCGACGAAGGCCATCTCGGTGCCGGGTCCGGCGCGAACAACGCGGTTGCCAGATTCGCGGGGCTCGTCGCCGTCGCGACGCTTCCAACCCTTGCCGGAATCGAATCGAGTTCCGTGGACACACTCGCTGGCGGCTACGCCACGGCGATGCGGATCTGCGCCGGCGTGTGCGGGCTCGGCGGCCTCATCGCGTGGACGACGATTCGCGACAGGGCCAAGGTGAGCCCGGTGCCCCACCCGAGCCTGATGCAGTCGTGCCAGCATCCGTATTCGACCCAGGCGGACTAACCCGGGCGGCATCGCCGGCGCCGACCACACGCTCGGACTACACCCAGTCCCCTGGAGTCCACCGCAGTCTTGGAGACATTCCTAACGGGCTTGCCTGCGAAAATGGACGTGGACGCTGCTCGAACGCAAAGTGGACCGCTCGACTACTCAAGGTTCTCCACCACGAGCCGAAACAAAATCGGCTTCCTGAGGGAGAACTCCGTGTCTCCTGCGGCGAGATTCTGGTCCGCACTCCGTGTTTCTTCAGTCCCCACTCCAACGGTCCGGAATCGTTCGTGCCGAGCTCGGTCGAGTAAGCTGCGAATCCGCCGATGCGGCGCCTAGAGTGCCAAGAAGGCCAGGGTAGAAAGGCTGACAACACCCATTCCATCGAGCAGGGTTGCCGGATATCGCGTTGAAGATCGTCGTTTCGAGAATTCCTCTTGGACGACCGCAGGCAAACCTGTGCCCTCGAATGGCTCCGACAATCGGCTCACGTCGCTGCACGTGGCGCCTGATACCAGGTATTGAATCGGATCCTATCTGTTCTTCACAGAGACGTAGCTCTCGCCCCCTCAAGCGGGAACGCCCAGGTTTTCTCGCAGTACCCGCGGATGTCTCGCCGCCACCCGCAATAGTGCCAACGCGGGGCCCTCAGGCGTCCGCCGGCCTTGCTCCCAATTGCGCAGCGTGTGAACGCTGATCCCGAGCGCCTCGGCGAACTGTTGCTGGGTGAGTCCGACGAAACGACGCAGCGCGGTTATGTCGTCGCCACCGGTGATGTGGCCTCGAAGGATGCGTTCGCGCTGCTTCCGAGAAATCCCGCGCGCGAAATCCCGCGCGGTCAATTCCGGAATGTCGTCAGTCAATGGCTCGGACTTTCCACGCTTCATACCTTCGCCTCTCCCGTCGTGTTGCCGCACGAGCACTTATGATGCGAATGGTCTCCTCGTCACGCTCCGTGAAGACAACGACAATGATGCCGCGCGCAATCGGCCCGATAGCGACAAATCGATCCTCTTCGGCCGAATGAGCGTTGTCGAAGACCTCCATACGATCCGCCGCCCCCAGCAATAGGTTCGAAGCCTCGTCGAAGGAGATTCCGTGTTTTTCGAGATTCTCGTCGTTCTTCGCGGAGTCCCACTCGAGAGCGCATCGCATGCCTCGAATATACGCCGTTGACTGACTAAGTCAACGGACGATCGTGAGGAGGCACGGTGGGACCACGCGTTGGTGGAGGCGGCGGGAATCGAACCCGCGTCCGAAAAGGTTCGTACGAGAGCTTCTACACGCTTAGCCGGCTCGGTTTTTTATCTCACCTTCGTCCCGCTGAGCGGCAAATGGGTCGAAGGCCAGCCCGTGCATTTCGCCGTCCCGGCTACGGGCGTCGCCGGAGCGCTATCCCCAATTGTCGTCGCCTCGTTAAGTCGCCTGGGGAGGGCCACCTAGGAGACGTCGCAGCTTAAGCTGCGAAGGCCAGCGAGTTATCGTTGGCTGTGTTTAGATCCGTCTGGTTTAACGAGGTAGCGGGCCTCGGCGTGCTACTCGCGCCTCTGCCTTCCCGTCGAAACCAAGTTCGCCCCCATGGCGTTTGGCAAACCTCATTCTTGGCATCAAGGACGGGGAAGTCAAGCGAGGCGCGGACCGCATTAACGATGGACGGCACCGACGGCATGACCTCCGATGAACGCTCCCCAGCCGGCGCGGATGACCTCGCGCCCGTCGACGAGAACGGCCAGCTCGCCGTACCGGCCGTGGACCATTTTCGGCTCGATCTCGAAGCTCGGCGCGAAGCCGGGCCGCCGCACGGGCGGCCTGGATCGCGGTGGCTCAGGTCGGACAGTAGCGGATCTCGACCGTGGTCATGGAAGCACCGCGATGGCCGGGGTGATGATGGCGATCGCGAAAGCGCCGCTGAGGAGGATCCATGCGCCGGTCCGCGATGCGACCGCGCACACGCCCCGCGCTTGGCCCGAGACCGAGATGAGCGTCAGGAAGTACCAAGGGTGCATCCAGAGAGATCCGCTCACGTCGCGGTGCCACGCCGGCGGCGTCCGGCCACAAGGCGGCGTGGACCCGATGGCGGAGGCCGCGAGCAAGAGGACGCTCGTGACGGATGCCCAGACTGGGAATCGGGAGTATCGCCGCGTGAACGCGGCGAGCGCCGCCGTGCTCACGGCGACCACGAGCGCCGCGAACACGTTCGTCTCCCGCGTTCCCATCTTTCCGAGCCACGTGCTGCCGAAAACCGCAGCCACGAAGATGAGCAGGATCACCCCCCACTCTCTCCATCTCGGAAGTTTCGTCGTCGGTTGGTCGGTCATCGTCGTTTTCCCTCTCCGTCCTCGAAGATTTTTTCGATCGGAAGCGCGAACTGCCTCGCGATCCTGAAGGCGAGCGGCAAGCTCGGGTCGTACTTCTCCGTCTCGATCGCGTTCACCGTCTGGCGCGAGACGGCGAGCCGCGCGGCCAAGTCCCCTTGCGACCACCCACGCTCGGAGCGGAGGTCGCGCAACCGGTTCTTCATCGATAGCGCCGCCGCGTCAGAAGCAGCGCCGTAATCCACAGCGCGGCGAAGAACGGCCAGATCCATAGGCCCCAATTGACCAGGGTGCGCCGGCGACCTCGAAATAGCCCCACCCCGTGATCGCGGCGGCTCCGACCGCGAACGCGAGCGCGATGGACTCGAGCTGAATCCTCCGTTGAAGCTCGTCCAAGTGCCGCATGCGGAAGACGCCCGCGACGATCAGCGTGCCCATCGTGGATGCCTGGAGAGCGGCGCAGGCGAAGCGCGCCCAAGACCCTCGGATCGAACAGGAGGCCCCTGAACGAGGCGCCGGCGAGGACGGCGAGACCTACGAAGGTCCACGCAATGAAGCGCGGGTCGTAACACTTGAAGTAGTCCCGCAGTCGATCCATCGGCTCCCCCGCTTCGATTCGCAAGAAGGAGTGTAAAGGGTCCTTGACAGGCTGTCAAGGTACCTTTACAGGCAGGATCGACGCAATGGCACCCGCGAGTTCGAGAAAACCCGCCGCGGCAGGGCAACCGCGCGGCCGCGCCGGACGTACCTCATTATTCCCGGCATCCTGGGCGAGAGGCGTCAGGCGCGCCGTGCTAGGTTCAGAGGATGCCGGGTCGAATCGCAGGTCGACAGCTCGTGTTGAGCTTGGCGCTCGCCGGCGCCCTATCCCCCGTCGCTGCGTGGGGCCGCTCGGCCACAGGACCGTCGCCGACAACCGCGGCGCTTCTCGTGCAAGACGACCCGCCCACGACGTGGGGCTGCTTCTGGCACGACACCGGTTCGAGCTGGGGGTCTACCGTTTCTTCCCGACTCCCGTTAGGCACATCGACGGCGCCGGTGGAAAAACGGAAGCGCCGACGCACTATCTGAATCTCGACGCCGCGCCGGGCAGCGCTTCGGGATCGGTCGACCGGCGGATTCATCCAGTTCCTCGATCGCGCCGGAGCGGCAGCTTGCGCTGGTTCGTGCGCCGAAGGGCGGCTACCAGAGGCGGCACCACGGCCGAAGGGACGCAAAGCGCGTGCTGGCGCTCCTTCGAGCTGGGCGTGATGTCCCACTATTCCGGCGACGTCGCGGTGCCGTATCACGCCGCCGCCTGATTGGAACGGATACGCGGACGGCGAAGGCGGTATCCATTATTACTTCGAGAGCGACTGCGTGAAGAGCAACTTCGAGCCCGGGCTGGCCGACGACGTGCTGGCGTCGGCCCGCAAGAAACGTCGAAGGCGTGGCTTACGTCGTCGGGCTTTCCGAAGGTCGCCGCCTCCGGACTGGTGGGCCCAGTTCTGAAGGAAAGTCTCGCCGCCGTCCGTCGGGTTTCGGAGCGTGGACAGGAAGCACGCGATCACGAGGCGAGTCCGCCCGGCCAAAAGACCGATGCGGTACGCAAGCGCTGCGAGCGCCGGCTGCGCTTCGATGCGGCCGTTGATCGTCGAGCGCCTCGCCAGGGGCGCGGTGCTCACGGCCACGCTGTGGGAGAGCGTTCTGCCGGGCAGGCGTGGATTTCAGCGGGGCGGAGAAGCTGACGCCTCTCGGATATGGAGACAGCGCCCGACTATCCCGCGCCGATCGCGCCTTAGCCGTGCAGCGAGTAGCCGACGCCGCGCATCGTGCGAATGGCGTCGGGGGCGCCGGCCGTCGTCAGCTTGCGGCGGAGTCGGGCCATCAAGACTTCGAGGCTTCCCGGACGCGGCGGTGTCGTCGGTGCCCCAGATGGAAAGAAGGAGCGACGAGCGCGGGAGCACGCGCCCTCAGGCTCGGGCCAGCTCTTCCAAGATTGCGAACTCCCGCGCCGTCAGGAAGATCTCGCTTTGGGAGCGAGCACGCGGCGCGCGCTCACGTGAATCTCCACCGGGGCCGATCTGGACGACGTCGTCCGTGAGTCTGGGTCCCCGGCGCAGGAGAGCGCGGACGCGCGCTCTCAGCTCGGCGGCGGCAAAGGGGCTTCTTCAAGTAGTCGCTCGGCACCGGCGTCCAGGCCCGGTGACGCGGTCGTCGACGTCGGCCCTCGCCGTGAGCATCAGGACCGGGTCGCGTCCCCCGCGTGACGCATCGAGCGGCAGAGCTCGATGCCGGATCCGTCGGGAAGCATCCAGTCGAGCACGGCACCGGCGTAACGACCCTTCGCGAAGCGCTGTCTCCGCCTCCGAACGCGTGGCCACGGCGCGGGTCGTAGCTCCGCCTTGCACGCAGCGTCGCCTCCAACGAAAGGAGCGCACTTCCACGCGTTGTCCTCGACGACCAAAATCCTCATCGCTGGCACTTACCGCAGCGATCTCGCCCGTGGGTCCGTCCGTTCAGGTTGGCGTTCAGGTCCGACCCATAACTTCGGCTATGTGACGCGTCTTGCCCGCGTGGGCGGGGTTTTTGCGCTTTTGTAGTCTTGGCGCGCTCGCTGTCGCGTGGAGCCAGGACGACCGGGACGCCGAGAAGAAGCCAAGCCTGCCGTTCCCGACGATGCCACGCTCGAAGCCCGCAGGGCCGTCATCGGCGAAGATCACGATCCACGCCGGCGACGATCTTCAACACGGACGACCCCAAAGGAGAACAAGAAGCTCTTCCGCGCGGCCAACAAGCTCCACATCGAAACGCGCCGCGATCACGTGATCCGGCGCCAGCTCACGTTCGCGACGAGGCGGCTCGTATTCCCGCGCCGCGCTCGACGAATCCGAGCGGCTGCTCCGCCATAACGGATACCTCTGACGACGCGTCGATTCGCGCGACGTCGCTACGACGGGCACACGGTCGAGATCGGCGTGTGTACGCGGGACGTGTGGACGCTGCGTGCCCGCGGCGGGGTCACCGTCGAACCGGCGGCGTCAACACCTCTCACTTCGGCCTGCACGACGCGAACTTCCTCGGGCTGGGAAGAGCCTCGAGATCGAGCGCGTGAACGGCGTCGATCGCACCCAGACGCTCGCGGCGTACATCGATCCGGCGTTTGCCGGGACGCACGCGCGCGCTTCTCGCTCGGCTATTCTGAACAACAGCGACGGATCGTCGAGCCACGTCGGTTTCGAGCGGCCGTTCTGGCACCTGGAGAAGCGTGGGGCGCCGGGGTCCGCGGGCGAAACCGCCGACCGAACGGACAACCTGTACGCGCTGGGCGAGATCACCGACCGGTTCCAAGAGCAAGCGACACGTTGGACTCGACCTACTTCGGCCACCGGTTCGGCGCACCGACACGCACGGCCGAGCGGTTGCTCGTCGGCTACACGTACGACCAATCGCTCCTTCATCGGCCATGGCACTGACCGATCCCGCGACGCCGCTCCCGCCCGATCGGACGATCGCGTATCCCTGGATCGGCGTCAGCTTGCTTCAGGACTGGCTTCGTGCGCGCGCACGACATGGACAAGATGGGACGCACCGAAGGACACTCAACCTCGGGCTCGAGCTGACGGCCAGGCTCGGCTGGGCGGTGCCCGCGTTCGGCGCCGACCGCACGGCCGCGGTCCTCGAGGCCTCTGTGGCACGACGGGTTCAGCCCGGGCCAGGGCCAGATCATCACGTTAGGCGCCAACGTGAAGGGCGCGCGACCGGAGACGCCGTCGAAGACGGCAGCTCGACGCATCGCCGCTCGCTACTACCACCGCGACAGCGTACGTTCTCCTTGTTCTTCATGTCGTTGTCGGGCTCCGCGGCGGCGAACCTCGATCCCGACCACCAGCTCCTCTTGGGCGGGGACGACGGTGCTGCGCGGTTATCCCCTGCGCTACGCGTCTCGGCGACAAGAGGCATCCTGCTCACGCTCGAAGAGCGGTTCTGCATCAGCAGCGCGAGTTCTTTCACCTCGCTGCGGATCGGGCGCCGCGGTCTTCGTGGACGTCGGCAAGGCGTGGAGCGAGGGACCGAGTCCCGCCGCGCACCTCGGAGTTCTCAAAGATCTAGGGTTCGGGCTGCGATTCGGACATCGACCTGCTCGGCGCACGCCGCCGTCGGTGCGCGTGGATCGTCGCCGTCCCTTCGACATGCCGGGCGGCGGTTTTCATCCCGCAGATCCTCGTGACCACTGGGAGAGACGTTCTGATGCTGTCGCTCGCCGGCTCTGCATCGCCGCGTTCACGCCGCTCGACCACCGTCGTCGTCGGGCTGATCGCCCGCCCGATTCTCTACGCCGTGTTTCACGACGGCTCGTTCTCTATCGCCGCCTGGGGTTGGCGATGGCGGCGCGGGGTCGTCTACGACGCCCTCGTCGGCGTGATCTCGCGGCGACTCCTCGACGCTGGCGCTGGCGGCGTTCCGGCTGCGGCGTGCTCGAGCGCGCGGGCGCGCGCTTTGCGTTGTTCACGGGCGATCGGCGCCGCCTCCGTCTTCGGCGCCTTCGTGGAATGGTTCTTCTTCGAGGAGTTCAACTCGCGGTTCAACAACATCGCCATCGACTACGTCCGGAACCCGAAGGAGGTCTTCGGCAACATCGGGGAGAGCTACCACGTCACGGCGTTCGTCGTCGCAGCCGTCGTCGGCGGAATGCTTCGTGGCCTGGCGCGGGACGCGCGGCACACCGCGGAGCGTCCTGCCTCCCGTGCGCTTCAGGATGCGCGCCAAGGCGGTTCGCGGCGGCTCTCGCCGTCGACGGTGATCCGCGGCGGTCGCGCTCGAAGCGCTTCCGTCCGACGTGTCGGCCGACCGCATCGTCAGCGAGATCGCCCAGAACGGCGTCGACCGTCTGGTGCACGCGGCGCGCACGGGACAGCTCGCCTACGACGTCTACTACTACGAACGCTCTCGCCCCTCGAGGCCGCGCAGCGCCGCGCGGCGGCCGTGCTCGACGCTCCGTGGATCGACGGACGCGCGTCCCGCTCGCATCGACGACCGGTCGCCCCGGCCCTGGGACGTCGTCGTGATCGTCGAAGAGAGCTTCGGGAGCGAGTTCGTCGGCGTGCTCGGACATCCCTGAGCGCAAGACGAGCCCCGGCTTCGACCGGTGGAGCAAGGAGGGTTGCTCTTGACGAACCTGACCGCGACCGGCAATCGCACCGTGCGCGGATTGGAAGGCACGCTCTGCTCGCTGGTGCCGCTTCCCGCCGCGGCGGTGCTGAAGCGGATGAAGAACGAGACCGTGCGCGACGCTCGCCGACGTGCTACCAGGACGAAGGGTACAAGACCGCGTTCCTCTACGGCGGATGGGGCCGCTTCGACGACATGAAGCCGTTCTTCCCGACGAACGGCTTCGACGAGTTCATCGAGCGCGACGCGTATCCGGACGATGCGTTCCGCACGATCTGGGGTGTCGCCGACGAGTGGATCTTCGCAAAGGCGCTCGAGCGTGCAGAAGGCCGCGCCGACCGCAGGCGAGCGCCTCTTCATGACGGTGCTGACCGTGAGCAACCACCGCCCGTTCCGTGTCCCCGAGCGCGGCACCGCGCTGGCCGCGCGAACCAGGGATCGCGCGAGTCTGCGGTCGCCTACGCCGACTGGGCGCTCGCCGACTACCTCGACAAGGCCAAGGCCGCAGGGTTGCTCGATCACACGGTCGTGCTGATCGAAGGCGATCACGGCGCGCGCGGTGTACGGCGCGCAGGAGATCCCGACGCCGAGCTACCGCATCCCCGGCCTCTTCCTCGTCCCCGGCACCGCGTGGAAGGGCCGCCGGATCGACCGCGCTGGCGTCGCAGATCGATCTCGCGCCGACGCTTCTCGCGTTGACTCGCGGCCGCGGAAAGGCGATTCCGTTCCTGGGCGACGAACTGACGCTGCGCTACCGCCCGATGGCGGAAGGGCGTTCGTGCAGCACAACCGCGATGTCGGGCTGCTGACCGACCGCGCGCCTCGTGACGCTCGGCCTGCAAAACCGAGACGCGTGCTACACGCGCTCGGGGCAGGGACAGCGACGCGTTCGTGCGTGCGGACTGCGCGGCGAGCGCCGACATGCATGGCCCTCCAAGACGACGCGCGGCGTCCGTCTACCAGACCGCCGACGTCATGCTGCGCACCGGCACGTATCGGATCCGTTAGGGGACACTCCCTTTTTCACCCAAACTCCAACGCCGACCGGGAACATCTTCTTTCCGATCAGGCGGTATCCGGGGAGCTTCGTCGGAAAAAGAAGATGTTCCCGGACGGCCGCGAGATAGGGGTGAAAGAAGCGGAGTGTCCCCTAGACTCAGCGAGTGGCGACCGTGCTGATCTTCATCGACGGTGTCGGCATCGGGCGGGACGATCCGCGCGAGAATCCGTTCGCGGGTCCCGAGGTTCGACGACTCGCGCCACTCGCGGGTCGTGCACCGATCGACGGCGCATCGTTTCGCCCGCTCGATGCCACGCTCGGCGTTCCCGGATTGCCCCAATCCGCGACCGGCCAGACGACGCTGTTCACCGGTGTGAACGCGGCGCAGGCCATCGGCGCACACCACCCCGGCCTGCCGGGGCCGACGCTCCAGACGATCCTGCGCAGAGAGTCGCTCTTTGCGAAGCTGGTGCGGCGAGGGGCGAAGCCCACGTTCGCGAACGCGTTCACGCGCGGAGGTACCTCGACGCGAAGCGCCCGAGATTCGGCGCGACGACCCACATGGTCATGGCGTCGGGAGTCCGCTCCGATTGCTGGAGGACGCAAGGCGCGGACGAGCTCACGCTCTCCCACGACTACACCGGAGCGTGGATTACGGCGCGCGGCTATCCGGTCAAGGCGCGCACGGCGGGGAGGCGGGGCGGTGCTCGCGCGCCTCGCCGGGGCGCACGACTTCGTTCTCTACGAGTACTTCCTGACCGATCTTCTCGCGCACCGCGGCACCCCTGAGCAGCGTTTCGAGCAGGCGCGGCTGGCCGAAGACCTGATCGATCGCGACGCTTACCGCGGTCGATCTGTCGCGGCATCGCGTCGCGATGGTGAGCGACCACGGGAACCTCGAGGAGGCGGGCCACGACCGCCACACGCGCAACCCGGTTCCGCTTCTCGCGTGCGGGGGCGCGGCGCTCTCCGACTTGATCGATGCCGTGGACGGCATGGACGCGCTGACGCCCGCTCTGTTGGAATAAGGCAACACTTCCCACTTCAATTCGAAGTCCACAGTTCGTGGTGGGACATTTCTCTTTTCGCGGCAAAGCGTGGTATCCGGGGAGCTTTGCAAGAAGAAGAGAAATGTCCTCTGCTCGGCCGTGGAGTTTGTAAGAAAAAGGGGAGTGTCCCAGTAGTGTCCCAACGTTAATCGAACAGGAGCAGCTGTTTTTCAGAAATGGGCGCGAAGTCGTCTGCCACGGTTTGCGTAAGTAGTTGATTCAACGGCATTCGCTCAAACAGGGTGAGGCTCAGGATCTGTAGGAGTTGGTAGAGGCTGGCGGGGAGTTTGAGCCGCTTCTTGACGATGGCGACGAGGACGTAAACCGACACCGCGATCCAGATCTGCGACTTGACCGCGTTCTCTGAGGTGCCGAAGAAGGCTTTGATCCGCAGGTGCTGCTTGATCCATTTGAAGAAGAGTTCGACTTGCCAGCGGCAGCGGTAAAGCTCGGTGATCGTGAACGCCGGTAGGGTGAAGTTGTTGGTCAGGAATACCAGCGTCTTGGCGGTCGCCGGGTCCTTGAAGCGAATGCGTCGTAACGGGGCCGGGTAGTCGTGTGGTGAGTACTGGCCGGTAAGGAAGACGGTCTGATCGCAGATCAGCCCGGTGCTGCGATCGACGCGATTCGAATATCGCCGTTTCGCCTTGGTATTGGACTTAGCGCGGGTGACGAAGAAGCTGCCGGCTTGATGGAAGCGGTGCAGCCTCGCGAAGTCGAGAAAGCCCCGATCCATGATGTAGAAGGCGCCGGGTTCCGGTAGCAACTGATCGAGGACGCTGACCTCGTGGATCTTCCCGTCGCTGATATGAATGAAAGTCGGGATGTTTCCGCGCAGATCGAGCAGCGTGTGCAGCCTGATCGCAGCCTTGGTCGATTGGAATGGCGCCCACGGAAACACCGACAAACACAAGTCGATGGTGGTTGCGTCGAGCGCATAGACGGTGTCCTTCAAGTCGACGCCGAACGACTCGTCGACATACAGCGGTCGGGCGATCCCGATCAGGCTCTGGGCGAAATCGGCGTAGATGCGCCAGTCGCGAACGGCGTTGGCATTCGCCAACGTGTTGCGTGCTACGGCCGACCGAATGCCGAGGTGATAGAGCTTGGATCGCTGGGCGCGCAAGCAGGATTCGATGTCGCGCAAGCTCTCTCGAAACGTCAGCTGCGCAAACGCCATACAGAGGAACTGATCCAGGCACGAGAACGAATGCAGCTTGCGTTCGCCCCGATAGCGACTCACGCATCGGCGAAAGGTCGTTAGCGGGAGGTGCTGCATCATCTGCGCGAACACCAGCTTGCCGTGATTCATCGATCACCCCCACGAAGTCGTGCTTCGCAGGGTCGCCGAACCGGAATCCGCAATTCAAATCGAGACCAAGAAAAATCACTGCTTACGCTTTCATCATCAACGACTTACAGACGCGCCGACCTCAAACGTTGGGACAGCACTGGGAGTGTCCCCCTTTAGCTCAGGGTGAGGCCGAGGCCGGAGATGAGGTCGAGGATGCGGGAGGGCGCGACGCCGAGGTAGAGGACGGCGGCGGCGGCGACTGGTCAGCACGATGGCGAGCGACGGCGCCAGCGGCTGAAGGCGGGACGAGACTCGACGTCGGGCTCCTTGAACCACATCGTGAGGATGACGGAGAGATAGTAGTAGGCGGCGATCACGGCGTTGAGCGAGCCCACGATCGCCAGCATCCACTGCTTGGATTCGACGGCGGACTGGAAGATCAAGCACTTGCCGAGGAAGCCGCCGGTCGGCGGGATCCCCGCCATCGAGACGAGAAAGAGCGTCATCGCCGCCGCGAGCATCGGACGGCTTTTGCCCAAGCCCGCCCAGGAGCTGATGTAGTCGTAGCCGAACTCGGCGGCGTGGTCCCCGCCGCCGACGGCCCGCGGCCACGCCGAACGCGCCGACGGTCATGAACGCGTAGATCGTCAGATAGAAGAGGATCGCCGTGACGCCTTGCTCCTTGCCGCTGACGAGAGCGATCA
>ERZ1370068.8424-contig-7279_pt1 | contig 39926 bp, 53 predicted proteins | sample MGYA00561227_ERZ1370068 | MGnify/ENA primary metagenome ERZ1370068 (study PRJEB38410, sample SAMEA6850437) | metagenome | study: Metagenomic assessment of the ecological functions of the soil: analysis of the soil microbiota associated with the... | reverse complement strand
TTTATGCTTCGTTCGATTACGTATTGCTGGTCCGGCAGCGTTGTCCATAACCCCCTGCGCGGCGCTTTGGGCCCGAGCCGATCGGACCGCGAGCGGGACGATCAGCGCCAGCGCGAGGATCAGAACGGATCGGCGTCAATCGGCGCGGTAATGCGAGCCGGCTGCCTTCATGCTGCCTCCCCAATCCACACGCGTGGCCCTGATCGAAGGCAGACGTGCGCAGGGGCGGGTCGGGTGCAACCGCCACGCTTCTCGCTCGGGCGTGGCAGTTTGTTGAGAAACGGGGCACCTGCCGTCGAAATGCCCCACTTAGCGGAGACCGAAGCGCTGCCGGATCGGAAGTTCGCGCTTATCGCCGCCTCCTTCGCGTGAGACAACGGCGGTCATGCGATCGACCGGCGATACGAGTACGCCGCTCGCACCGTTCATCCGGGCGGGTCGGTGCGCTCATCGTTCGCCAAGCACACCGTGAGCGGTTTGGCCATCTGGCGCAATCAGTCAGGGAGGCAAGATGCGCCCGCCGGATCGCGTGGCTCATACTGGCCTGGCTTTCATGAGCGGCCGTGGCGCAGCGCCCGACGGTTGATTGCGCGCGACGCCGATTTTCCGACGGCACAGCATCGGCTGCCACGGCGCGGCCGTCTCTCACTCCGTGGCGCGCCTGCGCCTCGATCGGCGCAGCGACGCGATGCGCGGTGGAACGACCAGTCCGGGCGTCGTCCGCATCCCGGCGACGGCCGCTCGAGCTTCTCGCGTACCGCGATCAGCGGCTCGCAGCTCGGTCCCCCAGATGCCGCCGACCGGGCCGCCGCGGCCCGAGCGTGATCGAGATCGCATCAGGCGATGGATCGACGACGGCGCCGAATGGCCCGATGCGCTCTCGCCGGCGACGCGCCGGCGCACGCCACGCCTCCGTTGATGACGGTCTGTGCTTTCGCGAGGAGACCGCGCAAACCGTCCGGCGGCTCCTCGATGAGGGCGGATCCGAACGCGCGCAACGGGCGCGGGCGCCACCGCGCTTCTCTGGGCCGCCGACGATCCTCGAGCATGACGCGGTCGCTCCTCGAGATGCGGCGCCGACGTCACCGCGCGCTCCTGACGACGGGCGGACGGCCCTGTTCTCGCGGCGACGGGCCGCGTCGGCGCAGCGCCCATCAGTGCGGCTTGCTCCTCGACTACGGCGCCAGCGCGTCCGACGGCAGCTCGAGACCAACCCGCTGTTCGCGTCGGCCCGGCATCGGGCGCGACACGCCGACGTTGATTCAGCTGCTCCTCGGCAGGGGCGTCGACGTGAACAAGTCGGGCTAAGTGGCTTGCGGTCGTATGGCGCGCTGAAGATCGGCTGCCGCCGATTGCGGGGAGCTCACTGGCGAGCCGGATGAGCCCAGGCGAGAATCTGGACGTGACGCGCTGCTCTTTGCGTCGCGCCGCCCAGTGGCGAGCGCGCGACATGGGCTTCCCGATCGCGATCGATCACGGCGCCAGCGTCAGCGCGCAGGACCCGGACGGCCGCATCGCCCTTGCTGCTGGCGGCGGCGTCCGATGCCGCGCCGCTCCAGCGTCATCGCCGGCTCTCATCGAACGCGGCGCCGACGCTCAACGCGCGCCGCGACTGCCGAACGGACGGACCGCGCTCACGCTCTCGCCGCCCAGCGTGGCAACCAGCCGGTCGCCGACCTGGCTGGTGAAAGGCTGGTGCGCAGCCGAAAGCCGGCGGCGCTCGCTCCGGCGTTGACCGCCGTTCAGCCGCGTCGCCGCGCGCCGCCGTCGAGCGCGCGCTGCCGGGACTGCGGCGTTCCGACGTGACGTCTTCTCAAGAAGGCCGGCTGCGTGTCGTGCCACGCAACAACACGCTCACGGCGATGGCCGTGGCGCGCGCGCGGACGCGGCAGGCGTTCCGGTCGACGAAGCGATCGCGCGCGGCCAGAAGGGGAGACGATCGGACGCTTTGTCGCCAGCTGGCGTGACCGCTTGGCTGCGGTGGCATCGGGATTCCCGGCGAGCAGGACACGGTCAGCTACATCCTGCTGGGGCCGTCAGCGGAGGGATATGCCGCGGACGTGAGGCGACGGACGCGATGGTCTGACTCTCAGGCGGCACGCAAGCGGCCGCCGGCGCCGCTGGCCGATCGACGCTGCGTCACCGGCCGCCCCATCGAATCGAGCGATATCGAAGTGACAGCGGCGTGCCGTGCGATCGCTGCTGGCGTATGCGCGCCGCCGTTGGAGCGCGCCGCATGCGACGCTGCCGTGAGGCGCGCCGGCGCGTGGCTGGCGAACGCAGAGACGCCTCGCGCCCGACCGAGGACCGGGCGTTTCAGCTTCCTTCGGCCTGTGGACTGGTCGAAGCGCCGCGAGGGCCGCTCATCCAGAAGGCGGCGCGCGCCCTCATCGCCCAGCAGCGGCCCGACGGCGGATGGCCGCAACTGATACGGGGCTGACGAGCGACGCCTACGCAACCGGTCAGGCGCTGGCGGCGCTCGGTCGAGAAAGCGGCGCCATCACCGTGAACGACACCGCGTATCGGCGTGGCGCCACGTATCTCTTTGAACACGCAGCTCACCGACGGATCGTGAGCTCATGCCCGGAGCCGCGCGATTCCGATCCAGCCGTTCTTCGAAAGCGGATTCCCCGCGCACGGCCGCGACCAGCTCATCTCACGGCGGCCGCAACCAACTGGGCAACGATGGCGACTCGACTGATGGCGTGATCGCCAGGAAATAGGCGGCTGGAGGATTACATCATCAGCCGCGAAAGCATCCGAAACATCTAAGCACGGATTGATTCCAACAGCGCGAGTGCGGCGGCGGCGGGGCGGGTTGAGGCCTTTTGCTCGAAACTGCACCGAAAGTGCGTTCGGCTCGAGGCCTCCTGGACCCTCGGGGTAGATCGTGCCCAGCCGGAAGTGCAGATTCGCGTCGAAGCCAGCTGGTGACAAACGCAAACACCTGGGCCGATAAAGGCCAACGATCACGATTTGGGTGTCCGCGGTTGCGGCCTTCATTCATCCAGGCCAGCAGCCGATTGCTGGTTGATGGTGTCCAGGGTGTTGACGTCGCTCAAGATCACCGTGCGCGCGCCGTCGAAAGCCAGCGGTGCGCCGCTCGGGATCGTGACGAGCAGGCTCCCGCCAACTCCCGGCTCGGGCCGAGCGGGCGCACGCGGTCAAGGCGCTGCGCGGGCCGGTGACCAGCACGTGGGCGCGCGTGCGCAGCGGCGCGCGCCAGTCCCCGGGGGGGTCCGCTTCGGAACCCTGGCGGCACCACTGATCCCGCCGGATGATCGCAGCAGTCCGTCAGCGTGGGTGCGCTCCGGAAACTAAAGTCAGACGCTACGACGACAAACGCGGCGAGTGTGCGCGATCGCCCAACCGATCTGTGCCACACCTGCCCGCAAGATGAGTGAAAGCCCGTCGCGTTTCGACGTACCATTCGCGCACATTGCCCAACCTGATTCGGTTCGGTGCGTACGAGCACGTCTGCTTTGTTGGTGGAACCCGACCCTCTCACGCGCGCCGCGCTCAGCAGCGCTGCCGGGGGCCGATCTGCGCGATGTCGACGCCTGCTCCTCCGACTCTCCGCGCGAGCGCGGCGCCACGCGACAGCCTACGATCTGATCGTAACGGCCAGCGCGACTGCGTGAATACAGCAGGATTCACGGTCTGCCGCGGCGAGGAACGCTGCAAACCGACCAACGCCATCGTGTGCGACGAACAGATCGATCCCAGTTTGCCGCGGAAGTCCTGCGGGCGCGCGCGTTTTACGAGGTGGCACAGCGTCTCCCGGTCTCGCTTTGTCCGCGCGCGTATATCGACGCGACCTTGCCGGCGACGGACCGCCGTGCATAAAGCCGTCTCGATCGCCGCCTGAGTCCTCGCGGAGGACGACGAGAAGTGGGATCGGCACATCAGCAGAAAGCCTCGCTTGACGGAAAGGACAGGCGGATCGCGTGCAGCCGACGAGGGCTGACTCCTGTTCGGGGCGGCCTGCTGCGCGATTCGCGCTACTTGATTCGCAGGTTGGTGGGCGCTCGGCGGCGGCGCCGGTATCCGAGTGAGATCACTTCGAAGTCCGACGCCAAGGAGCGCGGAGAACGCCGGGTTGAGGACGCCGTTGTTCCAGCGCGTGTCGTACGTGCCGCTGACGTACATGTCCGAGCCGTTGTCGGCGACGATCAACCCGTAGCGCTGCATCGCGCGGAAGATCCGCTGCACCTCCGGCGTAGAACAGCCGACGTTAGGTTCGCGCGACGCCTTCAGTCGCAGGCGCGCTCCCATCGGCAGCGCGCCCGACGTCGAGCCTGCACGGTGCGAGGCCGGATAGCACGACGCCGTTGCGTCGCGCGCACCGTCACCCGGAACGCGTGCGTGATTCTCGGCAGTGCCGAACGCCTCGTCGTGCGGATCAGTCCCGGCAGAATGGCAAGCCCCGCCGCGTCGGCGGACGTCCAGCCATTCGGCCGCCGCGCGCGTTCGATCGCAGATCGAAGAACGGCGCCAGACCCGGCGTGCCATTGACTGCCGTCGTAGAAGACGTTGTAGAGCTCGTACAGATAGCTGGTTGTCCCGATCGACGATCAGCAGGTGACGGTCCTCGCTGTTCCGAGGTCGACGTTCCCCGGATCGCCGCCTTCGATCCAGTGCGCCTGCGTGATGGCTTCGTCCGGGATGGGATAGAACGGGATGCTCGTCCCCGTCGTGTGATCGACGCCGTCGCTCTCGTCGTCGTATTGGAACTGCACCGCGCGTTTCGTCAAGGTGCCATCGACGACGACGTAGGGAAGCCGTAGTTCTGGATGCTGCCGGTGGACACGTTCCGCCGAGGTCGTGGATGCATGCCGTCGCGTCGACTCCGATGAACGAGATGTACGCGGCCGAGGCCGGATCGACAGGCGCTGCGGATACATCCAGATTCCACCAGTTGCTCGGCGGAAACAGCGGCGGTAGCGGCCCGCCGCTTCGTGCTCGTCGGCACGATATCCATGTGCCGGCTATGGCGATCGCCAGAAGGCGTCGAGCACGAGATGGAGCGTCGCGTGTAGGGACACAGCTCGTGATGTCGCGCAAAGCTCGCGCCATGAACGTGCATGCGGCCAAATGGCATCCAGGGTGCGAATTGAACCGCGAATGACGACTGGTTTCGCGCTCGGCCTTAACGGAATCGTCCGACCGGAACACGGGGATGGAGGGATTCTTCGATGCGTCCGCCACAATGCACGCGGGAGTGGAATGCTTCATGCGAAGGTGTCGTGCGTCGGATCTCGCTGACCGCATTCAGCTCAGCCCGCGGTCGCCGCCATCCAGCGCATTCCCTCTCGCGCCACGTCCTGCAGGCACTTCGTGCCGGCCGTCGAACTCACGGAACGTCACGTCGTACCCCATCGATCGAAGCCTCGGGACGATGACCCGGCTGCACCGATTCAATGGGAAGAATCTGATCGGCGGTGCCGTGCGACACGAAGAATCGTGGACGGCCGTGGACGGTCGCGCTGATCCACGAATCCCGGCGAGAAGCGCGAGGACGCGCGGGAAGCACGTCGCCGTTGGCGAGACCGAGAGACAGCGCACACGACGCGCCGTCGGAGAATCCGCCGACGGTGACGCGCGCGGGATCGATCGACACGCGGGCGAAGACCGTCGCCGAGGCGCGCCGGTCGATGAACGTCACGTCGTCTCCAAAGCCGCTCGCGAATCGCGTCCCATGTCGTGCCGCGCGAGTCAGGCGCAAGGACGGCGACGCCCGCCTGCGTCGGCGGCCGCGCTCGACGCGTCGAAGCATGCGCCGCGCCGCTTCCGCCCGCGCCGTGGAGCGGAGCAGAGCAGCGGCAGCGGTCCATTCGATGGAGCCGACGGCAGCTGCAGCGTTGCGTCCCGTCCGGTGGCCAGCTCGAGCCCACCGCTCTTCATCGGACGTCGTCGATCGCCCGTGTGGGGCCGCGACGCGAGCCTGGCGTCACCGCCCGGACCGAGTTTGGTCCCGGCGCCGCAGGCATCGCCCGAACACTGAGGCGACGATGAGCGCGCAACCGGCCGTCAGGCTGAAGTGACGTCTGCGTGACACGGCGATCGATGAAGTTGGGCATCATTGGCGACCTGCTGGCAGCGAGCGCTGCGCACCGGCGAAGATGGCAGAGTGATCTACAGAAACGTTGAGTGCACTGCTGAATTGGTCGCCGTAGGGGCCGGCCCATTGTGTCGGCCGCGGGCGGAACTACTGCAGGTCCGCCCCTACACCGCCAATTCTGCAAGGCGCTCGCAGTGTACCCAAATGACCGATAACCTGAGCGGTTGACTGCGAATCCTGACGCGGCAGCCCGGCGACACCGGCCCGCGGCCCATGTCAATTCTCCACGGATGGCCATCGATCTTCGATCGGATGCTGCGCGCATACGCCGAGCTGACCGTCAAAGTCGGCCTGAACCTGCAGCCTCACCAGCGCCTGCTCATCATCGGGCCAGTTGCCAACGGCGGCTGCTCGCTCGAGGCGGCGCCTCTCGTCCGGCAGATCACCGCGGCGGCCTACGACGCCGGCGCGCGGCTCGTCGAAACGCTCTGGGGCGACGAGGCGCTGCTCGGCGCCCGGCTTCGCGCATGCGCCGCGCGATTCGTTCGACGAGTTCTCCGCCTGGCTGCCCGACGCGCTCGTGCCGACACGTGCGCAGGCGGGCACGCGGTGCTCTCGATCTACGCCAACGATCCCGGATCAGCTGAAGGACGCATCCGCCGGAGCTGCGTGGCCGCCGTGCAGCAGGCCACGGCCCGCGACGTCCGGCCGTTTCGCGAGCACATCTCGCGCAACCAGACCGAACTGGGCCGTCGTCGCCGCGCCGGCCGCGGCGTGGGCGGCGCGCGTGTATCCCGACATCTGACCCGCCGCCGAGCAGGTGGCCGCAGTTGTGGGACGCGATCGAGCAAGCTGTGCCGCCTCGATCGGCCCGATCCGATCGCCGCGTGGGAGACGCATCTCGGCGCAGCTCGCCGCGCGCACCGAGTCAGCCTGAACGCGCAAGCAGTACTCGGCGCTGCGCTATCGCGGCCCCGGCACCGACGCTGACCATCGGGCTGCCGGCCGGGACACCTGTGGGTCGGCGGACAGCTCGACGAGCGCCGTCGGGGATCCGCTTCGCGCCGAACCTGCCGACCGAAGAAGTGTTCACGATGCCGCACAAGGATCGCGTCGACGGGACGGTGCGATCGACCAAGCCGCTCAGCTACGGCGGCAACGCTGATCGAAGGCTTCAGCCTGCGCTTCGCTGGACGGACGCGTCGTCGAGCGTGCAGGCCGAACGCGGCGAGATCGGTGCTGCGCACGGCTCGTCGACGATGGATCGCGGGCGCGGCGCGGCTCGGCGAGCTGGCGCTGGTGCCGCACAGTTCGCCGATCGTCGCAGACCGGGCGTGCTGTTCTACAACACGCTGTTCGACGAGAACGCGGCGAGCCACGTCGCGCTCGGCGCCGCCTACAAGTTCACGCTGCGCGGCGGCGAGAGCGATGAGCGACGAGGAGTTCGAAGCGCGCGGGCGGCAACCGCAGCGCGACCCACGTCGACTTCATGATCGGCTCCGCCGGAGCTCGACGTCGACGGCGTGCTGTCCGGCGGCGCGCGTCGAGCCGGTGATGCGTCGCGGCGAATGGGTCATGATCGGGCCTAGGTCGTCAGGAGGTTCCACGAGTGGGCTGATTCAGCGTCGCAGTGCTGCAGTCGTGATCTCGGCCGTCTGGCCGTACGCTGCCGGTCAGCGCAGACGCCAACGGCTGAACCCGATGATCGAGCTGCTCGAGCAGAAGCAACCGGTGTTCGGCGTCTACTGGCCGAGCAATCCGTCCGGACGCGGCCGCGCCGGCGCGCCGCCGGCCGACGCCGGTCATGAAGCCGCCGGCCGAGCTGCGCCCGTGAAGCGCTCGGCCTACCGCAGCGCCGACTTCCTGTTCAACGGCGCGCATGGAAGGCGGCGTCGATCGCGCGCATCGGCGCGGTCACCGACTTCGTCACGGCGACGGCCGACGCGCGGTGCGCCCTGGCCAGACGCCGCTCGTCCGCGCTGGCCGCACCCGCTGATCGTGAAGGCGCCGAAGATCGCGCCCGATACGGCGCAGGCCGCGAGAACATCAGCCGCGAGCTGAACCTCGGCGTCAGCGGCATCATGTTCGTCGAGACCGAGAGCGCCGACGAAGTGCGCGCCGGCATCGCGGCGATGCGCTTCAAGTCGCAGGGCGGCACGCGTGCCGACGATGTCGGCACGGCGCCCGGCGTACTGGGGGCATGACGGAGGCGCAGTACAGCAGAAGGCCGATCTCTGGCCGCTGAATCCCGACGGCGAGCTCGTCAACTGGACGATCGTCGAAAGCAAGGAAGGGCTGGCGCACGTCCGCGAGATCGCGGCAGGTCAAGGGCATCGGCGTGCTGTGGCCCGGCGCCGGCACGCTGCGCGGCGTGTTCTCGACGACCAACGCCGACGGGCGAGCGCGTGCTCGACACCGGCGGCGTGGGAGAACGCGATTCAGCAGGTGCTGGCCGCGTGCAAGGAGTTCCACGTGCCGTGCGGCTTCCCGGCGACCGCCAGCGACATCGAGCTGCGCATGAAGCAGGGCTTCAGCGTGCTTCGTGATGAACTGGGGCGACGCCGGCTTCAAGGCGGTCGATCTCGGCCGCGGCCGCGCCGGGACGCTGAGCCGCCGCGCTCGCGCGATGGACCGCGTCCTACTTTCGTGCTGAACGACAGGCCGAACTGCGATCCGCCGCGGTTGTCGTGCATGTCGAACACCTGCTCGAGGTTCAAGTAGCAGTTCAAGCCCCACGCCCGCACGTAGCCGACCCGGTAGTGGGCCGATGCGATGCTGACGCATGAACGTCAACTGATCCTTCATGATCGACTCGCTGCGAGCGCGGTCGATCAGGCGGGATAGCGGCCCATGCCGATTTCGAACGACGGGACGCCGAAGTTCCAGCGCCCCCATTCCGCCACCGTGATGTAGTAGCCGACGCTGCCGTGCGCGATGCCGTTGTCGTAGCCCGGCGGCGACGCCGAGGTGCTGCTTCACGATGAAGAAGCGTGTGCGGAGTCGACGTCGACCCGCGGCGGGCCGTTCAGCCGCGCCAGCCGCTCCTCTTCGCGGAAGTCGATGAGGTCGAAGCTCCACGGCCCGTGGTCCGGCACGACGGCCGAGCGGCACGTCGATCGGACGAGCGCGGAAGGCGGTCTCGGCCATGCGCGGGCGTCAGCGACGCCAGCAGGCAGACTGTCGTGAGCAGCCAGCGCATATGTCCCCATTTCGGGACAAGGTCCGCGGATCCAGTCAGGTCGGAAGGAAGGCCGACACTATACAAGATCGCAGGTCGCATTCCTACAATCGCGCGATCGGCCGCGCTGGCAGGCTCTTCCGGCAGGGGACTCATGATTCTCGCGATGGCGCTCGCGCTGACGCTTCACGATCATCGCGTGGCTGGCCGGCCAATGGCAGATCCGCTCGCCGACCCGCGTGCGTGGAGGAGCAGTGGACCGCGGCCGTCAGCAGCAACATGCTCGTCGGCATGAGCCGCGACGGTCGCCGGCGGGCGAACCACCAGCTTCGAGTTCATGCGGATCGAGGCGCGCGCCGACGGCATCTACTACGTGCGCGCAGCCAGGCGGGCGACCGCCCGTCGGACTTCAAGCTGCGAGTCCGGAGTCTGCCGACCGAGCTGATCTTCGTCAACCCGGCCACGCCGATCGCCTGAAGAGGAGTCATCTACCGGCGTGAAGCGCGACGGCGGACTGACGGCGAGGATCGAGGGCGAAAACGGCGGGAAAGCGTTCGCCGGAAGACTATGCGTACTCGGCGAGTCTCGAACAGCGCGGCGAGCCGCTGCGGCGCGGTGAAGTAGCTGGAAAGCTCGCCCTCCGCCGCGCGGAGGCCGGCCGGAGTCTCGCCTGAAAACTCCGCGTAGTCGCGAATCAGGTGACTCTGATCAGCGTACTGCCGCACTCGACGGCGACGCACCCAGTCGGTCCGCTCGTCCGGTCCCAGGCGTTCGCAGGCGCAAGGTGTTCTGGAACCGGAGGATCCGGGCCAGGCATCTTCGGGCTCGCGCCGACGCGCTCCGCAAATCGGCGCTGCAGGTGTCGCGTCGTGACGCCGGCACGCGCGCGCGCGATCGTGCACGACGCTCACGCGTCCCGCGCTTCGCACGAGATCGGCGACGGCGTCGGAGACGAAGCCGATCGGGCTCCGCGCGTGCGAGTCGATCGCGCAGCGTGCGCGCTCACAATCGCCACTCGCGTCTCATCGTCATGGCGCCGGCGGCAAGTTGTTCCCAGAGCTCCGACGCCATGGAACCCCCACAGATCGGCGAGCTCCACCGCACGATCGCTCATGGTTCCCATCGCATGCGACAAGAACCAGTGCGCGCATCCGGGCCGGAACCGCACGCCCATCGTGTCGGCGCGGCCGGATCGGCGGCACGGCCAGCGGCGCCGTCAGCACTCCGACGACGAAGCAGGCCGGCTGGGGTGTGAGGAGGCGGTCAGGGAGACGGCAAGGAATCGATCGCCGAAATGGCACACGAGGCTCCACGCAGCCGTCGGGCAGGATGCGCTGCTCAGCCCGTGCCTCGCCGCTCTCTGCCGAGGCGGCGCTGAGAAACCAGACGCACTCGATCAACGCATCGAGCGGCGCCGCGCGACGTGCACTTCGCGGTAGCGCATGTCACCGTCCGCGCGCCTGATCGCCGCGAAGCGTGAGGCATGTGCTTGTGGCCTTCGCGATCAGCCGTCCACGCTCGTCGGTCACCGAGCATTCCCGCCAGACCAACGGTCTTGCCCCGCTGCACGACGAGCCCATCGGCGACGAGCCGGGCGCTCTCTGACCGGCCGCAGGAAATTGATCTTCAGCTCCAGCGTGGTGAACGTCTCGCCCTCGCTCGAGCGTCGAGCCGTAGGCGAGTCCCCATGGCGACGTCGGCAATGTCGCGGAGCACGCCTCCGTGCAGACGTTCCCATCGGGTTGTGATGACGCTCGTCGGCGTCGAGGCGAGAACGTGCGCATGCCCGGGCTCCACTGCGACGAGTTGAAAGCCAATCAGCCTGCTGACAGGCGGGGGTGGCGCTTCGCCGCTGATCATCTTCTGCGCGTTTTCCAGGATCGTGGCCATGTGAAACTGGTGCGCTAACACGTTCCAGGAGCAGCCATGTTCGGACCTCGATGAGTTCCTGCACTATTTCCAGCGCGTGCGCGAGCGGACGCGCCGCGTGGCGGCGTGCATTCCGGCGGAGCAGGTGGACTGGACGTACAAAGAAGGGGCCTTCACGCTCGGCGATCTGGTGCGGCACATCGCCGTCACGGAGCGCTTCATCTGGGCGGAGACCGTGCACAACCGTCCGGCCGCCTACGTGACACACGGCCGCGAGCTTGCCGACGGCCGCGACGCGATCCTCTGCGCTTCTTCGACCGCCTGCACGAAGAATCGCTGGCGCAGTTCCGCGCGCTCACGCCGGCGATGCTGGAGGGCAAGTGCGTGACGCCCGCGGGAACGCCACTGACAACGTGGAAGTGGCTGAGGATGCTGCCGGAGCGCAGATCCATCACCGCGGCCAGCTCTACACAATGCTCGCGATGCTGAACGTGCCGACGCCGCCGCTATGCCTGGATTGACGTCAGACGATGTCAGGAAGAAAAGTTCTTTCTACTTACCGGGACAAGACCGCGGATCGGCTGAACAGCTCTGTACACGGAACTCGAGCGGCGGTGCCGACGGCGCCCCTGATTGTCCGACCGCTGTTGATCCGGCGGGCATCGCGGCGGACAGGCTGAACGTGCCGACCACCTGCACGCGCTGTCCGGCCCACGACGTCATGTCCGTTCCCGACAGTCGATAACCGCCAGGACCGGGTGCGCTTTCGCTGGCGTTCCTCCGGAGACGACGCTGGTGGTGGGTGTGACGGTGGCCGGTGCGGCTCCTGTGGTTCCGACCGGCGGCAGTTCCTGCTGGAGGAACGGTCTGGGCTGGATTGGCAGGCGGCACAATTTGCGCCGGGCTTCGCGACCGGTGCTGCCGTAGGATCGTGGAGGCGCTGCCGGTCGATCTGGGCGGCGCTGCCGCAGAGGCTGGCGGTACCGCAGCCGCACTCGCCGGCGGCGGCACTGCCGCCGAACTCGCTGGGGGCACGCCCGCTGCCGGAGGTGCGAAATCCAGGAACCACGACCGCGTCGGAGAGGCGTGAAACCGGACGCGTCGGCGCTGCTGCCGACACAACCGGTCACCGGCGTGACTCTCTTGTTCGCTGGATCCGCGCTGGACTGCGCGAGACGCCGGCGCAACCATCATCGCCGCGATACCGCAGAGCACGAATGTTTTCATGGACGCCTCCTTGCTGATAGCCGGTGCAAGGAAGCGCCGTCGCTGTGTCCTGCTCAGGCTATCGGCTCATCCGTGTCGCCGCCGTTCTCAGCCTGATCGCGCGCACGATTATTCAGCAGGTGATCTCGCACCTGCGACTTGCCGTCGTCGATCTCGAAGCACACGTCATCGAGCCGACCTGAGGAACTGCTCGAACTCGGGGCCGTTGAGCCGTGACAGGTCGCCGTTGATGGCCGCCAGATCGAGATCGATGCCGCGCTCGCGCATGCGGCGCGCCGCTCGCTCGCCGGCGAACGATCCGATGATCGCGCCGAGCCTCATGCCGCCCTTCATCACGGACACCGGGACGCGAGTGTTCACGTCCTTTGCCTCCCGCTGATCGTTGGCCGGTTTGTGGATGTTGATGCGGAACCAGCTCGGCTTCGTCGGCCGGCTCTCGTCCGGGGCCGCCGTTTCTGCCTGTGCGCCTGAGGCCACCAAGCGCCTTGAGGAGTCGATCGGCTTCCGTCGACCGTCACCCTTCCCTGCGCCAGCATGTCGAGAATGCGCCGCGTGTCGTCGGCTTGTCCCGTGGTCGTTTTCTCTTCCTCTCTTCGAAGTTGACGGACGACTTCGTCTGCGGTCAGCTCGCCGCGCTCCAACTGCGTGAGATCAGGGTGCCCGGCGAGGGCGATCGGGTTCAGGTTGCGGATCGACTTCTGGAAACGGGAGGAGCGCGCCTATCCGGTTCAAGCGGTTCTTGATGGTGGGGTAGCTGACGCCGAAGAGCTTCTCCATCTGCTTGATGGAGCCATGGCACCGGACGAATGCCGCAACGAAGGTCTGATCCTCCGCGGGGAGTTGGGCGAGCGCGGGCAGCTCGAATCGGCCTTCGATGGTGACGTCCTGCCCCGTCAGGCGGCACACGCTCGACCTCGAACAGGGCGCCTCCAGCAAGGCGGGTCAAGGAAAGCCAGTCGTGGGATGCGGTCACTAACGGATAGTTATGAGCTCAAATATTTAATAAGTCAATATGTAAACACTTGAGATATTCAATACTACTAGCGCTAAACAGGTGGATAAAGTGTTGAAACCGCGCAGTTTCATGTGCGCACACTTGATTCCTTTCATTCGTTCCGCATATAAATCCTGGCGTGTCCGTGGCGCTGTCCAGCTTGCCGTCTCGCTATCCAGCACAGCGACGCTGAACCAGCAGCCGCGTCGCGGCGTGATCTATCGCTGTCACGTGTGCCGATTGGAACTCATCCTGGACGAGAGCACCGGCAAGATGACGGTCGCGCCGCTCCCAACCACCAGAGACGATTCAGACGAAGGCTAGGGCCGGTGACGCTGGGTCAGTCTGGCGACGGTCGGCCGCCATCGCGGGCAGGTTGCGCCTGTAGGGGATGTCACGCGCGCGAGGTCGGGGAGACGCACCTCGTCCGGGTGCTTCGCTTGTCGGCTGTATTTCGTTGGCGGAATGGCCTGGGACGGCTCATCGTCTTCGACAGGTTCAGCCCATCCTTCCGCGAGGAACAGCGCACCCAGGCTGTTGCCAAGGACGTATTCGCGGCCGGGACGAAACCGATCGAGCCTGATGCCATCTACTTCATGGCGTGGCGGCGTTTGTAGGACCCTGATACGCAACAAGGGCTTCTGGACTGCCTACTGGCAGTTCACGCAGCTTTGGTGCCACCAACAATCAGGGCGAGCTCGAGCGCCCACGGCGAGGACCTCGGCCATGAGCGCTCGACGAACTCCTTAACGGCTTTTCTACATCGGCCGGAAACTCTTCCCAGTATTCCCAACTCCAGGATCGTGAGCCGCCCCAGTCTGGCGGAGGCGCCAGCCAGTCCTGGCCGGGATCGCCGATGGGCGCCCCTGGAGGCGCGTCGGGTGTGGCGTGCTGGAACGGACGAGCGAGATCGAGCGGGCGCTCGAGGAATCGCTTGATGTCGGCCGCCAGCAGCTGCCGCTGCGCTGTGTCGAGCTCCGTCTTGTTCACAGCGGTCTTTGCGCGCGTCGCCAGTTTCGACAGCTTGTAGGCGGCAATCGCACGCACCTGGCCGTTCGGCGACGAGTTGGCCAGCCACATCAGGCGATCGACCAGCACACGCTCTTCCGCGCGCCGGATCGCCGCCTCATAGGGCGATCGCCGTCGGTGCGTCCCAGCGTCGCTGCGACCAGCCGATCGATCACGTCCTCGAGTCCGGGATGCCGCGCGTCGACCGCGTGCTGCGCCACCATCCGCGCCGCGCGATCGAGTTGCAGCGTGAACCCGATGGTGACGTCCGCCGCCACCGTTGCCGGGCTCAGCGGATCGAACGTGTCGCCGGTCGTCCGCGGGAACAGCTCGCGGTGCAGGCCCCAGCCCGGCGGCCGCGGCGTGATCATCGCCAGCACCGGCGCGGGCACCGTGCAGCTCGGACGGCCGCAGCGTCATCGCCAGCGCGTCGAGCGCCTTTGCGCTGATCGTCGACCGCCGACGCCCTTGGTCGGCGTGCGGTTGTCGCCGCGCATGCGCGTAGATGTAGTCCTGGCCGGCCACCATCGACGCGGCCGATTCGACCGCGTAGCGGTGATACATGAAGATCGGCACCAGCGGCTCCTCGACCAGTCGCCGTCGGCGAGGCCGGCTCGATGGTGTGCTCGCCGATCTTGTTCAGCGCGGCGCGCCGCACCTTCATCAGGCGATAGAGCTCGTCGGCCTGATCGACCCCGTTGGACCACTGATCGACCTTCGGGTTCGAGTCGGTGTCCTGGTTGGTCATGTAGCGCAGATCCTGCGCCCACGCATCGTCGAGGATCTTCGTGAGCTCCTTCTTCTCGTCGGTGCCGGGCGCGAACTGGCGGTAGCCGTAGTTGATCGTGACCTTGTCCCAGTCGCCGATCTTCTGCGGGTAGGCGTCGCCGATGTCGATGGTGCCGTCCGCGTTCAGCTTCTCGAGCGGATGCGGATAGTCCATCACCGAGATCCAGCCCTTTTCGCTGTCGTAGTAGTTGTGGCCGAGGCCGAGCGTGTGGCCGACTTCGTGCGCCGCCAGCTGGCGGATGCGCTTGAGGCGCGGTCGAGTACAGGCTCCTGCGGCTTCTCGTTGCCGGTCGACGTGCGGCGAGGTCAGCCCCTCGAAAATCAGGAAGTCCTGGCGATCGCGCAGCGACCCGAGGCGTCACCGTGCCCTTGAGAATCTCGCCGGTGCGCGGATCGGCCACCGATCCGCCGCGTGCTCCAGCCGCGCGTCGAGCGGTGGACCCAGTTGATCATGTTGTAGCGGATGTCCATCGGATCGGCGCCGTCGGGCAGCACCGTCGACCTTGAAGCCGTTGCGGAAGCCGGCCGCCTCGAACGCCTGCGCCCACCAGCTGGCGCCTTCCACCAGCGCCTTCTTGACGTCTTCCGGCGCGCCGGGATCGACCCAGTACTCGATCGGCTTGACCGGTTCGCTGATCGCCGCGCTCGGATCCTTCTTCTCGATGCGATGACGCCGGATGTAGCGCATCTGCATCATCTCGCCGATCGGCACGCTGTAGTCGACGTAGGTGAGGCCGCCGTAGCCGGCGCGCGGATCGTCGTAGCGCGGCTTGTAGTTGTTGTCCGGCAGTTCCACGAACGAGAGGTGCTCGCGCAGCGTCACCGCTTCGGCCGTCGGCGTCACGCTGGCGACCGAGCCGGAGAAGAGACCGCCGCCGCGTCCGCCCCACCGCCGCCTGCGCGGCCGCCGCCGTTTTCTGGAATCGGGCCGGGGCCCTGCGTCGGGCCGGCGCCGCCGCCGCCGCGTCCGCCGGCGGCGTCGTTGACGAAGGTCAGCGTCATTTCGATTTCGCTGTTCTTCGGGAACGCCTTCGTCCGCGGCAGATAGAACGCGCTGCGCGTCCGGTCGAGCCGGTAGGTGCCGGGCCGCAGCGAGTTGCCGGCGCCGGTGACGTCGCGCAGCAGGAAGTCGGTGGCGTCGATCAGCACGTGCCCGTTGCTCTCGCCCGCGACCGCGAAGCCCCAGAGCACCGACTTGGCAAACGAGTCCTCGACCGACTTACGCTCGAGCGGGTTGGCGCTGCTCGAACGGAACGACATGTTCGGCTGCACCATCAGCACGCGCGGACCGACGCGCTGGAACGACACGATCTTGGCGCCGCCGCCCGTGCCGCGATCGAGCCCGATGTCGTTCGAGCCGAGCCCGGCCGCGAGGCCGGTGTTCATCAGGATGTCGGTGTCGAGCTTGGGAATCTCGACGAACATCGAGCCGCTGCGCTCGTCCCAGTAGAGCGGATAGAAGCCGTCGATTTTCTGCATGCCGGCGGTGCGCGCGTCGATCGACTGGATCGGACCGCCAGCCGCCGCTTGTCCGCCGCCACCGCCCCGGCCGCCGGCGCCGCCGCCGGGAGCCTGTGCGTGAAGCGGCTGCGATCCATGAGCGGGAAACATCAGGATCATGAAGGAGAGCACGACAGTAAAGGTGATGGATGCTCGTAACATATGGAATGCCTCGCGCGGGCGATTCTATCAGGAGGAAGACGCAATGACGGATCTCGAGCAGCTGCAGTACCCCGGTCGGACGATTCCAGAGACTGACGGATCCGTTGGACGCCGCGGCGCGCGCGCTGCTGATCGACACCATCGAGCGCACGCCGGCGACATACGGATCGCTTACGAAAGGGAAGACCGACGCGGAGCTCGACACGCCGCACTGGCCGCAGGGATGGACCGTTCGGCAGGTCGTGCACCATGTGCCCGACAGCCATATGAACGCGTATCAGGATGAAGTGGGCCGTGACCGAGGATGCGCCGGCGATCAAGGCTTACAACGAAGCGAAGTGGGCGGAGCTGCCCGAGGCGAAAGCAGGTCCCCCGAGATGTCGCTCGCGCTGCTCGACGCGCTTCATCGACGATGGGTGATGTTCCTCCGAGCGCTCACCGATGCGGACTTCGCGAAAGTCTACGTTCACCCGGAAATGGGGAGCGTGCGACTCGACGAGGCGCTGGCGCTCTACGCGTGGCACTGCCGCCATCACGAAGGGCACATAAAACTGGGGCTCGGGGCTAGGGGCTAACGTTTGAGCACGCTTGCGACGTAGCCGGGCCTTCAGGCCCGGCCGCTGCAGGACGACCTGAAGGTCGTACCCTACTGGGATTGTGAACGCATTCTGGCCTCCCGATCCTGGCTGGCGCGCTCTTCGCCTGCCTCTCTGCTCAGGTGCCCGTCGGGCCAGTCGCTTCCTCCATGGACCCGCGGGACGCTCGACTTTCACCAAATCTCGACCGGCCGCGGCAACGCGGCTCTCGTCATCTTTCCCGACGGGACGACGATGCTCGTCGATGCGGGAGCGGTGGGCGATGGACAGGCGATCGCGGACACCGATCCGCGGCCGAACGCCACGCGCTCGGCCGGCGCGTGGATCGCGGACTATGTCGTCAGCCGCGGCGTGTCCAGGCTCGACTACGTCGTGCTCACGCATTTCCACGCCGACCACATCGGCGGCCTTCACGACGTTGGCGCGCGCCTTTCGATCGGCACGGTGATCGATCGTGGTCACGAGTACTCGAGGCCTGCCGACGACGATCCGACGTTCACGGCCTATCGTGCGTTTCTGCGGGAGCAGAGCGCGCGCGGGACGATGCCGGAGGCGGTCCGCGTCGGCCGGGCGGATCAGATCGTCTTGCGGCGCGATCGTGCCGCGTTCCCGACGGTCGAAGTCCGCAACGTTGCCGCCAACGGCGACGTGTGGAGCGGGCACGGCGACGAGGTCACGCGCATCTTTCCGCCGCTGGCCTCGCTGACCGCCGGCGACCGTCCGTCGGAAAACATGTGCAGCATCGGCCTGCGTCTGCGCTACGGCCGGTTTTCGCTCTTCACCGGCGGCGATATGCCCGGCGTGCCGGACGCCGGCGCTCCCGCGTGGCAGTCGGTAGAGACGGCCGTTGCGCGCGCCATTGGTCCCACCGATGTTCACGTCGTCAATCACCACGGTTCGATCGATCCCGAGAGCGAAGTCTTTCTCTCGACGCTTCGCTCGGCCGTGATGATTCTGCCGTCGTGGTCCCCGACACACCCGTCGCAGGATGCGTTGAAGCGGATGATGGCGTCGCGCCTCTATCCCGGCCCGCACGACATTTTCGCGACGCTCCTGCGTCCGCCCACCAAAGCGAGCATTGGCTCACGTGCCGACCAGCTCAAAGCCGACCACGGCCACATCGTCGTCCGCGTGGCGCCAGGCGGGAAAGCTATCCGCGTGTATGTGCTCGATGACACGACTGAAGCGCGCTCAGTGCAGGGTGTATTCGGACCCTACGCGACGAAATAGGCTCCGGCGCGTTCGAAGGCCGGAATACAGCTCGGCTGCAGGCGGGCACGAAGAGTGCACCTGATCCGTGCGGAGGCCGTTCATGCGTTCGTGGTTCGTGTTCGGGGTTGCCTTCTTCGTGGTTGCCGTCGTGTGGACGCTGATGGAAAGCCGCGAAGACGAGGAGATGTTCATTCGTCTCGGCGGACGCGATCTCCGCTCGCTTCCCACGTAGTAGCGCGTGGTTGTTTTACAGGGGAAGGGCTTGCCGCAGGTGATGCTTCAGATGTCCGACAGTAGTCGCGCATGAAATACTCGAGCGTGGTCGGCTCCGCGGCGCTGACCGCCTGCCACGCGAGCCTGTCGAGGTTGTGTCGAGCGCGAGGCTTTGTCAGCGCATTCGTGTCGGCCGCTTCCATCACGTGCGCGATGTGATGGTTGAGCGATTGCCAGAGTAGAACCAGTTCTGCCCACTCCGCGCGCCTGGTAGCGCTGCACGTCCACCCACTCAGCCTGTTCGTACCCCATCGAAGATGAGATCGTCCTGCAGCTGCGCGCCGGACGAAGCGCCCGTGGTTGTTCGTTGCCGAGTCGATCAGATGCCCGATGATCTCCTTGCGGGACCACTTGCCAGGTGCCGGTCTGACGGCGGCCTCCGCTTCCGGCACGGCCCGCAGCCGCGCGGCTGACGTGTCGACGGTCTCCCGGAAATCTGCGAGAAATGCCGCGTTCATCAGCTGGTCCATGTCGTGCGCTCGCTCGAGCCAGCGCATGAGATCAGCGTCGATGTCGGCCAACGAGGGTGACCTCGATACGGTGCGTGATGCGGTCGCCCTTCTGGAGTCCGCCGGTGTTGATGAGCCGTGCGGGCGTTCACTGGTGTCATCGCCTCGACGCAGCGCTCGGCGGTCTCGAGATACGCGTCGGGATCGCCGGTTTCTCCCCTGCCGTCAGCGGCTTTGGCCAGCCATCCGGCAGCAGTTGGTCCCGAGCTCGTGCTGACTTCTTCGAGCCATTGCCGGCGAGACGCTTCGCCCCTGGGGCCCTGTTTCTTGATCAAGGCGATCCATTCCTCGAGCGACCGACCGGTCCTGGCGAGGCAGATCCGCGATCGCCCGCTGGACCATCGCGATGCCCGGGGTGGACGCCGTAGATGGATGTCCGCATGGTTCGCCGACTCTAATACAATCCGTCGCCATAGGTACGCGTCTTCCTGCCTGCGCGTGCTGCTGGCGCTCGCGGCATTCGTTGGCCCCACTCAACCGCCCGCCGCTGCGCCGCCGGACACGGAGATTTTTCTGGCTCCGCTCGGCTCCGGTGTCAGCGTGGGCCGGCCCGTCAACATCACCAACAATCCCGGATACGACAATCAGCCGTCGTTCACACCGGACGGCGCATCGCTGCTCTTTACCTCGATTCGCGGCGGCGGAACCCAAACCGACATCTATCGATACGACATCGCGTCCGGCGCGACCGTCAGGTCACTCGAGACGCCGAGAGTGAGTATTCCCGACGGTCACGCCCGACGGCGCGCACATCTCGGTGATTCGCGCGTCGAAGCGGACGGCACGCAGCGTTTGTGGCGATTCACGCTCGATGGCGGCGCGCCGGAACTCGTGCTGCCCGGCGTCAAGCCTGTTGGCTACCACGCCTGGGCCGGCGACCGCACGCTGGTGCTCTTCGTGCTCGGATCTCCGGCGACCTTGCGGCTCGCGCGGACACGTCAGGCGGAGAGGCCGAGATCCTCTGCTGACCGGCATCAACCGATCGATCCAGCGGATTCCCGGCGGCACCATCAGCTTCGTCGCGCGCACGAACGGAGAAGGTGGCGCTAACGCCACGCTCTCGATCCGCGAACTGGATCCACGGACCCGGCGCATCACGCCGCTGGTAGACGCCCCGCCCGGCTGTCGCAAGCCGACTGCGCCTGGACTCCGGACGGCATGCTCGTGATGGCGGGATCAAGGATGTGCTCTACGGCTGGCGCCGCGGCCAGTCCGGATGGAATCGCCTGGCGGACCTCGCCGCGCTCGGGCTCCACGGCGTCACGCGACTCGCGGTCAGTCCCAGGGCGATCGCATCGCGCCTCGTGACGGCCTCGGCGCCTTAGCGCGTCTTTCGATTGGTTGTAGTGCGGACCTTCAGGTCCGCGTGCGCAGGCCTGAAGGCCTGCACTACGCCTGACTGAAAACACCGCCGTCGGTAGTTCGGTCGTCGGCTAAGGTGATGTGAAGAGCGGCGCGAGAGCGGCGCTACACGGCAGCGACCGCGACCAGGATCGGCAGGCCGTGCCCCGTCGCGAACGTGGACGCCGACGCGATGTCGGCGCGCCGGCTCTCGGGCGCACCGCGAGCTCGCCGCATCCGCTCCATCCAGTGCATCGGAGTGCCACGCGATCGTCACGGAGTCCGCGCGGCCGCTCCTGGCGGCGCAGGCGCCGGCGATTCCTGCAGCACGGAAATCGGCTCCGTCGCCGTCCGGGTTGCCTCCGCGCGCGCGGATGGTCGCTCGCCACCAGACCATGCCCGACGATGGCGGCTGCGCCTCGTGGCGCGCGCGCCGCACGATCGTCGTGCAGCGCGAGCGCCACGTCAGCGAGATCCGCACAGATCCACACGTGGCGACGCGTGCGTCGTCGGTCGCCATCGATCGGGCCAGCGCTGGAAGGCGATCGCCCTCGACGAGGTCGGCTTCACGCGGGCACTCGAGGATGGTCTCCCTCATCGCTACCCCTCCCGCAGAAACCGCGCCAGCCTGCCGCCGCGCTCGAAGCAGCAGCAGCTTGACGCTGGCTGTTTTCAGGCCGAGCAGTATCGGCAATTTCGCTCGTGGGACGATCCACTGCGCGTACGCGAGCCAGAGCAGATCGCGCCTCGCGCGGTTTCAGGCAGGAGCCATCGATCGAGCGAGGTCGAGCCGGCGGACCGCGCCGTCGGCCGCATCGGCGGTCTGTGGGTCAGCCCGCTCCTCGCTCAGATGAGTGTTGCCGGGACCGGATTCGTCCACGCGTCGGACGCCGGCGCAGATCCTGAGCGATAATTGGTGGCGATGCGAAACAGATAGTTGCGGCGATGCGCGTCGCTCTCGTACGGGACGTTGGCGCGCAGGAAGCGATAGTAGGTTTCCTGCAGCAGATCGTCGGCGAGCGCCGCGCGCTTCCCGACATGCGCGCCAGATAGGCCCAGAACCGGCCGCGACGTGCGCTCGTAGAACAGCCGGAACGCGTCCTCGTCCATCTGGAACGTGCCCTCCGCCTCGGCTGCTGCGGCGTCGAGCTGATCGAGCGTCGAAAGCGCGGCGTCACGCATGGGGCATGTGCGGCTGAGATCCAATCCGAGCTGGCGCGACATCGCGTAGGACGCGAACGCCGACGCGATGAAACCGATGCCGAGGGCAATCGTCAGGATGCTGACGACTTGCAGCGTCTGCGCCACCTCTTCGATCATGCCGTTCTTCGCGAACAAAGCAGGCCGACGCCGGCCGCCGCGAGCACGATCCCCGCCTGGATTGACCAGAGAATGCGATTGAACGGCGCGGCGATGATCGCCAGCGCCGCTTCGGCAGACCGACGGCACGCCGAGCGACGCCAGTGAGGAAGCGCTGACCGGTCGGCGACTGCATATACGCGAGCAGATCTTCGTTCGACGAGAGCCCGGTCAGACAATCTTGCTTGTGCGCGTCGGCTCTGGATCTTCGTCGGCCCGCAGCCAGCGTCGATGTTCGATCGCGGACCGTGCCAGCCACGCGATGGTGATGATCCGGTCACGATGCCGAGCAGAACTTCCATGCCGATGAAGACATTCTCGATCGCGGTCACGGCCCCGCTGCGGTCGTCGAAGTACCCCGACCCGCTGAAGGGGCGCCGAGGAAGAAGACCGGGTTGTGCGCGACCTCCGGGTGCTGCGTCAGATAGGCGGCGAGCGCCGGTGCGACGCGCCGAGTGCTCCTGCCTGGTCAGCGGCGACGAATCCAGCCGGAGCACCTGGCCGACCGACGGCAGGTGCTGCTGGAGGATTCCGCGCAACCGTTCCCTGGTTTCGAGCGCCGTTTGCTCGTCGGCGGCGGCGGGTGCGGGCGTGAGCGCGGGCGCGGCTTCCGCCAGCCGGCTCGCGGGCAGTTTGGCCTCGGCCCGCAATGCCGGGGACTGGCGCTGCGGCCAGCGGGAGGAAGCTCAGCACGATTCGTGTCGTCATCCCTCTATATACGCAGGAGCAGGGGCTGAACGTTACACATCTGCCCATGTTCAGACACGTGACCGCCTTTTTCCTGATCACTCGCGCTGTTCGTGCCGCTCGCAGCCCAGTCGCACATGGACGCCGACATCAACGCCAGGATCCGGCAGGAAGAGAACGGCCATTCGCAGATCATGCGGACGCTGCACATGCTGGCGGACGTGTACGGGCCCCGGGTCACCGGGTCGCCGAGCCTGAAGGCGGCGGGCGAGTGGGCGATCAAGCAGATGAAGAGCTGGGGCTTCACGCAACGGGCACCTCGAGCCGTGGGACTTCGGCCATCCCGGCTGGGTGAACGAGCGCTTCTCGGCGCACATCATCGCGCCGGTGAAGGATCAGCTGACCTGCGAGGTGCGTCGCGTGGACGCCGGGCACCGAACGGCACGGTCACCGCGCAGGCCTATCAGCTGCATGCTGCCGGAGCGGCCGACGCCCGCCGAGCTGACGCGACGTGCTCGACGGCGCGAAAGACACGGTCAAGGGACAGATCGTGCTGGTCGGCAAAGCAGGCGCTCGTGCCGGTCGAACATCAACCCGCCCGCCAAGCGCCGCGCCGACGACCAGGTGCGCGCGCAGCACGATCCCGAACAACCCGAACGGCGGCCAGTTCGGCCGCGGCGGCTGGCGGCCGATGCAGCCGCCGCCGCCGATGACGCGCACGTCGAGATCAACCGCGCAGGTCGACGCAGTTCCTCGTCGCCAACGGCGCCAGCGTGCGCGTCAACGACGCCGGCGCGCGAGCACGGCCAGATCATCGCCTTCAACAACCGCACGTTCGACGTCACCAAGGCGGTGCCGACCGTCGTCATGCGCAACGAGGACTACGGCCGCATCGCGCGCATCCTCGCCGACGGCACGCCGGTCGAGCTCGAGTTCAACATCGTCAACAAGGTGTATCCGGAAGGGCGGACGGCGTACAACACGATCGCGGAAATTCCCGGCACCGACAAGAAGGACGAAGTCGTGATGCTCGGCGGCCACCTCGACTCGTGGCACTCGGCGACCGGCGCGACCGACAACGCGATCGGCTGCGCGATGATGATGGAAGCGGCGCGCATCCTCAAGGCGATCGGCGTGACAGCCGCGCCGCACGATCCGCGTCGCGCTGTGGAGCGGCGAAGAGGAGGGATTCTCGGATCGCAGGCCTACGTGAAGCGAGCACTTCGGCTCGTTCGAGAAGCCGAAGCCGGAGTTCGCGAAGCTGGACGCCTACCTGAACATCGACTCCGGCACCGGGCGCGCGCGCGGCGCCGGCGTGTTCGGTCCGCCGTCGGCGGCGGCCGATTCGTGCGGCAGACGCTGGCGCCGTTCGCAGGATCTCGGCGTCGCCGGCGCGTCGGCGACGACGAGCCGCGCGGTCGGCGGCACCGACAGCACGGCGTTCAACAACGCCGGGCTGCCGGGCATCGGCTTCGGCCAGGATCCGATCGAATACAACACGCACACGCACCACACGAACCTCGACAACTACGAGCGCGTCATCGAAGAGCGACGTGAAGGCGTCGGCGATCGTCGATCGCCGGCGACGCTCTATCAGCTCGCGATGCGCGACGAGGATGACTGCCACTGCGCCGCCCGCGCGTCGCAGATGCCGCCGCTGCCGGCGCGTCCGTGAAGTTCGCGGATCCTCGCCTACATCCAGTGGGCGAAGTCGCTGCCGCACGGTCCGGTAGGTGAACCTGGCAGCGCAGCGGCGTCGCGCTGTGCCCGACGTCGTTATGCTGGGTTCGTGACCGCGTCGGATCTCGTGGCGACGCTGCCGGTGAAAGCCGACTGCGCACGCTCCGCGAGGCGATTGCGGCGCGCTGCGACACCCGGCGCGACCGCAGGTGTTTGCCGTGTCCGGCGGCACCAGCTGCGCCCAACTGAAGCTGCTGCCTGTCTCGCGCGCGCTGGACGGCGGCAGCCAGGGCACTGGAGGTCATCGTCGAGCGGCCGACGCATATACTGCGCCGCTGAAGATTCCAAGAACCCTGCGGCTCGCGTCCGTCCGCCCGATCGCCGATTCGAGGGACAGTTACGCGATCGACCTCGATGACCGGTTCGCTCGCCCAGCTCGTCACGACGAAGACCAGGCTCGCCATCGTGACCAACCTTCACAATCCGACGGGCGTTCGCGTCCCGCTGGCGACGCTGCGTGCGATGGCCACGGATGCTGGCGCGCGTGAAGGCGCACTTGCTGGCCGATGAGGTGTGCCTCGAGTGCCTGTTCCGGAACCGGGCTGAATCGTGCGTGCACGCGGGGCCGAGGCTGTGGTCACGACCAGCAGCCTCACGAAAGCGCATGGACTCGCACGACGGCCTCCGCGCCGGCTGGATCCTGGGCCCGCCGCCAGCTCATCGCGCGGGCTCAGCGAGATCCGCGACCTGATCACGAACAACAGCGTCGCCGCGCGGGCGGCGAAGAACGGATGGCGCTTCGCGGCGTTCCGCCGATTGCGCTGACATCGACCGGCGCGCACACGCGATTCTCGATCCCAATCTGGCGCGCGCGTGCGGGCGTTCTTCGCGCGCGAGCCCCGGCTGCGCGCCGTGGTCCCGGAGGGCGGCACCGTGGTTGTTTCCGAGGCTGCCGTCGGCCATCGACGCGCGGCGACCGCCTCGTGCGGCATCTGGTGAGGACCGCGTCGACGCTGGTCGTTCCGGGCGATTCTTCGAGGCGCCGCGGCACATCCGGCTCAGTTTCGGCTGCAGCCCCGTGCTGCTCGGTCGCGGCCTGTCGAACCTCTCGCGGGCGCTTCGACGATCTGGCGTGAACCCGTGGTTCGCCGGCGACGTATCTACCGCCATGGGCCACTCATCGTTCCAGGAATCGTTCAAGGTCGCGGCCGAGAAACCTCGTGGATGCGGCAAAGAAGCTGCTGCGAACGAGGGCAACGTTCTGCCGCATCGTCAATCAAGCAGGACGGGCGGACGCGCCTGCGGAGTTCCCGGTGACCGTTGGCGTCGTGGGCGCGGTCGTCGCGCCGATGCTCGCCGCCGTCGGCGCACGCGGCCGTCCTCACCGAGTGCACGATCGCGAGGTCGAACGCTCGGGCCACGAGCGCTCCGATAAATTCGACTGCTGAAACCACATCTGAACTGAACTCGCGAAATTGAACTCTGAAATCCTTGATGCTCCGGTGCACCCGGACTGGCAGCGACCTGACCATCATCATCACGGCGACCATTTCGATTTCTCGTCGATACTCCGCAGCTTGGGAAAGTGATCGAGAAAGCCGCGTTTGACCGCGGCGATTCAGATGTCGCCGCTCGCGTCGAGGCGTTGCGCTCCTGCGGTTCGGCGCTGTGTGAGAACGACGGCTGGCTTCCTGACAGCTGCGCCAAGCCGGACGACTCGAGCCGCATGGGCGGCGGCATCGGCCAGTATGCGCTGTATCGCGCCGAAGACCAGTCGCTGTGCCTCTTCTCGCTCGTCGTGCCGGTCGGATCGTCAACGCCGGTCCACGATCACCTCGCGTGGGGGCTGGTCGGCATCTATCGCGGGCGACAGGACGAAACGGTCTATCGTCGTCTCGACGACGGCAGCGACCGGCGCATGCGCACGCCTGAGGTCGCCAAGCGCCAACAGCTCGGCCGCGGCGAGTTCTACGCGCTGCTGCCGCCCACCGACGACATTCACTACGTCAGCACGATCTCCGACACGCCGTCGATCTCGATCCACCTGCTCGCCAACGACACCGCCTGCGTCTGGCGTCACCGCTTCGAGCCGGCCACCGGCGTCGTCGACACCGTTCCGATCCGGCGTACGCCGAATGCGCCCTGTCCGCCCGATGCTATTGACTAGCGAAGACTCGAAGTCAGTAGCCACGTCGAAGACGCGACCAAGACGCCTACGATTCCTACGCGCGACGCCTACGAGCGACTCAGCGACTTCGTGGTTAGAGCAGTGATCGATGACCGACACGGTATTCCTGGTCGACGTCGACAACACGCTGCTCGACAACGACGCGGTGATCGCCGATCTGCGGCGCCACCTCGTCGAGCGCGTTCGGCGCCGGAATGCGAGCGGCGCTACTGGGAGATCTTCGAGCAGCTGCGCGCCGAGCTCGGCTACGCGGACTATCTCGGCGCGCTGCAGCGGTATCGCGTCGAGCGTCCGCGCGAGCCGCACGTGCTGCAGATCTCGCTCGTTCCTGCTGCACTATCCGTTCGCGAATCGCCTCTATCCCGGTGCGCTCGACGTCATCGCGCCGGCTTGCGCGCTCGGGGCCGCACGGTCATCCTCTCCGACGGCGACGTCGTCTTCCAGCCGCGCAAGATCGAGCGCTCGGGTCTGTGGGCCGCGGTCGAGGGCGAGGTGCTCGATCTACATCCACAAAGGAGCAGATGCTGGACGACGTCGAGCGGCGCTATCCGGCGCGGCGCTACGTGATGGTCGACGACAAGATCCGCATTCTCACGGCGATGAAAGCGGTGTGGCGCGATCGCCTGACGACGGTGTTCGTCCGGCAGGGCCACTATGCGACACGACGCGGCGCATGTCGGCCGGCTACTCCGCCGGCCGACGTCACGGTCGAGCGGATCGGCGGATCTGGCGACACGTCACGACTTCAGGCTGATAGCGTTAACGGTCTGTGGCTGCGGCATTGAGGCTGCCAGCGCATGTCGGCCCTAGGGGCGGCCATCGGTGCATGCGCCCTACCGCGCCTAGCATTAGAATTCGACCATGGCTCTGTTCACCATCTGACACCTCGCGCGATCTGCGCTCGACTGATCCGCAGGCTGTTCCGCCAAGCGTGTTACATCGACGGCGCTGTGGATCGGCGCCGGCTCACGGCGTCGATCGACGTCGACAATCCGGCGACCGGCGAGATCGTCGGCACGCGTGCCGCGACTCGGGCGCGCGGAGACCGCGCGCGGCGATCGACGCGGCGGCGCGCGCGTTCCCGGCCTGGCGCAAGAAGACCGGCGAAGGAGCGCGCGGTCGATCATGCGCCGCTGGTTCGACCTGATGATGGCGAACCAGGAGGACCTCGCGCAGCTGATGACGACCGAGCAGGGCAAGCCGCTCGCCGAGTCGCGCGGCGAGGTCGCCTACGCCGCGTCGTTCCTCGAGTGGTTCGGCGAGGAAGCCAAGCGCGTCTACGGCGACACCATTCCCGGCCACCAGGCCGACAAGCGCATCGTCGTCATCAAGGAGCCGATCGGCGTCGTCGCCTGCATCACGCCGTGGAATTTTCCGCTGGCGATGATCACGCGCAAGGCCGGCCCGGCGATCGCCGCCGGCTGCACGGTGGTGCTGAAGCCGGCGTCGCAGACGCCGTTCTCGGCGCTGGCGCTCGCCGAGCTGGCCGAGCGCGCCGGCGTGCCCAAGGGCGTGTTCAACGTCATCACCGGCATCGGCGACCGAGATCGGCGGCGAGCTGACCGTCGAATCCGGTCGTGCGCAAGCTGTCGTTCACCGGATCGACCGAGATCGGCAAGGTGCTGATGGCGCAGTGCGCGGCGACGGTGAAGAAGCTGTCGCTCGAGCTCGGCGGCAACGCGCCGTTCATCGTGTTCGACGATGCGGATCTGGATGCGGCGGTGGAAGGCGCGATCGCTGTCGAAATACCGCAACACCGGCCAGACGTGCGTGTGCGCGAACCGGCTGCTCGTGCAGGACGCGGTGTACGACGCGTTCGCCGCGAAGCTCGCGACGGCGGTGCGGAAGCTGAAGCCGGCGCCCGGCGCTCGACGCGCGGCGCGACGCAGGGCCCGCTCATCGACGACAAGCGCGGTCGAGAAAGTCGAGAGCCACATCGCCGACGCGACGTCGAAAGGGCGCGAGGTGCTCGTCGGCGGCAAGCGCCACGCGCTGGGCGGCCGCTTCTTCGAGCCGACGATCCTGATCGACGTCACGCCGGCGATGGCCGTTGCGCGCGAGGAAACGTTCGGCCCGGTGGCGCCGCTCTTCCGCTTCACGACCGAGGACGAGGCGATCGCGCTGGCCAACGACACCGAGTTCGGCCTCGCCGCCTATTTCTACGGCCGCGACATCGGCCGCATCTGGCGCGTCGCCGAAGCGCTCGAGTACGGCATCGTCGGCATCAACACCGGCATCATCTCGACCGAGGTCGCGCCGTTTGGCGGCGTCAAGGAGTCGGGGCTCGGGCGCGAAGGATCGAAATACGGACTCGAGGAGTTCCTCGAGATCAAATATCTCATGTTGTGCGGCATCTGAGTGCATCTGAGGAGCTGAGGATCTGGTTGTTCGGCGATCGTCGTCGGGACTGCTGCAGTCGCCGACGGCGCCCAGGAAGGGCGGCAATCCGAGGCGGCCAAGGTCAAGAACCCGATCGCGGCGTCGGCCGAATCGACCGCGGCCGGGCAAGCGTCTACACGCGCATGTGCAGCCGTTGCCATGGCCCGAAGGCGGAAGGCGACGGCATCGGCGGCCACGGCACCGGTGCCCGACCTCACCGACGGACAGTGGGACTACGGCGGCAGCGACGGCGAGATCTTCGCGGTCATCCACGACGGCGTCTCGGCCGACATGGACGGCTACGCCGCGCGGCTGAGCGATGCCGATATCTGGAACGTCGTGAACTATCGTCAGAAGCGTCGGCGCGAAACCGTGAGCTCGTCGGCTCCGCGCGCGCGCGGTGCGAGCAGGTCCGCCGAGCGCGAATGTCGGCGATCTGCGTTCGCCACTGCTTCCTGATCGAGGCGTCCGCCCTGTCGGAACCAGCGCGGCAGCCACAGGATCATCCCGAGCAGGCTGAAGGTCGCGACGGTCGGATCGACGTCGCGCAGGCGGCCCGCGCGCCTTCAACTCGACCGAGCGTGTCGCGAATCAGATCGACGTAGACGCGCATCCGCTGCTCGATCTGCCGGCGCGCCGGCCGGCGGCAGCGCGCGCGATCTCGTCGCCGAGATGCGCGATCGCGCCCTGGCCGCGTGTGGCGATGCGCGCGTGGCGGACGATCAGCTGGCCGCAGGCGCTCTTCGGGATCGCGCACATGGCGCGCGCCGGGATGATGACCTCGTCTCGCACGCGGTCCAGCCCGTACATCATGATCTCGAAGAGCAGCGCCTCCTTGCTTTCGAAGTGGTGATAGAGGCCGGCTTTGGTCATGCCGAGCGCGCGCGCGACGTCGCTGACCGACGTCGCGTCGTAGCCGCGGTCGCGGAACAACTGCGCGGCCGTCCTGCACATCCTGGCACGCGTCGTGCCTCAGCCGCGGTTGGGCGGCCGCGCGCACGGTCGATAGTCATGAGGCGTCGCTTATACTCTTGAGGCAGCCGGCGCGTCAAGGCGGGTGCAGCTCGAGGCCCCAACCGACCGGTCGGTAGGTCGACGAAAATCGCGCGGCTTACTTACGAGCGAGAATCGCGATACGGAAAATTTGGAACGTGCGCCGGCTTGCCGGCGGGAGCTGCGCGAAATCAGGCCGAAATTTGCCGGAAAACGAGAGTAGAGTGTCGGCACGACGACTGCACGTGCAGACCACGCGTTCGTTCCATGAACCGGTTTCGAGGAGGAGATTGGGCATGCGCATGTTTGCACGACTCATGTTCGGCGCGCGGCGCTGCTCGCGCTGCTGCCGGCGGCGGCGTCGGCACAGACCAGCGCGATCGCCGGCGTCGGTCAAGGACTCGTCCGGCGCGGTGCTGCCCGGCGTGACCGTCGAAGCGTCGAGCCCGGCGCTGATCGAGAAGGTGCGATCGCGCCGTCACCGACAGCATCGGGCAGTACAGATCATCGACGCTGCGGCCCGGGCACCTACACCGTCACGTTCACGCTGCCCGGCTTCAGCGTCGTCAAGCGCGAGAACGTCGAGCTGACGTCGGACTTCACCGCGACGATCAACGCCGACCTGAAGGTCGGCGCCGTCGAAGAGACGATCACCGTCTCGGCCGAGTCGCCGGTCGTCGACACGCAGAGCATCACGACGCGCACGGTCATGACGCGCGACGTGCTCGACGCGATCCCGACCGGCCGCAACATCCAGGCGGTCGGCATCATGATTCCCGGCACCGCGCATCGCGGTCGGCGGCGGCGGCGCGCTGTCGCGCGACGTCGGCGGCTCGGGCAACCTGCAGCAGTCGCCGCTGCAGTATCGCGGCTCGGGCGACACGGTGCAGACGATCGAAGGCATGCGCCTGAACAACCTGTGCGCGCAACGGCGCACTACAGCGGCGTCTACTGGAACGACGGCAGCTTCCAGGAATTCAGCTACGTGACCGGCGCCGACTCGGCCGAGATGGGCCAGGGCGGCATGCGCGTCAACATGGTGCCGAAGGACGGCGGCAACGCGTTCCACGGCGTCGCTTACGGCAACTACACGCCGTGCAGTCGTGGGCCTCGGACAACTGCGGTTCGCCGCGGCGTCGGCCTAGCCGTGCGCCGCAACGAACCTCACCGGCGACACCACGTTCAACACGAGACGAACAACTTCCTCACCAACGTCAGCCAGCTCACGCAAGAACTACGACTTCAACACCGGCGTCGGCGGGCCGATCATGCGAGACAAGGTCGTGGTTCTACGCGCACGTTCCGCTATCTCGGCGTCAACAAGACCGTCGGCCGACAGCTTCTTCGACCTCGATCGCAGGTCCCGCAGTTCACGTCACGTCGCCGACACCAGCCGGCCGGGCATCGACGACGGCCACATCCGCAGCATCGCGGGCCGCGTGACGGCTCCAGTCTGCGTCGAAGGACAAGGTGTCGTATTACCACGACGAGCAGGACAAGGTCCGCGGTCACTGGGGCATCGCCGGCGCACCAGTCGCGCGCCTGAGGCGTCCGCGATTCAGGCGACGCCGACCAGCTTCGTCTCGGTGACGAAGTGGACGCGCACGCAGACGCAACAAGCTGCTGTTCGACGCCGGCCTGGCCGTCTACGACCAGGAATATCAGGAGAACTACCAGCCTGAGGTGTTCGCCGGCACGCTGCCGCTGGTGCACCATCCTCGACAGCAGCACGGGCAAGATCGCCGAACGCGTGGAACAACCCGGCCGATCATTTCTCGAAGCTGTTCACCGAGCAGTTCGCCGCCATACTACGTCACCGGCGCGCACTCGCTGCGCGTCGGCGTCGACGATCAGCCAGGCGCAGTGGCGCCTCACGCAGCAGTACACGCGTCGACGTGCCAGCCGGTCACGTTGCAACAACGGCGTGCCGGTGTCAGCGTCGACGCTGCAGCATCCCGACCGACCGCCGCAACTCGATCGATGAGCGACATGGGCGCTGTTCGTCCAGGACAAGTGGACGATCAGCCGCGCGACGATCAACGCCGGCCTCCGCTACGATTGGTTCATCGGCGCGACCAATCCCGAAACGCTGCCGGCCGAGCACGTTCAACCCGGCGGTCACCTACTCGGACTGCTCGGACGGCATGAACAACCTGAACGCACGGCTGCACCGGCCGCGTGCACGAACTGGAAGGACATCAGCCCGCGCGTCGGCGTCGCGTTCGATCGTCTTCGGCAACGGCAAGACCGCGGTCAAGGCGAGCGTCGCCCGCTACGTCGCAACGGCGCCGGCGCTCGCCGCGGCCGGCACCGTCGACAACAACAACCCGAGACGACGGTCGGCCTGACCGACACGCGCGCGTGGACGCGATCTCGACAGGAACGGCTCGCCGTTCGACGCCGCCGGGCGCTCATTCAGCTCAACGAGCTGACCAGCCTCCGACTGCGACACGCCGAGCTTCGGCAAGAACATGCCGTCGTCGACGACTGACCGATCCCGGCGTGCTCGAACGGCTGGGGCGCGCGCGGCTACAACTGGGAATACACGGTCAGCGGCCAGCACGAGCTGGCGCCGCGCGTGTCGATCAACGGCGGCTGGTATCGCCGCAAGTTCGGCAACCAGACGGTGACGGTCGACAACCGCTACAGCTTCGCCAACAACAGCTACGACGGACCGTTCTGCGTCAACGCGCCGGTCGATGCGAACCTGCCGGACGGCGGCGGCTATCAGGTGTGCGGTCTCTACGACCTGAAGCCGTCGGTGGTGGCGCAGAACCTGCCCGCCAGCAGCACGATCCACTTCTCGTCCGACTACGGCGGCGAGACGAACATCTACGAGGGCTTCGAGGTCTCGACGACGCGCGCGCTTCAGGCGCGGCGCGTTCTTCCAACGTCGGCATCAACGCGCAGAAGCGCATCTTCGATCAGTGCAACCTGGTCGAACGCCGGCATCGTCTCGGCGGTCGATCACCGGCGGCCGACCGAGGTCGCCGGAGGTCTTCCCGGACGGCACCAAGGCCTGCCATCAGGATCTGCCGTACCGTCCCGACGTCAAGCTGCTCGGCTCCTACACGCTGCCGTACGACGTCGTGCTGAGCGCGCACGTATCAGTTCAGCCGCGGCGTGCAGACCGGCGGCGCGGCGCCGAGCATCCTGGCGACCTGGGGCACGACGCCGGCCAGTCGGCGACGACGCTCGGCCGCGCGCTACTCGGCCGGCGCGACGACCAAGACGCGTCAACCTGATGGCCGTCGGCGCCGAACTACGGCAACCAGAACCTGAGCCAGCTCGACGTCCGCGCCTCGAAGCGGATCAAGCTGGACAAGGTCCGCGTTCCGCCTCGACTTCGACGCCTACAACATCTTCAACAGCGACTGGCCGTTCACGGTCAGCAACACGTTCTCGACCGCGGCCAACAGCAACTGGCTGCGGCCGACCAACGTGCTCCAGGCGCGGTTCTTCAAGATCGGCGCGCAGTTCGATTTCTAGAGTTGCTAGACTGGATTCAGATTGGAGTTCTAGAGTTCGGAGTTCTAGACGCGGCGCGGCTTTCGGCCTCGCCGCTCTTTCTCGTTCCGGTACACTGTCATCACCGTGCGCTGTTGCTCGGCGTCCTCACTGCGTGCGCGTCGGCGCGTAACACGACGAGCATGCGCATGCATCCTGTCGCACTTCGTGCTTCGACCGTCGCGCTCGGAACTGGCGCAGCGCCCGGTCGCCGATCCGCGCACGGCATCGGCTCGGCGCACGACACCGTCGGCCAGCGTCGACCGAAGGCACGCAGGCGTTCTACGATCAGGGCCTGGCGTATCTGCACTCGTATGTCTGGATCGAAGCGGCGCGCTCGTTCAACCAGGCGCTGCGGCTCGACCCGAAGCTGGCGCTGGCGCACCTCGGCCTGACGATCGCCTACGTCGAGCTGAACGCCGGCGCCGGCCGCGCGCGCGGCGCTCGAGCGCGCGCAGGCGCTGCGCGCGCACCGAGCACGATCGCCGCCACGTGGCGGCGCGCGCGCTGCAGATGGCCGCGGAAGACGGCGCCGGCGCGACGCGCGCGAAGCTGGCCGCCTACCGCGCCGCGCTCGACCAGGCGCTGGCGAGATTCCCGTCGGACGAGGAGTTCTGGCTGCAGCGCGGGCAGGCCGAATCGCCCGATCCGGCCGAGCGCGGGCAGGGCAGCGTCGCCGGTTCGGTCCGCTTCTACGAGAAGGCGCTGGCGCTGGCGCCCGGCGCACTTCGCCGGCGCATCACTACCTGACCCACGCCTACGAGAACAGCGGCCGGGTGCAGGAGGCGCTGACGCAGGGCGCGACATATGCGAAGATGGCGCCGGCCGTCCCCACGCGCGGCACATGGACGGCCACAACCTCGCGGCGCGCAGGCCGGATCGACGAGGCGATCGCGGAGTTCGCGGCGGCCGACGCGCTCGAAACGGCCTACTTCGCGGCGGAGAAGATTCCGGTCGAGCATGATTGGCACTACCAGCACAACCTCGATCTGCTGGCGACGTCGTATCAGTACATCGGCCGGATGCGGAAGGCCGAGGCGCTGTTCACGCGCTCGTTCGCGATCCCGTCGTCGCTGCTGGTGCAGGAGTTCAACAAGCGGAGTGGCCGGTGTTCCTGCTGGCGCGCGGGCGCGCGCAGGAGGCGCTGGCCGCGGCCAACGACGATGGCGGCGCATCGCTCGCCGGTGGTCAGCGCCGCGGGGCACGTCGAGGCCGGGACGCGCGCGGCTCGCGCTCGGGCAGTTCAAGGAGGCGGCCGACGAAGGCAACATCGCGCTGCGGCTGATGCGCGGCGCCGAAGGCGCCGGCATCGTCGCCGACGCCGCTGCAGGCGCTGCAGGGCGAGTTCCTGCTGCGCACCGGCAAGGCGGCGCAGGGACGGCCGATGCTCGAGGAGCGTCGTGCGCAAGGCGCGCGCGCGTCCGGGGCCGGACGCGTGGACGCAGGCGCTGTTCACGATCGAGGCGATCGCGCGCGCGGCGCGCGAGGCCGGCGACTGGGACTTCGCCGCGCTGGGCCGCGCGTCAGATGCTGGAGCACGATCCGAACTACGCCGGGATCGCATGAAGCGCTCGCGCTCGTCGCCGAACACCGCGGCGACGCGCCAACCGCCCGCGCCGAGCGGGCGCTGGTGGCGAACTACTGGAAGAACGCGGATCCCGATCTGAAGAAGTAACATCGAGCGACGGACCCGGCGGAGGAGAGCAATGACAAAGATGCACGGACGGATAGCGGCGGTCGGCGCGATCGTGATGCTCGTGTGTGGCGTTGTCGGCGGCGCGGTCGCCGCGCAGGCGCAAGGTCGACGTCACCGGCAAGTGGGCCTTCAACGTCGAGACGTCGGCCGGCGCCGGCGCGCCGACGTTCACCTTCAAGCAGGACGGCGAGAAGCTCACCGGCCACTACACCGGGCACGCTTCGGCGAGGCCGATCTCGACCGGCACGGTCAAGGGCGCCGGACATCACCTTCCTGTTCAGCCGTCGACGCCCAGGGCACCGCGATCAAGAGCACCTACACCGGCACCGTCGGACAAGGACACCATGAAGGGCAAGCTCGTCATCGAGTGGCTCGGCGAGGGCACCTTTCACGGCGAAGCGGACAATGACGCGGGACAGGTTCGTTCGGCGTTCGGGCGTTCGGTGTTCGCCGTTCGTCGGGTCGCGTTCGGTCGTTCGCGCTGCGCGTCGCGTCGCGGCTCAGCCGACCGTGTCCGCGCAGGCGCATCGACGCCGCCGCGGTCTATAAGCGACAGCTGCGCGAGCTGTCACGATGCGCCGACCGGGCGCACGCCGTCGAAGGGACGCGCTGAAGGATCGGACGCCCGGAGACGATCCTCAACGCGATGAACAGCGGCACGATGGCGATGCAGGCGACGCAGCTGCAGCACGGCGGAGCGCCGCGCCGTCGCCGAGTATCCTGTCGGGCAAGCCGTTCGGCGCCGCCGCCGCGCGCCAATCGCCGGGCCTGTGCGCGACGCAAGCCGGCGCCGATCGGCGAACATCGCGTGCGAAGCCGCAGTGGAACGGCTTCGGCGTCGACTCGTCGAACTCGCGCTATCAGCCCGAAGCCGGGCATGACCGCCGGCCGACGTGCCGAACCTCAAGCTGAAATGGGCGTTCGGCTTCCCCGGCGGCACCGCAGGCGCTACGGCAACCCGGCGATCGTCGCGCGGCCGCGTGTTCGTCGGCAGCGACAACGGCACCGTCTACGCGCTCGACGCGAGACCGGCTGCACGCACTGGACGTTCAAGGCGGACGGCGGCGTGCGCACGCGCGCCGAGCGTCGCGCCTGATCGGGCCGCAAGTACGCGGTCTACATCGGCGACCTCAAGGCCAACCTGTTCGCGCGTCGACGCCGAGACCGGCGCGCGTGATCTGGAAGAAGAACCTCGACGCGCACCGCTTCGCGCGCGATGACCGGCGCGCCGATGCTGCGCCGACGGCAAGATCTGTACGTGCCGGTGTCGTCGATCGAAGAAGCGCCGGCGGCGCAGCCGAGCTACGAGTGCTGCACGTTCCGCGGCAGCGTCGTCGCGCTCGAGGCGGCGACCGGCGAGCAGCTCTGGAAGAGCTACACGATCACCGAGGCGCCGCACCCAGATCGGCAAGAACTCGGCCGGGCACGCGCGCAGTACGCGCCGGCCGGCGCGGCGGTGTGGAACTCGCCGACGCATCGATCGCGCAGAAGGGCGTGCTCTACATCGGCACCGGCAACTCCGTACACCGGTCCGGCGGTCGAAGACGAGCGACTCGGTCATCGCGATGGATCTCAAGACCGGCAAGATTCGTCTGGTGGAATCAGGTGACGGCGGCGACGCGTTTCGTCGTCGGCTGCCGTCCGGGCGCTCGAGAACTGCCCGAAGGAGCTCGGGCCGGATTACGACTTCGGCAACGCGCCGATCCTGCGCACGCTGCCCGGCGGCAAGCGGATCATCGTCATCGGCCAGAAGTCCGGCACGGTCTGGGGGCTCGATCCCGACAACGAGGGCAAGGTGCTGTGGCAGTTCAAGGCCGGCAAGGGCGGCGCGCTCGGCGGCATCGAGTGGGGCTCGGCGGCCGACGATCAGACCGCTGCACATCCCGGTCGTCCGACGTGCTCGACGCCGCGCAACGAGGCCGGCGGGTCTGTTCGCGCTGAAGCTGACCGACCGGCGAGCAGGTCTGGCACACGCCGGCGCCGAAGCTCGAATGCAACACCGGCCGCGGCTGCACCGGCGCGCAGTCGGCGCCGGTGTCGGTGATTCCCGGCGTCGTGTTCTCCGGATCGGTCGACGGCCACATGCGCGCGTACTCGACGCAAGGACGGCAGCGATCCTCTGGGACTTCAACACCGTCGCGCGAGTACGAGACGGTGAACCACGTGCCGGGCAAGGGCGGATCGATCGACGCGGCCGGCCCGGCGATCGCCGACGGGCTCGCTGATCACCAACTCGGGCTACGCGCTGTGGCGCGGGCTGCCGGGCAACGTGCTGCTGGCGTTTTCGGCGAAATGAGCGATGGCGATGAAGGTTCGCGTCGACGCGGTGATGGGCGAGATCGAGCGCGACGTCCGCGCCCGGCTCCGGCGGCACCTGCTCAAGACGGGCGGTGCCGCCGACTACCAGGACCAGGAGATCTTCGACGCGGTCCACGCGCTGCTCGACCCGCGCCGGTCGACGGCCGCGAACCTCGACGCGACGCTGCTGCCGGAGCTGGTCGACGGCGACGTCGACTGGCGGCTGCAGACCCACCTCGACCCTCACCACGCATCGCCCGCCGCGGGGCGATTCATCCTCTTCGCGAAGAAGAAGCTGCTGCTGCCGCTGACCGCGCTGGCTGTTCGAGTACAGCCAGGAGAACTTCCGCCGCCAGGATCATCTCAACCGCGTGCTGTTCGCCTGCATCGAGGAGCTCGCGCTCGAGAACGCCCGCCTTCGCCGAGCGATCGTCGGTCGGCGCCGATGAACCAGCCGGCTGATGAAGCTGGCGTGCGTCGTTCATCGGTTCGGGGCCGACATCGCCGGCGGCTCCGAAGGGCACTGCCGGCTCATCGCCGAGCATCTCGCCGCGCAGCACGACGTCACCATCATCACGACCTGCGCCAGGGATCACATCACCTGGCGGAATCACTATCCGCCGGGCGACTCGCCTGCGCCGAGGCGCCGGCGGCAGGGCGGCCTCACTGCGTGCTGAGGTTTCCGGTGGCGCGCGAGCGCGACATGCACCGCTTCATGGATCTCAGCGATCTGATGGTCGCCGGATCGCGCGACCGCGGAGGAGCAGGAGCAGTGGTTCCGCGAGAACGGCCCCGGACTCGCCGGAGCTGCTCGACCACCTGCGGCAGCACGGCGCCGACTTCGACCGCGTGCTGTTCTGGGCCTATCGCTATGCCGGCTCCGTACTTCGGTCTGCCGCTGGTCGCCGATCGCGCCGGTGCTGGTGCCGACCGCCGAAGAAGATCCGCTGATTCACGTCGACGCGCTGAGCGCCTACTTCGCGCTGCCGAAAGGCTTCCTGTTCCTGACGCCGGAAGAGGAGGCGCTGGTGGCGTCGCGGATGCGCGAGCGGCAGGCCGTGCGGCGGTGATCGGGTGCGGGCTCGACCCGGCGGCGGAGCCGCGTCGGATCTGTCGCCGCTCGACGCGCTCGGACTGGCCGATCCGTTCGTGCTGTATCTCGGGCGGATCGATCCGAACAAAGGGTGCCAGACGCTGATCCGTCACTTCCTGCGCTACGCCGAGACGCGGCCGGCGCGTGCAGCTGGTGATGGCCGGCCCTGCGTCGATGCCGATTCCCGGATCATCCGCCGGATTCGCCGCGCTGGGCTTCGTCGACGAGATGCTGCGCGAGGCGCTGCTGACGAAGGCGCGCGCGCTCGATCATGCCGTCGCCGTTCGAGAGCCTCAGCATGGTGCTGCTCGAAGCGTGGAACCACGGCCTGCCGGCGCTGGTCAACGCGCGCTGCAAGGTGCTGCGCGGCCAGGTGCGAGCGCGCCGACGGCGGTCCTACTACGGCAACGCCGTCGAGTTCATCGCCGGGCTCGACTACCTGCTCGACCATCCGGACGCAGCGCGTCAGCTCGGCCGTCAGGGCCTGGCCCATGTCGATCGCGGAGTACCGCTGGCCGATCGTGATGAACAAGATCGAGGCCTGTGCTCCGCGCGATCGATCACCGTGCCGCGCCGATCGAGCGCCGCCCTGCATTATGTGCGTTCGCGTCGCAGCCTTCCACTTCCACCTGCACGGTCGTGTGGTGATATGGAAACGGTGTTCGATGTCGCTCACCACCGCGCGCAGCACCTGCTGCCCTTCACGGATGCTCTGCTCCGCGACCAGGATGTGGCAGCTGCACGCCACCACGCCGGGCCCGACCATCCAGACGTGGAGATCGTGCACGTCGAGAACGCCGGCCACGCCTTTGATCGCGGCAATCACCGCCGGCATGTCCATCCCCGCCGGCGTGCCTTCGAGCAGCACGGTGGCGCTCTCGCGGAGGACGCCGTAGCTGCTGTGGAGAATGAGCGCGGCAATCAGCAGCGACACCAGCGGATCGCGCCAGCACGACATGCCGCTGTCGCGACGAGCGACCTGGCGAGTGACGACGCCGAACGGCCGAGAGCGGCATCGCCCATCATGTGCAGATAGGCGCTGCGGATGTTGAGATCGTCCTTCGCGCCGCCGCTGCAGCCAGCAGACCGATCAAGCGAGGTTCACGACGATCGCCGCGGCGGCGACGCCGATCATCACCGGCGCCGTTGGCCACCTGCGGCTCACGAATCCGGACGATCGCCTCCCCATGCCGATCGACCGCGCGCGATCAGCACGAGCGAGAGCGCGCGTTCGCCAGCGCCGCGAAGATGCCGACGCGGGTGGTAGCCGTCATGCCTGGTGGAGGGCTTGTTCGAGCAATACGTAACTGGAACGCGAAGTAATACC
>ERZ1370068.9369-contig-8153_pt1 | contig 39939 bp, 62 predicted proteins | sample MGYA00561227_ERZ1370068 | MGnify/ENA primary metagenome ERZ1370068 (study PRJEB38410, sample SAMEA6850437) | metagenome | study: Metagenomic assessment of the ecological functions of the soil: analysis of the soil microbiota associated with the... | reverse complement strand
GTACTTCGTTGAGACGTATTGCTACAAGAGGCCCCGCGAGGCGGGCTGATCCATACCCATCGGATCTTGGTGGAGAACGTTCCGAGAAGACAGAGAAGGGCCAGAAAGTAAAAAACAAGACCATCCCCAGCACTGGGAGATAACGTCTTTGAAGAACCCACCCCTTTTCCTCACCGAGGGGGTGCAGAGAGCCACGAGGCCCACCATTCCTACGTGGGATTGCCCAGCCCTCTGGCCCAAACGAGTCGCCACGAGGACCAATAAAAAGGCAAAGCCGAAGGAGGAGAGAAGTTGAAAGCCAGGGAAAGGAAAGTTCCTGCCTCGCCGGAAGGGAGAAAAGAAAAAGCAATTGCAGGAGCGACAAGATGGCCGCCAGGTCACCGCGCATAAGCGTTGTTCGGCTTACCCCTCCGAGGAGACCGCCCCGAGGCGTGCCAGGCGATCGCCGCCAACAATGGAATCCAGCGATAAAAGGAGAGCGCGGGCATCTCCGGCTTCGCCGGGGAGGCCACCTCAGCGAGGAAGAAATACCCAAGCCGATTCCCAATAAAAGAGCACCGCGGCGGGAAGGGGAGAGCCACGCCCGCTTTGGAAAGCCCCGATTGGCGAAGGGCCAGCGCCGCAGAGAAAGAGACCAGCCTGCAAAAATAAGGCCAAAGCGGAGGCATTTGAAGGGCCCCCACGAACACCCAAATAAATAAATAGCCCCCACCATCGCCCAGGGCGGAAGCATGGGGCCCGACACGTGTGACGTTGTCGGGATCGCGCTCCACGGAAGTGGTTCCAAGGGACCCAAAACTGAAAGAAGGCGATGCTCTCTGGCGCGACAACGCGGCTTGAGATCCCGGTCATTGGAGACGAGACTGAACCGCAAACCATACGAGGCCCACTAAAAGCGCGCGACCCACCGAGAGATGTTGGATCCACGCCCGGGTTTTCGTCCGCAATGAAAAGTGCCAGGGCCTCCAAAAGAATCAAGAGGAGGAAGAGCGGATAACCAATGCCCTTTCCAAGAGCCAGATCTCCCGCCAGAATGGCCGCAAGAGAAGCGGACAAGATCGCGATAAATGCGGGGAACATGCCAACCCTTTTCGTTTCTCAAAGAGGCAGGCATCCGGGGAGCAAGGGAAAATAGGGCGGCAAAAGTGAAAATCACCCCCAACATTTCCCAGCGGAGCCCAAGCCAGGGGGTGAGGGGATAGAGGAATCCACCACACCGCAATCACCGATCATCGTTGGCGGTCGCCCGGAGGCAGTGACTAGAAACTTACTTTCTCGCGCGCCCTTGCCACGTAAATAGCCATCAAACTCATGAGCAGCATCATGATCGCTATGGGATAAAGATGCTGAGAGAGTTTCACAGCTCCGGCGAGCAAATACAGGGGCAAAAAGAAAAGGGATCAAAATGCCGAAGCGCTGCTGGCAGTGCCAAACCCGGAAGTCATGCCTTTCTCTTAGATGCCCGAAGAGATCCCATCCGGAGCAAAAAGCACTGGCGAACACCAAAAGCACCCCCATGCCGAGCAACAAACGATCGGGACCCATCCGAGGCGAAGATCCATGCCGCTACTAAAATAAAGGTGCCAATCAAAGCCAAATAAGAAACGAAAGACCATTTCCTGTTTCTGGGCCACCCAAAAGAAATCCCAGATCGAGAGAGAGGACCTGCTGAAAAGACCAATGGGATTGTATCTTTGCCGGAAGAAAGAATCAGGGGTGAGAAATCCGCCCCGTCAAGCCCAGGACCGCGACGCAAACAAGGAGTTCTGGCGAATGGAAAGAAGCGCCCCCACTGCGGTGAACAGAGCACCATCAAGACGAAGGTGATCTCGAAGCCGATGAGGTTATAGAGAATTTTTGCCGCCCAAAATGTGGCATAGAGACACACGATTCCACGCCCCGGCGAGGCGTTTGGGCTACGAGGCGCGTATTTTTCGTTTTTTGTAAACTCCCCGAGGAAGAGAAGAAGCGGTCCCCCGATCGTTGCCCATCACCACCCGAACGAGGGGCGTAAGCTAGTGAATCCTTTCTCCACCGAATATTGAAAGAGAAAAGCAGCGATCGCGAGCACGATCCCGCCCAGTAAGGCAGCGCCGCGAACTCCGATCCAGCGTTCCGCCTCGATTCGCTTCTTCCGGAGGCCGCGGAGGGAGGCGGTGGAGGGTGGCATTTTGGGAGGTTCGGGAGGTGTTGGAATCTGACGCGGTGGGGGGTTGAACTGAAGGAATCGGAATATCGGCTCTTTCGGAACGGAGGGGGTTGCCGCAGGGAGCACCCGCGTTCGATGCGGAAGCAGGCACGTTTCTTTCACTATAAAAGGGAGGAGCCGGTTGGGAAAAGCTGGGCTTTTGAACGGGCAAGGCTAGAGGCAAGGCGGGCTGGGGCGTTTTCTTGTTTCTTGCCCCTCCCCTTCGCAGACCCCGTCATAAGGGAGGAAACCATCTCTTCATGGGACTCTCGAAGGGGATTTTATGTCTTTGTTTAACTGAGTGTAGCGACGGTTCAGGGTTTCTCGTCTTTGCGGTTTGAGCAACGGCAACCACCGACAAGACAAAGACGATGAACTCCAACATATCCGCCCCTCAGGTTTTATATAAAGAAAGAGACTAAAGAGTAACTTACGGCCCTAGAAAGCTCGAAACAATTTGTTGTGCAAAATGTCAGCTCAACCCGATGGGGGTTGTCGGGGAGAGAGGATTCTCCCCCTGGCTTTAGCCGGAATCCGGCGTTGCCGGTTCCGGCGAATGGGAATGTAATGATTTGCTAATCCGATTTGCTGGTTTCTATTGGCCCTTTTCGAAAGCAAGGGGTAGAATAAGAAGCCTCATCGATCTCCCACATCCGCGGCGCACAGGAAACCGGGGCTGCCGATCCAGGCCACCCCCATTGGGCTATGATCCAACCCGAAAAAATCGTTCTTCGAGACGGAATGACCGTTCTTCTGATCGAATCCGTCAAAGCCCGGTGGTGGCCTTTAATGCCCTGTTTCAGGGTGGGAAGCGTCCACGTCGGGAAACCGAGGCCGAGGCCGGCCTTTGCCACCCATCGAACACACGATCTTCAAGGGCACGCCCACCACCTCCCCGCCGGGCAAATCGCCGCCCTGATCCGAAGCCTCGGGGGGCGACATCAATCTATACGAGCTTCGATAGAGACCGTTTGTTGTTGCACCGAAATCTCCAGCCGTTATTTCGATGAGGGCCTCAATGTGCTTTCCGATGCGGTGATAGTCCTCTCTCTTCGAAGACGAAGAAATGGCCCGCGAAAAACCGGTGATCATCGAAGAAATCAATCGTTCACCAAGAATACGCCGGGCAAAGTGTTGTCGGAGGCGCTATTCAAACAAGCATTCAAGGTGCACCCCTACGGCCCGCCCCATCATCGGGTCGCAGGAGACGGTGAACAGTTTCACTCGCGTACATCGTGATTGGATTTTGCCGACGCTGGTAATGTGCCGAAAAACCTGGTCTTCGTCGCCCGCCGGGGAGATTTTGACGCCGCTCACGCCCGAGATCACGTTGCGAAAGTCTTCGAAAATTTTCCGGGCGGGAGCCTCCCCTCCTCCGCGTCCCAGAAGAACCGCGCGCGAGCCCGGCCCCGATCAGTGTGGTCTTGAAACGGCCCATGGAAGGAAATTACGTTCAGATGGCCTTTCCACGTTCCACGACCTCACCCATCCGGACCTGCACCGTTCTCGACACCCTCTCCACCTCATGGGAGAAGGCTTGAAAGCTCCCGCCTGGAGCAAAAGAATCAAAGAAAAAGAAGGCCTCGTGGATTCGGTTTACACCTATGCCTACACACCTCGAAACCCAGGGGGTGTTCGTCATGCAGTTTCACGACCCGCGAAAAAAAGATTCAACGGGCCGCCGAGGAGATCCTCGAGGAGATTTTCCACCTCGATCAAAGACCGAATCGCTCATGGTAATGAGCTCTCCCCGAGACCCGCACATCAATATCAAAAGCGATGCATGGTACCAGACGTGTTGAAACGGTGGCGGACTCGCCCGAAAATACGGATATTTCGAAACCATCGTCGACGATTACTCTTTCGATCGCAAATACTACCAGAAGATCGACGAGGGTGGACCCCGATACCGTTCATGCGGTGGCAAAAAATACTTTCGGCCCGAGGCCTTGGATATGGCCGTGCTTCTCCTAGCGATGCCCAGCTCAGCGAGCTCTGCTCACTCGGCCGAGGGTATTCTCTCGAAGATCTCGGCCCCCGTCATCAAAAGCGAAAAAGCCGGACAAAAAAGAGGTGAAGGAGTGCGCCGGCTGAAAAACGGAATCACCACAGGTTCTTCGAGAAAACCTCCACCTTCCCTTGTTTCGGTAGAGGCTCGCCAACATGGGCAGGCTGCGCTATGAAACGAGCGCGAAAAACGGAATTCATAACCTGCGTGCCCAGAGCCCTCACCAAGGGAACCGAGCGACGCTCGAGCGGAAGAAGATCCGCCAAAGAGATCGAGCGGATCGCCCGGGTCCATCGACACTTGCCTTTTCCGGAAGAAACCTAGACGGGCTTCAGGGGCGATTTTTGCTTGAGTGAAAAGGCTCGATGTGGGTCTCGATTTGTTGCGCGATATCCTGCTTTCACCCCTGCTCGAGAAGACCGAAAGTCGAAAAAGAGAAAAAGGTCGCCTTGGAAGCCATTCGCCGCGAGGAAGGCCAACTCGCCACGATCCGCCTACTCAAGAAATTCCTGTCAGAACTCTATCGGAGGTCATCCCTGTGGGCTTCCCATGCTTTAGGGCGGCGGGAATCCCGTTCAAAGAGATCGGCCGGAACGATGCTGATCCACCACCACACGCAACAGCTCACGCAGCCCCTCTCGAATGGTGATTTCGATGGTGGGGGATTTCGACGCCGCAGGCGAAATCGAGGGCCTAACTTTGGCGAGCGCCTGGGCGGCCTCAAATCACCGGGGTCAAGCCACCCCCAGTGGCGGAGCCCAAGCCTCCCTCGGGCCCCATCAAGACGGTGCTGAAAAAATCTCGAATGCAAGCCCATATCGTTCTCACGGGTTTCTCGGGACCAAAATCGCCACCAGCGGCGGCCGCTACGCCATGGACGTGATTGAACAGCATCCTCGCCGGCCAAGGCGGGCGCCTCTTTCTCGAGCTGCGCGACAAAAAATCGCGCTCGCCTACTCGGTGACGAGCTTCAGCCAAGAGGGGCTCGAGCTTAGCGGCTTCTTCTCGGTCCCCATTTGCGGCCGAGACCCCAAAAAACCGAGCAGGCCGTGGAGGTATTTTTCGCGAGTTGAAGAAAATCGAAGTGAGATCGTGAGCGAAACGGAGATTGATCGCATCCAAAATACCTGCATGGGCTCCCACTGAGATCGATCTTCTAACGGAATTCCAATGTGGCGACCCAGCTGGCATTCAACGAGATTTATCGGGCTGGGCGAGAAGGAATTGGCGGGAGTTTCCTCCAAAAGAAGATTCAAAGAAAGTCGCCCGTGAGGACGTTCTCGCCGTGGCCACGATCAGTATATCGATATGAACGCCTATGTGCTTTCTATCGTGGGCGCCTAGGAAGGATTAGGTTGAGCACCCTGCCTGCACTTTATTTGCAGCACTCTTTAAAACCTGATTGTCATTCCCGCCCCGAGGTGAAATCTCACCAGAGCGGGAATCCAGGGCCCCTGGGTCCGCAGCAAGGATTAGAAGCAATCGTGGCAGGAGCGAGCAAAAGCTTGGCTTCAAGTAATTTTCCAGGAGATCCACTACCAATTCACCCGCTCTAGGCGAGACATTCCTCTGCAACGAGGGCTCTGCTTGCAATAGTGCTTTCCCACGCTCACGATCTGGGCATGATACTCGTTAAAGTGGGAAACGTCTTGCTCAGGTGTCGCATCGCGAATTCCCTGCATTCCGTAATAATCCGCACTCACCTTCGGAAACGAGAAAATGCCGGCTGAGAACCGGTAAGTGTAATTTGGTCGATCACGAATACAGGCTTTCCCGCCGCATAAAGAAGGATGGAATCGGCCGTCTCGGGGCCGATGCCACGCTTCACGCCGAACAATTTCTCGCGCAGCACTTGCATAGCCCTCCGCGCGGGGCTTCAGCTTCCACGTATTCGGTCGTTAGAAAATGGCTGAAGTTCTTGAGCCTCTTGGCTTTGACATTGAAATATCCGGCAGGACGGATCAACGAGGCAAGTTTGGCGGGTGCGATTTTTCTAAAAGCCTCAGGCTGAGCCACGCCCTCTTCCAGGTTCGCGATGAGCGTCTTATCTCTACATTTCCCCAATTAGTATTCTGAGTGGAGAATCGCCCCACCATCACTTCAAGGGCGTTTTCACCGGGCCACCAGTGTTGGGGGCCGAAGTGGGCATAAGAGCGTGTCATAAATTTCGGTGAGGATTTTGCGGTCTTCGAAGACATTCAATGGTAGGGGCGACGCATGCGTCGCCTCGCCACTACGCTGAAGGACTCCCTCGGCAGGGCCACGGCGCGGCCGGTGGAGGGTTTGAGGCGCGGCGGCGGAGTCGCAGCGGCCGCGGCGGCCACACTGCGCTTTTTCGAGGCATGTCCAAGCGCCGTAGTGCTGTTCGCACATTCCTTCTTGAACATCGGTTTTTGCAACCTTCATTGCCGCGATATTTATGCGGCGCTTTCCACCGTATTCTCCCTGGCGCCAGGCTTTGTAATGAACGTTGCAATATTCTTTAGCCCGATAGGGCGTTTGCAATCTTGATTTTACACTTTTGGCTTCGGCCATGAATCGAGCTCCTTATGGAAGGGCAATCGCTCGCCCCGCTTCTGAATTAAATTACTTTTCTGACTTTTTCTTCCAACAACTTCTTTAAGGCCGCCCGGTCTTCCTCCGTCAGGTTGTCAGCCCTTCGGAGGGGGCTTAACTCTTTTCTTTGACCGAGGCGGGGCTCTCCTGCTTTTTTCTCCGCGGTGCCCCGCGATTTCCCTCAATTTTGTGGGAACCTCCGAGATCAATTTGGGGTGATTTCTTCCGTCTTTCCCCATCAAGGCCTTCCCCTCTCGTAGATATGGGTGAAGGCCTTTTTGCCTATTCCCAAGCATAATCCTCGACGATCGGCCTTTATAATGAAAATCAAAGATCAAGGCCACCGCCACCGGGAGAATCGCTAAGTTTAACCAACCGATTGAGCCATTTAAGCATCGTAATCCCCTCTTCATATCATCGGACCACCGGTGAAAGTCAAGTGGGGGTATTCGCTTGCACTGACGGGATCCGAATTTGCTCGCTAAAGTCAGGCGGAGATCCTCCAAGGAGCGAATTAACGCACGGAGTCAACCCGTAGTGTAACAATAATTGGTAAAAGTAGCAGACATCAGATAGGGGTTCTCAGGGGAGCTACGGAGTTCTGCCCACGACTTTGAACGGATACGGCTGCGCCATTCCGGCCGAATGAACTCAACCATAGAAGTAGACACCCCCAGCCCCTTGTTACTATGAATTTGATGATTCTCTCCACGGAAATGGGCGAAAAAACAAACAAAGATTTTGATCGTAGATGATAATCCCACCAATGTGGAGCTTCTATGCGCCCAATTAAAACCCTACAATTATCAACTTCCAACTAGCCTATGACGGCGACGAAGCCTTAAAAAAATCGACCTGAGATCCTCCCGATCTGGTGCTGCTCGATCTGATGATGCCGCGGGTCTCGGGTTACGAAGTCTCGCCAGACGATCAAGAAAAATAAAAAACCCAATTGATCCCGGTGATCGTCATCACGGCCCTGAAGGAAGTGGGCGACAAGATTAAGGCCATCGAGATGGGCGCCGATGATTTTCCTCATGAAACCCTTTAACAAGGTGGAGCTCATCACCCGAATCAAGTCCCTTTTGAAACTGAAAACCCTCTACGACGACATCGAGATGAGCGAAGACATCATCTTCACCCTCGCCGACCTTCTCGAGGCGAAGGATATCTACACCCGCGGCCACTCGGAACGGGTCGCCCGTTACAGCGTAGCCCTCGCCCAATTCATCGGCCTTTCCGACGGTGAGCAAGAGGTGATCCCGCCGCGGGGCCTGCTTCACGATATCGGAAAGATCGGCGTTCGAGAGTCGGTGCTCAACAAGCCCGACAAACTTTCGATGGAAGAACTGGCCCATATCCGATCGCACCCGGCACGGGGCTGCGAGATCTGCAAGACACTCAAATCGCTTCCAAAACTCCCTTTCCATCATCCGCCATCACCACGAACGGGTGGACGGCCGGGAGCTATCCCGACGGCATTTTCGCAAAACGAGGATCTCCCTCGGAGCCCGGATCGTCTCGATTGTCGACGCCATACGACGCCATGACCTCCAACCGTCGCTTATCGAAAAGGAATCCCTCCCTCCGAGGCGATCAGCATTTTTGAACGGGAAGTGGGAATGGGTCAGTGGGATCCCCATCTAGTGCAGCAGTGGATCAACCTGGTGAAAAAAGCCAGGGAGCTTTTCAGAAGAGACCTAAAGGAGTCTTTTTCACAACAAGACGCCGGGCTCAAACATCTTCGAAAAAAGCGAAGTGTTTAACACACTTTGCCAAATTGATATCGGCTTTAGTTCTTAGGTTTTTTAGGAAGAAAAAGAAAGGAAGGCCCTAAAGTGAAAGGTACCAATCGTCTGCGAATTTTGAATCGGAAATGCGGGGAAGCGCTATACATATAAGTGTTCACGTCAAAGCGGAGGGCGAGCCATTTTTTTTTGAAGAAGATCTTGAAGCCCCCCCCGATGAGCCCCATGACCCGGTTCTTGCCGTTGATATGCATGTTTCCGATTACCCACGGTGGTATGGGGTCGGCACTCCTCGACCGTCTTTCCGCTGCGTTGCCAAAACGGGGATGGCATGGGTGAAAAAGGCGTCAGCCAAGATCTCATTGCGGGTGGTCACCGATTGTCCGAAGAGACCGGTGGGATCAAACTGTACCCGACTGTAGTTGACCTCGACACCCGCCGACATGGAATTGGCGAAGCGAAAGGCGAGGCGCCCTCCGGTGACCCAGAATTGCTGAGGATATTTCCTAAATACTCCCGAAGAAGGGTTCGAACTCGATCCAATCGACGCTGGGCCTTTCGAGTCTTGAATTCCAAGTCCCTCGGGAATGCAGTCGCTCGGCTGACAAATTTTCGAGTCGTTTTTTGGGTGGGATTCACTTTTTGCGGCCGGAGAGCTTTCCGGAGCCTTGGAAAAAGACCGCGGGAGTCAGACGAAGTGAAAGATTAAAAACACGACCGCTGCGACAAATTCCCTCTTTATTCTCACCCCGTTCCCCTTTTAGTGGTGGTGATCGATGACCGGTCACCGATCACGCGTCACCAACGCCTCTTCTACGCGCCCTCGAGGGCGGCCTCGAGTTCTTTTCCTCTTTTCCGCTTCCCCCGGGCCTTCAAGGCCTGCTTGGCGAGGTATATCCCACTTCCCAGGCCGCCCCCGGAAACTTATGACATTCGGCCACCACTTGATCGAGAGGCCTCCACGAAATAGTCCGCTTCCTTCTTGGTGATGGTCAGCGGGGAAGAATCTTTCACCACATCCATGTTGTGGCCCGGCACTTGGGAGAGAATCCGATGGTCGGTGAAGAGCGGAACCACGATCATCTGGCCGAACAAGCCCTTCGAGGCCTTATGCACCAAGTTCCAGCCGATGCGCAGTTTGAACGACTTGGGCTCGCCGAACTCGATGGCGATCACGAGCCCCTTGCCTCGGATCTCTTTCACCATTTCATATTTCAATTTCAACTCGTTTAAGCGCCCGATCAGGTAATCGCCCACCTCCCCGTGCATTTTCGATGAGCTTTTTCCTCTTCAAGGACGGCAAGCGTGGCGAGCCCCGCCGCCATGGCGAGATCGTTCTTTCCGAAGGTGGAGGAATGCACCACGCAGCGATCCATCTTGTTGTAAACGGAGTCGTAGACTGCCCGACGGGTGAGGATCGCACCTACCGGCACATAGCCGCCGCCCAAGGATTTCGCGACGGTGACCAGATCGGGCTCCAAATTCCAGTGCTCGAAAGGCAAAGAACTTTCCCGTTCGCCCCAGGCCGGTCTGGACCTCGTCAGAGAAGAGGAGCGTGCCGTATTTTCGGCCAAAGCCTCTGGGCCTCAGGCGAGGTAATTCTCGTCGGGAACATACACCCTTTTCCCTGAATCGGCTCGACGATTGAGAGAGGCCACGTCTTTTGGAGAGGGGGCCTTCTCGAGGGCGAGAAAGATCGTTCATCGGAACGGCCTCGGTGGGCTCAAGAGTCGGCCGAAGCGCTTTTGTGAACTCGTCATTCCCATTGATGGAAAGTGATCCGAGGAAAGCCCGTGAAAGGCATGATCTAAAAATAAAAACTTATCGCGCTTGGTGTAGGCCTTGGCGAATTTGAGGGCCCCTTCAGTTGGCCTCGGTGCCCGGAGTTGGAAAAAAGACCGTATCGAGCGACTTGGGGCAACGTTGGGTGAGCTCCTTGGCCAAAAGACCGGGAAGAAGGGGAGCAACCCATTTGGATCATATTGGGGAGCTCCAAATCGAGCACATCTTTGATCGCCTTGCGAACGACGGGAGTGGTTGCGCCCGATGTTGAAGGAGCCGTAACCCAGAGAAAATCCAGATACTCTTTGCCTTCGGCATCGTGAAAATAAGCCCCTTCCGGAGCGTTCGTATAGCTTTGTCGAAGCCGATGGTTCGCAAGACCCGCTCAAAGCTGGGGATTGATGTATTGCTCATGAAGAACGAAATTCCTTCCCCGTTGGGGAGGCGATGAGTTGCTTAATATCGAAAGGCATAGGTGAGCTTTTAACCGAGAATTCCAAGGGGACGCAAGAGGGTTTATTCATGGGCCGGGCCTCTCATTTAGATGACAGGGACCCCAGGTTTGGGATACAGCAAAGAAAAATGACCCAGCTCTCCCCTTTCCTTTCCCATCTTTTCACAACCTTGGCCCATCGACCCTATGTACTTTATCTTTCTCATCGCCTTCCTCCTCTTCGGCTGTCTCCAGCTAGGACTTGCCCGAACCCTTCTATTCTTAATTCTCGGCTGGGCCATCGCCTTCGCCTCAGGAAGTCTCCTCCATTCGAAACGGATTTCCTTACGGGGATTATCAATATGTGTGTGAACAACCTGAAAGGCAGAGTTGCTCCTCTGGGAGTGCCTCTGTGGGACTCGCTTTCCTACACCTTTCTCGCCTTTGCGAGCTTCTCCACAGCAACCCTGGTTTTCTTCCCTTACAGGGCGACCGGTCGGTCGCCCCTACAGAAGCAGATTCTTTTCTCAAGATCCGAACCTCATGGAAGGTCCTCATCTCCTCGGTTGCCTCCTCATGATGGGCATCGACGTGATCATCGATCCCCTCACCGCCCTGGGCGACCGGTGGTTTCTAGGAAGGATTTATTATTATCCCAACGGAGGGATTTACTTCGGTGTCCCCCTCAGCAATTTCTTGGGCTGGGCCCTCGTGGCCTTCGTGATTATTTTTGTCTTTCAAGGGATCGATAAAATTCTTCACGAGCGGGAGCCCCTCTGGAAGAGGACCGCTTTCGGGGCCTACGAGCCTGGTTGGGCGCCTTCTCTCTACCTTGGAGTTTTCTTTTCAACTGGTCCATTACGGTGTGGCTGGGGTTGTGGAAGCTGGCGATCGCGGACTTGATTCTACTTTCGCCTCTGGTTTGGACGCTGACGAGAGAAACTTCGTCGTCCAGAAGCGAAACGACAAGGTCAAACTCGGCAATCGATAAATCTGAAAAGACTCTCCCCGCGTAATTCCGCCTTGGCCTTGGCGAAGGCGAGAAGGTATCGAGTCGTTTTCGCCTCGCCTGAGAAGCACGACGGCCTCTTTCATGCCGCTTCGGATCAAAATTCCGTCCCGCGCAGGAGAAAGGCCCTTCAAAGCCCCCTTAGGGCCACGGGATTTCCGACGGCCGTGAGAAAAATCTCCATCCCGCCACTTCGGATTTTTCCACGGGAGGATGGCGGGGGTCTTGGGTGAAAGCGAGCTTGAGATCCCGTTCAATCTCTTGCGTAAGGAAGAGGATTTTCGCCTCCAAGCTCCCACATGCACCCGCCGCACCCGCTGCCCTTGTCAGGCGGTGACAAACAGAGGCAGAGGGTTCGCGAAGAAGAACGATTGAATGGAATCGTAGGGGCGGGCTCCAAACCCACCCGATCGCCAAAGGCCTTTCGAGCCGCCGCCTCCGCCATCTCTTTCAATTGGGACCTGAGTTCCGGGCTGGATCGGATTTGTTGGAAACGAGTGAGGGCGGGGTCTTGGGCGTTTATAGGAAAAGGGAGAAGAAAGATGAAAAAGAAACTAAGTAAATGTCTTTTTCGTGATAAGATGTAAGAGGGGGCGATACGACTTGCATGCCATCGTCGCGAGTTCCAGAACGCCCCTCTAGGGCGCCAGAACATGAGATTCGCCACTAAGAGGGCTTGATCACAAGGACCCTCGTTCTCACCGTTGAATCAAATTCGTACCCGGAAAATAATGAAAAGAGGATCTCGTTGAATTTCTTTCCCAGGTCGGCCATGCCTTTTGCTCCCCATTGGCACATCCCCACTCCATGGCCAAGCCCGCGGCCTTTGAAATGGGCCTCGCCGTCTTTCACCTCCACCTCAAACCAATTGCTCTTGATCTTGCTCCAACCCAGATAACGTCCGATCACCGACATGAATTGCGTCACCGGGATATCGAAGTTTCTCTGCCCCTCAAGGCCAAGGTGAAAATACGCCCGTCCTTCTCCCCCTCCACCGGTTTTAAATTTTTGATTTCCCCGCGAGGATTCGTCGCCGTGTCTTTTTTCAAGACCTCTTCCATGATCTTCAAGGGGATCGAGCTTCCCACTCCTGGTGGGGAGATTTCTCGCAGTAGCCCAGATCATCAACGCCCATCAGATGAGGGAATCATGGGGCCACCAAAAACACGATGAAAGGCGCTGAGTGTTGCCCGCCGCAGGTGGAATGGTTCATGGCTTCCACCGGTTTGAAATTGGAAGCCAAGATCATTCCTTTCGTCTCTTTCACCGCCTCCTCATAGCTGCGGTAGTTATGTTCCCGTCCCCCATAGACCTGGCAATGGGTGAGATCGCACAGATTGAAGCCCTCTCTTGCATGCCGAATCGAGGTTCTTTAGGGCATAGGTACGGATCAAAACGGCCTGGGCCTTCAGCGCCTCGGGGGAAATCCATAGGGGATCTCGGCCTCCAAAACGCCCCTCACATAATCTTCAAGGGGAGCTCTTCGGCGAAAAACAACGACCCATTGGAAGAGCGCACATTGAGCCTGCCCTCGAATTTTTCTCGACGTCTCCACCCAGCTTCACGGTGAGAAAGCTGTTGATCGGAGACTGGATGAACAATTGATCCGCCGTAAAGACCGAATTGTCGATCCGAACTTCGATCTGGCTCCCTTTGACTTTCAAGACGAGGGAAGCACCCGGGGGCCAAGAGCGCCTCGTCGGGGGCCGCTTCCGATTTTATGGCCTTCAATTTTCCGAGGGGACAGGTGATCTCGACTTGGCGCAAGTCATAGCGGGAAAGGACATGGATTTTAATCTGGGTCGGTTGAATTCCAGGAACCGTGGGCTTGATCACCCCTTTCGAGGTGCCTACTTTCGAGGGTAGACGGTCGGCTCGATCTTCGAGGTGGTCGTCATCTCGCCTCGAGGCGCCGACTCCGCCGAGAACGGCGCAAAAAGAATCACGATCGAGATGAAACACTTGCGAAAAGACCAAATCTCGCTCCGTTCTTTTTACTTCTCACCGATCACCTCCCCTTCCTCAGCCACCCCCAACTTCATTCGCAAGCGAAAAATCTTCTTCCGCCAGACGCCTGCCGGCTCATCGAAGCCGTGGGCCACCCTCAGAAGAATCACGAGGGCGAATCGGGGAATCGGCGGGCGTCGCCCCAGAACCAACCGTCGGTAGCGAAGCCCGCACGGGCGAGTCGGAGGTGCCCGTCGTCCGAGGATTTGGAGGCGCTTTCACCGCCGCGCGGGAGGCCGTTCCCTCCATACAACGGCCCGAAGCAGGCGCCTGTTTGATGCCGGCGGCCTCCGGAGTTTGGATAAAATCCAGGTACCGATCCCAAAAACCAGCGACCTCCGCAGGACTGAGGCGAAGAGCAGGGGCTGTCACCAATGGCGAGGTTGGGAATCTCGAGGTCAGGAGGATTCGACCTGACAACCATACACTTCCAAGCTGATCCAGTAAAGTTTTTGAGCCCCACTTTGACTCGAGTTGGGCAAAACCTAAGAGTTGCAGAAAGCGCGAGGGCCCGGGGAGATCGAGGCGTTCCATACGCCATAGCAGGTCCAGCCAGGTGTATGTTTTTCCATCCATCACATCATGACCTGCACAGCGATATCGTAAATGATTCTCGCCTTTTCGAAGGGGCCGCCTCGGCCGTGATGAGCTTCATGAGAGAGCCGGGGAAAGCTTTCGTCTTTGAGAGAGAGTCTCCGAAATAAAGAGAGGAATGGCTTTTCCGGTCGATCCAGATCACTCAGGCCAGAGCGTTTTCGTAAGGCAATCCCGACCTCTCTGCTCACTTGTTCTTGGAAGTGCTGCGGATCGGGTTGAGATAGAAGCTCAGCCCAGCTCTCAAAGGCAAAGAGGGACTTTGTGCCAAAAAAGGATGACGAAGAAAAGGAGCTCGCTTCACGTGGCGGTTTGGGGCTTATTTCCGCTGTGGAACAAACGGAAAAGTAGAGAAAAAGATCACGACGAGAACCAAAAGACCTCCCAAGATCTCAAACGGATGGCCCGGCTCAAATCCGAAAGCTCCTTGAAAGGGAAGCCCCAGCGAAACAGCGCCCAGATTAAGATAGGTGACAAGCCCTAGCCTCGCTTCCCCGTGAAGAGCACCCCCGGCCATGAAGCTCGAAGCCCCGATGCCCAAAGATAGCCGGCCATAGGCCGCACGTGGGAAGAAACACCCCATCACGATGGGAAGCACTGGAGGCCCAAAAGAATCATCGTGACAAAGACGGGAACGGGTCGATCCCGTTCAAAATCAATAAATCCCCGGTAGAAAGATGCCGGCAAAGAGGGCCACGAAAGTATAAGGATGGGTGATGACGACTCCCAGCGAGGCATAATTGCTCTCGAGCAGATAATATTGAATCGCCGCACGGGCGACGGCGAGCAAAGGGAAGCAAAAAGCGGGCGACTGCCAAAAAGGCTCGAACTTTCGGCGGACTCCGCAAAGTTTCTTCTTCCCAAGGCGACACCATTTCAAGAGGCGCCAGCCCATAAAGCAAGCCTCCGAAGACCCCAGAATAAACGGAGGGCGACGGCGGGGCCCGCCGGCGAAACTACGGCGAGAAGGCTGAGCGCTCACCGCTTTTAGCGAACCCCGACATCACGATTCCAAAACCCAAAGGGCGAGGAGCGCCCCGCCGAAATGCCAAGGACTCGAAGGGAGTGAGGTTGAAAACCGAAACGAGCCGATCACAAAGCCAAAGAGCCACCTTGAAGGATCTCATAAATCACAAAACCGACCGGGTTTTTGCCGCGAAACCATCTGCAAGGAAAAGACCTGCCAGAGCCCAACCCACCACCACCAGCGCCAGCATCGAGAAAATGAAAGGGAGGATGCAGGGCCTTCACCCCCTTGGCAAAAGTAAGGAGGGCGAGGCCGAGATTCACGAGATAGAGCCACCCAGTAGGCTCCTTGAGCCTTTTTACAATCGTTCGGCATCATGACGAAGCTCTACTTTCCCCGAGACCTCGATCATCAATTGTCCTTGCGAAATTCTCGAGAGGATCCTGACCGGGGAACGGATGAGGGTTTTTGATTTTGAGATCGGCGACGCCGTAAGCTAGGGTCGCATCATAGCCGGGGCACCAGATTCCACCTTTTGGCTGTGGGGCGCCCGCTCCACCACCCGAAGGCCTGCATTTCGGGCCGCATTGTGAAGGCGTGGAGGCCAGCTGGCGAGGCGCCTCCGCCCGCTTCCTTCCACGACCCCCTTTTTCGCGAAGGCCCGTTCAGGACGAAATCCTCGAGGCTTCAGAGAAGGGGCCGCTTGATCGTTCAGTGAGAAGACTTGGCCACTCTTTAAAATAACGCCGGAAATGGAAGCCGCCGCTATTTTGATGTTGGCGGTTTGTTCCGCAGTCCGAGGATCGGATCGGTAGCGGTAGGCGGATAGTCGAGCACTGAAAGGTCGATGGAAATAAAGAAACCCAAAAACGATTACCGTAACGGCCAATGTAAATCTACAAAGATTTTCGTCTTATTTTTGTTTCATACATAACTAAATTAAACTTGTGGTTCGACTTAGCTCACCACAAGCGGGTTTTGGATTCGGATCACCACAAACAGGTTTTCTCACTTTCGACCTTCACCCCCGTTCGCCCTGAGCTCGTCAGAGGGGCCCTCAGTAACCTCTCACTAATTGATTCACGACTCCGGATCCACCAGCAACAGGTTTTCTCGCCTTTCGAACCTTCACCCCCGTTCGCCCTGAGCTCGTCAGAAGGGGCCCTCGAGTAACCACCTCGCCAATTTCTTGATCTCGTCCCAGTCCTTTCACCAGAGCCTCCTTCTTCGCCCTACTCCATTTCTTAATCTGAACCTCTCAGGAAAGCGCTCTTCTCTCGTTGGAAAATCACTACACCAAACCAATTCTACAGGAAGGCGCGAAGAAGTGTAGCCGCTAAAAACTCCTTCGTTGTGTTGTGCAATGCGCAACTCGAGATTATCAGTATGCCCTACATAATAAGACCCATCATTACCTCTGACCCTATACGTCCAAAACGGTTTCATTTCACTGCATCCAATTGATCCCTCGAGCGCGCTCGGGATTGAACAGGGGTTTTCATTTTTGGTGATTCGTCATTTACTCCACTTCCAACTTCACCTCACCCCCAAGCCCCCTCACCTCCGGCCGGTACATTTCGTAGCTTTCCGTCGGCATCGAATGGAAGAGGCCGCGCCAGCTCCGGTCTTAAACCGTAGACGAAGACAGTGGGGCCGGCCTTGAGATAATCCGCAAAGGAGCGATCTTCTCGTCGTGCACCTCCGCATCGGAGAAATAATCGGCCTTGGGCTCGAAGCGCAGGTCGCGGATCACCTGCTAAGCCGAAGGCAGCGGGTCCTCAATCACAAAGGTAAGAAAGATCCTCCGCGTTCTCAAGGTCACTTTAGCTGTCGATGATCTCTCCCTTACCGGATCTTACCGGTTAAGCTCGAGGCTTTGTATTGCACCTCGCCGTCAAGCCCGCGCCTCTGAGCGGGCCAGCCGCCTGTCTCCGTTTCACGCGAATTCCATGATCGGCCGGGTGCCAAATCTTTTCTTCTTGGCTGAAGAAAGTGAGGTCGGTCTGGTAATAGACGACGTGGATTGCTGAACTTTCAAGGCCAAATCATTGGGTCCGTCTTTCATCGAGACGCAGCGTGAAGAAGGACGCGACTCGGGCCGATTCGCTCCCCGCCCCTCGGCTGGCGCAGGAAGGCAGTCTTCGCACAAAAGTGGGGCGAGGCTACATTGATCTTTTTTCCAGTTCCTGGCCATTGAGGCTCATGTTCGCCTTTACTCCTTCGTGGCTTCCGGCAAGGCCCTGGGCATATTCCGACAGGGCCGTAAAGCACCGAGGCCGTTTCGCGGGTGTGCCGCCAGAATCCGCCCTTTCGGTCGGAGAGAATCCATTTCACGATCGAATCTTTGAGCACCTGGTTCTCCTGAATGACCCGAATAGAGGGCTTGAAGGGCCCAGGCGGTCACCTCGGCGTCGCCGCGATAAGTCTTTTATCGTCGGAGAAACGGCAAAGCCCCCCTTGGCAAATCGCCTTGGTTTCTAAATCGGATAGAATGGAAGCCGCTTGGGCATGTTTGCCTTGGGCCTCCAGTGTAAGCACCAGTAGGGCCTGGGCCATCGGGGTGCGCGACAGGATGATCTCCGGGCATCATGCGGGTTCGTTTTGATGCCGGCGAGCAGAGACGTAATAGACGAAATTCAAGGTTTCGTCTTGGATGGCCGCGTTATCAAAGTAACCGAGTCTGCTTTCTTCAACTGCCCTTGAAGAGATTCCTTTCCCCGAGTCAAAACGTTTTCGTCACTTTCTGGCCCAGAGCCTGGGCGCCGATTAAGGCATACAGGGCATAGCTCGTCATAAAGGAATCGGTCAGCGTCGTCTTTCCACCACCCCCACCCCGTCAGGAATGCTGAAAGGCCAACAAGCGACGGATGGATTTTTCGATCACCTTCGGAATCTTCTTTTCGAGATTCGCATCCGTGAGACCCAAGGTCTGATAGAGATGAGGAGACCATGAGGGCGGGAGGAGCATGCGGCTCGTCGTCTGTTCGACGCAGCCGTAAGGATAATCGACGAGGTAGGAGAGAACCAGGAAGCTGGGCCACAAGGTAGTGTCGAGGGTGACTTTAAGATTCGTTCGATTGGGATCCGGTCTTCCGGTGGAAGCGCGATCTTCACATTGCCTGACCACGAGGAGCGCCCACCATTCCGGGCCTCACTTCCCCTTGGGCATGTTATTGGTGGTCTTCAAGCCGTGGGAAGGATGGGGATCTTGAGCTTCCACGCCGTCACTGACCTCGGCGTTGCTTGGCGGGCAGTTGCGACCTTGCGCGTCTCCATGAGCTTGGGAAGAACCACAAGAATCGAGGAGTTACGGTCTTTTGCGGGCCGACGGTGAGATCCGATCTTGTGCCTGGGCTGGATCGGCGGACTCGCGATGCCGCCTTCCAGGCCCAGCTTCACCTTGAGGGCTTGGTCTTTATTCATGTAGTTGCTCGCGATGGCCTTGAGGTGTGATTCGGTCGCGCTCCATGAAAAATCTCAGGTCGCGATGCGAACGGTCAGAGTCTTTCGAAGAGATCACCTTGTTGATCTGCTGACCCACCGAGTGGAGAGGGTTTGGAGCCACCGCCGTCGCCCGCCAGGTGGTGAGATTGTCGGGCATTTGAATGTTTAAGATCGCCTCCCCTTGATCATTGGTCACCACCGAGGGATTCCAGAAGGCCGTGTCTTTGAAATTGCGTCGAAGGAGATTCTTATCTTCCTTGCCGATACCTCCGGAAGAAATATCCGGAGGGAAGGAATAATTCTGTATGGCATTACTCGGTTGGAGCGGGGGCCCCAAAAATAGTCTTTGATGTCGGTCGTATCTTTTTCTCAGAGCGTAGAGGCTTTCATCCACCACACCCAAAGGAGACCTCGGCGGAGACGGGGTTTCCCGTATCGTCTTTCGTGATCACCTTATAGGTGGCCGTATCGGCCGGGTGGTACTTTTCTGCGTTGGGCTGGATGTCGACGGTTAAGTAATGCTCTTTCGGCGAGATGGCGATCTTAGCCGACTCTTCCTCATAATACTCTTTCTTGCCGATGCCCGAGACGGTCACATAGGCCGTCGGCATCCACTCTTTCTTCAAAGGCACCTCGATCTCTTTCGAGTAGCCCTCGAGCTTCCACCCGATATTCGTGGATCTTTGCGCCTTCGATCGCGATCCAAGACGGAGAGGTCCTTCACCGGAGCCACAATGAGAATCTTGGCGGTCTCGCCCGGCATCGTATTTTCTTGTCGGCGATCACCGTGAGACTTTTTTGCATACCATAATCTTCCGAGTCGGCGGTCGTGCCACTCACCCAGAGATAATCATAGAAGAGAACCTTGCGCCCTGAGGGTCTTTCCCCGAGAGGGCCGAGGCGGTAATAACCCCCATTGTTCCAGGGTGATCTCGCTTTTCGACCATGCCGTCGGCCTCCGGTCTTTCCCTCGACGCTCGAAACTTCTCGCAGATATTTTCACTCGCAATGGGATCCCACTACCCACGCTCCACTTCGATGCGATAATCGCGGGAAACCGGTTGATCGTCATAATTGCTGAGTCACCACATTAACCGGGAAAGGCTTTGGGTGTGGCGAGGAAACTCGGTGCGTTCGGTCTTGAAGAAATCGCCGGCCGTCACCAAGGCATCGTTCTCGGTGGTGACGGTTGCGCTCGAGTAGAGATCTTTGGCGGTCACCCGAAGGGTGTGGCGGTAATCCTCATCGGCCTTGGCACTCGTCACGCTCACGTTCGCGTGCCCTTGGGCTCGGAAGTGGCCTTCCCCTCCTCCACCACGTCGCCGTAGCCCCGCCGTATTCTTCTTCCTCCATATAATGGGAGGGCGATCTTCTTCGGAGTAACTCGCGCGTTATAAGGGCTTTTGTAGACCGTATATTCCGAGTTGCGACTCGATGGGAACCTGCCTGGGTAATGTGCGTATCCACCAAGAATTCTAATCTTCTCGCCGCGCAGAAATACCAGGGTTTGTCGAGGCTTGATCTCCTGTAATTCCGGCTTGCGGTATTCATCACATCCAAATCTTTTCTAAACTCTTTACCGCCCACGTAGCCACGATCGTATAGAGGCCCGATCCCTCTTCCTCCAGATCCGAACTCTCCCCAAGAAGAGATCCGCAGCTGTTGGTCTTCAAGGTCGTTTCCATAAAACGGATCGCCCGCGTATTATTTACCGTGATGGGAACTTCTGTGACGGGAACGGGATCGTAGAAGTGCGTGATCGTTCTCGGTTCAGAACCACCCTTTGAAATAAACCTTCTGACCGGGGCGATAGATAGGGCGTTCGGTATAGAGGAAGGTTTTATATCGCTTCGGAGGGCCTTGACTCTCCCCTTCCTCGCCTTTCCCCTTCCCCCTCTCACATTCACCTTCTCCGGCTTCGTCTCCTTCCGAATAGCTTTGGGGCGTCCAAGAGAAAGCACTGCTGGAACCGTTGCTCACAATGATCATCCATTTTGATTCCGAGCTCTGGGGAAGACTCGAAAGGTTGAACTCTGCGACCCCTTTGTCATTCGTTGTGGCTTCTTGCTTCGTGGGAGTGTCTACGGAAAATACGGCCACTTTCAGCCCCGACCGCCGGCGCCGGCTTCAAGAAGGAAGAGGCGTAAACAATGAGATCCGCGTATCGTCTTTCTTCGCGACGAAGCCCAAATCGGTTTATTCACGAGGGAGGTTGCTCGCAAACACCTTGCTGCCGATCAAGGCTCGAGGCGACTGAGTGGATCAGGTAGGCTCCCGGCTCGGGAAGATCGGCCTTTCCTTTCAGCTCGAACTGAGGAATATCCTCCTCGGGAATCAGTGGCATCCCACTCCCGAGCGACCGAGATTCCGGCTTTCGCTTTCGGATCAAAATCGGGTTTTCCAGATCTTCAAACTTTCCTCCGTCCGCAAAGTATTGGACGAGATCGAGACGATAAGCGCTGAAATGGATGTCGCGCACCTTGGCCCCGTCGAGGGAAGGGTGATTTTTCATCGGGGGTTTTGGTGTTGCTCCAAACGCTCACCGAAAGGTTCGGCTCCAGCTCTTTGAGGGTGAGAGGGCCGAGTTGGGTGACCTTTCCTTCCAGCACCACTTGCTCGTGGGAAATATAGTTCGTTTGGTAGCCGCGGGCGGAGATCGACAGATAATATTTACCGACGGGCACTTGCTCGAAGCGAAAATCTCCCTTCGCATCGCTTACCGCCTTCTTGTTTCGTGGATAGGCCTCCAATTGAACGCGCGCATCGGGCAAGGGCTTGGAGCCTTCCGTGACGACAACGCCGATCCAAGGAGCCGGTGGGGTTTTCAAGATAGAAAAGAGTGCGGTGAGGCCGAAAAGGGCGGCAATAAAGAGGACGCCAAGAACAGTTTTGCGCTGAAAGCCTCCCCATAACCTGGGAGAGATGCTTAGCATTGAAGGAGAAAATGACAAAGGAATTTTACTCTTCTCTTCGAGCTTTTACGGCGGGGGAGGGATCTTCGTCCTCTTCCTGTTCTTCACGATCTCGATCCCGATGCTCCCCTCGGAGAAGCCTTGGCTCGACCCCTCTTTTGATTCGGAGCCGTCCGGAGCTCTCGGAAACCATGCGGACACGGTTTGCGTTCCCTTTTCTGAGGGAGGAGGCGTGCGCTATTTCCCGAACGGTCGGACCCAAAAAATCCGGAAGAAGGTCTCGAGAAAGGAGAGGCCGCATAGGCGGCCAAGCCCCGCGCCCACCGTCACTTGTGCAAGGGTTTCGGCCACCTGAGGAAAATGATAACCCAAAAACCCTAAAGCGCCCGCAAACATGCCGGACCCTACAATTCCAAGGGGATGACGAATCACCCGCACGGCCTTCCTTCCCACGCCTCCCAAGATATTATCGGTGAGTTTGCCGTAGCGGAGAGGAGCGAACATCCAGTGCGCCCGAGATCAGAGAAGTGGCCGCGAACATTTCGGGGTGCTGGGTCCCAGAAGACCCAATAGAGTGTAAGGAATATTAAGCCCCATCATGGTGGAGGGCATTCCCACACAGTCTTTTCCGGGCCCCTGAACGGCATTCCCCAATATATCTCTCGGGGGACCTTGTCGGGATGGTCCTCGAGATAATCAAAGGCCGCGAGTCGCAAAATGGCATTGGTGGCAATCACACGCCCACCGCCCAACCCAAGGCGTCCTTCCCGTGTGGCTGAGCAAGCCGAAAACCGAAGAGGCTGGAGGCCGAACCATAATTCAAGAGATCAGCAAACAGAATCGAGGCGGAGCCCCGATGGGATGTTGGGCCTTGGCCTTTCGGGCTACGAATCCGTCCACCTTGTCGATCACCGCCGAAGCCACCAAGAGCCACGCCGCTTCCTTGAGCTGACCGTGCAGCGAAAAAACACTCCCCGAAATTCCAAAAAGCCCCGCAATAAGGGTAAGGCTATTGGGAATCCGGGTGACGCGCATTCAAGAAACCAAGGCCTGACGGCGGGCCTGAGGGTCGCTCATGATGGTTTCATTGACTTGATCGGTGGTGACTTTGAGATTTTCTTCGCGGAGATCGTTCGGTATTGTCGAGCTCTCTCAAGGCGCTTTGAAATTTTTCGGTCAACGATGGATTTTTCTTACTGTATCAAGGAGTTCTGAAAATCGTTTTAAAACTCCCCGTCTTTGGCAAGTTCATCTCGAAGGGATTGGGGATCTCTGACGGTTTCCCCCTCCTTAGGTTTCCCTTCAGCGTTTCTTAAAGACTCTCGCACTCTTCGGACCACTTCAGTCAATCGTAAGAGGGGTTCGGAATCAGAGGACGATTCACGGGTCTCTCCCTCCACGGGACGCGAGGCACCGTTTTCAACGGCGTCGGTCGAACCGGGGCCCTTTCCGTCTCCTCCATCGCCATCAAAAGCGGGCGGTTCATCAACTCGGAGAGGGATTCCGGTGCACGAAGCCCCCTTCGCCGGCAAAAACCAATTCCCCGATCTTCTGAGGAGAGTAAGCTCGGCAATCGCAAACCTTCGACACCGGTTTCTCGAGCGCGAAGACTCAAATCCAGCCCTTGCTCGAAGGCGGCCAGGCGGCCTCCACTGAGGCTGTGCACGAGGCCCATTCCGCCATTAATTGGAGGTTCGTCACCTCCGCGCTTAACAATTGCTCGCCGAGGGTTCCCTCGGGCCGAGGGGTAATGCCTATGGCGGCGGTGAGATGGTGGCCACCCACCATCGTGGTGGCCTGCAAGGTATGTTGGAATAAAAGATTTTGTCCTTCGGCCAAATGTCCGGCGCCGCGGAGCGACCCGAAGGTGATGATCGATTGCACGGTGGCCATGCCTAAGCCATTCGACCCTCCGAATTGGAGAAGACGCGCATCCGCCCCTTCAAAGCCCACGCGCAAGCCGCGATCGGTGAGTTGAAGCTCGCCGCTTCGGCGAAGAGCCCGCCTCCCACGAGAGGGTTCGAACCAAAGGAGCCGCGAGGCGGCCTTCCAAAGAGGCCATGGTTCCGATACGGGCAAAGCGATACATGCCAGAACCGACCACTAAAGAAGCCAGCGTAACTGGGTTGGAGGCCTCGTCGTTAAAACGAGTTACGAGTCCGTCGACTTGGGATTGGGTGGAGCTTAGGGAAGAAGACTGAAGAAAAGAGACACGGCTTTGGCGCGCCAAAACTGAATCGGACATTGGGGTGACTCCGTATGTGTGCCTACCAATAATGGGTTAAATTTTCGTGGGGGCTAGTCTAAGATTAGTCTCGGCAAAGGGTGTAGAAAGTTGCCTGAAAATTTGGCCCCCATTCCACTGAGACTTTCCCAATAGTGTCCCCTCCCTCAAAGGGAGGGGTCAGGGGGAGGATGGCCTAAGTAAAAACAAAGTCCTTCAGGAGGTGATCAAGGCAACCCTCTGATTCATATAGTTTTTTATAAAGGGGCTGTTTATACCTTAGGGTTTTGAAGTCCATTTATCCCAAAAACGAAAGGTGAGAAGCACTTCATCAGCTTCCTTGCCAGGAGCTGTGGTAATCGTGATAGGCCGATCTGCCTTTTTTCAGTCGGAGCAAAACCTCTCCCACTCTTCCAAAGTGACGCCGAGACAGCGAGGGATCTGCGAAGCCATATTTCTTTGCCACCTCGTAGGGCTGCTGGGCCATTCCGTCACATAATAGCTTTTTCCCTTTTCTCGACCGATGAGAATACGTCCAAACGGTTCGAATCGAGGGTCGACAACATCGGCCTGAGGGTCGGCGCCAAAAACGACCGAAGGGCAGCCCTCACCTTCCCCCGGTAAGGAAAGTTCAGGAGACGCTCAATTCTTCGCCGGTACGAAGAGGATTTTGGGCGAAGGAAGGTCTCTGGCCTCCATCACTGATCCAGCTAATTTGTACCCATATTTTGCCAATTCCCGGGTGATGTCCATCACGGACATACCGCCGATTCCCTGAACGCTCCGGAGTGCCTCCTTGAATTTTAGATCTAAAAATATCTTTTACAGTTCGAATCCCCGCGGCCTTTAGGGCCGTCATGATGCGCGACTGGAGGTCCATGGCCTCGATCGGAAGCGTCAACGGCTCTTTGACTCCATGCCCAGTTGGAAACCATTTCTCTCCAGCACCTTTTGTATCTCCTGAATGGAGGTGAGGGGAAATTTCATCTGACGAAGTTTCTCTTCATCGAAAATGACAAGGTCCTTTAGAAACCGAAACCCGGCGGTTTCGATCGCATTGATCGTTCGGACTGAAAAGTCCAAGTTAGTAGAGAGGGTCTCCAGCGAGAGGGGATCGCTTCCGTGGAAGTCGTTGTCGTGGAAACAAGGGGTTCCTCGATATTACCTGAGAGGCCTGGTCTGGAGGGAGGACCTCTTTTAATTTCATCCCCAATCCCAAGCCATTTTCCTTCAACACTTCTTCAATCTCTCGAACCTGTCTTCGCCCCATATTCCTCAATTTTAAGAGTTGATCCTTTATCACGAACGATTGGTTCCCTTACAAATCTGAGTCCGGCGTTCTCGAGAACATGGCTGGTTCGTAATGAAAATCTCCAGATCCGCGAGGGGGTCTCTAGAAAGGGATGGGCCAGCTCCACAAGGCTTTCTTCGGAGGGAACAGAAGACGCCTCCCGTTTCTTGTCTTGATTCAAACCATATTTTTCCCAATACCTCTTTTAATCCTATGAATTCCTTTTCTACCGACAAATTTTTAATTCTTTGAGCTCTCTTTCCGTGAGAGGCACCAGGTCTCTTAAGAATTTGTATCCTGCTTCCGTCAGGGCATTTCTTGTCATCGTCGAGAGTTCAGGAATGAGATCTACTGGAATATCCAAGGGTTTTCCGGAAGCGCCCGATTTCTGGCCACCTGCTTGAGAAAATTTTCTTTCAAGACCTTTTCGATCTGTGACACGCGTTGATGAAAATACCAAGGGACCGGCGCGACTTCTCGGCGAGGGAGGGGCGGATCGGCCATCCAGCGATCCCGAAAAATTCGAACTTTTGCGGTTGGGTTTCTCAAAGACCGAAGAAAAGGGCCGCCTCGTCAACGAAGATCTTTTTCAATTCGGAATCGGCCACGTTTTCTCCGAGAATCTGTCGCATCTCCGACAGGATCGTGGCATCCTGTTCCTCGACTTCTTCGATTCTGGTTTCTCTCAGGGTCGTTCGCTCGTGAAAATACTCACCCAAAATGAAACCCAAGGTCTCCCCTCGCTCTACTGCGTTCACTTCCTGCTTTCGCCAGGCGACGAGCTTTTCTCCAATCTCCCATGCACGCGCTCTCGCCCACCCAAGACATCATCGACCACCTCTTTCCAAGAGTTCACCCAAAGGGCCTTCGCCTTTTCTTCGCCCCCCAGATAAACTTGAAGTCGGGCCACATCCGCCCATTCGGTGGAAGAGTCCCAAAGCCAAACCCGCGATGACCGGGAGACAGACCCGTTTTTTCGCTCAAGGACGAAACGCCGCCCTCGTGTTTAAGAATTTCTCCGATCAGAGTTCGCCACTCCTCCGCCAAGGGCACATTCTTAAAAAAGGAGTCGCCTCCCTTGCTCGATTCGAAGCTCTCTCTCCTCTTCCAGCTTTTTTCTTCTTTTGATCTTCAGGACGGCGTCTTTCAAACCCCTCGTCGAAAACTTCTCGAGCGGCGTCTCGATCAGGCCGCAAAGCCTCGCGAGCGTCGCGAAGGAGTCCCGTTCGCTCCAGGCCGCTTCGAGCACATAGAGATCTGGATAGTTCTCACCTTCACGAACCCCCAGGCCCGGCCGGTGCGTTGGGCCACCAACTCAGAGCTGGAAGATTGATAGGTGTGAAAGACCGCCCCGTCCCGTTCCCCGGTAACCGCGGGAGATCATCTTCACGCTCGTCAGGTTTCCCCTTCTTCTGCATGGCGTTCGAGCACGGCATGAACTTCCTCGTCGCTCATTTGGGAATGCACGAAATGGCTCTTCCCCTCCCCGTATTTTCGGCCATCGCCTGCTCGATGAGTTTTCCGTGCTCGATGGTGGGAACGAAGGTCAAAGATCGACCGTATTCCTTGATCTTTGGTCATAGATCTCCACCAAGGACCGGGCATTCTCGATCGTCGGTTTCCACCAGATCATCTTCTCCCCTTCGCTGCCCTGCGCCGTTTGAGAGGAGATCTTGAGAACCACCCTATCCCTTCCATCTGACGGACCCATCCGTCCTGAATGGCCGTCAGGAGATCGAGCTGGCCGCTCAAATGATACTCCTTTCAGGCCGGCGCCCGTTCCGGAGAGCCCGATGACAAGCCCGTTTCCCTTCTGGGTTTCAGCACGGGAGTCTTGCCTTCCATCACCCTTCACCGAGGCCGAAATGGGAATAGATTTTTGAACGATGGGCGCCTGAGTGTAGAAGGCCTCATCGTTGATCAAGACGACCGGCCGATCGTCCCGGGAAAATCCTCATCCAAATGGCTGCGACATCGAATGGATGCTCGCCACGGTGATTAGTTTTGGTTCTTTACCTGAGCGTCGCGTACCTCCCACGCGACTGGGAGGAAAGCCGGCCAAGAGGTCCTTTACGACCTGATCGGTGATCACCTTTGCAGAACTTAAGACAATGAATCGAACATTAGCCCATAGTGCCGCCTCAAGACCTGAATGATAGGCCCGCTCAAAAAGCTCTTTTCCCGTCTGCATGGGGAGGCGAGACCCAGCCATAGGGGAAACTTCTCCTTCAAGATCCCGCACAAGGCCGGCGACCATCTCTTTGGTAATTACGGAGCTGCCAGCGAGGCGGTGAGACATTATCGGGAGATTCCCCTCGAGTCAAATCGTTCAAGGCGTTAATTCGATCTAAGAGTTCGAGCTGGGTTCTTTGAATCTCCTCCGGCCCCCTTTCCACCTTTCCTCTTTGAGGAGGCTGAGATTTTTGAATTCCTCCCTTAAGAATCGATAAACGCGGTCGATCTCCGGATATTTTTCAGGAAGATTTCTTGAGCCCACATAACTGATCTCCATCAGCTCAAATCGACCCTGTAGTTCTCCCAATTCCCGCGAAATCAGTTCAAAACGATCCCGGATGGCTTCTGTATTGTTTTTCGTTGAGGACGAAGGAAGGGCTTAAGGCCGAGGAGGCGCCGGGGATTTTGGCTTTTTCGAGCGGAAGCGGAACGGGTTTCAAGACGCAAATCGAACAATTCCTCCAAACCCATCTCCAATTCCGAGCTTTAATTCTGCAATCCATCCCAAGCCTCTCCGACTTTTTCCTCCCATCCCGGGTGGCTCGCGTGATTTAAAGAGCGATGAATCGCGGCCAAATCTCCGGATCGCTTGCTTCTTCAACGACTCGAAAGGTCGGCACCCTTCACCCACTCGAGAAGCTTGAGCGCGAAAGCCAGACGAGAGCCAACATTAGGATTCGTTCCCTCCTTCAAAGAACGGAGGATCTCTTCTCGAACCGGGTTTGATTCGTCGAAGCTGTCACCCTGCTCCCGATTCATCCCCTTTTCTCCGCCATCAGAATGAGGGGCTTTTTTCAGGCCCGCAAATTTAATTTCTCTTTGAAGGGAATTCCTGTTTCCGTGGCGAGGAGCGCCCCCTTCCCCTGCCCCTCTCCCTCGAGGAAGAAGAAAATGAGGAAAGAGAAATATCCAAACCCCTTCAAGGCTCTGCAGCCTGCCCCCTGTCAAGTCATGGCCCAAGGCCATTCCGACGCTGAGCTGTAGATTGGTCGCCTCCGCGTGGAGGATTTGTTCGGAGAAACTTCCTTCCGGTTTCGGGCCGACTCCCATGTGGAAGACCGCCTGATGGCCGAGAACCATTCCCGTATCCTGGAAGAGATGTTGTAGAACCAGATTTTCTCCTTGAGCGAATTTGCCGAAGCCTTTCAAGGTGCCGAAGGTGAAAAAAGAAGTGAGAAGGCCTTCTTCCCAGCCGCCGGGACCGGACCAAGACCAGAAGTCCGTAGTCCTTAGTCCGTGGTCCGTCGTCAAAGACTTAAGAAGCGATGGGTAAACTCAAAGACGCTGACCTCTGAGACGAGACCAAAGAGAACCGAGCCACCGCGGACTAGAGAAGGTAAAAAGATTCCGCGACTAAGGACTTGGGACCCAGGACTAAGGGACCACTATTTTCCCCACCGACACGCGAGCCCCCGTGCCGTCATCGCGGCCAAAGATTTCCAATCGCTGGCCTGATCGATAAAACCGCTGACGAGCTGATCCGCTTGGTTTTGAAGGGAACTAAAATCGGCACTCTCTGTTTTTCGCCCTTGAAGAACCGTTTCGGGCGTGGGGAAGTAGCTTCCGAATAATCGGAGGAAGAGAGATGGGATTGAGATTTTATCTGGCTTCATGGTTCTCCAAGGCCTACCGGAACCTTAAGAGAACGTGTGATCACCGCAACTTACGATTGAATCTTTTATCGAGAAAATACGGTCGAGGTTGCTAAATCGGAATGGCCCCTCCCTCCCCTTCACTTTTGCCTCGGGCTTCAAATTACTTGAGACTCGAGAATAGTCCCCGGATCATTTATTCTTGAAAGAAAGGATGTATTGAAAAAGGGCCGAGTCGAGGTTTCCAAATCTAGGATCTGAACAAACATGCCGGGGGAAGGTTACGATTCGCCCCCCGCTGGCACGAGTCCAGGCCACCAAACCCCCGCCCGCCCAGCACCACTTCCCCGTCTTTAGTTTTACTTCAAATCTATGTCAGAACCTGCAGGGAATTCTTGAATTTTGAACAAAAAATCCATTGGGCTCAAAATGGGAGGCATAGCGGCGGATCAAGTCTTCACGCGAATCGGCCTCCAGGCTAAAGGTGGTGAAGACGTCGGGAGTGGGCTCATCGTCCGTAGGGGGCCGGGGGATCGAAGATCTGACCTTTTCCGGTGTTTCTTGTGGAGCCAGGTGTTTGACAGGTTCCTCCCGGAGGGAAGGGCGATGGATATAAACTAGGGCAGTCTGATTATCTTCCTCCCCGAAATAGCCGATCAATTTTCCACCCTTTCGGGCGTCATAAAACCAAGCCGGCACCATCGGATGAAACGCCCAGCCGTGGGCTTCCTCGAGGGATCCGGAGTCGGCTCCGAGGGGGGAACCCGCTGATCCCTCCTCCGTCTTTAATGCTTCGACCAACGGAGGTCTCGAGACGGCCGGAGGCGTCGGCCTGTATTGCCTTTCGGATTCCTTCGGCCGAGATCTTTCCCGAAATCAGATCAGACATCTGAACCGAGGGTCGCAGATGGTAATATCTCGCCAGGCCGTCCGTCATGAGGAGAATTCCGTCGCCTTCTTTCATACGAAGCAAGCCCTCTGAGCCGAGTTGATCTTCGAGGGTGATATTGGGAATCGGCTTTCTTACGATTTCGTCCAAACCGCCCGGTGGGCCATGGTCCACCAATCGGGGAGTTTGAGGCCCTCCCAAGACCACGCTCGGCGCCTCGGCGGAGTCGCGCCGGGAGGTCGCATAAGGAATCGCGTCGTAGTTTCCATTGCCGTCGCTCAAAAGGATCCAGAGCTCCACATCCCCCGCGATGGCCGTTTCCACACTTCCGTCGGGTAGGATCACACGGCGGTGGCCACGGTTTGTGCCGTCGTAGCCGTCCGTTTGAATTCTTTCATGGGCCTTCCATCATGGCGAGCCCCAAGAGATCGTCGGGACCTCGCATATGGCGAAGCACGGTCACTACCGCCGAGGCACTGGCCCGATCTGCTTGCTGGATAGGAGACGCCGTCAGCCACGATGAAGACCCCGTTCCCACCTATCCCGAAGGAATCATCGTTCGAACCCGGTTTCCCTGGGAGCCGTAAAGGCCGACACTCTCCTAATCCGGGAACCATTTTATTCGTTTCCGTTTTTCGAGGCGCGTTCGGACGATTGGGGGCGTTAAGGCTAAAAACAGCGGTTCGGGGCCAATACCGAAACTGGCGGCGGTTCGGCTGGGGTTTCCCGCACCTTCGCTTCGGGAACCGCGGGAACCAAGCCCAAACCGGAGCAGGCTTTATAGAGGCGATAGAGAGGAGTAAAAATTTTAGCGTCTTCTAGATCCCAACGCTTCACCACGAAGAAAAGCGAAGCTCGGCGGATTGCTCCGGGGGATAAAGGGTGCGCCACCGCGGGGCGGGAGATGAGATCCATGACACGCGCGCGAACCTTTTTGAGTTTCAAGGGTCATTGAGATCCCTTTCCTCGGCGCGAATCTCTACCCCCAATCGTTTGAGCCAAGGTCTTGAAGGTTCGATACTGCCAAGGAGGCTCGGTTTCGGAAGAGGAATAGGTGGAGTCGTAAGCCGGCGGTCTTGCCTCCTCCTTTTTGCTGGAAGACATCAAAAGGGGTGAGGAAATTCGATCGGGTTCGAAGACGTTTCTAGACCCCCTCGCCTGGTTCTCCCACGCCTTGCCAGACCCATGGATCTCTTGCAGGAGAAAAAGGATCGAGACCCATGCCTTTGGAGGAGGCCGATAGGTCCAAACCCCGTTCGAGGGCCGAAAGATTCGAGCCAAGGAGTGAACTCAGACCCATGCCCGCACTCAATTGCAGGTTTGTTGCGGCCGCGTGGAGAAATTGTCTCGAGATCGGCACCGGGTTTGGGGATCACCCCCAAAAGACCCGCTGTCTGATGCCCCAGCACCATGGAGGAGGCCTGAAAGGTTTGTTGAAAGATAAAATTTTGCTCCCTCGCCAGCCACCCCGCGCCCTTCAGCATCCCGAAACTGATCGCGGAGGTGGCAAGCCCCTCGGCCCATCTCTTCCGGGGCCGGACCAAGACCACAAATTGCGTGGATTCGTGATCTTTGACCGGTGATTGGTTTTGTAGTGGGCGACCGGCCGGTCGCCCGGAAGGTCTGGAAAGTTCGATTCGTCAATTCAAAGGCGGTGACCTCGAGAAAAGGCCAAAAGAAACGGCTCCGCCGCGTATCAAAGATGGAAGGTACGCTCCTCGGCTAAAAACCGAGATCTGAGAACTGAGCACCGCAGTTTTCCCATACCGATACGCCAAACCTGCCACCGAAAGGGCCACCAGGTTGGTCGGGTTCGTCGCCTCTCCAAAAACGGCTCACCCTTCGTCCACTTGGGAAGACAAAGCGGAGGCGGAAGAATTCAAAGCTGAAGAAGGATGAATATAGCGAGCGAGTATGGTCTCCGACATGAACGTGCCCCGGTCGATCGGTCAATTGCCTTCGAATCGTTTTGAATCGCCCGCCTGAACTGAATGAAATTCATTCGACTTTTCGGCGGCGACCTCTTAAAGTTGTGAAAAATTGAATAATACTAATTATTTTTTGGAGCCCGCAATAATCGCGTCCAATACGGACTGACTCTCCCCCTGGATTTCTAAAAACTTGACCCCCATCCCAGGCGGCAAGTTCTGATCGGATCCTTCCGGTCTCCGCGCCCAGGCGACTTGACCTTCGGCCTTCAAAATGAAATCCCCATTCTTCAAGGTGATCTCCATCTGCAAAAAGGCGCCCACGGGAAGAGGCGACTCGGTATGGATGAAAACTCCTCCCGGTTGGAAATTGTGGCCATAACGTTCCAAAAATTCTTGGAAGGTTTCGACCGGGTTATCGAATCGACGACTTATAGCCCGTCGCGCTTTCCAGATACTCCCCGACCTTCTCAAAAGATGTGGGAGGAGTGTAGGCTCGAAGGAAACTCGAGGGTGCGCGTCACCGATTCCGATTCCAGGGATCTTGGGAAGGGGAGGCGGCAGGGCGGCGCTTCGATCCCCGCTCTCCTCGGTTCCTCGTTGAATGTGCCGGCAAAGGGATCCTCTTCCTCGGAAGAATCTTTTAGGGCCTCGGCGGGAATATTATTCTCAAAAACGGGGGTATCCTCCTCGGCCGATATAGGAGCAGGGCTTAAGGCACGGTGCAGATATACCAGAGCGGTTTGATTTTTTTCTTCGCCGAAAAAGGCGGTTAAATTTCCGCGCTTCGGGCGAATCGTAAACCTCTCCGACACTATCGATATAATCCCCGCCATGGGCATTCCCTCCGGAATTTTGACCCGAACGAGGGTGGAGAGCCCTTTGCCTTCCAGTTTTAAGCCCCGCCGCCAGCGAAGGGCTTGAAGACGGGCCTCGGAATCTTCTTGAATCTTTCGGCGGATCTCTTCCGCCGAGCCCTGATTTGCCAAGAGTTGGATCAGCTGAAAATGGAAACGATGGTAATATTTGGCCAGCCCCTCCGTCATCATCAAGATTCCGTCGCCCGGGGAGAGCACCAAGGCATGTTCGGGTTCAGAACTTCCCGGCATGCGGGGATAAGGAATTTTTCCGTAAAGGACCTCCCCCATGCCCCTGGATTCATTTTCGGCCACGAGGTGTGGAGGCGGAATCACCGAGGCACCCAGAGTGTTGCGGGTTTGATCTTCCTCGCTGACCGTCCAGAAAGGAACGAGGCCGTAGTGACCCTTGGGGTCATTGAAGAGCACCCAGATCTCCACGGTTCCGGAAATCGCCGCTTCGACCGTGCCATCGGAATGCACCTGTACCGCGCTCGCCATGGTTTCTTCGCCTTCTCCCCTCTTCTCGAATCCTGTCATCGGCCAACAAAACCGCATCCCCTAGATTCGCCTCCTTCTTTTCATGTGCTCCATAACGATATCGACGGCCATTTGCGGGGCCTTTTTTCCCGATTTTGAGAGAGAGTCCGACGAGGCGATGATGAAGACCCCCATTTCCGATGCCGTAGGCATCTTCCCCCGATCGGGGAGACGAAGAAGGGGAAGAAAAGAGCGACACTCTCCTAGGCTCGGAAGGAGAACATTTTTTTCAGGTGATCCCAGCGGCGGCGAAATCTTGAGGGAAGCCCGGAATCACGATGGGCTCCGAAGGCGGAAGGGTCGGTGGTGGTATCGCGAGGCGGAGCCACCAGCTTTCTTTCACGCCCGGTCTCGATCAAGGCGCTCAAGGAGTCGAATAAGGGCCCCTCCAACACGCTCGTCCCGATCACGAAGAGGCGGAGAGATTCGATGTGAGGAGAAGAGGCCGGCTTGCCACCTCTCTCTTGGAAATCAAACCCATCACTCTGCTTCGAAAAGCCTTTAGGGTGTCGGCCGAAAGAGCGTTGAGGATCTCGCTCGGAGGAACCACCACCCCCAGCTCGATGGCGAGGGAAATAATGTTTCGCTGTTCTAAAGGGTTCAGCGAGGGCACCACGGTGGGCAGCCCGCTCTCTCTCATTTCGTCTCGGGTCTCCCTTGACCTCCGACATCCAAAGGTTCAATGAACCCTTCACATCTTTGGTCCGAGTGAAAAGGGGTTTTCCTTCGGCGAAGGCGAGGAAGGAATCAAAGAATCCGAAGGTTTCGGCAAATTCAAAGACGATAAGGTTAGGTCCAAACCTCTTTCCATCGCAGATAATTGGGGGCTTAAGGCATGCACCAACCCCATCCCCGCACCCAGCTGCAGGTTGGTGGCTTCGGCATGGAGAAGCTGTTCGGCAAAACTCCCCTCCGGTTTCGGTGCGAGGTTAAAGACTCCCTGTCGCCTGATGACCGGCCACCATGGACATGCTTTGAAAGAGATGTTGAAGGAGGATGTTTTGATCGCGGGCGAAAAATCCGCCGCCCTTCAAGGTGCCGAAGGTGATCGCAGAAAGGGCGAGGCCCTCTTTCCACCCTCCAGGCCCGGACCACGACCAAAGATTGGGTGATTGGTTTTGTAGGCGACCGGCCAGTCGCCCGGAATGTTTCTGAAGCCGATTCGTAAACTCAAAGGCGCTGACTTCGGGCCGAATCCCAAGGCGATAAGAGAGGCTGTCTTAAAATCCGAGCGGATGAAGGCCCTCCCAACCCAAGACCGCTCCTCGACCGATACGGTAAGCGAAGAGCCTGCCGTCATGGCCGCCAAAACCTTCGGGTCGGTGGCCTCTCCAAAAATCGGCTGGTCAAGGTATCAACCTGAATCGGAAGGGACGAGCCCAGGCTTCGACCGGCATCGAATGAAATTTTCTAGAAAGAATTGTCTCCGACATGCGTGTGCCTAAACCCATCGAATGGATGGGTCCACTTCCCTACCGCCCCGTGTTTAGGATCCAAGGCCTCTTCGGTCGCACCTCGAGAAGGTTGTGATGAAAAATAGCCGTAAAATTAGATTGTTAGTTACTTGGATGGGATTACTTCCCCCGAGGGGCTGAAAAAGGTGGGGGAGCAGGAAGAAGAAAGGCCTGACGGTTATCTCGGTAGAGTGATTTTCCGGCCTCGGAAAATCTGAGTTTCTGACGCTATCAAAGACTCCAGCCGCTGAGAGGTTCTGGAAATCCTTCACGAAAACGAGGTCCTGTTTCAGAATCTTCAGCACGTTGGCCACCTTGAAGCTGCTGTGGTCGGTCGATTTCCCTGTCTTCATCTCGTCGATCACACCCGCCAAGGCTTGGGGCGCATCTTGGAGTTGGAGCCGTAGGCGAGCTCGGAAAAGAGGCATTGAGTTCGGTATAGCGATCGAGGAATCAAGGCTTGGGGTCATCCCCGTTTTCCTCAAGATCGATTAAGTGCGCGACTTCATGGATTTCCGACACTTTTCATCCGAACCTTTTCAAAATATTGAACAAACCGAAGCTCGGCTTCTTCGCGAAAGGCGATTCGCGCAAGGCCCAGACGCTTAAGCTCTGCCCAGAACCGATTGCTCCAAGTGGCATTGGAGAATCACCAAGCTTTTCGAAGCGAACGATCCTTTCGGGGATTTTGTCGCTTAGATCCTCTGAAAGAAATTTCTTCCTCCAAATTTTCGAGCGCCGGATTCGCGGCAAAAGTGAAAGTTTTCGTTTGCACGATAAACGGTGAAAAAGCTCCCTCCCTTCTTTTTCTGAAAAGGCCGGGTTTAAGACCACGAAACGAGTTTCAACCCCGTCCTTTAGCCGCGCAAAGTGATTCTCCGTCGTAGACAGCCTGCTAAGGTCACTTTGGATCAAAAGTTGATATTGAACTTTTATCCCAAAGAAGGAGGGACTTCTGCTACCATTTTGATAACCGCCAGATGGCTCGGGCCCGTAGGGGAAGAAAAAGAAAAAAACAAGAAGGGGAGAAGAATAAGGGGAGAGCGATCACTACCCAGCGAAGACGTTCTTCCTTTTAAAAAGCATTACCGTTTATTCCTAATCAGCTACAGGAGCCGTTCCTTTGCATCTATTGTAACTATTTTTGAACTTGGGTTGTTTTTTGAAGAAGATTTCTCAAGTAGTCAGGAAGAGGTTCCATATCTCTGGGCACGGTCTTGGGAAAAAAAAGCGACGGTTCCTCGCTTGACACAATTCGCAGTCCGGCCTATACCCTTGACTTTTATATAGGACAATTCTTATATGGGAGGCTGGAGTGTGCATAACTTATTGTTTAATTAATTATTTTTAGTTATTTTTCGAAACGTTTTGTAGACTTAAATGGTCTGAGATATTAAATGATTCATTTTAACCGTAAAACCGGTAATACCCTTCTTTGCCATCGAGCATATGATCCGAAAAGAGAAAATCAATCCGCCCCGGTGATTACTTTTCCGGGAGTCGCCGAAACTTACCATCCCTACACAAATACTTGGCTTTGAAGGTGCTTCAAAAATTGGCGGTGAAGGATTACAGTCAAAATCGTACAGGAGCCAAGGCTATGTCTTGGCGAAGGCCCATCGACGATATCACGGTGGCGGATATTGTGGAGATCTTCGACGGTCCTTTGCAGTGGCCGAATGTTTCAATGGAGAAAAGATCACCTGCCCCCAATGGGATGAAGCTGTCATTAAAAGCCCCTTTTACAGGTGAATCATGCGATTGATCTATGCGCCCAAACCACGGTGGCGGACCTGGCCCAAATTCCGCTGCGCGGCGGAGGGGAATTAACGCGACAAACGCGACCCCCTCCAGGAGCACAATACGGCTTCGTCCACCGCGATCGAGCAAGACCAAATTCCTCCTGGCTGGACGAGGACGTGATCCGCCTCCCTCTCGACGAAAAACGGCCCGAATTCATGCTCAGTGGCGGCTCCGGGAGCCTATCGTCATTGGCTGACCATGAAGAGCCCACCTGGAGCGTGGTTCTTACCCGCCATCGACTATCAAAGCATCGTCTACGGCCACCGGCGCCCAAGCCGAGAAAGACGGCTAAAAGTTTGAACCAGAAGTCGATCCGGAGCTTTTGAAGACCTTCAACAAATTAGAGATCTCCCTGAAGGCAAGAGCGGCTCAGTGGGTCGCCGTGGATGCCGTCTTCGACAGTGTTTCCGTCACTTCACCACCTTCAGAAAACTCTCCGGGTTGGGCGTCATCTTCTGTTTTCCACTTTTCCGAGGCGGTAAAAGAACGCGATCTCATTAATATCTGGGTCGGTGGTGCCTTTATCAGAATGACTTCGCGACGCTCACTTCGGCGGTCTTCTCCGATGGGTCCACTGTTTATGTGCCCAAGGGAGTGCGTTGCCCCATGAGCTCTCCACTTATTTTCGGATCAGTGCCTCCAACACAGGCCAGTTCGAGCGCACGCTCACATCGTCGGCACGAGGGGAAGTTATGCTGAGCTACCTCGAGGGTTGCACCGCCCCCATGCGCGATCGAAAGCCAGCGCCGCGCGGCCCGTTGTCGAGCTGGTGGCCCCTCGACAATAGCCCAGATCAAATACTCGACCGTTGCAGAGCTGGTACCCGGGTGATAGGCAAAGGGGCGGCATCTACAACTTCGTCACGAAACGGGGAAAATGTTTGGGCAACTCGAAGATCTCCTGGACGCAGGTCGGAGACAGGATCGGCCATCACCTGGAAGCATGATCCAAACTGCATCCTGCGGGAGAGAATTCGGTCGGCGGAGTTCTACTCGGTGGCGGTGACCAACAATTACCAACCAGGCCGATACGGGCACCAAGATGATCCACATCGGCAAGAACCGCGCCGCACCATCATCTCCCAGGGCATCTCGGCGGGCCACGGGCAAAACGGCTACCGTGGTCTCGTGAAGATCTTGAAGCGGACGCCACCGGAGCGCGAAACCACTCACCGGTGCGAGCTCACTTCTATGGGCGACAATGGGCCCACACCTTTCGCTTATATCAAGAAGTGAAAAATAACACCGCCCAATTGGAGCACCGCAAACGCGACCACCTCGAGGATCGGTGAGGATCAGCTCTTCTACTGCAAGCGGCGGGGCATCTTCGGGCCGAAGACGCGTGGTGAACAGCGATCGTGAACAGTTTCTGCAAACAGGGTTTCTCAAAGAATTACCCATATGGAATTGCCGTGGAGAGCGAGAAATTAGCTCGGGGTCGAGCCTTGAAGGATCGGTGAGTATTTCAGGTCTTTAGGTCCTCAAGGCCCCCGGGTGCGCGAGCCCAGAGACCCAAGCACCTAAAGACCTAGAGACTTTATAAAAGGAAAAAGACCATGCTCGATATTAAGAATTTACATGCCACCGTGGCTGACAAAGAAATCTCGAAGCGGCATCAACCTGAGTGAACGCGGGAGAGGTCCACGCCATCATGGGCGACCCCCAACGGCTCGGATGTGCAGTGAGCCACCTTGGCCCAGGTTGCTCGCAGGGCGGGGAGAGTTAGGCGGTTACGAAGGTGGCAAGTGCTTTACGAAGGAAAAAGATTTATCGCGATGTCTGCAGAAGAACGGGGCGCGGGAGTAATGCTTCCTCTTGCTTCCAATCTCCACAGAACTGAGCATTCCGCCGGCGCCAAGCCTTTGCCTATTTTCAGCAGGCCTCGCTCAATGCCATCCGCAAAACAAAAAAAGGGCCCCTGAACAATTGGACGCCATGGATTTTTTGAGGCATGGTCAAAGAGAAAATGAAGTTTTTGAAGATCCAGGAGAGCTTTTTAAAAACCGGGCCGTGAACGAAGGTTTTCGGGCGGCGAGAAACGGAATCTTGAGATTGATGCATAGATGGCCGTTCTCGACCCGAAGCTCGCCATCTTGGATGAAACCGACTCCGGCTTGATATCGATTCGCTCAAGATCGTCGCCGACTGGGTAAACGCCTTGCGCCGCGCCGATCGGGCCATCGTTGGTCACCACTACCAGCGCCTGCTCGACTGGCATCGTGCCGGATTACGTTCACGTGCTCCAGGGCGCATCGCTCACCTCCCGGCGGCGATGGGAAACCGGGCCATTCGGCATTTGGAAAGACCGGCGCCACGGCTACAGGATGGTGCAGGGGAAAACCGCGCCAGGAGCGAATTGCGATGAATCGAACTTTTTGAAACAATTCCGGAGGGCGATGCCGACGGCGCGGGGCCCGAATGGGCGAAAAGCTTGCGCCGGTCGGCTTGGAATCGCTGCTCCGAACTGGGTCTTCCCAACACCTCTTTGGGGAAGAGTGCCACACCCCCCTCGGCTCTCTCATTCGCAGCTCCTTTCAAGCGGCCAGGGCCTATTCCCCCCCAACGGATTGAAACTCGCGGGTGGGGGGCAGGCTCGAGCCCTACTTGTCCCCTCTTTGCCCGGCACTCCGCCGCGTGCTGGGTAGGAACGGCCGGCTCGCTCCCGATCTCTACGGCACGCTCGAAGCGGCTCCCGCCGGCATTGACAGATGAGGCCCGCCAAGCAGGCCTTTCGCAGGAGTTCAGCGCAATCGGAAGCGAGCTTAGGCCGCGCCTGCAGGTCTTTTTCAAGATCATCCCTTTGTGAGTCTTTTGAATACCGCTTTCTCCACCCGAACGGCAAGTTTTCCTCTTTCTAGAGCCGGGAACCGCGCCAAAAGATCCGGTCATTCTGCTCTTCATTTCAGTATCCCCACGGCGCGACCACCGATCGCCCATCCCCAGAGCCTGGTGATCGCCGGGAAAACGTTCAGGCCTCCCTCATTGAAAGTTACCTGGGGCTCGGCCTCGGGCTTATTTCACCAATAGCGTCACCGAAATTATGGCGGGTCAAAATAGCGTGATTGAGCACTACAATTCAGGGGAAAAAGAAGGGCCTTTCATTTCGGAACGCTCTCGGTGCGGCAGGCGCGGCAAAGCCATTTCACCTCTCATAGCGTCTCTTTGGGGGCGGCCTCGTTCGCAACGATCTGAACACGATTCTTGCCGAAGAAGGAGCGAATGCCTCTACGGCCTTTACCTCGGCCAGGGAACGCAACCTCATCGATAATCACACCAACATCGATCACGCCATCCCCATTGCACGAGCGACGGTGAGCTCTGCCAAGGAATCCTCGATGATCAGTCCCGAGGGCGTCTTCAACGGACGAATCATCGTTAGGCCCCATGCCGAAAACCAATGCCCGACAAACCAATAAAAACCTGCTTCTATCCAACGATGCAGCGGTGAACGCCAAGCCTTTGCTCGAAATCTTCAACAA
>ERZ1370068.11334-contig-9957_pt1 | contig 39940 bp, 56 predicted proteins | sample MGYA00561227_ERZ1370068 | MGnify/ENA primary metagenome ERZ1370068 (study PRJEB38410, sample SAMEA6850437) | metagenome | study: Metagenomic assessment of the ecological functions of the soil: analysis of the soil microbiota associated with the... | reverse complement strand
GGCTGCCTTTCGTTTCCTCAGTTATTACTTTACGGGAAGGAAAACGTTTCTCAGTCAGCTTGTTCGAGATTTCCTGACTGTGTAAGGTTGCGGGCCTGCGGCCTTGCTGATCTAGGCTACCGTTACGACAAGCTATTCTGAAATTCGAACGCGCCTGCTTGAGACCCTTGGCGTTCGCGCCTCGCGCGGCTTTTCGTCGTTCGTCAGGCGCTGCCTGCTTCAATGGATTAAGAGTTGTTCAGAAGAACCTGCTGCCGCCTGATTGGCGCTCGGTACCGCGCTCGACGCGTCAGTTGACTGGACCGGCACTGCTTTCTTCTCCACAGCGACATCACCTGAGTCATCACGGCAGCGCGTTCTATCCGTCTGCTGCTTTCAGCCGGCTGGAGAGAAAGCACTGCCTGACCACTGGACAGCGGCAGGGGAGCGATGCAGACCTCTGGCCTTTATGCAGCCATACTTTGGAGGTGTGCTTCAGAAATCCATTTCCCATTGATGCTGAGACTTCCCAGCCTCCTATGTCACCCTTTATATTACGGGATTCTGGCGGTCAGTTCGGGCGAGTACGAGTCGCGTGGAGAGCAGCTCCTATGGCGAAGGCGCGTTGCGTGGACACCCTGATCCGCAAATGAACGATCAGCTCAAGGAGGATGGCTCTATTCCTTACGGTCTTGTTAACTTTGTTACTGCCTGGACTTCTTTGCAAGCAAACGGCGGTGATTCGATGCGGTGTTGGCGTTGCGCCGCAAGCCAGTCGGCTGGAGACGCAGCGTCGATGGACGCTACGCTGGCGAAATCACGGGAGTTAGCTGTTGAAGCTCGCTGCCGGCATTGAAAAGTATTACGTGCAATCTCTGCACAGCTGGTGGTGTCGCTCCAGCTGTAATCTTTCCAACCAAAGCTGCTTCGCAGTGGGACGTTTGACCGTATCTCTGGTTCTTGCCGCCGGCGATACCGGGGCTCTAATTGTGCTGCGCTTTAGGTGTACTATCATCTATTCGAGGTGCACCACGCGTACGGTGAATTCCGGCGTGGGTTTCAGAATGAACTAACGGTTTTCTACGGGTCCCAGCCCACAGCTGGCGCGAATCGCGATCGGTTGATAGCGCAGCAGTGGCGCGGTCTTCCAATGCGGAGAAGAGGACGAAGCTTGTTGATACACTGCGTGCTGGCAGCGGGAGGCTCACCTGGATGGCTAGCGGGGCGCATGAAATTCGGGCCGCGCGTTGGGAGGCGCGGTCGGTGGAAATCTGATCGCTCTTCGACGATCTCATAACTTTGCTGAACTGAAAGTCGTCCGTGAGTCTTTCGCCGCCATTTTTGCACCATCGATCCTGTGAAGCTGATCGCGCGGTGGTTCGGAAAACTCAATTAGCCACAAGGGACGGCCCCTACCTGTTGATGTCTCACCGTGTCATCGGCGGGACCTGTGTTGCCATTGCGGCGAACGGCGGGTCTGTTCAGCGTGTAGTCAGCTCAATGTCTCTTTCCCACTTCATCAATACCGCCGTGACCCATGTGGGCCAAACTCCGCGCCAATTCAGACCGATTCATCAGGAAACAATCCGCGCTATCACGCGCGATATCGGGGTTTCACACGGCCCCGTTGGCCGAAGCAATCCGGTCTCATAGTCAATACGGTTTCAACATCACGGCGCGACCGCTGGTCGCACCGGGAGATGGTTCCGCTACTATAATGTTTGAAATCGATGTACGCTCGCGATTGGCACGCTTCTGCCTCGAAAGGCCGCAGCACTGGCTCAACGCTTGAGGACCGCCTTCGAGCTTTGGTTGGCGTCGCGCGTGTTTCGCCCTACGCGCTAAATAAATCTCGAACCCATACTTGTAACTGGCACCATCGCGCTTTCTTCAACCGCGTCCCGACTAGCGACACGCGATCGCATCGATCCACGGAAAACTCTGCGCGCCACCCGGACCTTACCGACTAATAGCGAATACTCCGACGGGGCGAGGTGGGCTCGTTGCCTGCGGATCATTTTTGTTCTCGCAGGCTCTTTCTTCTTTGACCGTCGGCATCTTGGGCGAATGCCGAGGATATATCGCTGAGCTCGCCGAATCGTCCGCGGACCGCCTTTGCAAGCCAGATCACGCGCAGGGGACAGGCTCAACCACTGCCATACCGCCATCGGTTGCAGCCTGCGCCGAGCGCACCGCTCTTTTGCGAGTCTGGTGCCATTGGGATTACCAGTGACAGAAGACTAAGCTATTCTAACACGCTAAAATATACATCTAAGGTGGCCGTATGTTAGCTTCGCACCATCGATCAACGAAAAAACGAATACGCAAGTGTCACATTATTCACGCCGGGCTTTTCTGCTCGCTGTCGCCGCATGTTGCGCGCATTGAAGCAGCATTGACGCGGCTTCAGATGTCGGCTCTCGATGGGCGCATAGAAGGTCGTGACCTCTGGGAAGGTCAATGTCTGGGCTTGGGCTGCACACAGCACTTCAGCTCGACCTGGCACAGCGAGATCCTCACCGAGGAATTGCCCAGTGGCGATGTCAAGTGTATACCAGTCTCTCGCTGCCAATCCCAGCTTGTCCCCAGAACGGAACTTTGGCGCACACGCGTTCAGGAGATGCTCAACTACATCGGCACCGAAATCCACCAGACTTTCTGGCCCGTTGTGGAGATACCAAGGTTTCTGCGGAAGTCCGCGGGGAACGGACCGAAGTCCTCAACAGGCACTATGCGCTCCTCGACAAGCAGCTGCAGGCGAGGAAGTTCTCGTTGGCGATCAATTCACCATCGCCGATGCCCTATCTGTTCGTCGTGACGAACTGGGCCAAATCGACCAAGGTTGACCTGTGTCCGGGTTCACCCACATCCAGGCTTTCCAGACCCGCGTCGCCGCAAGGCCTGCAGTGGTGGCCGCGATGACGGCGGAAGGGTTGATCCCGGCGGTCAAAGCCGCGTAACCGGCTTGTTGATCGAGTGCCGATCAGAACGGGGCCAGCATGGCCTGCGCGTTCGTTTGGTGCAAATAGGGCAGCTGCGGCATGGCCTGATGGTTTTTAATCAGGTTACGGCGGACAATTAACGTTGTATCGAGCGCATATTCCACGGGGAGAGCCTGCAAGGCGGGTGTAAGGCGCAAGGGCGTACTCGGAACCGCGACCAGCCAGTGTAAATTATGCGCCGTAGGACCCTGTTTTGAAGAATCTGGATTCTGCCCGTTGACGCTCACGACGGGCGTATTCCAACAACGAGGGAGGATTCAAATTGAATAGTAAGAAGTGCGCGTTGCTCGCCACCGCGATCGCCCTGCCGCTCTCGATCGCCACGGCGCTCGCCGCCGAAAGCCCGATGGCATCGGATCACAAGGTCCCCTGCAGCGAAGTCGAAATACAGCTCAGAATTCCTGAGCCAAGTATCCGCATGCGCCGGCCGCGTGCCTGGAAGGGATCGAGAAGAAGGCAAGCTGTACGCGAAGTTCACCGCCCGCGTATTCCTCAACAGCCCTGACCGCACCACGGTCGAGTTGCTGAACGTGAAGGGCGATCCCCTGACGACGTTCAGCTTCAAGCCGGCCCCTGACGCGGGCGTGCATCGATCGACGGCAAGAAGACCAAGTTCACGGACCTCAAGAAGGGCGAGAAGATCTCGTTCTATGTCTCCGCGGATCGCCTGACGGCTTCAGAGCTGCCGGGTGCGACGGAAGACTCCTGGGCCGTGCTGCCGCCGAAGTAATTCAGGTTCGAGGCATTCCCAGGGGTCCGGTGCGGTTGCACCGGACCCTTTCTCTGTCAGTCGGCAGCAGGCGAAACCGTCAGTCGCGACCGGTGTGATCTCTGAGATCGTGGTAGTCGAAGCTGAAGTCCGCGACCGGCGAATAACGCCTTCGACACGTGATCGCGCGCGGGCTTGCCAGCGGCATCGAGCGCTAAGCTGACGTACGCAGGCTCGATCAGCCGGATCCGGCCAGCGCGCGACAAAGGTGTCGTAGGCCCAGTGCTCGAGCGGCGCCACGTGCCGGGCGTCTGCTTGAAGTCGATCGAGAGCTGCCCATTCGATTCCGGTCACGTCGATCGGCCGTACCACGGGTCGGCGTAGTGAGCGCAGCGTAGCCCGGCGAGGCGGCAGCCGAGGGCTTCGACTCGGGCCGTGACGCGCTGGCTGCGCGCTGTGCCTCGAGGCCGGCGGCAGTTGCGCGCGTCGAAGAGTTCCTTGAACGCCTTCGGCCAGTCGTGCTTCCGGCAGGCCGAGATAGTGATCGAGGAGCTCGTATTCGAGGCCGGCACGAACTCGTTGTCTTCCGAGTTGTTGACGATCACGAAGCCGGTGTTCTTCTCGGGGATCAGCACGACCACCGGGCGGAAGCCCTGCGTGCCGCCGCCGTGCTGGATGATCTTGTGGCCGCGGTAGTCCTGGACTGATCCAGCCACGGGCGTAGCGCCGCGAAGCTGCGTGGCGTGGCGTCTGTCACGGAGTGGCAGCGAGCGTCAGCGGCACCGGCACCGACCGGCTGCCACATCTCGGCCGCGTTGCGGCGGAGTACAGGTGCTTGTCCGAGCCCAGGATCTGGCTAGCCGCGAGCTGCAAGAGCAGCCAGCGGCTCATGTACGTTGGCGCCGGCCGCGATCGCGCCCGCCGGGCCACAGTTCGCCCCGGAGCTGACCCGCTGTTCGTCGAAGAGCTGCTGCGGCGCCCGACGCCGCGCAGCTCGCCGTTACGGCGCCGCGCGGAAGGCGCGGTCCGGGCGACGAGACGGTCCACGTCGTTAGTGACCGCTCTTCGTCGTGCCGATCGGGCTTTCCGGATCCGATCTTCGGTGAACTTCCTCCCAGGTCCGGCCGGTGACTTCACTCGATCAGCTGGCCGGCGAGGCTCATCGCTAGAGCACGTTGTCGTAGGCGAATGTCGAGCGGAAGCTCGTCGCGGGCTTCAGGAATTGACAGCCGGCGCACGGAATCGGCGCGCGGAGAGGTTGTTGTAAGCGCACAACAGGTCGCCCTGGCCCTTGGCGAAGGCCAGCGCGTGTCGGCTGCAGGTCCCGGATCGTCAGCTCGCGCGTGACCAGGCGTCGTACATGCGAAAGCCGGGCAGGTGGTCGATCACCTGTCGTCCCAGCCGATCGCCTTGCCTTCGTGAACTAGGTCGAGCCGCCGCGCTCACGAAGGCTTTCGTCGTCGAGCCGATCTGGAACAGCGTGTCCGCGTCCACCGGCTCGCCTCGAGCTGCCGAGCTTCGCGGACGCCGTAGCCGCGCGCGAGCGTCACCCTGCTGTCTCGACGATGGCGACGGCGGCGCCCGGCGCCTCCGGGGCTTTCATCACCGCCTCGGCGCAGTGGCGCATCCTCGAAAGAAGATAACCTTCGGGGCGCTGCGAAGAGCTGAGTGCCACGGCGGCGTGACGAGAGCGCGCAAAATGAAGTGACGCGTCTTCGTCTCCAGGGGCGGAGGCCGGATTGGCGGCGGCGGCGGCGTTGCGCTCTGCCGAGGCGCCAGACACCGATCCGTGAGAAGCGGCGGCGCACGGAAGTTTGGCGATCAGCAGCCCGGGCGAGCGCCGATGTGCCTGCTGCTGATCAGTGGGGCGACGCGGCCGGAGTAGCTGTGGCGGCGAAGATCGCGACCCACGAGAGAAGGATGTCGCCGCCGTGCAGGCTGATGCGCTGCCTGCCGGCGGCGCAGCCGCGTCCGCGCCTCCACCGCAATGCCCGCGATGCGCGCCTGTTGATCGCGTCCACACGGAGCTCACGCTGCTCTGCAGGAGCGCGGCGAAATCATGACCTGGAAGGCGACGCAGGAGCCTTAGACGTACGCCTGTATCTGCCGCTGCGGCACTGGCATGAGATCACTGCAGGCAGCACCTCGGTGCCGATGGCCGGATAGAACGCCACCGCGCACACCTGGAAAGAAAGCGCGCGGGGCTGATGCCGCGAGCGGGGCCCGCGAGCAGGCCCCGATATCCGCGGCCATCGCGATCCACTCGATCAGGTGGCGGAGGACCGGTGCAGGTAACCACGCCGCCCGGCGACCACGCGATGGCTTCGCGGCACGGCGGTGCCGGCTGCCGATCCAGCTGCACCGTGCCCGAATCCGCCTGCTCGGAAGCCCTCGCCGATGCGCCGCGCCGAAAGCGGCTCGAAGCCGGAGGAACACGAAGAGCGCATAGACGCCGCTACAGGAAGAAAAGAGGCGTACTGCGGCGCCACTCGGCAGCTCTTAGTTGCCGAAGGCCAGTGAACGCCGCTGATCAGCGCCATGCGAGGACGAAGGATGCCTGCGATCGTCGGCCACCGCGAACATCCGCCTCGCCGGAGCGTCGCCCGCGGCCTGCCATGACGGCGAGGATCATGGATAATGAAGAAGAGATATGCACGCCTCGAAGGCAACCCAGCCTCGGCCGAGGAGCGCGCGGAAGAACGGCCGCGTAGTCGTAACCGCCATCAATCTTGCCGTGCGACAGGAAGGTCACGACGCGCAGATCAGGCTCCAGAGGAGCATCGCGAGCGCCATCGCCGCGACGCCGCCCGAGGCCCGTGGGCGCGGCACAGGAGAACTCCGCTGAGTTCAGCCGGCCTGGAGCAGCCGCCGCCTGATGACGTGCCACGGCTGACATGCACAGGTCTGGCTAATCCCGGGAGGCAGCCACTGGAAGGAAGCGCCGGAACCAGCTCGGGCGCGTTTCCCGAGGCGAGGCAGGACTCGGACAGAGTCGCTCGGTGGCGGCGCCGCACCTGCGCATCGCGGAGTCCGCGAGCCGGGAGGCCCACTGAGGCGATTGCGCAACGCCCTGCATCAGCGCGGCCTGGCCGCCGGCCTGGGCAGGACGCGGTGCCCGTGCTGACGCCCGGCGCAGCGGATTCCCGCGTTCGTGAGGGCCTGCAGGCTCCATCTTGCGATCTGGCTGGGCCAATCGCTTCTCAAGGCAGCCAGCTGACGGCGTGATCATGGGGAAGTCAGGTAGCGCCTGAGCAGGCGATCGCTTGGCCCGCGCTCGTGGCCAGCGCACGACGAAGACATCCGAGCTGGCTGCCGTGCAGGAGCCCGAGCGAGACGCCGGCGTAGGCCGGGTGAAACAGCGAGCCCTGGCCCTCGATCACGTCCCAGTGGTCCGCAGCGGCATCGGGGCTCAGGATTTCCGCGGCGCCCGCCACGAAATCGGAGATCACGGCGTCCATCGGCATGCCGCTGCCCGCGATCATGATCCCGGTCTGGCCCGTCGCGCGGAAATCCGCGTCCACGCCTGCGCCGCGCATCGCGCCCGCGATCGCAAGCGCGGTGTACTTCTTGCCGAGCGCGCAGTCCGTGCCGACGGTGAGCAGGCGCTTGCCTGTCCGCTTGCGGCCGGTGCCGACCAGGATGTCTCGGCGGCGGCTGGCGCACGTCGATCAGGCCGTCCGCCCGAGGCGGTCGGCGGCAGCCTTCAGCTCGGGAGAGCCTGCGAGCGCCCGTGCATGCCTGAAACGATGTCGAGACCGGCCTCCAGTGCCTCGACGAGGCCTGGGAATCCAGCTCGGCTTCAGGACGCCGCCGGTGTTCGCGACGCCGATCACGAGCGAGCGGCGCACTTCGCGACTGCGCCTCGCGCGGCCGAGCTGCGGCAGCCCGGCACGTGACCGTGCGCCTTCGGCAGCGCGAACTCGCCGATGCAGAGGTCGCAGCGCCCAGTCGCGCAGGCCAAACGCCGTCTTGGCATACCCTGCCTCGGTCGTATCTCCCAGGAACAGGAGATACGGCGCGGCGCAGGGCGACCACGAGCGATCGCCGATCCGGCGTCAGGGACGCTGGAAGTGCGGACTGCCGACAAGGCGCCTTCCCTGCTCAGTCGGCCCGTCAGAACCGCGCGCCGATCTGAGAAGCCGATCGTGCGCGGCCGGATCATGGCGAATCCTGCGGCTCCACCCGGGAACTGGCCCGGCGGGATGAAGTCGGTGATGCCCCTGCTTGCTCGCCCAGAGTTCTTGCCGTAGAGCTCGACGGACCAGTGTGCCCATCTCGAGTCCGGTCCGCAGGTCGACGGTCGTCGTAAGTCTTCGACGATGCTGGTGCTGGCCGCCCGGCGTGAGGTTCCCGAAGTCCGTCATCCGCTCGCCGGCGTAGGCGATCAGCGCCGCCGACGTAGGCAGTCGAGTCGCCGACGGCCCACTCGTATCCGGCGCCCAGTCCGAACTGCAAGTCCGGCACCCAGGGCAGCGGATCGCCATCGTGGCCGCCCACGGCCGGATCGGTGTCCTCGCTGAGGTCGGCATTGGTGTAAGCGCCGTTGAGCTGAGATCGTGAAGCCCGGGGCCGCCAGCACTGTCGCCGTGAGTTCCAGGCCCTGGCTCTTCGCCTTGCCGCCATTCGCATTGACGCCGAACCCGTTCACGACCTGGAACAGCTGGATGTCTCTTCCAGTCGAGGATAGAACCCTGCGACGTCGAGCGTGAACTTGCCCGTCCGCCGTAGCCGGTCCTGAGGCCGATCTCGTAGTTCGTGAGCTCATCCGAATCGTAAGTGCTGGGCGCGCCCGATCCCGGGAGGCAGCACGTTCGGCCCGCCCGGACGGAATCCGGTCGCGACCGCGAACGTAGACGGACGACGTGTCCGAGATCTCGAAGCGCGGCGAAACCGACCACGTGAACGGGCTCTCGGAGGACTTCAGGTTGCCGAAATTCTGCGCCGATGACACCCGGTGGAAAGAGAAGGTCGGGGCTCGATCCTGACCTTTTGCTACGGCGGTCTGGTCGTTGTCGCTCCAGCGGCCGCCGAAGGAGAGATCGAACTCCGGCGTGATATGCCAGGTCGCGTTCGCGAAACAGCGCGGTTTTCCTTGTACGTGGAGTCGAGGCTGATCACCGCAAGGAAGGCGGGATGTCCTCAGCCACGTCGTCGGTGCCGGCCTCGACCGCGCAGGACGTTCTGCCCGGATTGATGCCGGAATCCTCGTCCGTGTAATACGCGCCGAGCAGCCACTCGAAGCGGTCGCTCTCCGGCGAGAGGAGGCGGAACTCCTGCGTGAACTTGTCGGTGCGCGGTCGTCTGGCTGAATGATCTCCGGAGAGCAGCCTGTCGGTGGTGCCCAGGCGTGCTGTAGGCGAAGGTCAGCAGCTGCGCCGTGCCGAGCCCGGTACCGAGGACGTCGAGCACCGCGACGTCGCGCTGGAGATCTTCCTCGAGAACTCGCCGTAGCTCGTGACGGACTGCAGGAGACCGGCCCCGAAGTCCCAGTCGAGCGTCGCGCTGAAGACCTTGTAGTCGATATTCGTGAACTCCTCGTGATACCGCGAGGCCACGAGCCTCGTCGTACAGCGGCTTGCAGCGTCGCCGGATCGACTTCGAAGGTATTCGCATTGTCGCTGTCGATGCTCTGGAAATAGCGCGGTCAGGTTGAGCGAGAAGTTGTCCGAGGGCTTGAACAGCGCCGACAGCCGGCCGCCGGAAACCTCGCTGCCGTTGATGGTCCTTCTCGACGCGCGTGCCGTCAACGATGTTGACCGAGGGATCCTGGAGCGCCGGAATCGGGTTGTTGCCGATCGAATCGGTGTAGCCGCCGTCGGAGCGGAAGAAGCCGCTGGCGCGGATCGCGAAGGTCTCGCCGACCGGGCATGTTCAGCACGCCCGTCACGGCGTAGCCGGCGTCGCCGTCCTTCAGGTCTTCCGTACGACGCCTTGAAGCGTGCCTCGAAGCCGTCGGTGGACGGGTCGTTCGCGACGTGCACTTGATCGCCGCCGAGCGAGCTCGCGCCAGCAGAGCGTGCCCTGCGGGCCGCGCAGCACCTCGACCCGGGCGAGGTCGAAGGTGTCGAAGTCGCCCGACAGGATCGCGGCATTCGCGAGGCCGCTGCTCGAGCCGAACGGGCACGTCGTTGACGTACACGCCGACGGTCGAGGCGACGCCGCCGGTGTTGATGCCGCGCAGCGAGATGCGCGTGATGCCGTTCGTGTTCGAGTTGAGGCTGAGGCCGGGGACCATCGACACGAGGTCCTGGAAGCTGTCGGCCTGCTGCCGCTCAGCGCCTCCCCGGGGAGGACCGAGACCGACATCGGGATGTCGGCGAGCGCCTGGGCGCGCTTCTGGGCCGTCACGACGACTTTCGCCGAGGACCGGCCTTTTCGGCCGGCGCGGCCTGCTGCGCGGATGCCGCGGCGGCGGCGAGGATCATCGCGATCGCCGGTTGGAATCGTCAGCTGTCGCGCGTGCGGATTGAGTGCCCATGTGCATGTTCCCTCTCGGTGGTCGATTGGCGCTCAGGCCCAGATGTGTGCCCAGGAGCCGCCTGAAATTGCCGCCCAGCACGGCCTCGATGTTCGAGTCGCCGTAGCCGCGGCGGATGAGTGCCTCGGTCAGGTCGAAAACTTTCTTCGGATGGTCGAAGCCGTCGGTGTCGAGCTTGTCGCGGAAGGCGTAGCTCGACTTGTACGACGCCATCAGCTCTTTGCGCTGGTCGGCCGGCATGTCGTCGTAGCCGTTGAGGTCGGAGTCCGAGCCGATGCCGACGTGCTCGATGCCGACGAGCTTCACGACGTGGTCGATGTGGTCGACGATGTGCTCGATCGTCGTCGGCTCGCGGTCGCGCACGAAATTGCGCACGCCCGTGATGCCCATGACGCCGCCCTTTGCCGCGAGCTTCGTGATCGCCTCGTCGGTCTTCAGGCGCGGATGGTTGTTGAGCGCGCGGCAGTTCGAGTGCGTGATGGCGATCGGCTGCTTCGAGAGCTCGATCGCGTCGAGCGTCGTCTTGTCGCCGCAGTGCGAGGCGTCCACCAGCATGCCGGTCTCGTTCATCGCCGCGATGATCTCGGCGCCGAAGTCGCTGACGCCGCCGTCCACGCGGTCGGTGCCGCCGGTGCCGAGGAAGTTCTGGCTGTTGTAGGTGAGCTGCGGAGACAGCGCTGGCCGAGCTCGAAGAAGGCCTTCACGTCCTCGGCTTTCTGGAAATGCTCCGAGTTCTGCAGGCCCATCATGACGGCGACACTTGCCGGCGGCCTTGGCGCGGTCGAGGTCGGCCGCCTTGTCCACGACGCAGAAGAGGTCGGCGTTCCGCGCGCAGAACCCTGCCACGCGGCGAGGAAGGTCAGCGTCTCCTCGACGGCCTGCGGGCCCCCGGTGCCGATGGAGTTGTGGAAGCCGGTGATGCCGCAGGTCTTGAATCTGCGCGACCTCGGCCTCGGTCAGCGGATTCGCGTAGGCCTCCGGCTTGAAGTTGATCTTGAGCACCGCAAGCATGTCGATCACGAGCGAGCGCTCGACGATCGCGATCCGCGCGCGGAGTAGGCGGCGGGGCTGTCGGCGAAGAGGCGGAACGAGGCGAGGTTGAGCATCGGGAAGCCGATGCCGAGCGCCGCGCCCTGGAGCACGCGCCGCCTCGAGACCTGACGCCGACCCTGGACTGAGCCATCCCACCCTTTCGGAAAAAATATCCCGACCAGAGATATTAATCCTGATCAGAGAATTGTCAATTCAGCGCGGAATTCGCGGTCAGGCCGCGGCGCCCCAGCCCGAGTCGGGATAGGGAGACCTTGCCGTTCTCGAAAACGATCGCGGGCGTGCGATCCCGCGATGATGAAGAGCGTGCCGTCGAGGTCATTGATGTCGCAGAGCTGGCCGAGGATCCAGGCCGGCGCCATCGCGAGGCTGGTTCCGACCATGTTCCCGACCATCACGCCTGAGCCCCAGGCGTCGCGCCTCGGCGGCCATCGCGAGGCCCTCGGTGAGGCCGCCGCACTTGTCGAGCTTGATGTTGACGATGTCGAAGCGGCCGACGAGCGGCTCGATGTCCGAAAGTCCCTGCACGCTTTCGTCCGCTGCGACCGGGATCGGGCAGCGCAGGCCGTCGAGCTCGGCCTCGCGCCCGCGCGCGAAGGGCTGCTCCACGAGCTTCACCTTGCAGGCCACGAGATCGGGCATGAGGTCGGAAAGGCTCGTGGCGCTGAAACCCCTGGTTGGCGTCCACGCCGATCCAGGCGTCGGGGCGCGCCTTGCGCACGGCGCGCACGCGCTCGGCGTCGAGCGGCAACTCGCCGGTCAGCTTCAGCTTCAGCGATTTCGCCTGCGCATAGGCGATCGCCTTCTCGGCCATCGTCCCCGGGTCGTTGGCCGGAATCGTGAACGTGGTGAGGAGCGGGCGAGGGCGCTCGAGTCCGGCGATCCGCCAGACGGGCTGGCCGAGCGCGCTTCGCTTCGAGGTCCCACAACGCGCAGTCGAGGGCGTTGCGCGCGCCGCCGGGCGGCAGCAGCCGGCGCAGCGACTCGCGGTCGACGCCGGCCTCGATGTCGCGGCGCACGTGCTCGATCGCCGCGCTCATGCGCTCGACGTCGTCGCCGAGGTAATAGACGCCTGCCGCCTCACCTCGCCGGCCGCGCCGCGCTCGCTGATGCGAGCGACGACGGCCGACATGTCGGTGAACGTATACCCCGTTATCGTGAACGGGGCCGACAGCGGGATCAGCTCCCGCGTGACCGACAGCTGCATCAGTAGTTCGTGCTGATGCCGACCAGGTGGTAGGCAACCGCGACCCAGGCGCAGATGAGCCGCCGCGAATACGAGCGCGACCGCCCAGATCTTGCCGAGCCAGCGCTTGTTCGCCTTCCACACGACCGACAGGTGCCAGAGCGCGAGCGCAAGGCCCGCAAACACGGCGATCGTGCCGAACACGTGCAGCAGCAGGACCAGCCAGTCGAACGCGCCGACAGCATCTTGAGATCGGAGAACATCGCGAGGATGGTGCCGATCCAGCCGCCCATGGCCGCGACGCGAGCAACGCGCCGATGCGGCCCCAGCGGTAGGCCTTCGCCTCGCGGCCGGTGTAGGGCAGGGGCTTGCGGTAGCGGCGCGCGCACGAGTCGCCGCGACCGGCCAGAAGATCGCCGTGAGCGCAAGCACGACGAGGCTCGCGACCGGCGCCGGCATCAGCCAGCCGACGCCCTTCGCCCCGGAGGAGCGCTCCATGTACATGAACGGCGAGATCCGACTCGGGCGCGATGCGCACGACCTTGCCGTCCTTCACTTCGGCAGCGAGGCGCCCCTTGCCGTCCGACTTCGCGCCAGACATAGGGCGCGATCTCGCGCCACTTGGTCGGTTCGCCGTTGAGGTCCTTCAGCACCGGCGTCGAAATCGTGCCGTCTTCGTTGACGACGACTTTCTCGGGCTGCAGCAGGTTGAGGCACGCTGAGGAAGCTCGTTTCGGCACGGCGCGAGCTGATGCAGCTGCCCGCGATCTCGGCGGCGTGCGCCTTCGCAGTCGCCTCGTCGACCTCGCCTTCGACTGCGCGGGCCCGGGAAATAGCGGTCGGCGAAGCTGCGGTAGAACGCCTCGCGCAGCTGTGCCGCACGGCGCCTTCCTTGCCGGCGCTGCTGAACGAGATGAAGTAGCCGACGCCCGTCGTCGACGAAGCAGGTGCAGGTCGCTGTGGAAGTACTGCGTGTCGCCGCCGTGGGAGATGATGCGGTGGCCGTTGGTGCTCGTCTCGATAGAACCCGAGCACCATGCGGTTGACGTTCGGGATGATCGTCAGCGGCGTGCCGTGCATCTTCTTCGCCGTTTCCTCGGAGAGGATGCGCTGGTCGCCGAACGCGCCGTTCTGCAGGTGCGCGATCATGAAACTGCGCCATGTCGGCGCCCGTGGCCGACGAGAGCGCGCCTGCCGGCGCGAGGGTTGATGAGCTCGTAGCCTCTTCGGCTTGCCGGATGCGCGTTCTCGTAGCCCTGCGCCATGCCGGCCATCGAGCGCCTTCGGCAGCGGCTGGCGGAACGAGGAGTGTGCCATGCCGAGCGGCGCGAAGATGTGCTGGTCGACGTAGTCGTCGAACGGCTCTGCCCGACACGCGCTCGACGATGTAGCCGGCGACGCCGGTCGCGTAGTTCGAGTAGGCGGGCATCGTGCCGGCGCTCGAAGATGCGCATCGGCGTCCAGCGCTTGACGGCTATCGCCCAGCGGAACGAGGCGTGGAGGGATCCTCGGAGATCATGCTCCTTGACCTGCTTCCTCGAAGCCCGGCGGTGTGCGTCATGATGTCGCGCATCGTGATCGGCTTGCCGTCCGCGCCGGGCGGGATCTTGAAATCGAGGTACTGGTTGACGTCGGCGTCGAGGTCGATCTTGCCCTGCTCGACCAGCTGCATGACCGCGGTCCAGGTGAAGAGCTTCGACATCGAGCCCGGCCGGAACAGCGTGGCCTCGGGATCGACCGGCGTCTTCTTCTCGACGTCGGCGTAGCCGAAGCCGCTTCTCGATGCAGCACCTGGCCGTCCTTGACGACCACGACGACGCCGCCGGCGATGTTGCCGCTGCGCGATGCGCGTAGGGGATGAAGCCGTCGAGCCAGGCTTCGAGGTCGCGCGCGGTTCGAGCTGCGGGCCGGCCGGCGTTTCGAGCGCGACAGGCGCCACGGTCGCCGGCGGCGCGATGCAGTGGCCTTCGGCGCCGGCGGCACCTGCGCGAACGCGGTCAGCGGAAGAGCAGGCACGCAGACAGAAATGTCGCGATCGGAGAATAGGCGCGCATGCGGAAGCTCCCGGGTGAGTATCCTGATGATGGTCGCGTGTAGTCCTAATCGGAGAATGACGTCAAAGAGGTGCCTGCGCCGTAAAATCGGCGTGCACACGCGCCGCGGAGAGTGACCTGACACCCACCAAGCCGCACCGGCCGACGCTCGGAAGCCTCCTGCGCGGCCTGCGCCTGCGAAACCGCTGGACGCTCAAGGAGATGAGCGAGCGCACCGGCATCCCGCTTTCGACGCTCGCGAAGGTCGGAGCACTGACCGGCTCACGCTGACCTACGACAAGCTGCTGCCAGTTGAGCCAGCGCCTGAACCTGCGCATGTCCGATCTTTTCAGCGAGATCCGATGGCGACGGCCGATGCGCCCATCACCGCGCGCCGTTCCATCGGACGGCTGTTCCGACGCGATCCGCGTCAACACGCCGAACTACGAATATTTCTACATGTGCCCGGAACTGCGCCGCAAAGCGCATGGTGCCGACCGTCCACGCGCATCCGCGCGCAGCGCGTCGAGAGTTTGGCGCGCTCGTCCATCAATCCGGGCGAGGAGTACATCTACGTGCTCCAGGGGCCCGGTCGAGGATCCACACCGAGTTCTACGAGCCGATCCTGCTGCAGACGGGCGAGGTCCATCTACATCGACAGCACGATGGGCCATGCCTACGTCGCGCCGAAGGGGCATGACGAGGCGCTCGTCCTCGGTGTCTGCTCGAAGCGCGGAAGACGAGCCTCATGGAGTCGCTGATGACGCTGCACAGCGACGCGCCGCCGGCGACAGTCGAAAGGCGCTAAGCGGCTGACGCGAAACGCTGAGCGCGATGTCGTAAGAGGAAAACTCGTGTGCAGGATTGACGTGGCATCACGAGCCGCACGCCCTGGACCAGCCGCTTGCTGAGGCCGGTCAGTCGCGATCCGATGCGCGTAGGTTTCGAGCTCGAAAAGCGGGATCAGGGCCAGGCCGGGCGGCGACCAAGTCGATCGAGGGTGACGTGGAGGCGCGGATCTCGAGCAGGTCGGACTGCGCATCCCCCCAGTTGTAGTGCGCGTACCCGATGTCTGAGACTGGAATGGGGATATGAAATCGACGAACAGCGGCGCGTCGAAACTGATTGCCGAACCGTTGGCGCAGGGCTCATAGGTCGGCGAAGATCGCGGCGTTCACAATGTCGTAGGATGATAATAGCCAACCCAGGGGATAAACCGCATGCAACGCTCGCATCGCCTGGCTGGCCGTCCTCGTGTTCATCGCGCCGCTTTCGCAGGCCGCCGAATCGATTCGCGGCGCCGCCGATCGAGAGCTGTCCCGACAACGCGAGCGCAAGCCGCGCCTACTCGTTCTTCCTCGCCGGCAACCGCGCGGGCTATCACCTCGAGTGCCGCATGCCGGACGGCTCGGGCCTCTATATTTTCAGAGTTCAACGACCGCGGCCGCGGGCCCTCGGTCCGCTTCGCGCATCGTGCATGACGCGGCCGGCATCCCGACCGTGATCACGGTCGACGGCAACGACTATCTCAAGAACGAGATCGCCGAGCGCTTCTCGATCGCGAAGGCAAAGGCCGCGCTGGAAGAACAAAGGTCGAAGCAGGGCGACGCGGAGCCTCGAGGCTCCTGCGTTCTACATGAGCCAGTCGGGCACGCCGGCCGAGTTGCCGATGCTCGCGAAAGCTGCGTTCGCGGCGCCGGGGCATCGGCTTGCGCTCCTGCCCTCGGGCGAGGCGCGCGTCGAGGCGCTCGATGTGCGCACGGTCCGGAACGGGGAGGAATCGAAGAAGGTTCAGCTCTACGCGGTGTACGGCCTCGGCTACCAGCCAACGACGGTGTGGCTCGATGACAGGGTGAATTCTTCGCGAGCGTCGACAGCTGGGTCGTGATGGTGCCCGAGGGCTGGGAGCAGGCGGCTCCGGAACTCCTCGAGATCCAGGAAGCGCGCCTGACGGCGCTTCGCAGCGAGCAGGCGAGGCGCCTGCGGCAGGTTCCGGCCGGTCCGGTCCTCATCGAACACGCGAATGTCTTCGATGCCGAGGCCCGCGTGATGAAGCCGGGCAGCAGCGTCCTCCTCGAAGGCAACCTGGTCCGCGCAGTCGGCGCCAGACGGCTCGTTCCCGGTGCCGGAAGGCGCATCCCGCATCGACGCCGCGAGGCGCGCGCTCGTCCCGGGGCTCTGGGACATGCACAGTCACCCGGAGCCGGCCGATGGACTTCCTGCTCCTCGCCGCAGGCGTGACCGGCACGTGCGTGACATGGCGGCGGAGCCCGCCAAGCGCGAGCGCATGAAGACCTGGGAGAGCGACACGCTCGGCCCGCGCATCGTGTAACTGCGGGCATCGTGGACGGGCCCGGCCCGTTCCAGGGCCCGACGCAGGTGCTGGTCGCCAACGAGGCCGAGGCGCGCGCCGCGGTCGACGCCATGGCGGACGCCGGCTTCATCCTCGTCAAGATCTACAGCTCGGTGAAGCCCGAGCTCGTGCCCATCCTCGTCGACGAGGCGCAGCAAACGCGGCGCTGTCGCGTCGGCGGGCACATCCCGGCCGGGATGACCGCGGAGCTCGCGGTGCGCGCCGGGTTACAGCGAGATCCAGCACATGAACATGCTGTTCCTCAGCTGCATGTTCGACCAGGTGCCGGATACGCGCACCCCGGCGCGACTGACCGCGGTCGCCGAGCACTGCGGCGCGGAACTCGACTTCAACGACCCGAAGACGAAGGACTTCGTCGCGCTCCTCGTCGCAAAGGCGCATCACGGTGGACCCGACGCTTCAGCTCTTCGAGAACCTGATTCTCGACCGCGCCGGCGAGATGGCGACCGCCTACAAGCCCATCGCGGACCGGCTGCCGCCGGTCGTGCGCCGAGTGGTCTTCTCGAAGGCGGGCTGCCGGTGACCGGCGACAAGGAGAAGCGCTATCAGGATTCTTTCGCCGCGATGCTGCACATGCTGACCGTGCTGCACGATGCCGGCGTGCCGATCGTCGCCGGCACGGATTCGAGCGGCTTTTCGCTCATCCGCGAGCTCGAGCTCTACGTGAAGGCGGGCATCCCGGCGCCCGAGGTGCTGCAGATGGCGACGCTCGGCGCCGCACGCGCGGCGGGGCAGGGGCGAACGCCTCGGCTCGATCACGCCCGGCAAGCTGCGCAGACCTCATCCTCGTGGACGGGCGACCCGAGCGCGGATCCGGGCGCGCTGCGGAACCTGCGCCTCGTCGTGAAGGACGGCGTGCCGATCGATCCGAGGCGATGTGGCGCGAGCTCGGGATCCTGCCGCTGCCGAAGTGAGGACGGAGCCGCGTGCCTGGCGCGCGCTCAGGCGAGCAGGTTCAGGAACAGCGTGATGATCAGCGCGTTCGCGAAATCGATGAAGAACGCGCCGACGATCGGCGCGACGAGAAGCGCGCGGCGCGGGACCGTAGCGCTCGGTCAGCGCGCGCATGACGGCCCATCGCGTTCGCCGTCGTGCCCAGCATGAAGCCGATGAAGCCGCCGCTCATCACGGCCGCTTCATAGTTGCTGCCCATCAGCCCGAGAACACGGACCCGCGGCGGCGGTGCCGCCGATTACGACCTGCACCACGAGGATTGCGAGCGAGCGGCGGCACGAGACCGGCCAGTTCCCAGAGCTTCAGCGTCATGAGCGCCATGACGAGGAACAGCGTCAGCGACACGATCCCAGAAGTGTGTTGATGAACCGGTGCGAGGAGGCCTGAACCAGCCGGTTGCGTCGTCGATGTTGCGGATGACTGCCGCGACCAGCATCGCGCCGATGTAGGCGGGCAGCGTCATGCCGAGCGCGGCAGAAGCCCTTGCTGACCCAGAAGCCGATCCACATGGCGACCAGGATCGCGACGAGGTTCTTGACGATCGGCCAGGCGTCGTCGTCCTCGTTCGAAGCGGTGACCGGTGTTCGACGACTTCGGCCTCCGACGAGCTCGAATCCGCCGGTCCCGCCCCTGCGCGCGTCGCGGCGTCTTGAGGTCCTTGCGCTCGACCAGGATCGGTACTGACCGGGCCCGCCGACCAGGCCGCCGAAGACGATGCCGCCGATCGCGACCGCGATCGCGACGGAAGACGCTCCGGCGACGCCCGCCTGCTCGAAGAGCGGCGCGAAGCGAGGCCGGTCGCGGGACCGCCCGTCAGCGTGACCGATCCTGCGAGCACGCCGAAGAGCGGGTGCAGGCCGAATGCGATCGCCATCAGCATGCCGACGCGACGTTCTGCACGAACGGCGAACACGGTCGCGACGCAGGAAGAAGCGCAGCACCTGCGGCCCGCCGATCTTCAGGAGCGACAAGGCTCGCGCCGAAGCCATGATGGTCGTGAAGAAGGCGATCGCCAAGCGGGCTTTGCAGCGTCGTATCGAAACGTCACGAGGCGGTGACGCCCTGGCCGCGCGCGATCGGCACGACGACGGCGACGAGCAGCCCGCCGAGCACCGGCGCCGGCAGGTTGTAGCGGCCGAGGACCGGGACGAGGCGCACAGGCGACCATGCCCGAGGAGGAGCGCGACGCCCGCGAAGGCGAGGTGTGTACGAAGTCTAGTTCAAACACCGGTCGAGGCTCCTGCATCAGGCGATCCACTTCGTCCTTCGACGTGTAATGCACAGAACGAGACGCGGACCGCGCCGTCCTCGGTGTCGATGCCGAGCGCCTGGATCAGCCGGTACGCATAGAAGTTTCCGACGCCGGCACCGAGACGCGCAGCGGCGAGTCGCGCCGCGACGTCGGCGGAACTCTGTCCCTTGACCGTGAATGAGACGGTCGGCGCGCGCTCGGCGGCGCGCGTGCGGCCGATCAGCCGCACTTTCGGGTGGTTCGCGAGAAAATCGAGCAGCGGCTGCAGCAGTGCCGTCTCGTGCGCCCGGAACAGCTCGCGCACGGCCGTTGCCCGCGACTCGACCGCTTCGCCCTGCTGGCCGTGGCGGTCCGCGATGGCGTCCATGTAGTCGAGGACGCCGTTCACGGCGGCGGTCTGCGCGCATGATCGGGGCCCGCCGGCGTGAACCGCGCGCCCGGCTTGCTGCCGTTGAAGAAGTGTCCCTGGTTCGGCAGCGCGGGCGTTGACCTCGCGCCGCAGGAACATCGTGCCGAGGTGCGGGCCGTACACCTTGTACAGGGAGGAAATAGTAGGCGTCGACGCCCGAGCTCGCCGCAGGTCGGGCATGCCGTGCGGCGCGAACGCGACGCCGTCCACGAAGGCCCAGGCGCCGGCTTCGATGGGCGAGATCCGTGAATTCGCCGGACCGCGTTGATGCTGCCGACGACATTCGAGCAGTGCGTGAACGCGACGAGCTTCGTACGCGGACCGAGCAGCGCTTCGAGGTCCTTGCGCTCGAGCTCGGCGGTCTCAGGGTTGATCTTCCATTCACGGACCGTGATGCCGTCGTCCGCCGAGGCGCGGTAGGGCGCCGACGTTCGCCTCGTGGTCCTGGTTCGTCACGATGACCTCGTCGCCCGCCTTCAGGTAGCGTCGCAGCGCCTGCGCGAGCTGACGAAGGTGTTCTGCGACGTCGAAGGGCCGAAGTGGACTTCGTCCTGGCCGACATTCAGCCAGGCCGCCATGCGGGCCTTGGCCGCGTCCATCTGCTCGCCCGCCGTGGCGGAGGCGGCGAATGACGTAGTAGGGCTGGACCTTGGTCTGGCGGTAGTAGCGGTCGAGCCAGCCGGATCGTCTGGCCCGCGGCGTAGGATCCGCCCGCGTTCTCGAAATGCGCAGAATCCCGCAAGCGTCGGTTCGCGGAACGCGGGGAACTGCGCACGGACGAAATTCAGGTCCAGGTTCATGAATGGGCCTCCCTCGACGACGCCATAGGATAATCATTCGTCGGTCCGACCGCTTTGCGGGTCGAAGGGCTGCGCCCCGGACATCGAGCCGCGTAAACTAATGTCTACATGCATCGAAGCGACGGGGCCACCAGGCCCCGTTTTTGGTGCCTGTTTCCGGAGAAGCCGCACGCCACTCGCCCGCCATCTCGCATTCTCGCCGCCCAGGTCCTCGCGTTCGGGGTCTGGTGGCGAGTCGCAGCCGCGCAGTCGGGCGCGCCGGCCTTCACGCCGAAGACGGACGAGTTCGACTTCGTCAAGCGCGAGGAGATGATCCCGATGCGGGACGGCGTGAAGCTCAAGACCTTCATCCTGGTCCCGAAGGGCGCATCGGACGCGCCCATGCTCCTGACGCGCACGCCATACAACGCCTCGAACAGCATCGCGCGCTTCGCGAGTCCGCACCTCGCGTCCGTCGTGCCGCAGATGTTCGACACCGCGGTCGCCGCCGGTTACATCATCGTGTGCCAGGACGTGCGCGGTAAGTACGGCTCCGAGGGCGACTACGTGCATGACGCGCGCCGCTGCGCGGTCCGCTGCAACCCGACGGACGACCGACCACGCAACCGACACCTACGACACGATCGACTGGCTCGTGAAGAACGTGCCCGAGAGCGAACGGCCGCGTCGGCACGACCGGCGGTTCGTACGACGGGTTCACCACCGCTGATGTCGCGTGATCCACCCGCATCCGGCGCTCAAGGTTGCAGTGCCGTTCGCGCCCGATGGTGGACGGCTGGATGGGCGACGACTGGTTCCACAACGGCGCCTTCCGGCAGGACGGCGCGCTCGAATACACCTACGACCAGGAAGCGACCCGCAAGAACGAGCTGCCGTGGTGGACCGGCGACTACGACACCTATGAGCTCTCCTGCGCGCGCGGATATGCCGGCGAATCTCGCTAGCGCTCGCGGGGCCTCGAGCCAGCTCGAGCTTCTGGCGCGCGCTCGAGCGAGCACCAGAGCTACGACGACTACTGGCAGTCGCAGGCGATGGACAAGATGCTCGCGAAGGAGCCGATGACCGTCCCGATGATGATCGTGATCGGGCCTCTTCGACCAGGAAGACATCTATGGCGGGCCGGCGCTCTTCAAGGCGCTCGCGACCGAAGGGATCCCGAAGGCAAGATGGTTCACCTGGTGCTCGGACCCTGGAACCACGGGCAGGGGCGCCGCGAAGGGCGCGGCATCGGCGTGATGCAGTTCGAAGGCGACACCGCGGGCTGGTTCCGCCGCACGGTGATGCAGCCGTTCCTCGATCACTATCTGAAGGACGCGCCGCAGCCGGATACACCGCGCGTCCTCGCCTATGAGACGGGCGCCGACGTCAGTGGCACCGCTACGACAACTGGCCGCGGTTCCTGCGAGAGCGGTTGCGCTGCGAAGCCGAAGAACCTCTACCTGCGGGCGGAGGGCCAGCTCGGCTTCGACGCGTCCGGCGGAGGCGAAGCAGGCTTTCGACGAATACCCCTCCGATCCCGCCGAAGCCTGTGCCGTACCGGAACCGCCCGACGCTGCAACTCGGACGCGACGGAATCCACCTGGGGCGAGTGGCTGATGGACGACCAGCGCCAGGCCGCCTCGCGCCCGGATGTCCTCGTGTACGAGACCGAGCCGCTGACGGAGCCGGTGCGTGTCGCCGGCGAACCGCTGGGCGAAGCTCTGTTCGCGTCCACGACGCGGCAGCGACGCCGACTGGGTCGTGAAGATCATCGACGTGTGGCCCGATCGGAATGCCGGACAGCCCGAAGCTGGGCGGCTATCAGCAGATGATTTCCGCCGACATCTTCCGCGGGCGCTATCGCGAGGACTTCGCGACGCCGAAGGCGATCGAGCCCGAACAAGGTGCTTGCAGTACCGGATCCGCCTGCCGCAGGCGAGCCACACGTTCGAGCCGGGCCACCGCATCATGGTGCAGATCCAGTCGAGCTGGTTCCCGCTCTACGACCGCAATCCGCAGTCCTTCGTCCCGAACATCCTGTTCGCACCGCCTGAGAGCTACATCAAGGCGACGCAGCGGATCTGGCGCACGTCGGGGCAGCCGTCGGCGATCGAGCTGCCGGTCATCAACTGAATCGAACGCGCGCCTTCGCCGCGTCTGGGCCACCGGACGGATGATCGGCTCGCGCGCCGGCGCCCGCGCAGCAAACTCCTGAATAGAGGCGCAGCAGCCGCTCCGCCATGACGCGGCTCGACCAGCGTGAGCGCGACGAATGCCTGGGCCTCGGCGCCGAGCTCTGCCTGCAGCCCGGGATTCCGCAGCACTCTCGACTGCCGCGGCGAACGGGACCTCGTCCTCGTCGACGACGATGGCGCCGCGAGCGCCATCGAGAACGAACCGGGTGCCCATGACGGCCGTGGAGACGACCGGCACGCCGAGCGCCATGGCTTCGAGCAGGACGAGGCCCTGTGTCTCCGTGCGCGACGCGAATATGAAGGCGTTCGCGCTCCGGTAGCAGTCGAGGAGGGCCCCGACCGGTCGAGGTAGCCGACGAAGCAGACGTTGCGCGCGAGGCCGCGTGACTCGACGTCACGGCGGAGCGCCGGCAGCGCCGGTCCCTCGCCCGCGATGACGAGCAGGACGTCCGGAATCGCCTTGCGCACCCGCTCGACGACCGACGACGAGGAAGCCGATGTTCTTCTCGAAGGCGACGCGGCCCACCGTCAGCACAACCGGTCGTCCGGGCGCGATGCCGTGACGGGCGCGAAAGCCCGCGCCGTCCCCGCCCGCGAGCCTTGCGATGTCGAGACCGGTCGGGATCACCTGCGTCTCGGTCCGCACGCCGTAGCCGTGCAGCACGTCCGCCATCTGCGGCGAAGGCGCGATGACGGCGTCGACCGCATTGCATTGCCGCCGGGAGATCGCGCGGCGAGGCCGCGCAGCAACGCGCGAGGAGCCCAAGGCAAGTAGTGGTGAAAGTATTGCTCGAAGAACGTGTGGTAGGTCTCGACGACCGGAATGCCGAGCCGCCGCGCAACGCGCAGGCCCACGGTGTGGGCGACGAAAGGCGTGTGGATGTGGACCAGGTCGAAGCCCGGGCCGAGCGATCGCACTGCATGATCGAGCGCACCCGCGACGACAAGGCAGGTCCTCCGGGTCGAACGGAAGATAGCGCGAGCGCACGCGCACGACGCCCGGCTCGTCGTCGCGTTTCGCGGGATACTGCGGCGCGACGAGGATGCTGCTGCAACCTCGGCCTCGAGGTCGCGACGGAAGGTCTGGATCGAGGTCGAGACGCCGTTGACGCGCGGGAAGTAGACGTCCGACAGCATGAGGACGCGCGGGTTGCGCATCGTCACAGGGGACGGACTCCGCGATCTTCAGGCTCGCGTAAGCGCAGGCCGCCGCCGAGCAGCGCGCCTGCGGCGACGTCGGTCGGGTAGTGCAGCCCGAGCACGACGCGCGAGAGCGCGACGAGGCAAGGCGAATGCCGCGAGCGGAGCCGCGAGCGCAGGCAGGTAGTGCGCGCCGAGGATCGCGAACGACACCGCGTGCAGCGTGTGGCCGGACGGGAAGCTGTAGCGGTCGAGCGGCGCCGCGGCGCAGCTGATCGCCGCGTGCGTGATGAACGGGCGCTCGCGCACCGCGTGACGCTTGATCAGCTTGTAGGCGAGGAGGCCCGCAGCCCCCGTCAGCGCGAGGTGAAACGCTCCGAAGGCGCCCCGGGCAACAGGAGCTGCGCAAGGATCAGGGCATACCAGATCCAGCCGTCGCCAAGCCGGCTGACGCCCTGGAAAACGCGCGCGCGCGTCGGCGGCACGCTCGAGCGATTCAGGTACCGGCAGAAGCGCAGTTCCGCCTGGTCGAAATGCTGGAAGGTCGTGGCGAGCCGAAGTCCCATGTCCCGCACCTCTCGATGCATGGCCGAAAGGATGGGCCTGCCACATTGCAGTTCGATGAAAGTTCGGTGAACTTACGATGTTGGATCAACGACTTATGTCGGTGATCGAAAGCAAAACCTCGAATTCTGCGGGTCAGTTCCGGTAGAGCTGCCGGCTCGCCGATCCGGGCCCCTTCCGCGAGGGATGCGAGCTTCAGGTAGACGATGTCCGGGTCCACCGGGCCGAAGCCGCCGAAAGTCCCGAATCCGCAGTCCGTGCCGGCCATGACGCGCTCGCGGCCGACGATGTCGGCGAAGCGGCAGGATGCGCTCGGCCACGAGCTCCGGATGCTCGATGTAGTTCGTCGTCGTGCCGAGGACGCCGGGCATCGAGGATCTTGTCGTCCGGCACTTTCTGCTTCCCTGAACACGGTCCATTCGTGCGCGTGCCGCGGATTCGACGCTTCGAAGAGCAGCGCCCTGCGGCTTCGCCGCGATCACGACCGGCAGCAGCTGCTCGAGCGGCACGTCGTGGTGGTGCGGCCCCTCGTAGTTGCCCCAGCAGACGTGCATGCGCGACGCGCTCGGCAGGAACATTGCGCAGCGCGTGGTTGAGGACCTCGACGTGCCGTGCCGCGAGCGCTCGAGGAACTCGTCGCGCTCGCGTTCGCGGTACATCGTGTGACGGCCCATGCCGAGGTCGGGCGCGTCGATCTGCAGCAGGAAGCCCGCGCCGACGATCGCCTCGTACTCGGCCGCATCGCGTTCGGCCGAGCGCCTCGAGATAGGCATCCTGCGTCTTGTAGTAGTCGTTCGGCTGGAACAGCGCGATCACGCCGGGCGAGGCCGCGTTCATGAAGGCCTCGACGGGCTTCGCCGCATCCACGGCCGCGCGGCAGGTTGCGCGAGATCCGCGTGCAGCGGCCCGAGGTCCCTGACGCGCGATCTCGCCGATGCAGCGCGGGCGCCGGTACTTCGCGGTTGCGCCCGCTCGACGGCGAGCTTTGCCATGAAGCGCGGGAACTCGACCAGGTCCTGGCCCGGCTCGCGCGGCGTGTCGCCGCCGAAGCCCGCGAAGCGGTCGCGCGATGTAGGTGGCGTAGCTGATCTTGCTGATCTCGCCGTCGCTGACGACGTCGATGCCGGTGTCGACCTGCCGGCGCGACGACCTCGGCGACCGCATCCGTGATGACGCGACGCGGCGGCCGCACGGTCGCGGATCTCGCCTCTCTCGCCGCGCGAACAGCACGTCGGTCACCGCCTGCGAGCGCGGCAGGCTGCCGACGTGCGTGGTGAGGATGCGGCCCGGTGCTGGCCCTCATCGATAGCGTGTTGTTCGACGTGTGGTTGCCCGCGAGCCAGCGCTTGAGCTCGGCATGTGCGTCATTCAGCGCTGCGCGGCGTTGATCTTCTCGACGTCCGGGTGGTCGTAGCGTGAACTCGACGATCATGCCGTTCGGGTCCGTTGCGTAGACCGAGCGGCAGTAGCCGTGCTCCAGCACGAAGGACTGCGGCTCCTGGTAGCCCGCGTCGCTCAGCCGTCTTTCGATGCCTTCCTGCGTCTCCTTGTCCACGTGCAGCGCGATGTGGTGGAACGGCGAGAACGGCATCTTCGGGCCGAACTGCTCCTGCGTCCTTCGGGTCGGCGAACTGGAAGAACGCGAGCGCCCCGCCGTCGCCGAGACCGAAGAAGCAGTGGCAGTAGGTGCGCTCGGCCCCGAACAGCACGTCCTTCTCGCACCAGGTCGCGAGCAGCGGCAGGCCGATCACGTCCTCGTAGAACTTGCGTGTCGCCTCCAGGTCGCGCGACACGTACGCGTTGTGGTGCAGCCGTGTTCGGGAGACTTCGCCTTGCTTGCCATGTCTGGACTCCGGTCAGAACGAATAGTCGAACTCGATGCCGTAGCGGATCGGCAGCGCCTTGAACAGGAAGCCGCCCGGCGAGAATTCCTGATTGTATTCCTCGTCGGTCAGGTTCTTCGCCCCACAGCGTCGCGCTCCAGCGTTCGCCGCTGAGCGCGATGCGCCCGTCCAGCGAGATCGATCGGGTCGCGCGAGGTGACGTTGTACGGCTCCCACCAGGTGCGGCCCGGTGTAGCGGTAGTCGAGGCGGAAGACTGAGGTCCAGCCCGCCGACCGGCACGGTGTACTGCGCGCCGGCGTTCGCCGTGTTGCGGAGACGAGCGGCGCCTCGTTGCCCTTGACCGTCGGGTCTTCCATGTCCGTGATCTCGGCTGTCGGTGTAGCCGTAGCTCGCGTACAGGTCGAGGTTGTCGGTCGCGGCCCAGTTCAGCCTCGAGCTCGAAGCCGCTCGTAGTCCGCATCGAGGTTGCCGAGGTTCTGCGTCGAGTTGGCCGCCAGGAACACGAAGAAATAGCCGTTCGTGGATTCGGTGTAGAACGCCGCGGCGCCGAGGTTCAGGCGTCCGTCGGAGGACCTGCGACTTGACGCCGACCTCGAAGGTCTCGGCCACCTCGCCATCGAACAGGTCGTTGACCCCGCGATGCCGGTCGCATCCGCGACCGCGCCGACGCCGGTCTGGTTGAAGCCGCCGCTGCGGAACCCGCGGCTCCAGCCGCCGTAAATCGTCGCGTTGTCGGTCGGCTCGTACCGCAGCGTGAATTTCGGCTGCGGCTCGCTCCAGGTGTGCTGCGTCGGACCTGCCCGCTCGAGCCCGGCGGCGTGCCGACGGGCAGGAAAGCCTCCGGCGTCTCGGTCGTGTTCTCGCGCCTGTCTTCGTCGTAGCGCAGCGCCACGTCGAGCTCGGTCTCTCTCGCCCATCTCGAACGTCGCATCGGCGAACACCGGCCCAGGCGTCGTTGTCCTGCGAGTCCGCGAGGAACGTCGACGCTGCGGGTTCGGCTCGGTGAACGGCCGCGGCTCGTGGTACACCGGGTGCACGCCCGTGCCGTCGTCCACCATGTTGCCGGTCGAGATGAACCGGTCCGTGTGCACGTAGTAGGCGCCCGCGATCCAGCGCAGCCTTGCGGTCCGCCGGCGACGTGTAGCGGATCTCCTGGCTGTAGCTCTCGACGTCGAGGAACTGGCTCTGGTTCAGGTCGAAGCCGAGAGATCGGCGAAGAAGAGCGAATCCGGGGCCGGCCGGAAATCGAAGTGCGTCGCCGGTCAGGATCTCCTCGGTCGAGTTGTAGTGCGTGACCGAGGTCAGCGTGCCGTCGCCCGCGCCGAAATCGAGCTTCAGCGACGCATTCAGCAGGTCGCGGTCGTTGATGCCCGGGTTGTCGAGCTGGATCGGCTCATCGACGTTGTTGGCATCGGTGACGTAGCCGCCGAACGGGTTCGCCTCGTCGACGCGCGGGACGTCGAAGTACAGCGCCTGCGGTCGAGAGGTCGTCCATCGAGACCCGCAGGTCGCCGGTGAAGTTGTCGCTCGGCTTCCACGACGAAGCGCACGCGCCCCGAGAGTCCTCGACGGGATCCGCCTTCTCGTGCAGGAACTCGTTGTCGAGGAAGCCGTCGGTCTCGTAGTAGTTCACGGATGCCCGGAAGCCCAGCGTGTCGGTGATCGGCCCGCTGACGCCGAGCTGCGCCGCGGATCGAGTCCTCGTTGCCGTAGCCCGCCTTCACGTTGGCCTCGAACTCGTCGGACGGATCCTTCGTCGTGATGATGATCGCGCCGCCGATCGCGTTCCGGCCGTACAGGGCGCCCTGCGGGCCCTTCAGGACCTCGATCTGCTTGATGTCGTAGAGCTCCTGGTTGAACTCGGCGGGATTCGTCTCGAGCACGCCGTCCACCTGCACCGCGACCGAGGGCTCGCTGTTGCGCGCCTGCGAGATGCCGCGGATGACGACGAACGCGTTGCCGGCGTTCTGCGTCTCGACCAGCGTCATGTTCGGGACCATCTGGATGAAGTCCGGCCGGTCGCAGGATGCCGGCGTCCTCGATCAGCGTCTCGGTGAACACGTTGATCGTCGACCGGCACGTCTGAGTAGCGACTTCGTCGCGCTTGCGCGCCGTGACCACGATCTCTTCCAGTTGCGTGGTTCTGCGCGATGGCCGGCAACGCCGACAGCGCTGTGCGACGAGCCGGCCACGCAGCATTGAAACGCATGTCCCCTTGGAGTTGAGCATGAAAGTCGTCCGCGTTATGAATTCAATTGGATCCTGACGGGCCCGGGTGCTCTGCGCCATCTCCGCGCGGAGTATGCGCGGCCCCGGCGACCATCGCCCTGAGCTTTCCGTAAGCGACGTCGCGCGGCTCAGGTACTTGATGCCGCAGTCAGGCGCGACGATGAGCTGTTCCGCGCGCGACGAATGGCAGCGCGCGCCGGATGCGCGCCGCGACGATCTCCGGCGTCTCGATCCGTGTGTCCGCCGAGATCGAGCGATGCCGAGGCATGATTTTCTTGCCGGCGAGGGTCTGCGAGGACCGAGCAGTCGAGCTTGGACTGCGCGGTCTCGATCGAGACCTGCTGCGCAACGGCAGCCCGCGAGCTCCGGGCAGGAACGAGTAGGCCGCTCGGTCGCTGCGTGGATGATCGCCGCGTAGCCGAAACAGATGTGCACCGCCGTCGTGCCCTGCGACGCCGTCGAGCGCGCGATTGAGCGCCTGCGAGCCCGTACTGCGCGCGCCTCATCCGGGCCGCGCCTGCATGTAGGGCTCGTCGATCTGCACGACGTCCGCGCCGGCCGCGAACAGGTCGCGGATCTCCGCGTTGACGGCGGCGGCGTAGTCCATCGCCGCGAGCTCGTCGGCTGCCGCCGTAGTGGTCGATCTGCGCCTGCTGCGCCATCGTGAACGGGCCCGGCACGGTCATCTTGATCGGGCGTCGTCGTGTGGCGCGCGCAGGAACTCGAGGTCGTCGCACCTCGACCGCGTGCCGGCGGCGGATCGGGCCCGACGACGCGCGGCACCGGGATTCGGATGGCCGCTGCGGTCGAGCGCGGTGCCCGGGTTGTCGATGTCGACGCCGTCGAGCGCGGTCGCGAACCGGTTCGAGTAGCTCTCGCGGCGGATCTCGCCGTCGGTGACGATGTCGAGGCCGGCTTCCTCCTGTGCGCGGATCGCGAGCAGCGTCGCGTCGTCCTGCGCTTCCGGCGAGGTATTCGGCGCGGCACCGCGCCACAGCTCGCGCGCGCGCACGCGCGGCGGAAAGCGGCCGGCGAGCTTCTGCGCGGTCGATCAGCCAGTCCGGCTGCGGATAGCTGCCGACGAGCGTCGTGGGGAACAGGACTGACGTCGCGTCGGCCATGCGCATCAGCCCGTCGCCCGGCGCGCCGCAACCGGCGCGCTGCCGGCCAGCCGCCGCCCTGCGCAGCGCCGCGCGGATCGCGTCGCCGTGCTCGTCGAGGAGAGGGCGCGGTGCGACACTGAGGTCGCGCGCTTGCCGTCGAACTGCAGCGCCGGGCGCACGGCGTCGCGCCGCCGTCGATCGCGCGCCTCGACCGGCACGACGAGCCCGAGGTGCCGCACCTGCGGGTCGTTGACGACCGCGTCGATGCGCGTTGATCGGCGCGAACGGCACGTCGTTCGCCGACCGAGCGTATCGGCCCAGTCCGCGAGCGGCCGGCTGCGAGAAACGCGCGTCGAGCTCCTGGCCCAGCGCCTCGTAGTGCTCGATGCGCGCAAGCCGCGTCGCGAAAGCGCGCGATCGGCGTCGAAGCTCGTCGGCGCCTCGATCGCGTGCAGTGAGCCCCTGCCAGAACTTCTCGAGCGAGGACAGGTGGATCGCAAGCAGCCGCGTCGTCCGCGGTGCGCAGGATGTAGGCCTGCGCGAGGCGCGGGCGGTCGCTCGACTTCGGCGCCTCGCCGAGCGCGAAGTACGCCGCGAAGGGCTCGACGGCGAAATGCGCCATCGCCTCGAGCATCGAGCACCTCGACGAGTCGGCCCTGGCCCGTCGTCGCGCGCTCGAGCAGCGCGCCGAGAATGCCGTACGCCGCGTAGATGCCGGTGATCGCGTCGGCGAGCGCGGGGCCGAGGAAGCGCGGACGCTCCGGGTCGACGACGACGCTCAGGAATCCGCTCAGCGCCTGCGCGACCGAGTCGTAGCTCGGGCGCTCGGCGTACGGCCCGTCTGCGCCGAAACCGCTGATCGAGCAGTAGACGAGCCGCGGGTTGAGCGCCGCGCAGCCGCTCGACGCCGGCGCCGAGTCGCGCTCGGCCGTGCCCGGCCGGAAATTCTGGATGTACACGTCGGCACTCGCGACCAGCCGGTCGAAGAGCGTCGCGGTCCGACGCGCAGCTTGAGATCGCAGCGCGATGCTGCGCTTGTTGCGGTTGTAGGCCTGGAAGTGCGGCGAGTAGTGGCCGCGCTGGTAGGCTGCGATACGGATCGCCCTCGGGACTCTCGACCTTGATCACGTCGGCGCCGAGGTCCGCGAGCATCATCCCGGCGCAGGGGCCCGTGATGAACGTGCCCTGTTCGACGATGCGGACTCCTCGAAGGGGCAACTGGAACATCAGCTGCCTGGCACGAACCCGGCGGGGCGGGGCCGTCGTAGCCGATCGCTCGAGGCGCCCTCGTCGGCGATAGATGAATCCGATCGGGCGCTCCTGCTCCTCGAGCAGGTGCGCGATGAGGCTCGCGGTGCGGGCGAGGATCGGCACGCCCTTGACGGCGAGCAACGGATAACCCGGCGTCGAGCAGCACGGCCGCGATTGCGCCGGAGACGTTCATCACGAGCGGCTTGCCGGTGACCTCGGGCAGCGTTCTGTTCGATGTGTCGCGCGACCGCCGACGTGGCGGCCGGCTGACGCCGGCCATCCATCCGCGATCGCGAGCAGCCGGCCGACGCGGGGTCGCCCTGCTTGTGCAGCGGGTGGCCGTAGCCGGGAATCGCGCGGCGCGCCTCGCGCGCGCTCGATCAGCGCGGCGAGCCGTCGCCGCATTGACGTCGCGCAGCGTGACGTGGCCGAGGATGCCCGACATGAAGCGCGCGGCCGATTCCGCCGAGCCCAGGATCACGGAGCCGCAGCCGAGGAGGCCCGCCGCGACGGCGCCCTGGAGCGCCTCCGGCGCCGCGGCGAGCGTCATGCGCGCCGCTGCAACCGAGCGGCACGAGACCGTGCTCGGCGATCGCGACGAGCGTTGCATCGAGGATCCGGCGCTGCGCCGGCGTCGGCAGCCTGCCGGTGACGAGCAGCCAGGCGTGGTCGGTGAAGGTGACGTGGCCGATCGAGGTCCCGGCACAGGTCGTGGCCGCGCACCACGATCGACTCCGCGTTCGAGGCGGAAATGGCCGAGCTCTTGACGGCCTGCGACCCGATTTTCATTCCCGACGCCCCCGCCGTCGTCTCGCCCCGGTTTCGTATACCGAAAAGAGATTCGACTTCCGAACATGCTGAACGCCTGCGCCGGGGGCGTCAAGTGCGCGCCCGGCCGCTTTTGCTCGTTCGCATATCGAAATAGACTGCGTCGATGCCACGCCGGCCGAATGCAACTCCGCGCCGCGAAGCCATGGGCGGCCTCGCCAAGGGTCTCCAGGTGATCCGCGTGTTCACGCGCGATCATTCGGCGCTCACGCTGACCGAGGTCGCCTCGATGGCGCGCATGCCGGCCGCGACCGCGCGGCGCTGCCTGCTGACGCTCGAGGAACTCGGCTACGTGACGAGGCGGGGCGGCAGTTCCTGCTGCGGCCGAAGGTGCTCGAGCTCGGCGCGGCGTATCTCGAATCCATGGACATCGAGCACCTGACCAAGACGCACCTCGAGGAACTCGCGCGGCTGACCGGAGACTCCGCCGCGCTTTCCGTGCTGGACGGCAACGACATCGTCTATGTCGCGCGCACTTCGGTGCGCACGCTGATGCGGCTCGAAGCGCACGTCGGCAGCCGGTTCCCTGCGCACGTGACCTCGATGGGCCGCGTGCTGCTTCGCAGGGCTTGCCCCGGAGCGGCTCGAGGCTTACTTCCGCACGCAGCGCTTCGTCGCGCTGACGGACTCGACGGTCACCGATCCGCGCAAGCTCCGCCAGCTGATCGAGGAGTGCCGCAAGGCCGGCTACTCCGCAGTCGAGGACGAACTCGCCTACGGGGTCGTCGCGGTCGCGGTGCCGGTGCTCGACCAGTACGGGCGGGTGGTCGCCTCGCTCAACAGTTCGAGCCACTCGCGCAAGGTGACCAAGGCGCGGATCGTGCGCGAGCGGCTTGCGATGCTGAAGACAGGCGAGCCGCGAGATTTCCGCCGAGCTTGCGCGCGTCCCCGGTCTCTCGCTCAGCGCCGTGGTCTGAGCCGAGAGCGCGGCGCTTGACGCCCCCGGCCGGCGCTCGTAGCCTGAATGCGAACTTTTTTCGATATCCGAAAATGCAGGCGCACGACCAGTACTTCCAATCCGGCGGAGCCCGGCTGCGATACCGCGACGAAGGCGCGGGGCCGCCGCTTGTCTTCATCCACGGCTGGACGCTCGACCTCGAGGTCTGGAACCCGCAGGCCGCCGCGCTCGCCGGGTCGCTTCGCGTCGTCCGCTACGACCGGCGCGGCTTCGGTCTTTCGGACGGACGCCCGGCATCGCCGCGGACCTTCAGGATCTCGCGCACTTGCTCGATCGCCTCGAGCTCGTCGCGCCGATGCTCGTGGGACTCTCGCAGGGCGCACGCGTCGCGCTCGCATTCGCGCTGCGCCAGCCTGATCGCGTCGCGGGCCTCGTGCTCGACGGCCCGCCGGATGAAGTCGGCGATCCGGCGGCCGCGGGTGACGAGGACTTCTCGATTGCGGAATACCGCGCACTGGTCCGCGAGCGCGGCGTCGAGGCGTTCCGCGATTCCTGGCGCGCCCACCCGCTGATGCGGCTGTACGGCAGCAATCCGGCGGCCGCGGATCTCATCGGCCGGATGCTTGCGCGCTACCCGGCGCGCGACTTGCAGGGTGCAGCCGCCATCCCGCCGCCGCCGGCGGGCGCGTCCGCGCTCGCACGTTTTGCGAAGCCCGTGCTCGTCGTCAACGGCGAGTTCGACACGCCGATCCGGCGCCGCGCGGGAAGCGCTTGCACGGTCGCTGCCGCTCGCGGAGCACGCATCGTGCTGCCGGGCGCAGGACACCTGCCGAACCTCGACAATACGAACGCCTACAATGAGGCGATCAGGCGTTCCTGCGTCGCCAGTCGCGAGCCGCCGCCTGAGTCCTCGGGGATCTGAAATGGCTGACATGCTCGTTCTCTACTACAGCAGCTGGGGCCACGTCGAACAGATGGCCTACGCACAGGCCGAGGGAGCCGCGAAAGTCGCGGGCACGAATGTGCACGTCAAGCGCGTCGCCGAGCTCGTCCCCGACGACGTCGCCCGGCAGTACCACTACAAGCTCGACCAGAGGGCGCCCATCGCGGACCCGCTCGAGCTCGGCAACTACGAGGGCATCATCTTCGGCGTGCCGACGCGATTCGGGAACATGTGCGCGCAGATGCGGAACTTCCTCGACCAGACCGGTCCGCTCTGGGCGCAGAACGCGCTGCTCGGCAAGGTCGGGAGCGTCTTCACCTGCACGCAGAGCCAGCACGGCGGGCGGGAAATGACGATCACGTCGTTCCACGCCACGCTCCTGCATCACGGCATGGTCATCGTCGGCCTTCCGTGCCACGGCGCCCGGCATCCGGACGATGAAGGAAGTGACCGGCGGCACGCCGTATGGCGCGAGCAGCATCACGGGGCATGGCGACGAAGCGCGCATGCCGAGCGAGCTCGAGCTCGGGATGTGCCGTTTCCAGGGCGAGCACGTCGCGGGCATCGTGCGCGACCTCGTCGCCGGGCCGCGCGGGCGGAAAGACGTGAGTCCCGGGAAGGCCGTGACGCCGCAGGTAGCGGCCGGCGCCGCCTCGACGCCGTTCCGCTTCTACGACAATCGCCAGAAGTACCTGGCTTTCGTCAACACCTGCAACGAGAAATCCGCGGTCGCGCACCGCGCGGCCTGAGCTCAAGCACGTGCGGCCGACGCCGCCCGCGCTTCGCATCTTCGACGCGGGCATGGGCGACGCGACGGTGCTCGCCCGCATCATGCGCCACGTGCACGCGCAGTTCCCGACCGTGCCGCTCATGATCGTCGGCGAAGGAGATCAGCCTCGAGGACGTGCGGCTGGCGTCTCGAGAAGATGCCGGACCGCTTCCTCGAGCACCCGGCGACCGTGCTCGTGATCACGAACCTGAATTACTCCGAGGCGCCGCGGCTGATGCCCGCGCGACATCCATTCGGCCGCCGCGCTCAACTGGCACGAAGTGCGGCTCAAGGGCCAGACCTCGTACGGAATACGCCGAGCAGATCGAGGAGCTCGCGACGACGCTGGCGTCGGCTGGCAGACGAAGCCGAGCCCGAAGACCGGGCAATCCGATGTACGTGCGCCCGTCGGTGCTCGTCGTCTACCGCGAGGACCACAAGTTCCTGCTCGACCGGGTGATCCCGAAGCCGGGGCAGACCTTCGAGTCCTACGACCTCGATCATCGCCTCGCAGCCCTGGCGGGCGCGCATGTCGGCGAAGTTCAAGGCGGAGAAGGTGCTGACGCCGCTCGCGCGCAGCCTCGCGCCGAACGGCCGGCTGCTCGTGATCCAGTCCTACGGCCACGACCCGGCGCTCGAGATCGTGCAGAAGCTCTGGCCCGACGAGGACCCTTTCAAGGTGGACCGCCGCCAGCTGCTCGCGGCGCTCAAGAGCCGAACTCGGGCGCGAGGCGAGCGATTTCACGCTCGCGGTGCCGGCGGACGACAAGTCGATCTTCCGCTACGAGATGCACACGCTGCCGACCGAGATCGGCGACCGCATCGGCACGTCGACCCTGTTCGCCGCGTGGAACGCGGCGATCTACGTCAACCAGATCGAGGAGGAGCGCCTCGACGAGGTCGTGACGACCGGCTGCCTACCTCGACGCCACGCAGGTCCGTGCTGCAGAAGCACGGCGGCCTGTGGTTCAACGACGAGACCTTCGTCGTGACGCGGCGGCACAAATAGTGGCCGTCGAACACGCGGCCGATGACGGCGCCGGCCTCGAAGGCGCGGATCGCCGGACTTCGCGGGGCGGGCGTCGCTCGAGATCACGGCGAACGACCGCGAGCTGGCCGCCTACGCTCACCGGTCGCCTGCCGGCCGGCAGCACGCTCTATGTCGCGCACACGCCGAACGCCAGGCTCGCGGACGTCGCGGAAACCGCCTGCGCCGTCGAACGCGCCGGGTTTCGCGGCTGCCCGCATGTCGTCGCGCGGCGCATCGCATCGCGCGCCGAGCTCGAGTCCGCGCTCGCGCGCCTGCGGGAGGGCGGCGTCACCCGCGTGCTGCTCGTCGCCGGCGACCAGACGCCGCCCGCGGGCGAATTCTCGAGCACGCTCGAGATCCTCGATTCGGGTGCGCTCGCGTCGGCGGGCATCGAGTCCATTGGCGTTGCAGGCCATCCAGAGGGCAATCCGAACATCCCGGCCGCCGCGCTCTGGAACGCGCTTGCGCGCAAGCAGGCCTACGGCGCACAGGCCGGCGCGAACGTTCACATCGTGAGCCAGTTTGGTTTCGAACCGGCGGCCCTCGTCGCCTGGGATCGCGAACTCACGAGCCACGGCATCGGACTGCCCGTGCACGTCGGCGTCGCGGGTCCGGCCTCGCTCAAGGCGCTCGCGAAGTTCGCCATGATGTGCGGACTCGGAGCTTCGCTCGGCGCGCTGCTGTCGAATCCGACCGCACTCGGGAGCCTGAAGAGCCTCGTCAAGACGGTGGACGAGATCTTCCCGGCCATCGTGCGCCTTCGCGACGGCGCGCTGGGGCGGCGACTCGTGCAGCCGCATTTCTTCGCGTTCGGCGGCGTGCTGAAAACCGTGGAATGGCTGGAGGCCGTCCGCGCCGGGCGCTTCGAAGTCGACGCGGGCGCAGGTGCGCTCACTGGTCAGGTCCTGAATACATCGATGGAGACAACCGGTCCATGAGCGATACTTATTTCTTCACGTCCGAGTCGGTCGGCGAAGGCCATCCCGACAAGGTCGCCGACCAGATCTCGGATGCCGTGCTCGACGCCGTCCTGACCCAGGACCGCGGCGCGCGCGTCGCGGCAGAAACCCTTTGCAGCACGGGACTCGTCGTGCTTGCCGGGAAATCACGTCCAAGGCCGTGGTGGACTACCAGTCCGTGGCCCGCAACGTGATCCGCGACATCGGCTACGACAACACCGAGTACGGCATCGACTACCGGGGCTGCAGCGTGCTCGTGACGTATGACGAGCAGTCCCCCGACATCGCGCAGGGCGTGGACGAGGGCACGCGGACTCGACCTCGAGCAGGGCGCGGGCGACCAGGGCCTCATGTTCGGCTACGCCTGCGACGAGACGCCCGAGCTGATGCCGCTGCCGATCCACCTCGCGCACCGCCTCGTCGAGCGGCAGGCGCGAGTTGCGCCATGGCGGCCGGCTTCCCTGGCTGCGACCCGATGCCAAGTCGCAGGTCACGGTGCGCTACGAAGGCGGGCGGGCGATCGAGATCGACACGGTCGTGCTCTCGACCCAGCACGCGCCCGAGATCGAGCACAAGGCGCTGACCGAGGCGGTCGTCGAAGAGATCATCAAGCCGGTGCTGCCGAAGGACATGCTGTCGAAGAAGGTCAGGTATCTCGTGAATCCCGACCGGACGCTTTGTCGTCGGCGGGCCGAAGGGCGACACGGGCCTCACCGGACGCAAGATCATCGTCGACACCTATGGCGGCGCCGCGCCGCACGGCGGCGGGGCTTTCTCGGGCAAGGATCCGTCCAAGGTCGACCGCTCGGCGGCCTATGCCGCGCGCTACGTCGCGAAGAACGTGGTCGCGGCCGGCCTCGCGCAGCGCTGCCTCGTTCAGGTGTCCTATGCGATCGGCGTCGCGCGCCCGACGAGCGTGATGCTGACGACCTACGGCACCGGGCAGCGTGCCGGACGACAGGATCGAGGAGCTCGTGATGCGGCACTTCGACCTGCGGCCGAAGGGCATCGTCCAGATGCTCGACCTGTTGCGGCCGATTTATCGCAAGACCGCGTCATACGGCCATTTCGGTCGCGAACTGCCCGAGTTCACCTGGGAGAAGACCGACAAGGCCGCCTTCCTCGCGGCTGAAGCCGGCCTGAAGAGCCGCGCCACCGCGTGAGCGGCGCGCTGTCCGCCTCCCAACTCGCGCAATACCGGCGCGACGGGTTCCTCGTGCTGCCGGGCTTCGTCCCGCGGAGCGATGCCTCGCGCTTCGCGAACGCGCCATCGCGCTTGCACGCGAGCATGTCCCGCCGCCCTGGCCAGGCGACGGTGTTCACCGCGGACGGCCGCGCGCTCCATGCCGCCGAGCAGTACTTCCTGACGAGCGGCGAGGCGATCCGCGGATTCTTCGAGAGCGGCGCCTTCGAGTCCGGCGGGCGCCTCAAGGCCGACGCCCATCTCGCCCTCAACAAGCTGGGCCATGCGATGCACGACCTCGACCCGGAGTTCGACGCCTTCAGCCGCACGCCGGCGCTCGCGGCGATCGCGACCGACATTGGCCTGCGGACGCCGCTGCTGCTGCAGTCGATGTACATCTTCAAGCAGGCGCGTATCGGCGGCGAGTCGTGCGCCATACGGACCACACTTACCTGTGGACCGAGCCCCAGAGCGTGGTCGGCTTCTGGTTCGCCATTGACGACGCGACGACGGAGAACGGCTGCATGTGGGCCTTGCCGGGCGGCCATCGACTGCCGGTCAAAGGCGCGCTCGAAGCTGAACAGCGGCGCGCACGGCGACTGAAATGGAGATCTTCGACGCCGAGCCGTATCCGACCAGAAGGTCTCGTGCCGCTCGAAGCCGAGCGCGGCACGCTCGTGCTTCTCCACGGCGCGCTGCCGCACCGCTCGGGCCCGAACCTGAGTGAAAAACCGCGACACGCCTACACGCTGCACGCGATCGACGGCAGCGCGCGGTACCTTCCGGACAACTGGCTGCAGCGGCCAAGCCTGCCGCTCCGGGGATTTGCCTAGCCGGGCGATTCGGCGCTGTGCCACCACTCGCGAAAGACGCGGCATTGGCCGTCGGCGGCGAATTCCGCCGCGAGCACGCCTTCGATACGGACCCTGAACTGGTCCGGCAGGCGCGTGAAATCGGCCCGCCACCCGCGCCATGCCGGTCGGGCCCGACCTACGGCGAACACGTCGAAGGTAAAACGTATGTCGCGTTGCTGGCTGACCGCCGCTTCCCAGACCGCGGCGATTTCTGCGGGACCTGTTGTGGCGGCACGAGCGGCGTCCAGTGGTAGCGCGCGTCGCTCGAGACGAGCCTCGCCGCCGCGGCATCGCGAAGCCCTCCCAGGCGGACTGGTACGCGCGCAAGCCACCGCGTGAACTGCTCGATCGTCGCGGCGAAGGTGCTCAGTGGGCGAATGGCCGCGATCAGGCAGCCGTGCGGCGCTCGAGGAGATGGTCGAGCGAAACGCGCCCGGCCCGCGGCGATGGCGAGCCACAGGAAGAGGGCGAGGTAAATCACTTCTTCAAGGCCCAGAAGTGTCTGCAGCGACTCGACGTCGACTCCCACTGCGCGGATTTCACGGCGACGATCGCGCACGACGACGCCGAGCGCTCGCCGGGATCCGCGTCATGAGCCCCAGCAGCAGAGAGATGCCGCCGAAAAACTCGACGCCCGAGACGAAGGGTGCGAGAACAGTTGCAGCACGCGGGGATGCCCCAGTTCACGAAGTTCTCGGTGACGAGGGGCAGGTGGGTGAGGCTTGCGCCCAGCCGGTCCACGAGGAACACCCAGCCCGTCACGATGCGGGCGAAGAGCGGTCCGAGCCACGCGAGGTGGCGCGCCACGCTGCGCGGCCGATTCGATCAAGGCGTATCGACGAGAAAACTCATGACACTCCCGGCTGGATGCCCGTAGACCGGGCCGGTCATGGAGAATGTGACAGCCGCCGGGGTGGCGCAAGCGAAAAGCCTGCGCCACCCCTTTCCCCATCGTCAGAGCGAATCGAGGAACTCGAGCACCAGGGCCTGGTCCTGCGACGATCAACGCCTTGAAGGCCGCCGTGACCGGCGCAGCCTGCCCGCCATGGCGCTCGATCGCTTCCTCCTTGGTCGAGGAAGGCCGTCGTGCATCAGGCGGTTGCGCGTGCCGCAACGCCCAGAGCGGCGCTGTCTTGATCTGGCTCGCGGTGCCTGCGAATTCCGGCGTCGGCAGGAACGGGATCGCCGTCGCCCGTCCCGACGTCGTGCATCAGGAAGTCGCTGTACGGGATGGATCACCTTGTTGCCGAGCGCCTTCGCGACACGTAAGCGCTCGCCGTTGATGGGCGTGCCGGGCGGCGCCGTCGGTGATCGAAGCGACGCGTGGCAGTTCGCGCAGCCGATGCGTGCGAAGACCTGTCTCTCCAGCGCGCACGTTCGGCGTGATCGGGCCGCGCGACGACGCCTTGGTCGAGCGCATGAAGTCCGCGAAGGCGACCACATCCACCCCGTCATCTTCGGGATCTGCCACGCGGTCGATAGGCCGTGCCGAACCCGATGTATTCACCACTCGAGGAGTTCTCCTCCGGGAACAGCGGCGTCGTGATGCCCATCTCGTTGAGGTACGGCGTCCGGCGGCAACGGACTCGAGGCTCGCGTGCTGGCCTTCCAGCCGAAGCGCCCGGATGCGCGCGAAGCTGCCGGCTTCGAGCACGCGGCACCTGGGCTGCCGTGCCGCGGATGCGCCGCGGGCTGGCGGTCGCGGATCGCCAGCAGCGTGCTGTTCGCGATCGCCTCGACGAAGCCGTCGCCGAGCGTGTTGGTCGAGATGCGGAACGTGCGCACGTTGTCCTCGAACGCGACGCGCTCGACGATGTCCGCGATGCGTGGCCCGCGGTGCTGGATCAGCGAGCCGCCGAGCGACTCGAAGAAGACCTGGCCGTCCATGTGCCCGGTGCGGTGCTCGGCGATCTGGCTGCGCGCCGCCCGTCGACGACGTTCTGG
>ERZ1370068.898-contig-10821_pt1 | contig 39942 bp, 56 predicted proteins | sample MGYA00561227_ERZ1370068 | MGnify/ENA primary metagenome ERZ1370068 (study PRJEB38410, sample SAMEA6850437) | metagenome | study: Metagenomic assessment of the ecological functions of the soil: analysis of the soil microbiota associated with the... | reverse complement strand
ATGTACTTCCGTTCTGGTTACGTATTGCTGTCGCAGCAATACAGCATCCGCCTGGGCATCAAGCAGGCCGGGTTGGCGGCGCGAGGTGGAGGGCGAGAGACTGCGCCAGGCCGAGCAGACCACAGTTAATCAAGTCAAGCAGAACTACTACGGGATTCTGCAAACCCAGAGCGCCCTCGACAGCCTGCTGGAAGCCGTCGAGGTACTACCGCGAGCTGGATCGCGTGACGGTCGATAACGTCGCCCAACAGGTCTCCTTAGAAGGCCGACAGCCTGGAGGTCAAGACGCGGCTGGCGAAGGCCGAGTACGAGGCGCTTAACCTGACGAATCAACTGGCCACCGAGAAGGAGCAGCTCAACAACGCTGCTGGGGCGCGACGTGCGCGCCGAATTCAGGGTGGCGGCGATCGCAGACGCTGTCGGCATTCAACGCCGACCTCGCCCTCGCGAGAAGTCGTGCGCTCGACCAGCGGCCCGAACTGCGTGAGGCGCGGCTGAAGGTCAGTCAGGCCGAAGTTGACCGGCGCATCAAAGAAGTCCGAGTACATCCCAGACGTGAGCGTCGGTTTCACCTACATGTCACTCAGGAATTTCGACGATGAAGCGATTCCGAAGAACTCTGCCAGCCTGAGCGTCGCGGTGAAGTTGGGAGGTCTTTGATTGGGGGAGAAAGAAGAACCAGCTCGCGGAGAAAGACAGCGACCATCGAGCAGGCAAAGAACGGCCTGCGCGAAGCCGAGAGCCTTGTCCTGATCGAGGTCGGCGACAAGTTCCGCAAGCTCCAGCAGACCCGCCAGGCTCTGGTCGTCGCGCAACTTGGGCAGGAAACGGCGCAGGAGAACATGCGCGTTTCGGTCAACAAATACAAGTTACAGGCGGCACTCCTCTCGGATGCGTTGCAAACACAGGCCACGCTCGCCGATGCAGACTACGAATATCAACAGGCGTTGCTGGCCTATCTGGACGGCCAAGGCTGACTACGAAAAAGCAGTGGGAGCAGACAAATGAAACAGAAACGATTTAAGGCAGTTGCAGTGAGCGCAGTGGTCTTGTTAGCGGCCGTGGTGTCGGTGGCTGTGTTGAGGCCCGAAGCCAAGCAAAGCACGAGAAACCGAGCCATCCCTGTGGAAGCTCGCAGCGGTTGAGGTGAACTCCGCCGGCAGCGAGTCGCGATACTAGACCGGCAGCGTATTGATCGGCGGATCGGAGAAGATGCGCGCGCCGTCTCGAGGCTGTTCGGCCCGCCGGTAGACTGCCACGGTCGGCCCGGGCCGGGTCGCCCCGGCCCTGCGCCAGCGTCGCGGTCGAGCCGCCGAGCAGGAAGCCGCCTCCACCGGCTCCGGGTCGTTGCGTAGACGAAGATCGCGCCGGTGGCGGAGAAGATGCGCGGCAGCTCCTCGCGCAGCTCCTCGCGCAGCTTGTAGTCGAGATTGGCGAGCGGCTCGTCGAGCAGCACGAGCACCGGCGTCCTTGACGATAGCGCGCGCGCCAGCGCCGTGCGCTGCTGCTGGCCGCCAGAGAGCTCGAGCGGCGTCCGTTGCAGCATGGGGCGTCAGCTTCGGCAGCGCGGCGTTTCGACGCACTCGCCGGTCGATCTCACGCCTGCGTCGCAGCTGGCGACGCGCGAGCGGCGAGGCGATGTTCTCGCACACCGTCAGGTTCGGGATAGTTGATGAACTGCTGGTAGACCATCGCGACCTGGCGCTCGCTGCACCGGCAACGCCGGTGACGTCCTTGCCGTCGAACCAGACCGCTCGCCGCTCGGTCGGCACGTCGAGACCGGCCATCAGCCGCATCAGGCTCGTCTTGCCGGAGAGCGTCGGTCAAGCAGGATGTTCAGGGTGCCGTTCGCGAACGTCAGCGACACGTCGTCGATGTGCGTCTGGTTACGCACCCGCTTAGTCACAGCAGCTCGAGTCCGTCATTCGCGCGCTCCGCCCGGCCTGCCTGCCGATGAGGCTCTCGCCGCCGCGCCTCTGCTGCCGTCATCGATCCGTCAAGCCGCTGCAGCTGCCTCCTCGCTCACGCGGAGGCCGAGCTTCGAGCGCCGCCATAGCACATCCTCGGCGCTCACAGCCCATTCGTGCCGCATCTGATAGCGGACCTCGGCGCTCCGTGAGGTCCGCTCCGAAACCGCGTCGAAATCCGCCGGCCCGCGCGAACCTCCACGATGCTGCGGGCGCGCGTGCCGTAGGAGCGCGCAAGGCGTCTTGCCGAGCGGCATCCGGCAGTCCGGGCAATTCCCCTGCAGCTCCAGCGGCGAGGGCCGCAGCGACGCACCCGACGCGGAAAATCGCCGCCGGGCAGCGCGGCGGCCGTCCACGGCATCTGCCAACCTTGGGCAAGTAGAGGCGAGGCTTCTCAAGCGCGGCCTCGGCGAGCCTGCGGTAGGTGGTGATCTTGCCGCCGATAGATGTTCACGACCGGCGCCACGTCGCCTCCCCTGCCACGCTTGCAGCACGTAGTCGCGCGTGGCGGCTTCCTGCGCCTGCTCGACGCCGTCGTCGTAGAGCGGCCGCACGCCCGAATAGGACCAGCACCACGTCGGAGCGGCGATACCCGTCGCCGGAAGTACTCACTGAAGCCGCGCGCAGAGATAGCAGATCTCGGCGTCGCTGTCGCGCGACGTCTGGCGGGATCGCCGTCATAGTCACGGTCGGTCGTGTCCGATCAGGCGTGAAATCGCTCCTCGTAGGGAATGGCGAAGACGATGCGGCTTGTCGGCTGTTCTGGAAGATAATAAGCGCGCGGCGTCGTCGAAGTGCTTCTGGCACGACGATATGGCTTGCCTTGACCAGCCGGACGTGGAGCGATCGATTCTGGCAGACAGCGAGCCGCGGAGATGAGGTCGACCCACGGGACCGGCCGCGTTGACGAGCAGCCGGCGGTCAGATCTTCGCGCAGCGCCGCTCCGCGTCGCGCAGCGTCACTCGCCAGCGTCGCCCGGCCGCAGCTCGCCTGACGATCATTTCGGTGCGGGTGCGGATGACCGCGCCGCGCGTCGGCAGCGTCGCGTGCGTTCAGGACCACCAGCCGCGCATCGTCGACCCAGCAATCGGAATACTCGAAAGCCGTGTCGATAGCGCGGCTTCAGCGGCTTGCCGGCCGGATCGCGCGTCAGGTCGACGCCGTCGCGTGGCCGGCAGGCGCTTGCGGCCGCCGAGATGATCGTAGAGGAACAGGCCGAGCCGCAGCAGCCAGGCCGGCCGCAGGCCTCTCTGCGATGCGGCAGCACGAAGCGCATGGGCCGGATGATGTGCGGCGCGATGCGCTGAGCAGCACCTCGCGCTCCGGCCAGCGCTTCGCGCACCAGCGCGAAACTCGTAATATTCGAGATAGCGCAAACCGCCGTGGATCAGCTTGGTCGAGCGCGGAGGACGTTGCCGCCGGCCAGGTCGTTCATCTCGCACGAGATAGACCGAAAGAGCCGCGGCCCGGCGGCGTCGCGGGCGATGCCGCAGCCGTTGATCGCCGCCGCCGATGATGGCGATGTCGCTGAGATCGCGCTCGACGCACCGCCTCCCGCGCTTTCGCATGTGCAGCATTTATTGCGCTAGCATGAACCGTATGGAGTTACTTCGAAAGAAAATCGAAAGTCAAACGAAACTTTGTGTGCAGTTTCAGCGTTTGCGTGCAGTCGCGTCTACGATCAGCTCGACCTGCTTCGGCGCAGATTCGCCGCATGCCGATCGGATGTCGCAGCGGTCGGTTACGAAGGCGTTGACCTGCGAAAGATGGCCGATGCGAACCGGCGCCGAGCGCTCGAATTTCAGCCGAGATCGGCAACCAGGATGACCTGCCTGGCGTTGCGAGTGTATCGCCTGCGCCACTCTGCACCTCGCGATAATCGTAAAGTCGCAGAGCGCGCCGTCATGGTCGATGTGCCGAGGCGCCGATCACCGCATAGGTCGACCTTGAACTGGCGGATGAAGTCGACCGCCGCCTCGCCGACGATGCCGCCGTCGCGGTGCCTGCACGACGCCGCCGGCGATCACCACCTCGATCTGACGGATAGGCGCGCATCCGGTTGCGCAACATTGATGTTGTTGGTGATGACCATGAGCCCGTTATGGTCGCAGCAGGGCGCGCTGCTACCGACCTCCGTCGTCGTGCCGATATTGATGAACAGCGAGGCGATTGTCGGGAATCAGTGCGCGCCGCCAGCGACCGCGCGCGATCGCCTCCTTCTCGTCGGCTGGCGATCGTGCGCCGCGCTCGTACGCCGACGTTCTCCACCCCCGACGGAGACGATGGCGCCGCCATGGATGCGCGCCAGCATCCGCTTGCTCGCAGAGCTCGTTCAGGTCCTTGCGGGATGGTCTGCGGCGACACCTCTCGAAGCGTTGCGCGAGCTCATCCACCACATCACCCGCCCAGACTGGCGTAGCCATCTCCAAAATCGTGTTCTGCCGCTCGATCAGCATGCGGCCATAAGCTCCTTGCGGGGCGCGCTCCCGGATCCAGGAGCGCCAGCCTGCTTTCGTCCAGCGGCGATGAAGATGGTGCATCCACTACGACCGCCACAGCTCGCCGCCAGAGACCAGCGGGCTGACGTCACCGCATGGAACCTGCGCGGCTGCCGCTGGCTTCGTCTCTTTTCACGGCGACAGTGGTTCCCGCAAGGTCGTGGCAGTGGAGGTCGAGATGCCGGTGCCGCCGTTCTGATCGCCGGCGGCGGCGTCATCGGCGCCTCGATCGCCTATTTCCTCAGCTGCCGCGGCGTCAAGGCGACCGTGATCGAGGCACTGGCCTCGCCTGCGCCGCCTCGGGAAGTCGGGCGGGTTTCTGGCGCTCGACTGGTCCGACGGCTCGCCGCTGGCGCCGTTGGCGCGGCGCAGCTTTGCGCTGCATGCCGAGTTGGCGGAGGAGATCGCCGAGGATTGGGGCTATCGCCGGCTCGACACCTATGGCGGCTTTGCCGGGTTCCGACGCCGTCGCAGCGCGTATGACCTCGGCTGGCTGTCGGACGATGTGACGGTGGCTCAGGCCCTCGGCTCGCCGGAAACCACCGCGCAGGTCCATCCCGGGCAATTCACCGCGGCGCTGATGCGCGCCGCCGAGGCGCAGGGCGCGGAATTGCGCCTCGGCCGGGTCACCGGGATCACGCAATACGAGGGCCGAGCAACCGGTGTCGAGGTCGATGGCAATGTCGTCGAAGGCGATGCCATGGTGATCGCGATGGGGCCTTGGTCGATCCTCGCGGCCTGGTGGCTGCCGCTGCCGGCGGTGTTCGGTTTGAAGGGCCACAGCCTCGTTTTCGACACCGGCGCAAAAATCCCGGCGGAGGCTGCGTTCCTCGAATATCAGGAACGGAGCGGTGCGGTGCTGAGCCCCGAGCTGTTTCCCGCACCGACGGCACAACGTATGTCTGCGCCATCTCCAGCGAGGAGCCCTTGCCGGTTGACCCGGCCCGGGTTGCCCCGGACCCCGGCGCGATCGCGCGGCTGGAGGCGATGTGCAGCTCGATGTCGCCGGTCCTCGCCTCGGCGAAGATCCTCGCGCGGCAGGCGTGCTATCGCCCGGTCACTCGGGACGGGCTGCCGCTGATCGGGCCGGTGCCCGGTGTTGCCGGCGCCTATATCGCCACCGGCCACAGCGTCTGGGGCATCCTCAATGCGCCGGCGACCGGCGAGGCGATGGCGGAGCTGATCCTGACCCGCCTCCCCGCGGATCCAAATCATCTCTACGAAGGACAGCATCCGGAACTAGGGACCTGGGAGGGCACGTTCTAGTCCCAGCTCAAGCGCAAGGGCGGCTTGGGATATCGTCAGAAGAATGATGAACAAAGGATGTTCGGTTCCCCACAAAGGCCTTCGAGTGGATGATAAAATCAGCGCCGGACCGCCCACTAAGAAATTCCATGAAAATTAGAAATGCCTCTAATCAGTATCTTGTTGACAAGATCAAGGGAACTCCCCACGGGATGAAGAATGTATAATTGGGCCAAATGAGATTTGACGCCGGAGCTACACTTTCCACATCCGAGATCCGATACTTTTCACAGAACGTTGACGTGAAGACCGTGGTTGACCGCGTCCGCAATCTGTATCTTCAAAACGTAGAAAGAGTTTTTTGCGAAAAATGTCCTTTTTTATTGTGAAGAGTGGGATGGAGGGCGGCATTTTTTGATCCCTAGCTTAAATGCGAATGATTAGGTAGCAGCTACGCCGCTGCTCGGTCGATACTGGCGCCCTTCGCTCCGGCCAGTTCCAGCCCGCACGCTATGAACTTCCCGCGCGGCCGCTGGAGCGCCCCAGCTGGCCAGCGCACCCGCTTTCGCCCCTGCTGTCGCGCGGACTCCACCCCGTCTGAAACAGGCTCCGCACGAGCTCGATGTCCGCCGTCAGCACCACTTCGTCGAACCCCATCTCGACCCACCGGGAAACTTGCGCGGCGGACGGCGTGCGCATCGTCACCGGAATATTGGCGGCATGGCCAGCGTCGCGGATGCTCATCAGCGCGTCGAGGTATCTCGGGTCGTCGTGCGCAAGTCCGAGCCCGAAGTCCGAGGTCCACCGGGCCGATGTGCAGCCCGGAAATCCCCTTCACCGCCGCGATGGCGGAGATATCGGCAAGCGCGCGCCGGTCCTCGATCATCGGATAGACATGCGGCCTGATCTCCGCGGGGTTGGCGGGCGCGCTGCGCAGCCCGTAGCGCTGGCCGCCGAAGCTCCGCACCCCCTCCGGCTGGTAGCGCGCCCGGCGCACGGTCTCCGGCAACGAGCTCGACGCTCGAGGCCATGGCGATGACCACGCCGACGGCGCCGTGATCGAGGACCGCGGCATCAGCTCCAGCTCCTGCTCGGAGACGCGCACGATCGCCGGCATGCCGAGCGCATCGAGGAGCTGGATGCCGCGGAAGGCGGTGCCGAGGTCCCAGGCACCGTGCTGCAGGTCGAGTCCAACCCAGTCGGGCTTTGCGCGCGCGGCAGGCTTCGACCACCAGCGGCTCGGGCATCGACAGCCCTACAATCAATTGTCGTCATTGGCTCTGCTTCCTGCTTCGGGTTGGCAATCGGGCCGATCGCTGCGATCAGGAACGGCCCGCTTCACACAAGCTGCGTGCGTCCCGCAACCAGCTCCTGCAGTTCCTCGACGCTCACCTCGCCTCGGTACGATGACGCGCACGACCGGCCAGAGCTCGAGGAGCACGATGCGATCGGCGACAGGGCAGCACATGGCTCATGTTGTGATCGATGTAGAGTATGCCGAGCTTCTGCTCGCGCGCCCGGCCGATGTTCTGCAGCACATTGCGCGTCTCGCGCACGGACAGCGCCGCCGTCGGCTCGTCGAGGAGAAGCAGCTTTGCGCCGGAAGTGCATGGCGCGCGTGATCGCCACCGACTGCCGCTCGCCCCCGACATCGACCAGACCGGCTCATCGGCAGAGCGGATTGCGGCGTGAGGCCGAGCTCGGTGATCGCCTTCTCGGCCTCGCGTCGCATCGTGCCGCGCTGCAGGATACGGAGCGGACCGACCTTCTTTACGATCTCCTTGCCGAGGAAGAAGTTCCGCCAGAGGCTGAGCTGATCCACTATGGCAAGATCCTGGTAGACGGCCTCGATGCCGATGGCGCGCGCATCGGCCGGGGTCCTGAAGCGCACGTCGCGGCCCATGAAGCGGAGCGTGCCGGAAGTCGGCCGCTGGTAGCCGGCGAAGATCTTGAGGAGCGTGGATTTTCCCGCGCCATTGTCGCCGACGAGCGCCACGACCTCGCCTGGCCAGACCGACAGGTTGACGTCGAAGATCACCTTGTTGCGGCCGTAGCTGTGCGAGACACCCCGCAGGCTCGAAGACCGGTTCGCCGGAGCGGTCGATCTCATGCGTGACCGGAGGAACCGGCGCGGGAGCTTCGGCGTGCAGCGGCGTGCCGCTCATCCTGGCTGCCCCCGAAACGGCCAAGTGCGGACGTTGGCGATCACCACGACGACAAGCATGACGCCGATGAAGGTCACATAGAAAGATCCCGGCAACGCCGATCAGCACCAGCCCGATCTGGATCGATCGCGAGCAGGAAGGCGCCGATGATCGCAGCCCCAGATGGTTCCGATGCCCGCCGAAGAGCGAGCGTGCCGCCGAGGACGGCAGCGGTGATGGCGAAGAAGCTCGTAATTCTTGCCCCTGCGCCTGCGTGACGCCGCGGAGGGTAGGCGAACTGCATGCAGCCGGCGAGGCCGGCGAGGACTGCGCTCAGCACGAAATTGATGCGCTTCACGCGTCGCGGTCGGCACGCCCATCGCCTTGGCGGGACCGACCTTCCCACCGGTCGCAAAGGTCCAGTTGCCGTAGCGGAGCCGCGTCAGCACGAACCAGAAGACCAGCGCGATCAGGAACATCCAGATCAGCGGCATGTAGAATGGCGTCTTGCCGATGCTGAGCGCCGAGCACCGCCATCGCGCGGCGACGATGATCGAACATGATGAGCTGATGCCCGCTGATCAGGCAGGTTGTTCAACCCCTGGCAGCACGAAGAACATGCCGAGTGTCGTGATGAACGAGGGAATGCCGAAGACGCGTGGTGACGCAGCCGTTGCACGACGCCAACAGCGACAGCGAGGCCGAGCGCGATCACCAGCGCCAGCCACTCGTTCATGCCGCTGCGTGACGAGGAGGATCGCCCAGACGATCGGCACGAAGGCGAAGTTCTGGCCGACCGAAAGGTCGAACTCGCCGGAGATCATCAGCATCGTGCACGCCGACCGCGACGATGCCGATGGTGGACGCGACGGTGCTGATCGCCGTCATCGTCTGCGGCGACCAGAAATTCGTGGGTCTGCAGCGTGAAGAACAGGACGACGGCGAGGAGACCGATGCGCCGGCGTCAAGCTCGACCGCACGCTCGAGCAGTGAATCTGTTGCCGAGACCCTTCCGCGCCTGACTGCGGCGAAGCCGAGGCGGCGATCGCCGCAGTGATCGGTCGGCATTTTCGGATCCATCAGCTTCTTCGTCGCCGACCGATATCGCTAAGGCAGGCGCCGGGCCGGACCGCCGAAATGAAGTACGGCAGTCCGGCTCGGGGAGTGAGGTCAGCAGCGGCCGGCGTCGATGCAGGCCTGGACGGTGTCGATGTTGTCCTTCGTCACGATCGACGCGCCGGTAGTCGACATTGGCTGGGCTCAACGTCTGTAGCTTCGCCTTGTTGGCGAGGTTCGCCGACGGCGAAATAGGCCTGCAGGAACGGCTGCTGGTTGATCGCCGTCGTCAGCGAGCCCGTCCTTGATCCGCTTCGCCGCCTCGGCGCCGACGTCGAATGTCGCCACCGGGATCTTGAGCTCGTTCTCGCCGACATATTGGCGCGGCGGGGTTGGCGGCGCGGATTGCCGAGCCCGACGATGCCGCAGATGCCCAGGATCCGCTTGCAGCGCGGCACTGATCAGCGACGGTTCTGGCCCTGGTCGCCGGTGGCGAGCGTGAGGTCGTCATAGCGGATGATTGGCCGCGTCGAGCGCGCGCTTCACGCCATCACCGCGCAGCGTCAGCACGAAGGCTGTCGGGAACGGATTGACGATCGAGTACCTTGCAAGGGTCCTTCGGGAGCGACGCCAGACCATGCCTGGCCGAGCGTCTCGCCCGACATCGACTCGTCCTGCCGACGAAGGCGAGGCCCAGAATGCGCTTGTCGCCCGGGGCATTTCGCCCTCGAAGCGGTTGTTGTTGTAGAGGACCACGGGATGCCGGCATCGGTCGCAGCGCAGGCGACGGTCGACGGCCTCCATGGTCTCGACGCGTGTCGATAGCGATGCCGGCCGGATCGGCGGCGATCGCCGCCTGGATCAGCGGCGACCATGCCCGGCGTCGCCGGTGATCCTGCGCCGGCGCCTAGAGATGACGTTTACGCCGAAATCCTGCGCCGGCTGATTGGCGCCATTCTGCTCGGTGATCCAGAACGGATCGGTGAGGCTCGGCGCAACCACGTAGACGGCCGGCTTGGTCCTTGCGCGAGTCGCCAGTCCGGCAGGCGGCTCGGTGAGCGCGAAAAGCAGCGGGCCGCAATCCTCGCGCCGATGCGATAAGATTGACCGTAACGCTCCTTACACTCGCGCCCCTCCTCTTGTGCACAGGCCATCCACGCCAGCAGCCAGCCTTTGGTAGTTGCAACAGTACGCAACATCGTTGGCCATGAAACTGCCAGACGGACGGTGCCGAGTCTGACAGATTTGCGCTGCCCGGCGAATATGTCGCGACCCATGCGCACCAGAAGATACAGCGTGCAGCGCGCAAACCGTGCCTGAGAGTTCGATAGAAATGCGAACTGCAAACACCCCCTTGCCCGCCAGTCTCCATCCGGAGGCTCCAGGGTCACCGCGCCACTGCGGGCAGTCACAACCAAGCCGCGCCGTCCAGGCGCTTCAGAGGCGCTTCGCTCGCCGGCCGCGCAGACGGCTGCTGCATATCGCGCAGGTGCTCGGCGTGGAACTCGCAGCACGGTCCGCTTCGGCTGATGGCGGCAGATCGAGACTCGCCTCGTGGTTACGCGACGCGCGAACTCCAGAAAACGGCAAGATTCCCGCGCGATCGCGCCGCCTGCGCGTCTGTCCACACCGTTCATCTCCTCGCACTCCCGACCACCTTCGACTGGAGTACATGGTCGTTCAAGATCTGATCTCTTTCCTGACCTTCGCGATGAGTTCGGCGAGTCGATCGGTGATGGCGCGTGCAGTTCTTCGCAAACGGCAACGATGGCATATCCCGCCTTCTTCTCTCGCGTGCATCTGGATCATGCAGACAGCGAGCGGCTCGGCACCACGCGTCCGCATGCATCTGCTCAGCGCTCGGCAAAGCCCACCTGTTCGGCGCTTCGACGAACGCGCGCTCTGCCACAGCGGTAGCCGAGATGCCAGAGCTACCAGGGCGAGACGCCCGCCGCGGCTCGCGGGCCGATCGAGCTCGCCGGGGGCGTCGAAGCCGCTCGCACGCGCGGCGCTACGCCATCGACCGCGATCGAGATCGGCGGAAGGCGGCAGCCGCGTCGTCGCGGTTCCCGCCCGCATCGGCGGAAGTCCGTCGGCGCCACCCGGCCTCTCCGGCCCGTCGAGCCGCATGGGCGACCAGCGCATCGCACAGATGGGGTGAACGTCTCACACAGAGTCGCGCAACGGCTCGGGGAGCGCAGCGATGACCGGCGCGCAGCCCGGATCGCGGCAAGCTCATTGGCGGCGTCGCCGATGGCGCCGGCCGCGACGACATCGAGGTTGCCGCAGCCACGGTCAGGCAGCTGGGGCATCGAAGGCATGGAGGTTCGGCGGCAACCAGATCGGGGCCGAGCATGCCGGGCGGTGTCCCTGCTTTCGAGGCACATGCCGCGGCGGTCGGCGACGTCGTGCGCCGCGCCGGCCTGATTGTCTCCTCGCTCAATGTCGTCGGAGAGTAGCAGTTTCGATCCGTTCGGCGGGCCGACTGGCGCTTGCGACGCCACCGTCAAGGGCTCGCCGCACATATGCGCTGGGGCCACTGCCGTGGGCGCGCCGCGTGTGTTGATCTGGGAGGGCCGGGTCGCCAAACGCGGACGACATCGATGCGCACCGGCAAGACTCCTGGCGAGCGCGTCGTCGACTAAGCCCGACGCCGGAGCGGGCTTCCGAGCCGCCATCGGTTTCCTGCGAGCTGGCAATCCATTCACCTTCGCGCTGCAGCACGCCGGGCACTCTTCTGCCGGAGCTTGCGACGGCGCTCCGCTCTGGTCGGCGCAGGCATCTGCTTTGACTTCTGCCATTTCGGCGTGGCGCTCGGCACTGACCCTCTTCGGGCTCTTGGCGACGACGTGGTCGATAGCATCGATCACATCCACTTTTCGGCACCGATGGTGCAGAACATCGGAAGCCTGCATTTTCCCGCCCTCGGCGAGGGCGTGCACCGATCTCGCGCGGCGATCGGCGAGGGCGAAATGGCGCGGCAAGCCCATCGCCGCGAGCTGGGTCTCTCTTCTGGCTGAGCCCGGACCGCGCTATGCGGTCAGCGCGCACATGGACGCCTATCGCGGGCTCGTGGAGGCAGCTGGCGCCGAGCGTGCGGATCGGCGGCACGTCGCGGACGACATGCCAATGAGCCAATCTCCGCTCCGGGCGCCCGTCCCGGCCGCGAGCGATCCGGCGGCGGCGCGCGCGAGGCGTGTCGCGCCGAATGACATGATGGCGCTCGGCATTGCCCTGCTCGAACGCACAGGAGCTTCGTCGCGGCATGCGCGGATCGTCATGGAGCATCTGGTTGCGTCAAGCGCCATGGGACTTCATTCGCACTGGCGTGATGCGCATTCACAGCAATATCTTGCCGAGATCGAGACGAAGATCATCAATCCACACGCCGAGCCCATGGTGGTGCAGCACTCCGCCTCACGCCTCAGCATCGATGGACAGCGCGGATTTGGCCAGGTCGTTGGGATGCTGATGGTCGAAGCGCTGATCCCGGTTGCGCGCGCAACCGGCATCGCGATGATCAACGGCTATCCATCTCGGCCATACCGGCCGGATCGGCGCCTACCCGGAGGCGCTCGCCGAGGCCGGACTCGTGAAGGCTCGCGGTCTGCAACGGTTCGCCGTCGGGACATTGGGTGGCGGCTTCGGCGGTCGCGACGGACGCATCTCGACCAATCCGATCGCCGTCGGCTGGCCAGTCCGAGCACGAGGCACCGGTCGTGGCTGATTTCTCCACTGCCGTCGCGCCGGAAGGCGTCATCCGCATCATGCGCGATCGCCGAGGCGGAGGCGCCGGAGGGATATCTGCGCGACGCCGAAGGCCGGCCAACGCGCAACCCGAACGTGCTCTACGGTGTGCCGAAGGGCGCCATCCAGCCGCTCGGCGGCGCGCTCGGCTACCGCGGCACGGCGCTGGCGCTTTTCGTCGAAGTGCTCACCACCATGCTGAACGGCGACGCTGTCGACGATCATGCGCGCAAGGAGCACCGGATATGACCTTCATCGCGATCGCGCCGCAGCCGGGTTTCGAGCATCTGGCGCGCGGCCTGTCCGATCACATGCGCGCCTCGCCGCCGCTCGATGCGGAGCGCCCGGTGCTGATGCCCGGCGACCGCGAGCAGGCGGAGGCGCGGACATCGAAGAACATCCGCGTCGACGGGCCGACATGGGATGCGCTCGCCGTCGCCGCAAAGCGGGCGGGGCTCGACATGCCGGCAGCGACAGGGGTCTAGCCACAACAAAGCTCACAGGTTTTGCGAGGGGAGGCAGTGCGTTGGACAAGCTCATCATCACGGTCACCTGCGATTCGACGATGTCGTATCCGTCAGATCCGAGCAACCCGACGCCGCACGGCATCGATGCGGTGGCGGAGGCGAATATGTACGCTCGGTGCAATGCCGGCGCGCGCGATCTGCCATCTGCACGGCCCCTACACGGTCGACGCCAAGATCCAGCCGGACGGCACCAAGCTCTCCGACCTCGACATCCCCGGCTGGCGGAAGCTGCGCGACGGGATTCTCGGCAGGACGTCGACGCCGTCATCCAGTACGGCATCGCCAACGGCCGCTTCGCGCAGCGCAAGGTGCTCCTGGAAGAACAGCATCCCGACATGGTCTCGACCTGCTTCAACGCGCCACGACGAATGCTTCGACTACGAGCCGGGGCGCGAGCCGGTGGAGCTCTACGCCATCCACGACCGCGAGGAGCTGAAGGAATATTGCGAGACTCACGGCGCGGATCGGCACCAAGCTCGAGGTGGAGGCCTTCCACTACGGCGGCGTCTGGAACGCCATGCGCATGATGGAGAAAGGGCTTGCTGAAAGGTCCGGTGTGGGTGACGTTCTTCCTCGGCTGGAAGGGCGGCTGCTGGACGCCTCCGACGGTGCAGGCGATGACCTACATGGCCGACCACTGCCCTGAGAACTTCATCTGGAACACCTCGGTGATGGACCCGGTGCACCAGTGGAAGGTGCTGTCGACGGCGATCAACCTCGGCGGCCACATCCGCATCGGCATGGAGGACAATCCGTTCATCGCCGCCGGCGAGTATGCCCGCTCAACGCCGACCTGGTCGACAAGATCGTGCGCATCGCGCGCGATCTCGGTCGCGAGAGTCGCCACCGTCGAGGAGGCCCGCAAGATCGCCGCGATTCCGAAGAACGGCATGCACTGAAGGCTGCAACAAGCGAGACTCGGCCGAAGATGAAGGGCCGGTAGCAGATGAAAGCAGCGGTGCTGAAGAAATTCGGCGCGCCACTTTCACGTCGAGGCGGTCGACGATCGCGCCCGGGGCCGGACGATGCGGTAGTCGCGGTCCGGCGCCTGCGGGATCGACGGCACCGACCTGAAGCTCCTCGACGGATTCGGCTACACGCCGGACCTGCCCTTCATCATGGGGCATGGGTGGCGGGTGTCGTCGAGTCGGTTGGCGCGCGCGTCGATACCACCCGCCCTGGCGACCGTGTTGTGGTTCCAGCTTCCTGATCCCGCCTGAGTCCTGGTATCGGGGCGAGCGCGAGCAGCTCGCGACCGACATGCTCGGCGTCGTCGGCGTGAAGGGCCATGCCGGTGGCTATGCCGAGAAGCTCGCGTTGCGGCCTCGCCAGCCGTCGCCATTCCTTGAGGGGCGTCGGTAAGCGCGCGCGCCGCGGAGTGCATTGCGGACGCCGGACTCGCACGGCGCTGGCTGCCGTCGGCCGCTCTGCGGCCTGGCGGGAGGCGGTGCTGTCATCGGTGTCGGCGGCGTCGGCCTCCTTCGCGGTGCAATTCGCGAGGCTCGCCGGGCGGAGAGTCGTCGCGGCGGAGCGCACGCAGGCGAAGCTCGACTGGGCGAGGAAGCCTGGCGTCGACGAAGCCATCCTCTTTCAGTGAGATCGCAGCTCGTGTGCGCGACCTCAGCGCCGGGCATGGCGCGGATTGCGTGCTCGACATCGTTGGCACGGCCGAGACCATGACGGCGGCAATCGATGCGGTAGCTGTGGGAGGGCGGATCGTCGTCGTCGGCTACACGCCCGACCTCGTTCGCGCTTGCGGGGCGAAGCGCCTGGCGCAGAACGAGCTGGAGGTCATTGGGTCGCGCGCCGGCTCGCGGCAGGATCTCGCGGCGGCGCTTGCTCTGACTGCAGCCCGTCGGATTCTCTCTATCGTGACGGACCATGCGCCGCTCGACGCCGTGAACGAGGCGCTGGCGAAAGCTCGCGCGTGGCGATCATCCTGGGCCGGCTGGTGCTCGACATCGGCGCACGGACTCAGGCTGACGCCATAGCCTTGGGAAACATCGCATGGGAAGCGTTGGGATCGTGCTCGACTGCCAGGCGGAATCGGGGAAGGTCGGTCTATCTCGATGACAAAAGCTGCGTGACCCGATCACGCGGGCAACTTGCGACACCACCCAACATCCAGTCGTCCGGGCTCCCGGCGCCAGGAAGAGGAGGAAGAGACAGAGCGCCGACACCGACGCAGGTGGTCCCGGAGACGGAAGGAGGGAAGATTGCTGTATGTAAGCATTACTCGGGACTATGCCCCGGCAGAAGCGTTAAGATCGCCTTGAGCAGGTGGCGGGCGGCTATCTCAATAGACCCGCATCGGGGCGCCTACAGATTTCGCAGGCAAAGGGAAATTCTTGGGTCGATGCCGCCCGCATCAATTGCCCCGAGAACTTGCGCCTTTCGCCGCGGTGCTGACCTATGCGGTTTTGATTGTTTGGGCCCTCTGTTTGTTTGTTTCCGCTGTGCTGGGTCGCTGTAACTTCATTGCAGAGCGTGGATGATTCCACCCGCGGACCGCTTTATCTTCCGTTCGTCAGATTTCAGGCCTACGCTCGCCGCTTGGGCCGAAATTCTGTTTTACGCAAGTGAACAGCTCCTTTCGCGATCACTTCAACTCGACGGTCATCGCGGTTGGTTCTACCACTGCTGACGTTGTTGATCGGGCGATGGCCGCCTATGGATTGACGCGCCTTCCGCTATGCGGTGCCGGCGATTGCGATTGGGCTCGGTTCTTTCGGCGTGGCTTTCGCGGCTGTGGGCCTCTCTCCTACCGGTGATCGGTCGAGCTTTTTCTTGCCTGCGTTGGCGATCATGGTCCTGCTCCTGCCGACCGCGCGCTTCCTGCCGCGTGGTCGGCATTGCGCAATGAAGGCATCTATATCAACATCCTGTTTACGCTCCTTGCCGCCCGTGAGCACGGTCATCCCCATCTACTTCGTGGCCCAGTATACCTGGCATCTCCTCGATACGCGCTTCGCTCTGACATTTTCGTAAACATCGCAGCTAATCTTCCGTTGGCGGTTTGGCTGTTGCGTCCAGTCTTCGGCGAGGTAGCAACCGAGCAGGAGAAGCGGCGCGGCTCGACGGTGCGTCGCACTTCCGGATTTTGCTTCGGGGTCCTCCTGCCAATGGTCGCCGGGGCCATCGTTGCGAGTCGGCTTTTGTCTTCGTCCTTGCTGGAATGATGCCTTTTCGCGGTGTGCGTCAACCGGCGAGCACGCAATGACCTTGCCGCCCTGACTGACACGGGCCAAATGTCGGTCAGGAGGCGGCCGTTGGCGGCGACCAGGAGGAGCGGCCCAACCTCTCCGCGGCGATAATACTTACGGTCTTGCCCTAGTGGCCTCTAACTGGTTTCGCGCAACGTTTCCTCAGCCGCCTAGCATCGTGGCGGCGGTGATCATGAACTCGTTCGCATTGCTACCGCTCATGACCGGCAAGGCTGAAAGTGTGGCGCGAACGATCGAACGAGATGCCCAGGCGTTTATCTGGCGGCGCGCAATCTCGCGGCTGGCGCTCGCCCTGACCGCGGCTGGCAAGCGGTCCGGTCAATCGTGACGATCGCTCGGCGCTGTGAACGAGGCGCTGGCGAAGCTCGCGCTTGGTGATGTCCTGGGCCGCCTGATGCTCGGACATCGGCACAGGCTCAGGCTGCCACGCAACGCTTTGGGAAAACATCGCAATGCGGGGTGTTGAGGTTGTTCGATGCCACGCGGAGCTCGGTGAAGGTCCGGTCTGGGACACCGAGGCGCGTCCTCTACTGGGCTTCAGCATCAGGACCATAGATCCACCGCTGATCCGGCGACCGGAGGCGACACGCCTGCTGGACGACACCGGCGGACATCGAGATCGCTGGCGCTCCGCCGCCGCGGCGGGCTGGTCGTGCTCTGAAGACCGGGTTTCTTTCGATCCGGAAAGGCAGAGCGTTCACGGCGGTCGCGGAACCGGAGCCGGACCTTCCCGCACCAACCGGTTCAACGACGGCAAGACCGACCGGCAGGGGCGCTTCTGGGCCGGCAGCTCTATGATCCGGACGAGACAGTGGCCGACCGGCGGCTCTTCCTTCTCGATCCGGACCGCTCGTGCCGCAGAATGGTCGATGGCATCTACGCCTCGAATGCGCTTGCCTTCAGTCCCGACAGCCGCACCATGTATTACGGCGACAGCCGCCTGCCGCACGGTCTGGGCGTGGGATTTCCATGCCGCCGAGCGGCTCACAAACCGCCGCGTCTTCATCGAGCTGCCGAAAGGAAGAGGCGGCCCGGACGGAGCCGCAGTCTGATTTCTGACGGCTGCTACTGGCTGACGCAGCCGCCCTTCCGGCCTTATTGTGCGCTACGATCGAAGGGGCGCGTCGACCGGGTGATCGAGATGCCGGTGTCGCAGCCGACTTGCGTCGCCTTCAGCAGGGCGGCGATGGACATCCTCTACTAACCTCGGCCAACTGCAGTTGCCGGCGGAAAAACTGGCGAAGGAGCCGCTCGCCGGCGCGCTGTTCGCGATGCGGCCGGCGTCAGCGGTCGGCGACTCGCGCTTCGCGGGCTAGCCCTTGCGCACCCAGAACACATCGCGCAAGCGATCACCCTCCGCACTGCGCGACGCTCAGCCGCGCACAGCAGCGACTCTCCCTCGAAGAGGTGCAAACGTCTTGCCCGCTCCCAGGAACGACCCGAGATCCTCGCACCCCCTACCAGCTGCCGATGCCGCGCGAGATGTCACCTGACCTGGTGGTCGCGCCGGTCCTCCGCGACGATGATCGCGTTTGGGTGCCGCAGGCGGACAATGTCTGGTTCCGCCCACTCTGTCCTGAGTGCCTCCGCAAGGCTGTTGGGTGAACCTCCTGAAGGTGGAGCGCGCCGGCGTGCTCTCGCGTCACCGCCACACTCAATCCGGTGCACGGCTCACGTGCTGAAGGGCCGCTGGCACTACCTCGAGCACGATTGGGTCTGCCGGAAGGCGGCTACGTCTACGAGCCGCCGGGCGAGACGCACACGCTGGTGGTGCCGGAGGACGTGGCGGAAGATGATCACCCTCTTCCAGGTCGAACGGCCGTGATGCTCTACGTCGATCCTTACGGAGAAGCGCTTCTACGAGGACGTCTTCACCAAGATCGACATGTGCCGCAAGCACTATTCCGCGGTGCGGCGCTGCGCAGCCTACGTCGATCAGTTCATCCGCTGAGGTTTTCAGGAGCGCGCTGTCAATCGGCGGCGCGATGAGAGTGCCCCATTCGGGCACCCACACGGAATCCGGATCGAGCACCACGATCGGCGCCTTGAGGTTCGTTCGCGAGTTTTACTGCCGAACGGAATCCTTCGACGAGCGGCATGTCCTTGCTTGATCGTGTCCTCGGTAAGCCGGCCGCCGCTGATCACGGCGGGACGGAAACGCCGCCACAGAGTCCCCCTCCGTCTTTCGCAAGGACAGAGTTATCGCGTCCGGCTCTGCTCTGGTCGACCTGTTCAGAAGCCGGTTCTTGGCCATCGGCGCCTCTGCCGTCTTCACGTATGGCCTGCCAATGTGACACTGAGCCAGAGCGGCTTTGAAGCGCCTCGCACTCCTCCGTCAACGATCAGGCCCCGAGCGCGGGCCGCGCTCCGTTGCAGGACGCGGCAGCACCGCCGCGCCCTCGCACTGAGCGGACCAAGCAGCGGCCAGGTCCTTGATCTGCCGGGAGCGGGCTTCGGAATCGCGTCGGCCGGAACGGAGACAGCACGAAGAACAGCATCAGCAGGAGGACCTAGCAACGCTTGGCGAAAGATCTGCAACGAGAGCCCGGTCCCCACGTGGAAGGCGATCAGCAGGTAACCCCAGAGCGTGTGCAGCCTCGGACGAAGCGCCGCAGGCAAGGCCATGAGCTGGACGTAGATCAGCCCGATCATCGGCAACCAGACAAGCCGGTAGTGGTCGATCGCAAAGTCGGCGAGCGGCGGGTGCGATCCCGTTTGCAGCATGCTATCAGCGAGCTGCAGCGCCGAGGCCGCGCGGGGCGGGAAATTGCCTTCGACCCCGAGCAGCGGGTCGACAGCGCCGCATGGTCGTCTTCCAGGAAACCGGCCATCGAGTAGAACAGCGCGAGCACAGTGCTGGACACCGAAGAATACGGTCAGGTAGCTCATCTTCACGCTGCGCGGCGGTCGTTCGCCCGCCGCTGCGTCAGGCAGAAACGCGTCAGGCCGGCAGCCGTCAGAGCCACGCGTGATCCTGGTGATTGGTGCCGCCAGCAGGGAATTCTCCGCCGCCACTACCGAGTGCGCACCAGCACCGCGAACAGTCCTCGCGGAACAGCCGACGCGACGTGAACTGCGCCGCGAGCAGGCTCGCCACAAGAGCAGGCGAGCGCCAGCGTGTCGATCGCCGCGACAGAATCGGAAATAGACAATCAGGCGACCGGCCGAGGAAATCCCAAGCCTCAGTGCGCAGGGGCTCCCTGTGCGAGGTTCCGCAGAGCGTCGTAGCTGACGTAGACCGACGCCGCCGTGGTAGAACTTCACCAGCGTCCGGCGGGCGCGAATGGTGCAGGTCGACGCGGCCGGGCTCGTATGCCCGGTCGCGCCGGCACGCTCAAAAGCGCCCGCGGAACATCCTCAATAGATGCCGTCTCGCCTTCACTCGCGAGGTTCCGTGCTGAACGATCCCAGTATCACGCGCATCTCGCTCAGGCTCGCCGGAACGGTGGCAACGATCGATCGGATTGTATTCGATCGCACCAGATCGTAGTCGACGCTCATTGCATCACGCGAGAAATTGCCCTCCACGACCGCCCGCAGCCTGGCGATATTCGACCGGTCGCTCCGACGGACGAAATATGCCGAAGCTGGTCAAGGAGCTTTGACAGCCTCAGAGTCTGCCTGGCGGGCCGCGGCGGGTTGATCGGCCATCTCGTAAAATAGCCGGGGCTCGGAGAGTGGCTCGCCGTCGACGCTCCTGATGAGCAGTGCCACGTCGCTCCGCGTGCTGCTGGCGCGGGAAAACGGAAGCTCCAGGAGAAGAACGGAAAAAGCTCGGTGCGGTTTGGAGGGCTCGCGGCGACGGCGATGATGCAATAGACAAGCAGCAACGGCGGCAGCATCAGGCCGCGCAAGCGATATCCGCGATAGTCCCCAAGACCGCCCCCTCAAGACTCGGCGAAGGTAAACCCGCATTCCAAAGGTGTCAGTCCGCTACTGGCTGGCGGACTCCAACGTGAAGATCAGGTGATAGGCGTATTCGAGCTTCAAGCCTGGATGATCCTGCTTCACGCGGTCGATGGCGGCAGCGAGCGCAGCAAGATGAGTGTGTGAGCCTCCTCGGCCCGCGGGCGCTTATCGTCAACGAGGCGTTCGGGCCGTGCGAGCGCGACGACCGATGTCGAGCCCGAATGGCGGCGCGCACCCGCCACCTGCAGGCCGGGATCGCCAGGATTCCCCAGTCCAACCGTTCGCCAGGGGCGAAAGGCTCGTCGCCATAGTCACGGTTCGGCCTGAGGTGGAACACCTTCCCATCGGTGGAAAAATAATCGACGTAGAGGAAAGCCGGGGAAGTCGGGTGCCTTCAGATGCAGTTTGACGGGCTCTCCGCGTGTCAGCCGCATCACGCCGGCTGCTGCGCCGGATTTCCGATCTCTTTACGATATCCCACGCTGCTCACGCGAGACGATCGGCTCGACGACAGCGTCAGCACATCGCAATAGGGCTCGCCGACAATATAGAGGCTGGCCGCGCTTCGATCGTCTTGACGCCTGGTATCGCCGCAATCTGCGCCAGTAGCATCGGCACGGTCGTCTGTCTTCACATGGCCGGAAAGCTCGAGCGTTGCCGCCGCGTAGCGCATACTTGGATTCAACTCGCGCGCATTTCAGCCCCTTCAGCAAGGAGATCGATGCGGCCGTCCGGGTCGACGGGTTCGATCACGGTGCTCGGCGGGGGATGACAGCGACAGCCTCGCTCGTCAGGGAGCACCGGCCTGGGGGTGGCCGCGGTGCCGGACTCGATACCGGCAATCGCCGTCCGGCGGTCGGGATGCGATTTCAGCCGGCGTGGTGCTGGATTGGGCGGCGGCGATGGCGGTCGGCCGCGGAGAGGCGGCAGCGGCGACTGTCGCCTCACGCCGCGGGAGCAGTTGCGTGCGGGGCAGCCGCGGGACTCGCCGCCTCGGGCGTCGCGGATTTCGGCGCCTGGAACTCGGCGGGCGCTGTTGCCGTGACCGTCTCTGTCGGCCCAATAGGTGGATGTGGCGTTTGCGCTTCCGTCGCGGCGGCAAGCGGTGGCCGCTCGGCTGGCATGGCCGCGACCTCCGCCTTCGGGGCCGCAGCGGCGGTGATCGTCGCGGAATCCGGAATGGGCGGAGCGACAGGCGCGGCGCCGCCGGCTGCGGCATGCTCAGCGGCCGAGGGTTTGCCGGCAATCGTCACCGGCGGCGGCGCAACACCGTCTGCGGCGGTGACGGTCAGTGGAGAGTGGCGGCGCCCGCGTGGGCGGGCGCTTCAATCGCGGCAAAGCGGATACCGGGCGATTGGCTTTCGGGCGCGAGATGGAGTCCGCCGTGACCGGCGGAGCAGCGGCCTCCTTCACCGGCGAAGCTGCAATGGCGGGTGCTCCGGGCGCCGGCGCAAGGGGAAGCGGTTTCCAGGACGGGAGCGTCGGGGACTCGGCTTCGCCGATCGATGCGCGATCATTGGCGCGGCCGCGCCTGCGGGGACCGTCGGCTCCGCCACCTCCACGCCTGCGATGGCCGTCGCCGGCTTCGCCGGCTCAGAGCGCGGAGCGGATGCGGCGGCAACAGGTGCGGCAGGACCCGGCGCGGTCGGTCAGCCGGAACCGCCGCGTCAGGGACGATATTCGCCTGAAGCGGGCCGCTGTCGGGTTCAGCCGTGGCGATCTCCGAGGTCCCGGCGAGGCAGACGCCTGTTTCGGCGGGCTCTGCGGTGAGAGGAGCGCGCTTCGCTGGAATTGCGACTAGGCAGCGTCAGCTGCGACGAAGTCCGGCGTGACCGGCGCCTCGGGCGAAACGCCGGGCATGCTAGGCTCCGGCTGGGCGGCGGCAGCTCGGAGCTGCCGACGCCGACGAGCGCTGCTCCTTCGGAGGAGCCTCAGTGCCAAGCGCCGTGCCGGCCATCACGCGGGCGGAAGCGCGCGGCGCATCGGTCGGCGCAGGCGCCGTCGGCGCGCGCCGCGGAGCCGCAACGACCTCGGAGAACTCGGCGGAAGCAGAAGCCGTCGGCGGAGCCTCCGCCGCGGGAAGGCGCCGGTGGACCCGCTATAGCGGAAGCAGTCAGGATGGCCGGCAGCTGCGGCGCGAGGTCAGGCGCGGGAGCTTCAGAGCCAAGCTCACCTAGCCCGACCACGGCCGGGCTGGAGGCTGGTTGGCGCAGGCGCATCGGCGGCCGGCTCGGCGGCTGCGGCGGCTTCGGGTCGGCGGGTCGCGAGGCGCCCTCCGGCGGATGCCCCGCAGCGGAGCGCCGGGGACTCTTCACAGCGGGGAAGCAGTTGCAGGCGGTTGCGGCAGGACGTTCTGATGCAGGAGCCGCTACCTCTGCCGCGGCATCTGCGGTGTTCAGCTTCGCTTCTGTCGCCGGTTCTTCCGAGGGGAGCGCTGCGGCCGGCGGAGGCGGAGGAGTGGTCGCCGCCTGCTCAGCTTCTGGTGCGGCCGCCGCGTCCTCCGCCTTGGCGGAACGGCGGCTGTGGATTCGGGAGCTGCCGAGACGCTGTCACGCGGTCCGGCGCCAGTTCCTTCCGGCCGCATCTCCGTGATGATGTCGACGCTCACCGCTTCCGGCTCGCCAGCCGCGCGGATCGGATGATGGCTGAACTGGGCGGAGATGCCGATCGCGATCAGCAGGCCATGGGCGACCACGGAACGCCGCCAGCCCGGCCCAGCCGGCGCGGCGGTCCGATCGCGGCTCCGGCGTTTTCGGCGGAACAACTACCTCTGGCGCATGACTTTCCACGGATGCATCATAGTATGGGGTTTGCGGTCTGACAGCGCTGAGACCTGCGGCAGCTGACGAAGGCCGGAAGGACGGGGTTTTCGATGCGATCGATCTTTGTCTTTGGTGGCAACGCTCGCGCTGTCCTTCCCGGCGCCGGTTCGGGCGCAGGACGCGCAACCGGCGACAGCGCCAGCGGCGTGAAGCAGCGAGCCCGACCCCCGCGCCCGCCGCTCCGGCGGCCAGCCGCGCAGGACATCACCGATCGAACTGAACAAGCTCGAAGCGACGGACGAGAGCCTGCCGCGGCTACTTCATCGATCGACGAGAACAATACGCCGGCCCGTCTGAAGGAGCCGCAGATCGACGTCTTCCTGTTCGACAAGCAGAGCGTGATCCTGCGCCGCGTCGCGCTGAGGCTTTCTGACATCCGCCCGGGACACCGCCCTAAGGTGGTGCTCTTCGATCTCGCCGATCTCGACTGCGGGTCGATCGGCCGCCTGCTGGTCAACGGAAGTGATCGCCTGCACGGCGGCCGACGGGAAAGCGGTCGAGGGCTGCGCCGACCGGCTGGCGGTGCAGCGGACACGGGCGGGGGCCGAGTTCGAGCATGTCGAGGCCAGGGCGCGTCGCCGCGACTCGAGGCTCGCGATGGAGACTCAGATGTTCGGACGCCAGCGCACGCGGATCGATCAGCCGCATAGCGCGCAACATCGGCGTGGAGGCGGCGGCGCTGCTTGCCGTGGCCGACGTGGAAAGCGCCGGCAAGCCGTTCGCCATGGTCAACGGCAGGCCGATGCCGCTGATCCGCTGGGAGGGCCACCATTTCTACCGCCCGCTTCCGCCGCGACCTGAAGAGTGCCGGCGTGCAGGCCGGGCTGGCGCACCCGGCAGCCGGGCGCATCCCTAACCCGCCGAGCCAGGCTGCCCGCTACGCCATGCTGGAGCGCGGCAAGGCGATCCACGAGAAGCGGCGCTCAGTTCGTGCTCATGGGGGCTCGGGCAGGTCATGGGAGCCCGTTGGCGGACGCTCGGTTATCCTTCGGCGCAGACAGTTCGCGGCCGTCGCCTGCTCCGGCATCGAGGGGCAGACGGAAGTCATGTCCCGCTTCATCAGCAAGAACGGTCTGACCCGGCACCTCAAGAACAAGGACTGGATGGCGTTCGCACGCGCGCCTATAACGGCCCGGCCTACAGGATGAACCGCTACGACACGGCGATGGGCCGTGCCTATATCCGCTATCTGAACGGCGTCCCGCCGCCCGAGATCAATGCGCCGGTGCTGGTCGAGCATACGCCCTCGCTCAGCGAGATACACGCCGGCCGCCGAGCCGCACGTTTTCGATGCAGATCGGAGCGACCGGTCCGGCGGTGCGTGAGCTGCAGGAGGCGATCCAGCGCGCCGGGATCTTCTATCTACGTCGACGGCCATTTCGGCGCGACGACGCAGCAAGCCCTGATGGAATACCAGCGCCGGTTCGGGATCGCAGCCGGATGCGATCGTCGGCGCCGACACGCGCACGCAGATCACCGGCGGCCATCCCGATGCCTCGGCCCCCTGGTGGTCGAAACGCAGCGGCGGCACACCGCAGGCGACCAAGCAGGCCAGGCGAAGGCCTGGTTTGACCGCCTCCAGCCAGAAGACGCGCCAGTGGTGGGGAGCTGAGTTAACGGCGAGTTGGGAGTGGGCGTCAAGCGCGGGGAGACGAGCCGGCGCGCAGCGGCCCCGGCGCATCGCGCTCAACTTTGGGAGGCGGAGTTGGACAATCGACACTGACCGCAGCAATCGGGACTTTGAGCTGGATCGACAAGAAGGCCAAATTCCTGTCGATGACCCCGATCAGGGCGCGGTCGCAAAACGGGAGCACTTCAACACTGGAACCGTTCAGGTTCTCGAACTACATTGAGGCCTTCATTTCATTCGATGAGCGGGATCGGATTCAGAGATGGGGGTTTACCGACGCGCAAGCGGGATGATCACGCGGACCGTCGAAATTCGGACTGTCGAGCGAAGTCGTCGGTAAGATCGGACGAAAGATTGTCGTCAGAGGCGGCGAGGTCTCCTTCCGGCAGCTAGTGGGCGCCCGCACCATCAGTCACGAGGTGGCGGGAGAGCGCTGGCGGCGGAACCGCGAGGTGCCGTCGCGGGCGGCGTTGGCGGGTTCATGGTCGGCGGACCTGTGGGGCCTTCGTAGGCGCGGTGACGATCGGGCGGTGGGCTACTTCACCGGCAAGGAGGTTGCCGGAACTGATCATGTCCTTTCCACCGATCTGGACGGAGATCGAGGCTGACCATCAACGCAATGGCAACATCAGTTATCAGCTGCTCAGCCACAGCCTGTTTCAAGCAACACCCTCTATGCCCTGGCGAGCGCATTGGAAGGCGACTTGCGCGGAGTTGAGTTGCAAAGAGGGTCGGGTATCATGACGGCGACATGACTCGCCTGAAGGAATGGGGGACAACGGGTGGGGACTGAGCCCTCCGACGAGGAAGGCTGTCCGTCACCCGGCAATCCGTGGGGGATGGAAAACCGGCGGGGACGATCGGCGTCAAGCTCAGCAATGAAACGCCAACTGGTTACTGATCGCTGACGGCCGCGAGACCATCCCCTCACGCCTCGGCAAATCGCCCTCGGGCGGTGTGCCCAGCCGGCGCGTCGTCCGCCCAGATACCTGGATCGGGACTGGCGGGCGGCTCCAGCACCGGTTGGCCAGCCGCGGCGCCGCCGTTGCCGCCGCTTCGCGTGGCGCTCCAGGAATAGGTGAACTGGCCGTTCTCCACCGAGACGCGCGCCTCCTTCAGCTCCTCCTTGGCGAAGCGAACGGACGAGGAATTCGCGCGACAGCGCCGGCAGCAGCGTGTTGGTGATGATGTTGTCGATCATGCGGCCGCCGGAATCCGGGTCGTTGCACATGCGAGACGATGTGATCGACGACAGCCTGGTCGTAGACGAAAGCCGCGTCGTGGTTCTCAGTGATGCGCTTGGCCGATCCGATCGAGCTGCAGCCGGACGATGCCGCCGAGCATCTCGTCGGACAGCGGATAATAGGGAATCGAGACGATGCGGCCGAGCAGCGCCGCCGGGAACACCTTGAGCAGCTCCGGCCGCAGCTGCTGCGCCAGCGCGTCCGGCGTCGTCGCGATAGAGCGGATCGCGCGACGAGCCCCATGATCATGTCGGTGCCGACATTGGTGGTGAGGATGATGAGCGTGTTCTTGAAATCGATGCGCCGGCCGTGTGCCGTCCTCCATCATGCCCCTTGTCGAAGACCTGGAAGAAGATCTCGTGCACGTCGGCGTGCGCCTTCTCCACCTCGTCGAGCAGGATCACGCTGTAGGGCTTGCGCCGCACCGCCTCGGTCAGCCGTCCGCCCTCACCGTAGCCGACGTATCCCGGGCGGCGCGCCCTTGCAGCGTGGAGACGGTGTGCGCCTCCTGGAACTCCGACATGTTGATGGTGATCATGTTCTGCTCGCCGCCATAGAGCGCCTCGGCGAGCGCCAGCGCCGTCTCGGTCTTGCCGACGCCGGAGGGGCCGCACGAGCATGAAGACGCCGATCGGCTTGTTCGGATTATCGAGCCGGGCGCGGTTGGTCTCGATGCGCTTGGCGACCATCTTCAGGCCATGCGACTGGCCGATGACGCGCTTGTTCAGGATGTCGGCGAGGGCGAGGATCGTTTCGACCTCGTCCTTCACCATGCGGCCGACCGGAATGCCGGTCCAGTCGGGAACGACCGAGGCGACCGCCTGCTCGTCGACATGCGCATAGATCATGCGCTGGTCCGGATTGATGGATTCGAGCGCTCCGATCTTCTCGAGGAGTTGCCGGCGAGCCTCCTGAGGATCGACATCGGCGCTTGGAGCGGCGGCTGCTTGCGCTTCAGGCTCAGACTTGGACTGCTCCTCCGGCTTCGGCTCGGCGGCCGCCTCCTTCTGCCGGTAAGGCTGTTCCACAGGCCTTTGATCTTGTCGACGATGCCTCGCTCTTCGCTCCACTCCGTCTCGAGCTCTTAAGCTTCTCCCTCAGCGCGGCGACATCGCGCGTCGATCTCGCCGATGCGCTCGTCGGCGGCGACGCCGAGATCGGCGTCGGCGGCTAGAGCGGCCTTCTCCTCCTCGCGCGCCGCGATGGCGGCTCGCGTATCGGCGACCGTCGCCGGCGTCGCCGACTGGCTGATCGCGACGCGGGCGCGGGCGCGTATCCAGCAGGCTGACGGCCTTGTCCGGCAGCTGACGCGCCGGGATGTAGCGATGCGACAGCTCGACCGCCGCGACGACGGCGGCATCGGAGATGCGCACCTTGTGGTGCTTCTCCATCGGGCCGAGGATGCCGCGCAGCATCACGCAGCAGCGCACGACGTCCGGCTCGTCGATCTGGATCGACTGGAATCGCCGCGTCAGCGCCGGATCTTTCTCGAAATACTGGCGGTATTCCGACCAGGTGGTGGCGGCGATCGTCCGGGCGTCCCGCGCGCCAGCGCCGGCTTCAGGAGGTTGGCCGCGTCGCCGGTGCCGGCGGCGCCGCCAGCGCCGATCAGAGTGTGCGCCTCATCGATGAACAGGATGATCGGGGTAGGGAATTCTGCACTTCGTCGATGACGGAGCGGAGCCGCTGCTCGAACTCGCCCTTCATCGAGGCGCCGGCCTGCATCAGCCCGACATCGAGGCGCACAGAGCCGGACGCCGCGAAGCGGCGGCGGCACGTCGCCGGACGCAATGCGTTGCGCGAAGCCCTCCACGACGGCTGTCTTGCCGACGCCCGCTTCGCCGGTGAGGATCGGGTTGTTCTGCCGGCGCCGCATCAGCACGTCGACGATCTGGCGGATCTCCTCGTCGCGCCCCAGGATCGGGTCCATCTCGCCGGAGCGCGGCTTTGGCGGTCAGGTCCTGCGAGAAACGATCGAGCGCCGTCGTCCCGCGCTGGCCGCGGCAGCCTCCTCGGCGCCCGGCGTGCCGGCGGCACGCAGGCCCGATCCATCCATCGGGCGGAGGTTGTCCTCCTCGGAGTTCTTCCAGATGGTACGTGACTCGGTCGCCAGAACGTCCGCGTTGATCTTGGCGAACTCCTTGGAGATGTTCGGCCAGCGTCGGCGCAGCTCCCGCGATTTCAGCGGCGCCGACGCAGAGTGTGGCCCGGTGCGTATCTGCGTTTCGCCGAAGAACAGCGTGGCGTAGTGCCAGCCGCGATCAAGCACGTCCATGACGTCGGTCGGAGACGCTGGGCATCTCGGTTTCGTTCTTTCGAAAGCCAGCGATGGCGGCGCCCGCATCGGCGAGCAGCTTCGCCCGGTCCAGCTTGAAGAAGTCCGCCGTCAGGCTGACGTCGGTTGCGTCCTTCTGCAGGAGGTGGAACAGCCAATGCGCCAGCTCGACGTTGCGGTTGCCGGCGCCCTTCGCCTGGCGGAGCGCCTGGATGAAGGCCTCGTAGCCGATCCTGTTCAGCTTGCCGGTTACCGCCTCGATGCTAATGTCCGCCATGCATCACCCCGCCGGCCTTTCCTGACGCTGCTTCGTCCCGCCGCCGGTTGGCCGGGTGGAAGCGGGCGTCCGTCCGATATGTCACGTCGGCCGCAGCCCAGTTCGGCGCCATCCAGCTGGTCCAGCCGAGCCGCCCCGCCGCGCCAAGCCTCGAGGGCTCGATCTTGCCTGCCGGAAGAGCCAGCTCGACGTCCCAGTCCGAACTCGTCCCCGAGATAGAAGAACACCGCATCGGTTAGCTGCTCGCAGAGGCGGCCGGTCGGGAGATATTTCTCGAACTCCGTCAAATCCTTGACGTAGATTCGGATACGGATCTTGTCCTCGACGCTGTAGACGCCGCTCCCCACCAGCATGTCCCGGCCGAGGGCGCTGTTCTTCTTGCCGGTCAGAGAGTACGCTCGCCTTCGTCGATTGCAACATAATTTCCGACGAACTGGTCAATCTCGACTTTCACTCCGAACAGGCCGGAGATGAAGCTCGTCAGCCGCGACGCCGACTTGACCTGCGGCACAAGCAGGCCGGCGAAGGCGAGCTTGCCGATATCCGCCACCAGATCGAGATCGGCGAACGTCGCCGAGCCGATGCCGAGCATCGAGCCGAGATAGGCGTGGAAGCGGTCGCTCTTCGGCCTGTCATGCTGGGCGATCGGGCGCGCGTCGGCCCAGGCGCGGAAGAAGAGCTGCAGGAAACGGTGGTTGAGAAGATCGAGGAAGCGGGGAAACGCGTCATCCCCGCGGAAGGACCAGTGATAGGCTTCCTCTGTCGTGGCGACCGGAAGCGCGCCCTGCGGTCCGAGCAGGCCGAGGAATTTCGTGAAGAGGCGCAGCCGCCCTGCGCATCGTGATCGACGCGCCACAACGTTCGAGGCGGGAAAGTCCATGAACAGGTCCTGCCCGAGCGCCACGAATTCCTCGCTGCGCGAGGAGCTGTCGCCGATGCGCGGCTTATCCGGATTGCTTCGCTCGAGGTGACGGAGCACGGTGAAAAAGTCGAACCGCCAGGGTTCCTCTTCGAGCTCGGAGATGAAGCTCACAGGCTGCTCCGCGCCCCGGCGCGTGGCGGCCATCGCATTACCTCGCCCCGCTCTACGGTCCGCAACACCAGTTGCGTGAAGTGGTTGAGCGCCACGTACCGACAAAGAACTGATCGAGGATCGCGCCGAGCAGGAAGACGCCGCTGCCTTCGAAGGCGCGCTCCTGCAAGGTGACCGTTATCTCTATGCCTCGCGCCACCCCGACGCCGCTCTTCTGCCGGATGCGGCGGACCACCGATCGGCTGTCGAGGCTGCGCACCGCTGGATCTTCGCCTCCGTCGCGCTGTCCGAGAGATCGGCGAAGTGCGACAGGATCTCGATCAGCGACTTGCCGCCGCGGCCGCCGCCGCGCTCCACCAGCCCGAGATGGCTGAGGCTGAGAAGGTTGATCAGCCGCCACGCAGCGGCGCCGGAATGGATCATCTCGCGGCGGCTGCGGATCTGGCCGACCACCGGCCCCTGGGTCGCGTCGGACCGATCGATGCACATGACATCGAGCTTGATGTTGTCGATCAGGCGGAAATCCGCACCACCCTCGCCGACCGGCAGCTGCTCCGGCAGGTGGCGGTTGGAGCAAAGCGCCCGCACGGACTGAGCTCGGCAGATGTTGCCGCTTCCATCTCGACCGCTCGCCGGCTCCGACAGCGCGATGAACATGTCGCGTGTCCCGGTGTAGTCGGAGGCCGATCCGTAGCGCCGCTCCTGCTGGCCGCGGCGGCGCGCGGCAGACGCCGTAGCGTGTAGTAGAGATGCGCCTTGCCGCCAGTCCCTTCCGGCGGCGATGAATAGAGCGGATAGACCGGCACCTTTTCCGAACCGCCGGACAGGTGCGCGTAGACCTCGAGCAGCTGGTGCGGCTCGAAATCCAGATAGTGGCTGCGGTCCGGCACCACATGGTATTCGTGCAGGTTCTGGCTTGATGGAGATGCGGTCGGTCGTCTTCTCGAAGAGGTTGATTGCCGGCAGCGGTGTAGAGCGATAGCATCTGCGGTTTGACCACCGCAGCGAGCCGCGGGGTGCACCTCGTTGAATCCGAAAGATGACTTCGACTGCGTTTGCCGGCAGTCGCGGCATCACCTTTGCGAGCTTGGTGAGCTCGAACGCCAGGAATTTCTGCGGGAAGAGAAAATACTCACGCAGAAAGTCGAAGCCACGGAAGATCCGCTTGTCGTTCGAAAACAGCGCATCGTCCTCCTCGAAGCCGATCGGCTGCAGGCATTCCGGCGGCGCCGGTACGATCACCGGATCGCCGAATTGATTGAGGTAACGGAAGTTCAGTTCGACGCAGTGGGCGAAAAGCCACTCATAGGAGCGCCACGGCATCCGCCTCGCTGCCTCCGAGGATATAGATCGGCAGCGATTGGGTGCGGCAGCCCGGCGAACCAGACGTCCGGCTGCTTCGCCGCCTCCGCGGCCGGCATCGTCCTCGCTGCGGGCGGCGGTGCGAGTGCACTAGCGAGATGCGTAGGCCGCTGCGACATGTCGGCCCGACCGGACACGCCGAGCGCCTGCAGCGGCCCGGGGCGGGAAGATACTCCGCGCCTGCAATATCGAACGGCCAGAGCGTGACCGGCGAGGTCAACCGGTAGCGACAGGAGATGCGGCGGTCGCGCTCGCGATAGGTGGCATCGAGATAGGCGCCTCGCGCCACCGGCATTCCCTCACGCAGCGCCGGATCGGGATAAGGCGGTACGACCTTGGCGAGCAGTGCCGACGGGGTAGGTGCCGAGATAGTTCGGGACGAGCTCGTTCAAGCAGGTTGGAAGTGAATTCGTGGAATTCGTGCTTGAGCTTGAGCTGCACGCGGGCCGCGAGGAACGCCGCGCCTTCCAGCAGTCCCGAGATCATCGGGTCCTGCCGATCGCCTACCAGTCCGCCGAGCCGCTCCGCTATGCTCGGATATTCCTCCGGAAAACTCGATGTGCCTGCTCTCGCAGGACCTGCAGTTCTCGATTGAAGAGATCAAGAAATTCCTGGTCCATCTCAGAGACGGTCGACCTTGATCTTTCCCGACTCCAGCCTCGACGTCGGCCACGAACTCCAGCGGCACGTTGACCGGATCGCATCTCAGGTCGGCGCGTACCATGAAACGGACCTTCAGCTCGCCCGCCTTCACTGCGCCTGTCACGCTCGACCGCGGGATGCTGCTTTGCGGGACGAGACGCGGCTCGTAGATCGCCAGCGCCTGCGTCGATTTCCTTCGTGATATTTTCCACCTTCATCTCGTCGATCGAGCGGCGCACGAGATCGGGAATGCCGTAGTTCAGATCGACGTTCGCACCTGGGGGACCGCCGCCAGATCCTCGCTCGATTCGAGGTTCGTGGTATTCAGGAGGGCGACCAGATCCTTGGCGACCTCCGCGCGCAGCACCGGCTCTGGTGATGGCGACACGCGCCGACATGCGCCGGCCGGCTACGACTCGCTCGCCCGCCTCGTCGCGGTCGTCGATATGCTTCTTGGCGTCGCGCGCGCGCGTGCGCCGCCTGAAAGGCATGCATCAGCGGCGGGCTGAGACGATTCTGCCTCTGCAGGCTGTCCACCTGCGCGACGCGTCCTTCCGCTCTGCGATCCGCGGCTAGGTCCTCGCCGGTCCGGCTCAGGCGGCGCGCCGCCGCGCCACCCTTGCGCGCCGGCGACGATGCGTCCCTCGCGCCTACGACCTCGAGGTTGGCCGCGATATCGTAGGTGAAATCGACCGGCGTCCCCGCCGCACCCTGCGCCGACTGTGAGGTGTAGGTCGTCGTGAATTTGCGGAAGTTCAGGGATACGTTTTCGGTCAGCCGATCCTCGCCCCCGCTGCCGCCGGTGGTTACCGCGGTGACCAGGATCTCCTCGAGCTTGAGCTTCAGATACTCCAGCGGATCCTTGCCGCCGGCCTTCCGCACGACCAGGGTCGCTTCGTCGAAATGCTGGCCGGTCGCGCACGCCTGCTGCAGCAGCGGTGAGGCCGCATCGAGGTATTTGGTCAGGCTGAGATCCTGCACCGAGACCTTTCCAGCGCCGCCGCCCGTTTCCCTCGTGCGTCGTGCCGGACTGGCTCATGCCCCACGACCAGGCAAGGAGCTGCATCTCGTCCTTGTGCTTGGCGTCCACCGACTCGCCTTTGATCGGAAGCATCTTCAGAAAGATATCGACTGCCATCTCGATCCCTCCCATTTGCACAAAGCTCGCGCGCCTGCCGAAGCATCGGCCGGCATTCGTCAAAAGCGCGCACTTGCGGGCACTGAGGCCTAGAAAGATCAGTCTGGTTGCCGCTAGCCGCCGGGCTTCACGATCTATCCGCGAGACGAGGCTGAGCCCGATATCCATCCCTTCCAGCTGATAATGCGGGCGAAGGAAGATTTTCGCCTGATAGTAGCCCGGATTCTCCACGTTTTCCGATCCACCTCGACCTTGGCGGCCGAGAGCGGCTTTCTGGCCTTGGCCGCCTCCGAGGACATCGACGGATTCGGCGTCCACATGCTCTGATTGACCCACGTCTGCAGCCAGACCGTCAGCTCGTCCTTCTCCTTCATGGAGCCGATCTTGTCGCGGACCATGCACTTCAGATAGTGGGCAAACCGCGACACGGCGAACATGTAGGGAAGCCGGCGCTGATAGATTGTCGGACGCCGTTGCGTCAGACCCCTTCCTTTCCAAAGAAGGCCCTCGGCTGAAGAGCGACTGCGCGCCGATGAAGGCCGCCTTGTCGGTGTTCTTGCGATGCACGATCGGGATCAGGCCGGCCTTCGCCAGCTCGGCCTCGCGCCGGTCGCTGATGGCGATCTCGGTCGGGCACTTCAGGTCGACGCCGCCGTCGTCGGTGGGGAAGGTATGGGTCGGAAGGTTGATCACCTCACCGCCCGACTGCACGCCGCGGATTCGCGTCGTCCACCCATACTCCTTGAAGGCGCGGTTGATGTTCGCCGCCATCGCGTAGGCGGCGTTCATCCAGCCGTAGCTTGTCGCCGGTATGCCCGTCGGTCTCTTCCTCGAAGGCGAACTCCTCGACCGGCTCCGACTTCGCGCCGTAGGGCAGCGCGCGACAGCACGCGCGGCATGCACAAGCCGACGTAGCGCGAGTCGACCTGATCGCGCAGGCCCTTCCACGCCGCATATTCCGGCGTGTCGAAGACCTTGCCGATGATCGCGCGGATTGGACAGCTCGGTCCACGAGTCCATGCCCGTGCAGCGTCGGATCGGCGCCGGCGAAGAACGGCGCGTGCGCCGCCGCGCGATCTTGCCAAGATCGCGCAGCAGCTGCACGTCGGTCGGCAGATGGCTGAAATAGTAGTCGCCGATCAGGCAGCCGATACGGCTCGCCACCCAGCTGGCCGAACTCGGCCTCGTAGATCTGCTTGAACAGCGGGCTCTGATCCCACCGCGCGCCCGGATAGAGGCGCAGATTGCTTGTAGAGCTCCTTCTTGCGAGACGTTCATCACCCGGATCTTCAGGGTGGTGTCGGTCTCCGAGTTGAAGACGACGTAGTTCAGCCCGCGCCAGGCGCTTTCGATCTGCTGGAACTCCTCGCTGTGGATGATCGCGTTCACCTGCACGGTCAGCTTCTCGTCGAGCCGCGCGATCATCTCCTCGATCGTATCGAGGACCTCACCCTTGACCAGACTGGTGTCGGCAAGCGCCTGCTCGACCAGAGTGGTGACCGCGTTCTCGACCTCGGTGGCAGCGCGTTCGCTCCGCGGCTTGAAGCTCTGTTGCAAGACCGAAGCGAATTCATCGGCGTCGCGGGTCTTCGACGACCGCGGCGTCGGCTTGCCGCTTTGCTTCCTTCGCCATGCGATAAAATCTCGCCGTGCTATTCGTCTTCAGTGCTCTTCTCGGCTTCCGGCGGTGCCTTCCGTTCGGCAGCCCGATCTCGCCGAGCGCCGCCATCAGCTGCGGATCGCTGAGCAGTGCCTTCAGCTGGTCACTCGCCGCCGCCTTGCCGTCCATATAGCTGAGCAGATTCGAGAGCTGCTCGCGCGCACTCAAGCAGCTTGGCGAGCGCGGGAACCTGCCGCGCCACCGCGGCCGGGCCGAAATCCTCCATCTTCTTGAAGCGGAGGTTGACCGACAGCTTCTCGTCGGCGTTTCCGCTGAGCTTGTTCTCCACCTTGAGGGCGACGCCTGGCTGCGATCGCGGCCATGCGGTTCTCGAAATTGTCCATGTCGAGATTCGAGGAATTTCCGCTCGGCGATATCCGCCTTCTCGACGCCCGGATCGTTGCCCGAAAGGTCCGAAAGGATACCCATGACGAACGGCAGTTCCACCTGCCGCTCGGCGTCATGCGGGTCCTCATAACTGATGTGCACCCGCGGGCGCGGTTTGCGGCGGATGAACTTCTGGCCGCTGTCTGACATTCCAAGTATCCTCCCTGGGGAGCCGGGTCAGCGCAAGCTTCGGATGCGGCGCGCAGATTAGACCACAACCGAGACGAGCGTCTACCGCCTCGGTATCAGGCCGGCAACATCTGCTGCAACAGGTAAAGGAAGTCTCGCTCCGCCAGCGCGCGCGGCACGGTCGGTCAAAAGCGGTATGGGACTCCGAGGGCTCCCGCGCCCGAGCAGAAGACGACCGACGTCTTCCAGGAGCGCCACGGCCTCGCGCCGCGCGCCGATCTCGAAGGACGGTGTCTCCGGCTCCAGTCGGCATTTCTGTCGCCGGCTGCGTCACCGCTGTTTTGCGGCAGCTGCGTCGTCTGGCTGGCCGGCGAAGGCCCGATCGGAGGCTTTGCAGCGGAAGGGCGAGGGCTTGCTCGCCGCCGATCTGAAACGTCGCTGCCTCGCACCTTGCCGGGGACCGAGGATCTGCATCACCTCGACGAACGACTTTCCGATCAGCGCCTGCGCCTGCCGGGTCAGCAGCAGCGCGCGGTGAGGGATGGCTCGAGCCGGCTGAAATAGCTCGGCGACCGCGGCGAGTGCGCGCAGCAGCTTCCGCCACCGATCCTACCCTGCCGCGCCGCTGCGCGAGGCGGGGGCGCCTGCCTCCCGCTTGCGGCTGGCGGCCTCGCCGGTGAGCGGCCTCCCCTGCGGGGCCGCGACCGCGCCTCGGATCGCGTTTGACGATGACCCCCTCCAGCAGGGGCGCATCCTTCCGACCAGCGGCTCCACCTCGCTCAGAGGTCAGACGGCGTCTCTCCGCCGGCGCGCTTCGAGAGCGAGATCGACTGGATGCGGCCTGAGGCCGGTGTGAAGGGCCACGAGCTTGCCGTGCATGTCGCTGCAGCTTGTCGAGTTCCGCTTCCTCGAGGCTCGCGCTCGGTTGTCGGCAGGTCGATAACATCCTCAGCCAGCGCGAGGGCTCGCCTGGCCAGTCGCCACCATGTAGCTGCGATAGGTGATCGCGCCGCTCCGCTTGGTGACGAGCGGTGGCTGATGCTGAAGTGCGAGGCGCGATCAGCGGAAAGTCGTTCAGGAGCGCGCACCGGCGCCAACCGGGCGTCGACGCCCGCCGTCACCCGCCCCGGATGGACCAGATCCCAGCGATCCTGCAGGGAGCGTGGCCATGCTGTCGATCGAGGCGGCGAAGATCCGTCAAGATCCCGGTTGAGGAGCAGCAGCTTGGCGAGGACGGTGAGCAGCCGCAGGTCGCGGCTCCTGGCAGGAGCTGCGCGACGCCGCGTATACTGCGCCTCAAAATCGAACCCGGCGCGGTTAAACTCGAAATATGACGCCGGCAGCAGCCCTCGGCGCTCGCCATGAAGTTGAGATAGACCGGGTCATCGGTGCAGCTCGAGGGTCAGGCCCGCAGGGCTCCGCCTCTCGAAAACTGCCGCCGCAGGTTCCGCGAGCTCAAACGCCCGCAATCTTCAGTGCGGCAGAGACGCTCGCCGCCAGGGGGCGTTGCCGGCGCGTGATCACTTCATTGCGGGAGATGCGCTTCAGACCCTGCGGTTTGCGGGGTCGAATGGATCCTGGGTCAAGGGATGTGACTTGCCGAAACCCGGAATGTCGAACTTGGTGACGTCGACGCCCTTGCTGCCCAAGTATTCGGCGACCGCCTGCGCCCGCCGCATGGACAGCTCGACGTTGTAGGCTTCTGCGCCCCGCGCGTCCGTATGTCCATCGATCGAGAACGGATGGCCGGAAAGGACAGGGGTCCTTCAGCGCGAGCGCGAACTGGTCGAGGTTTTCCTTCGCCTCGGACGTAAGGGTTGCGGAATTCAGGTCGAAGGTCACCGCGCAGATCCTGCACCGGCGATTCCACCCGGCTCGGCGCTGCCGGACAATCCGCCTCGGTGCCGACACAGATGCCACGCGTCGCGCCTCGGATCGCGGGGGTGAACTTCTGAGATGAATCTCGTCGGCGGTATAGGCCGGACCCGCGGATGCAACCCACCAGTATCCGATGCCGAGCAGCGCCAGCGCAAGAAATTCCTCGCACGGTCACACCTCGGATGGGCTTCTGCTACCCACTCGACTATGGCCGAGTTCGCATGGCAGCGTCAGAAGTTGTGTCTGTCCGGCGCGGACTTCCGATGGCCAATAAACTTCGACAAGACAAACGCGAAGCCGTGCTTTCTACCCCGCTCGGACAGGATGTTCTTGCCGTCTCGCGCTTCGACGCCGGCGAAGGCTTGAGTGACCTTTTCGAGATACCGCGTCGAAGCCGTCAGCAGCGAGGCGGGTCTCAATTTCGACGATGCGATCGGCGCGTCACTGCTGGGTGACATTCAGGGGCGCGAGGCGGCAACAACCGGGTCTTCGACGGCTTTCTGGTGGAAGCGCAATGAAAACCGGCCCGAAGGATCGGTCAATCCACGCCTACCGCCTCGTGCTCAAGCCATGGTTGTGGATGCTGTCGCACGACGGACTGTCGCATCTTTGCCAACAAGGCGTGCCGGACATTCATCACCGAGATTTTCGCCGACAATGGCTTCAGCGACTACCGGTTGTCCTGCACACAGGCTATCCGACAGCTCGAATATTGCGTCAGTATCAGCGAAACCGACCTCGCCTTCGTCTCGCGGCTGATGGAGGAGTGCGGAATATACTACTTTTTCGAGCATGAAGCCGGGAAGCACACGATGGTGTTGGCCGACGCCAAGTCCTCGCACGATTCAATCCCCGGATATTCCGGACATCAAGCTATGATCCCGCTCACCGCGAGCGAGATGATCAACGAGGATCGTATCTACCGGCTCACCGCGCAGCGGCGGCTGCGAACCGGCAGGTGGCGCTGACCGACTACGATTACCTGAAACCGAATACCGACATCTCGGCCAAGGCCGACGGACAGGCCGGCTATGCGCGCGCCGACATGGAATATTTCGACTATCCCGGCCGCTACACCGAGAGCCACGGACGGCGACAAGCTCGCGCGTGTCCGTCTCGAAGCCGAGCAGGCCATGGCAGACAGCCGCCGCTAACACATGCCGCCGGCGACGTGGTGAATGTCTTTCCGGGCGGCAAGTTCACGCTCGCGCGCCACCCGACCGCATCGGGAGAACGTCGAATGCCTCATTGATGGTGCGCTTGCGACCCACGGGCGGCTTCGTCGGCGCCAGAGCTATCGCACCGGCCCCGCTTCGACCGAGGACGCGGCCACATGTTTCGGCGGCTACGAACTCCTGCCAGGCGAGTTCACGCATTCCGCGCGCCGCTCCTCGCTGAGGAAGCCGGTCATCCACGGGCCGCAGACCGCGAAGTGTCGTGGGAAAGGCCGGCGAGGAGGAGATCGACGTCGACAAACACGGCCGTATCACCGTGCGAGTTCTACTGGGATCGCCAGGAAGACGCCCTCCCGCCGCGTGCGCATCAGCACCAGGTTTGAGTCAGGAAAATCCTGGGGCGGGATCTTCATTACCGCGGAGTCGACCAGGGAGTGTGTCGTGGTGTTTCCTCGAGGGAGATCCGGACCAGCCGCTTTGTCGTCGGCACGGTCTGCAGCGCGGCGATCACCCCGGTCACCTACCGACCTTCCCGCCAACCAGACCATGGGCGGCATCAAAGTCTGACAGCACCGGGAGGAGGCGGCGGCTTCCCGGCGAGACTCGTAATCTTGCAGGACACGAGAGGGCTCTGAGATCTGGCGCGGCACACGCGCAGAAGGATTTGGAATTCCACATCCTCAACGACGGAGGAGTTGGAAGATCGACCGGGATTCGGCGGCGACCGATGTCGGCCGCGACATGCGAAGGTCGACGCGGGGCAGCCGGCACCATCACCATCACCGGCGAAGATGCACCAAGATCGAGCTCAAGGTCGGGACGAACAACATCGTGCAGTCGATCCGAGGGCATCACCGTCACCGGCACCGGTCACCCGGGTAGAAACGGGTCCACCCTGCTCCGGCGTTGAAGGCGGGATGATCACGATCAACTAAGTCGCATGTCACGCATCCGCTTCACCACCACGCACGATCTGTTCGAAGCCTTTCCCGCGGCGAGGACGATATCCGGGCAAAACCCTCGGACGATCCGCCCGTTGGTTTTTTCATGCTGACCAAGCTTATCGAGATCTGCAAAGAGCACCTGAGGATGCAGTAGCTGTATTGCGCCTACATGCTGCTGCCTCGGCGCGAGGCAGTCTGGTGGAGCGTGCCAATGCGTGCGTGCGCTCGGCGGAGCGCGGAGCAGTGAGGAGGAGCAGGCGCTGAAGGCGGCCGAGTTGGGTGCGCGACCCGGGCGAGGAGCGCCGCCGCGAAGCCTTGCGGATCGGCAGCGACGGCTCGCGCAATTCAGCCGACCTCGTGGCTGGCGCTGGCGGCAGCTGGTCGGGCACGGCGCGCACTGATGCCGCCGGGGCAGCCGGCGGTCTCTGCGCCCGCCCACATGACGGCAAAAGCGTCGCGCGCCGCGGTGCTGACGGCGCTCGCCGCGATCCAGTCAACCAGCGGCGCGAGCGCCTCGTCGCCTGTCTGCAGGCGGTCCGCGTCGACGACGATCGCGCCGCCTCCGGTCCTAGGCCGCTGCGATCGGCACGGGTAGCGCACTGAACGAAAGAAACCATGCCGCTTACCTTGGCGATCGAGAACCAGCCCCAGCTTCCGGACGGCGGCCCGACGTCTTACCGGATCGAAGGCCGGCGCGGCATCGACATCGGACGTGACCAGCATCTCGACTGGACGCTGCCCGACCCGGACCGCATCATCTCCGGGAAGCATTGCGAGATCCGCTATTACGACGGCGCCTTCTGGCTGCACGACCTTTCCCGCAACGGGACATTCGTGAACGGCAGCGACCGGCGCGGCTTGCACTGGAAGCCCCACCCGAACCTCGGGAACGGTGACCGCGCCTGGAGATCAGCAGCTATATCATCGGCGTCAGGATGGGCGGCCCCGAAGCGGGTGCCACCACCGCCCGGGCGTCGGCGCCCGCCCCGCCATCTCCGCATTCGACGGCATCTGGCAATACGTAACTT
>ERZ1370068.7038-contig-5981_pt1 | contig 39947 bp, 72 predicted proteins | sample MGYA00561227_ERZ1370068 | MGnify/ENA primary metagenome ERZ1370068 (study PRJEB38410, sample SAMEA6850437) | metagenome | study: Metagenomic assessment of the ecological functions of the soil: analysis of the soil microbiota associated with the... | reverse complement strand
TATTACGTATTGCTCCCGGCTTGTAGGCGCGCGTCATGTCCGTGCCTCGCCATCATCAGCAAGTCCCCAGGTAGCGAACACCAACTACGGGTTTCGTCGCCCAAGCTTTTCAACAACCGAGACCAGGTGCCCGGAACACTTCGCGTAGCTGAAGCACGGGGCTGACACGGATCCCCCAGGGGCGGACTCCCAGCCGCGCCGGAGTTGCGGATTGCCGAGCAACTTCTGAATGTAGGGGTTATCGGGAGAGAGAAGTCGGTATTCAGGAATGACCAGGCGCCGATTGGAATCGGCCATCACCGAGAAGATGTTCATCGGCGGCTCGCCCAGGGAAACCAGCGACGAACTCATTCGCCGGGTGGTTGGAAGACCTGCAAGGGGTATCAAACTGCTGCAATTTTCCGTCGTTGAGCACCGCGATCCGATCGGCTAGCGCCATCGCTTCAAGCTGATCATGGAGTAGCGATAATCGTCGTAAAGCGCTGCTCCGGTGTGAAGGCGTTTGATCTCGGTGCGCATCTTGACCCAGCAACGCCGCGTCAAGTGACTGAGTGGTTCGTCGAGCAGCAAGACTGCCGGGCCGCCGGATCAGCGCGCGCGCGATGTTGACGCGTTGCTTCTGGCCGCTACTGAGAGCCGCCGGCTTCAGATGCGCAATTCTTCCCACATGCAGATGCTTCGGCAATCTCGGCGACGCGTTTGTCAATTTCCCTGCTGCTTGACCCCGTGCGCCTTCAGGTTGAAAGCGAGGTTGTCTGCAGAATCTTCAGCGGCGGATAAGGCGCATAGTTCTCGAAGGCCAGTCCTATCCCGCGATCCTTCGGATGCGTGTTCGTTGACCACTTTGCCTCCGATGACTATTTGACCATCGGAGACGGTCTACGACCCGCGGTCATCTTGGCGTCGTGGACTTCGCCGCAAGCCGGAGGGGCCTAAGAGCGCGATGAAGCTCGCCGTCCCCGAATGTTCAGGTCCAGTCGATCGAGGCCGGCGGCAGATCGGCCCGGTACTGCTTGACCAATTTCTGGCAGTATAAGAGCTCAGCCATTTTCTAAACCTCCTCGGCGGGTTCTGGGGACCGCGCCAGAAACTTCTGGGTATCCGCGTCGAAGATAATTTAGCAGATGCAGGTCGACTTTAAATTGCGTGCGCGGCGATCCATCTCGAAGGTGAGATGACCGTCAGACCAAGGCGCGCATGAAGTGACCGTCCACCGTCTTTAGGGTCAGGGATCGATTTCGTCCCCAGCGGCTCGAAGCTGTAAATGGTCGCGTGAAACGCTTCGCTTCTCCTGGTCGGACGACGATGCGAACGTCGGGCGGGCGCACCCCAACCTGGATCTTCTGGAGTGTTTCCTCGTTGAGGATCTTCACAACGTCGGGTGGCAAAGCCAGCGGAACGTTCTCTCCCAGCATCTGAAGGGTGATATCCGAGCCCCCGAGGATTTCAGCGTCGCATCAATGATGTTGATTTCGGGGATCGCCGAAAAACCTGGCTGACGTCGATCGATATTGGGCGAAATGCTATACGTCGTCTGGACTCGCCAGTTGCAAGAGATGGCCTTCATTGGGCACCGCCACGCGATCTCCCAGGCTCATCGCTTCGAGGTAGTCGTGGGTCACGTAGATCGTCGTGGTCCCGAGGATGCGCCCGCATTTCCTTCAGTTCGGCGCGCATCGAGTGGCGAAGCTTGGCATCAAGGTGACTAAGCGGCGTGTTCGTCCAGAAGAAACAGATCGGGCTGCCGCACCAGGGCCCTTCCCAAAGCCGTCCGCTGCCGCAGCTGCCCATTGCTCAGAGCCTGAATCGGCCTCTCCGAGCAAATGGTCGAATCTTCATCACCTTGGCGTGGTGGGTCACCCGCTCCTTGACCTTCTCCTCAGGGCAACCGGAACTTAGGGCTCCGCAAGGGAAATGCCATGTTGTCATAGACATTCAGCTGCGGATAGAGCGCGTAACTTTCGAAGACCATCGCCACATTCCTGTCCGCAGGCTCCAGACCTCCGATATCGCGCCCCACAGATCTTGACCGTCCCGCTGTTAGGGGTAACGATTCCCGCGATAAGATTGAGGGTCAGTCGTCTTTCCGGCGCCGGCTGGCCCGAAGACCGCGAGAACTCCCTTGTCGTGAATGTCGATGCTCAGATTCTCGACCGCGCGCCTCTTATTGTAGAATTTTGTCAATCCTTGTAGTTCAACCGTCGCCATAAATTTTAGCCTTTCACTGCGCCGAACGACAGGCCCCGGACCAGGTGCTGCTGGATCAACAACGCAAGGATCACTTCCGGAAGAGCGGAGAGAAGAGCGCCGCGGCGACCCATCCATAGTGCACGGTATCTGACGCCAGAAACCTGGTCATCGAGACGAGTGGAGGTTCGCGTCGTCGCCCGCCAAGCTGCAGGGCAAAAGTGAAGGAATTCCAGCAGAAGATGAAGGAAAGCAGCGCGGCCGCGACGTATCCGGCTTGACCATCGGCAAGAGCATCTCTAAAGAACACCTGCCACCACGAATAGCCGTCGAGTTGGGCGGCGCCTTCGATGTCCGGTAGAGATATCCTCGAAAAGCCGCGAAGAATCCAGATCGAGGAGAGGAAGGCTTATGAGCTGATAAAAACCCGAGATAAGCCCCAGGAAACTGTCGATCAGGTGCAGCTTGTGGTAGATCAAGTAGAGGGGATAATCACCAGGATTCTCGGGCGCGAACCGGAAAGAGAGAAAGGTGAACGCGATGTCTTCGCGCCCCTATGAATTCAGTAGCGGCCCAACGCGTAGGCGGCGGGAACGCCCCACGATCAGCGAAAGGCGAAACCGCGAGCCCGCTCACCACCAGATTGTTCCAAAGCGATCTCAGGAACCTCTTGTCCCAAAACCGCTCGGAAATTATCCAGAGTGGGCGTGAAGATGAAGATCGTCGTAAACATCTGGTCAGTCCCGCTTGAACGAGGAGAAGTGACCATCCAGATGGAGCGGAAACAGCGCAAAGAGCGCATAAAGGAACAGCACGAAATTCCTACAAAATCAGGACCCAGCTAAGCCGAGGACGCCTCTTGTCGCTTTCCATAGATTATACTGCTCCAGATGCCGCTTTTTGCGCTTTCTTCCAAAATCCAATCAGGATGAAGCAAAATGACGCAGCATCAAGTGAACCATAAGAAGAGCAGCATGTGGATGGCTCCGCTGATAGGTCAGGCACGGAAGGCTTGCTATAAGCCGAGACCGCCACACTCAGGGTGCGGTCTCCTCGGCCCACCCTTGGTCGTCGCAAAGATGATCGCAAACTCCCGCAGAGAGGTCATCATGCGAAACACCAGGGTTGCTATGAGGATGCACCGGCGCCAGCATGGGAAGAGCTTCAGGGTTCCAGTAAACAAACCACGCGGTGAGCCGCTGGCTTCGATCGTGCCGCCGATTCATAGGAGACCTTTGGCAGCGAGCGCAGGCCTTGCCAGCACGAGGATCACTATGAGAGAGTCGTAAATCCAGACGTCGATGATGATCAGGAGAACAACGCCCAGTCGGGATCAGCGCTCCACTGAAACTCTCCCAGCCCGATCCACGCTGGGGATGCGAGAATGCCGACGGTCGGATTGGTAATGAGCAGCCAGATCAGCGCACCAACTGACGGGTGGCGATCATCAGGGGAAAATGAGCACCAGGCGCAGAAACCGCGAAAGCGCTCTCGTGATTCAGCAAAGAGCGCGATACACATGCCAAAACCATCTCCACCGCGGTGGCAATGAAAGCATACCTGATGGTTATCCGACCGAGTGCCAGAAGTCCGGATTGGCGAAGGTGTCGATGATAATTCTGAAAACCGACCATCCAGCCTCGGATTCTGAGTGTGAGGTCGGTAAAGGAATAGAAGATCGCGACGAAGAGCGGGACGAGGATGCCAATCGTCAGCAGGAACAGAAGGCGCGAGCACCAGATACGGCGCAGGGCCTTGCCTGCGCGCATATTTCTCGCCCGACTCGGAAGAGTGGTGGCTCGCGGCGGCTGGGTCGATGTTGCGGTGCTCATATCCGTGACGGATCGCTCCTCGGTGGTTGGAAATTTTGAGGAAGTCTTCCCGCGGCAGCGCAGGGATTTTCGTCCCTTCGCGGGAAGTTACGGCGGACCGGCGCTGACCTGGCCCGCCGTCCTTCCACAGCACGACTCTACTCGAGTTTCAACTGGAAGCGCTCGCGGCTGATCTTCTTGGCCAGGGCTTCCATGGCGCTGGCGGGATCCGCTCCAGAAAGAACGCGATCTTTTGAAGAGCCTGCGTCCGGCTCTGGTGGTCGACTGGATGAAGCAAGGCTGCGGAGTAGAACTGGATGGAGCGTATTCGAATGGTTTTGGTAAAGGAATGTCGTAGTAGCCGGGAACCTTGGCGATCTTGTCCTTGAATTCTGGTTGTCCCATACCGACTGACGCGCCGGGTCGACCGTTTTCGCATTCACCGCCGCCCAAGCGTAAACTCCGGTCCGGCAAATATTGCATGAAGAGCCAAACGGCCTTCTGGTTCTTGAGGTGCTATTCATCGCCAGTTGCCAGACCCACTCGTTGGAGACCAGCTTCTCGCCCGGCTTTGAAGTAGGCGGCGGCGCAGATCCGATGCTTCCGGATTGGCTCTGTGCTTCCGGCAACATTCTGGAAGTAGCCGTTGATGTCGGCGTCATGGAATCAGCCGCTCCCGGCGCCCAGGTCGGCGCCGCATTGTGACCAGGTATGGTTGGACCATCCGGGAGGTCCTCCTTTCTTGATCATTCGGCGAACTTCTTGGTCAACTCCGACGACTCCGGCGAACCGAGCGCGGACATCAGTTTTCCGTTTTCGATGACGAAGTCTTTGGCGCCGGCGCTCTTGAAGCTGCTCATGTAGCCGGGATGGATGGTTGCCCAGTTCCGCGTGCCCCGGACGGCCACGCCATAGGACCCGGCACCGTTCCAATCCTTCAGCTTGGCGGCGAGCTCGAGAGCTCATCCAGGGTCGTCGGAACTTTGATGCCTTTCTATCGAAGTATGCCTTTTGTTGTAGGCGAGCGAATAGAGCTCGAAGCCGAGCGGCACGCACGCCAGAGTTTCCGCTTCCGGGAGGAGAGCCGGGCTTCAACTTCCACTTCCCGGCGGTTAAAGACCCTCACAAAGATATCTTTAGGGTTGTAACCCGGGTTGGTGGCCGGCGTCATGCCCCAAAAGATCGTCCAAAGGTCGATACGCTTGGCGCTGGCATAGTCCCACATCTGATAGACACCTGGTCATGAAGACATCCGGCACGCCACGGTCCCCGCGGAGAGCTGGGTGAGTGATCTTGTCAAAATAGTTCTCTTCCGGAGTCAGTCGTATTTACGTCGATTCCGGTCGGTTCCCTAACTGGCAACTGATCGACGATCGCATTGGCGTAAGGATGTTGGTTAAGGGAGACGTTAATTGTCGTGCCGTGTGGCTTGCTTCCAATCAGCCTGCGGCGTCCGCTCGCTGAACGCTAACGAAGTAGCTGCGAGAGTAAGGGAGAGGCCGTCGTCACCGCAAGGCCGTGGCTGTTTAGTCTTAAGGTTCTTACATGCTCAGGAGGTTTAGTTGTTGTTAGGATCGAGATTTTCGAGGTTGATCATCTATGTTAGTAAGCGTTAGCGTTGCAGCCGGTTGATCATGAGATCAAACCTTTTGTCGCCTTCTATTGGCCTGCGCTAGAGGGCGGCTTCGACCACCGCTTCGACCGTGAAGCCGAATTTCTTCATAAGCTTTTGCAGGGGGGCTGACTCGCCGAGGTTCTCATGCCAATCGCGCGCTCCGTCGATCCCGACGTAGCGCTCCCAGCCGAACCGCGCCGCCTGTTCCACCGAGACGCGGGCCCGGACGCCGGAGGGCAGGACCGATTCCCGATAGGCTTCGTCCTGATCCTCGAAAAGCTTCCAGGAAGGCATGCTAATGACTCGCGCTTCCACTCCTTGTTTCCTTAGCGCCTCCTGCGCGCCGGTGCACAGGGAAACCTCGCTGCCCGTGGCGATCAATAAGACATCCGGCTTTCCGTTGGCGGCCTCGGAGAGGACGTAGGCGCCGCGTTGCAGGCCCGAGGCCGGCGCATACTTCGAGCGATCCAGCGTCGGCAGCGCCTGGCGGCTCAAGATCAGCACTCACTGGCTCGTGTTTCAATCCGGCGATGAGCCGCCACGCTTCGGCAACCTCGTGGGCGTCGCACGGCCTGAGGTCGACCAGTCCGGGAACGGCCCGCAATGAAGCAAGTTGCTCGACGGGTTGGTGGGTGGGACCGTCCTCGCCCACCCCGATCGAGTCGTGCGTGAAGATATCGATCACCGGCAGTTCCATGATCGCGGCCAACCGCAGCGGACGCCTTGCCGTAATCGCTGAAGATCAGAAATCCCGACCCGAAGGCTCGCAGCTTCAGTCAAGGCCAGACCGTTGAGGATTGCCCCCATCGCGTGCTCCCGGACTCCGAAATGGATGTTCCTTCCCCGAGCGAGTGCGCGGCTGAGTTCCCCTGCCCCCTCGAAGGTCAGACGAGTCTTGGTCGAAGGCGACGAGATCCGCGGAGCCGCCGATCAGCCAAGGATGATGCTTGGCGATGGCATTTAAGACCTTTCCGGAAGAATCCCGGCTCGCGATCCCTTTGGGATCCGTCGGAAGGTCTGGAATGTCCGCATCCCAGCCTCTTGGGCGGCTCGCGGTGTTGAATGGCGAGGGTCTCCGCCGCCAACTCCGGATGCTTCTTCTCGTATGCGGAAAATAGCGCCATCCACTCGCGCGCGCAATTTGGCGCCGCGCTGGCCAAGCTTGTTCTGGAAGTCTTCGCGGGCCTCCGGGGGAACCAGAACTTAGCGTCCTCCGGCCAGCCGTATTTCGCTTCGCGGCCCTGATTTCCTCCTCGCCGAGTGGCTCACCGTGCGCCGCGCTGGTGTCCTGCTTCGGTCGGCGCCCCGTAGCCGATGTGGCTATCCACGATAATCAAGGTCGGCCGATCCGTCGTCTTCTTGAACTGAGTAAACGCCTCCCGCAAAAGATCGAGGTCGTTGGCGTTGGACACCCGCTCGACGTTCCAGCCAGTAGGCCAGGAACCGGCCGGCGACATCCTCGGAAAACGCCAAGCTGGTATGGCCCTCGATGGTGATGTGATTGCTGTCGTAAATCCAGCACAGATTGGAAAGCCTCAGGTGGCCCGCGAGCGAGGCCGCCTCCCGCTAATCCCCTCCATCATGCATCCGTCGCCGGCCAAAGCGTAGACGTTAAAGTCAAACATGTTAAAGTCCGGCCTATTGTATCGCGAGGCCAGCCAATGACTTGCCAGAGGCGATGCCGACGCTGGTCGCGACGCCTTGGCCCAGGGGGCCGGAGGGTCGTCTCGACTCCCGACGTCCAGCGATACTCGGGGTGGCGGGGCACCGGCTCTCCGAGTTGGCGGAAATTCTTCAAATCGGCCAGTGGAACGGCCAGTTCACCCAGGGTCTCGTATTTTCGATTTACCGCCTTCACTCCGGCTATGGTGCAGGAGCGAGGTAAAGCAGTGTGGACGCGTGACCCGCCGAGAGGATGAATCGGTCACGGTTCGGCCAAATCGGATCCTGAGGATCAAATCGCAGAAAATCCTGCCAGAGCACATAGACAACAGGCGCCATAGCCATCGGGGTTCCTGGATGGCCCGAATTGGCCTGCTGAACGGCGTCCATACAGAGCGTACGGATCGTATTGATTGAGAACAGAATCGACTGATTGCATGGTCTCGCTTGGTTGCTGATCTCCGGTGTCAGGGACTACCCTTCAAAAGGCAGCCCAATGCCGGCGCGGCCCGAGCCGAAGAAAATTTCAAAAATGCCGCAACAACTGTTCACACCGAAAACATTCTCTTTTCGGAATCCCGAATTGAGCCGGTCTGTGCGACTTCGTTCCAAAAACCGCCCGGGAGCGCCGATCATCACAGCGGCAGGCGTGCTAAGACTAACATCGCGAGATGCTATTCGCACAGCTTGATTTTGATTTTGGGGGTTTTTCTCCGTTGCTAGCGCGCGAAGCAAACTTCTCTCACGACATCTGTCTCAAGGGCAACACATTTCCATAAAAACTTTTGTGGTGCCTGCTATCAGAAGTTAACGAGCGCCCCTGGCGCGCCGGATGCGGCGGAGTTCCCGGACCTGGAGGTGACTGATTTGCGCGGCCCTGGCAAGAGGCAGCATTTGCTGAGAAACACTTTCTTGCGTTGGGCGATCCGGCTATCGAGCCGAACCGACTGGTCCTCACAAGACGGTCGGATCACTTTCTCTTTCCAAATATAGAAAATAAATTCTGATTTTATGATTTTATAGACTTTTATTGCATTGAGCGGGAAAGCTGCGTTTTATGGATTGGTGTCGATTGGGTTCTGACGAAACATGAATTCGATCAGCACATCCCGGCCCTAGGAAACCTGCTCGCCATCGGTTCGCATTTTGCGAAGTTTGCAGCTTGGGAGAAGAAAGCGCGTGGCTTTGCGCGTTTGGACGCGCTAGGTTTAGCGGCGCTGGTAATTTTGACTTTGGAAAATCGTCCCGTGAAGCCGTCCTCCCGTTTCGAAGCGAGCGTGAATTGGATGTGATTTGCCTTGGGAGGCTGTCGGTGGATCTGTACGCGCGAGCAGATCGGGAGCGCGGCTTGAGGATGCCAGGACGTTCGCGAAATCCCCTGGGGATCCTCGGGCAACATCGCGGCGAACACGGCGCGGCTCGGGCTGAAGTCGGCGATGCTCACCCGGGTGGGCGAGGATCATATGGGACGATTTCTGATCGAGACGCTGGCCCGGGGAGGGTGCGATGTGAGCCATGTGGTCAGGGATCCGCAGCGGCTGACGGCGCTGGTTTTGCTCGGGCTCAAGGATCGGGAAAGCTTTCCGCTGGTCTTCTACCGGGAGAACTGCGCGGACATGGCCCTGGAGGTGCTGGCGATTTCGACGAGGCCTTCATCGCCTCGAGCCGGGCGCTGCTGATCACGGGCACCGCATTTCTCCACCGGGCAGGTGGACAAGGTGAGCCGGTTGGCGCTCGAGTATGCGCGCCGCAACGAGGTGCGCACGATTTTGGACATCGATTACCGGCCGGTGCTCTGGGGGCTGACGGGCAAGGCTGAGGAGAGGTGCGCTACGTTTCCAGCGAAGGGGTGACCAGGCATTTGCAGAGTATCCTGCCGCTCTTCGACCTGGTGGTGGGCACCGAGGAGGAGTTTGAGATTGCCGGAGGAAGCAAGAGTTCTCATTGAGACGCTGCGCGCGGTGCGCGAAGTGACCGCGGCGACCCTGGTGATCAAGCGCGGGAGTTGGGATGCACGGTGATTGAGGGGGCGATTCCTGATTCCTGGATGAGGCGCCGACTTTTGGCGGCGTGCAGGTCGAAGTGCTCAACGTGCTGGGAGCCGGGGACGCCTTTCTCTCGGGTTTTCTTAGCGGATGGCTGCGCGGGAAAGCTACGATGTGTGCGCGGCGCGGGCAACGGCAGCGGGGCCCTGGTGGTGGCCCGCCACGGCTGCGCTCCGGCGATGCCCACTCCCGCGGAGCTTGGATTACTTTCTCGACCAGGCGAAGCAGGATCCCGAGCGTATGCGCCGCCCGGACCGGGACAGCACCCTGGCCCATTTGCATCGGGTCACCGTTCCGCGTCCGCGCTGGCCCGAGCTCTACATTTTTGCCTTTGATCATCGCAGCCAGTTTGCAGAGTTGGCGCAGCGGGCTGGGGCGTCCCGCAGCCGCATTCCGGTGCTCAAGGAATTGCTTGTCGAGGCCGTGGCCTCGGTGGAGCGCGAGGCGGGCCACTATGCCGGCAAGCTGGGCATTCTTGCCGATCAGACTTACGGGCAGGATGCGCTGAACGCGCGCCACCGGGCGGGGTTGGTGGATCGGGAGGCCGGTGGAGCTTCCCGGCTCCAATCCGCTGCAGTTTGAACACGGCCGCTCCATTGGCACAACTTTGATTTCCTGGCCCCAAGAGCACGTGGCCAAGTGCCTGGTCTTTTATCATCCCGACGATCCGCCGAGGCCCACCGCCTCGAACAGGAGGCCCAGGTGCGCGCCCTCTATGAGGCCACGCAGGCCAGCGGGCATGAACTGCTCCTGGAGATCATTCCGCCCAAGGATCGCACGCAGGCCGACACGGTCTACCGCTCTCTGAAGCAGTTCTACGACCTGGGCATCAAACCGGAATGGTGGAAGCTGGAGTCGATGACCGCGGCGCCAGTGGCGGATCGATCGATGAGCTGATCGCCGAGCGCGATGCGTATTGCCGCGGAGTGCTTCTGCTCGGGCTGAGCGCCCCGGTGGAAAGGCTGCGCCGAAGGGCTTTATCGAGGCGGCGCGATTCGGCCACCTGCCGCGGCTTCGCCGTCGGGCGGACGATCTTTGAAAAGCCCAGCCTGGCCTGGCTTCGCGGGACAGATCGATGACAACACCCTCATCGCTCGCGCACGCGCGAGACTTTCGAGGAGCCTTATCTCGCCTTTGGCGGCAGGTCGCGCAATAAGACCAATGCCATCCGATCAACCCATCAATCCTTGAGGAATGCCCAGTATGAATGAGACAATCACCCTTACAGAGAACCCGACCAGCAGTAAGCGCGGCACCGTGCGGCTGACGGCGGCGCAAGCCCTGGTGCGCTACCTTGCCGGTTTGCGCACGCGGCTCGAAGGCCCTCAGGGCGACGAGATCGTTCCGCTCTTCGGCGGCAGTGTTCGCGATCTTCGGTCACGGCAACGTTGCTGGCATTGGCGAGGCCCTCTATCAATATCAAGGACCGGCTGCCCACCTATCGGGCGCACAACGAACAGGCGCATGGCGCATGCTGCGATCGCCTACGCCAAGGCGCACTTTCGAGCGCCGGATGATGGCCTGCACGACTTCCATTGGGCCCGGGAGCGACGAACCTGATCACCGCCGCGCGCCCTGGCCCACGTGAATCGCTTGCCGGTGCTCTTTCTTCCCGGGGATATCTTCGTGTCCGGGATCCTGATCCGGTCCTTCAGCAGGTCGAGAGTTTCAGCGACGGCACGGTTTCCGCCAACGATTGCTTTCGGCCGGTTTCGCGCTATTTCGATCGGATCGTTCATCCCTCGCAATTGCTGACATCGCTTCCGCGGGCGATGCTCACTTTGACCGATCCCGCGCTCTGCGGACCAGTGACGCTCGCGCTGCCCCAGGACGTGCAGGCCGAGGCCTTCGATTATCCGGTCGGAGTTCTTTGAAACTCCGGTCGTCGAATTTCGAGCGGTGCGCCTCCGAAACGACGGGCGAACTAGCCGGCGCGGTGCGCGCGGTGATGGCGGCCAAGCGGCCGGTGATCATTGCGGGAGGCGGAGTGCTCTACGGCGGACGCCTGCGGGGCTCTGCGCGGACTTCGCCGAACGGCACGGCGTGCCGGTAGGCGAAACTCAGGCCGGCAAGAGCTCACTGCCTTGGGACCATCCTTTGCAGCTTGGCTCGGTGGGGTGACCGGCTCGCCCGCCGCAAACGCTCTGGCCAGCGAAGCCGACCTGATCCTCGCCGTGGGCACCCGCTTGCAGGATTTCACCACCGGATCAAATTCCCTCTTCACCGAGGCCCGGCTCGTTTCTCTCAACGCCAACGCGCTGGATGCCAGCAAGGCGCGCGGCGTGCCGCTCCAGGCCGACGCGCGGCTTGGCCTGGAAGCGCTCTCCAAGGCGTTGCCGCACTGGCAGGCCGAGGCGGCGTGGACCGCAGCGCGCCAAGAACGAAGCCGCCTCATGGCGTTCACAATCGAGGCGATAACGAATCGCCGGGACCTCGCCGCTGGTGAACTGCCCTACGACGGGGAAGTCATCGGCGCCGTGCAGCGCTCGAGTCCGCATTCCACCATCAACGACATCGTCGTCTGCGCCGCCGGAACGCTTCCCGCCGAGCTTCATAAGCTCTGGCGAACGCAAACCCCGGCGGTTACCACATGGAATACGGCTACTCCTGCATGGGGTATGAAGATCGCCGGAGGCTTGGGAGTTAAGATGGCCCGCCCGGATCGCGAGGTCATCGTGATGGTTGGCGATGGCAGCTACCTGATGCTCAACAACGAAATCGCCACCTCGGTGATGCTCGACAAGAAGCTCATCATCGTTCTGCTCGACAATCGCGGCTACGGCTGCATCAACCGCCTGCAGCAGAACTGCGGAGGAGCCCCCTTCAACAACATGCTCGCGGACAGTCTGCAATTTGGCGAGGGCGCGCCGAATATCGACTTCGCGGCCAATGCCTCGTCGCTTGGCGCACTTTCGGAGAAAGTGGCAAACCTCGCCGAACTGGAAGCGCGCTCTCGAACGCGCGCGCGCGGCAAGCGCACCTACTCTGATCTGCATCGACACGGACGACACGCGGACGACAAAGGAAGGCGGTTGGTGGTGGGAGGTAGCCGTTCCGGAGGAATCGCCCAGGAATCGGTGCGCAAGGCGCGCGCCGCCTACGTGCAAGGAAAAGAAAACCAGAACGCTGAGCAATCCATGAACCTGCTTATCAAGCCCAAGAAGGACTCCCAGGAGATCGTTTCGGTAACGCCCAGGTCGGCGGGATGGCGCTATATCAGCTTTTCTGCCCACAAACTCTCCCCGGCGAAACGGTGAGCTTTCTCGGATGCGTCCAACGAGCTTTGTGTGGTCGTCTTGAGCGGGATCGTAACTGCCAGTTCGAAGGCTACGATTGGAAGGAAATCGGCGGCCGGATGAGCGTTTTCGAAGACGCTGCCCTTACGCTGTCTATCTTCCGCCACGGCGCTAAGGCTTACCGTGACTCCAAAACGGAGTCGGAACTCGGCGTGGCCGGAGGGCCCGGCAACGGGTCAGCTGCCTGTCAGGCTTGATCGAACCGACGGCGATGCGCGAAGCGCTCGCGGCACCGGTTCCAATACGAGATATGTTTGCGATATTCTGCCGCAGGACCAGCCTGCCGAGTCCGTTCTGGTGGTCGAAGTCCGGACGCCGAGCGGACATTCCTCGAGCTACCCGCCTCATAAACACGATATCGACAATATCCCTAAAGAAAGCCTGCTCGAGGAGACCTACTATCATCGCATTAATCCTGCAGCAAGGATTTGTGTTTCAACGAGTATATAGCGATTCGCGCGATCTTGACGAGTCGATGGCCGTCGAGGACCGGGATGTCGTCCTAGTGCCTCGCGGCTATCACCCCGTCGTCGTTCCGCATGGCTACGAATCGTATTACTTCAACGTCATGGCAGGCCCGAAACGTGTGTGGCACTTCCACAATGATCCAGCGCACGAATGGATTTTTCAGCGCCACCTGAACCTTTAAAACCCCGATCGAAAATTCCCATGTCCACAAAAACTTTAGAAGCAAAAAAGCCCGACGGCGGGCTCCACACCCGCTCGCATCGAGCACTTTATTGGCGGCCAGCACGTTCACGGTGGAGGCCGAACAAGCGATGTGCTTCAATCCAGCCACTGGCGAAGTGGCCGCCCAAGTCGCCCTGGCTTCCCGCGCGGAGGTCGACGCCGCGGTCTCCGCGGCACGCGCGGCTTTCCCGCCTGGTCGCAACTTTCGGCGCTTCGACGCTCGCGATTTCTTTTTCGATTCAAGGCATTGCTGGAAAAGCATCACGATGAACTGGCCGCGCTCATCACCCGGGAACACGGCAAAATTTTCTCCGACGCTCAGGGAGAAGTGGTTCGCGGAATGGAAGTCGTCGAGTTTGCCTGCGGCGTCCCGCACCTGCTTAAAGGCCAGCATGCAGTGACGAGATTGGCGGAGGGATCGACAATCGGAGCGTCGCGCCAGCCGCTTGGCGTAGTGGCGGGAATTACTCCATTCAACTTTCCGGCCATGGTCCCAATGTGGATGTTTCCGGTGGCGCTCGCGTGCGGGAACACTTTCGTGCTGAAGCCGTCCGAACGCGACCCCTCTCCTTCCCTCCGGCTCGCGGAACTGCTCAAAGAGGCGGGCTTGCCGGATGGCGTCTTCAACGTCGTGCAGGGCGACAAGGTGGCGGTCGATGCGCTCATCGAGCATCCGCACGTGGAGGCGCTTTCCCTGTCGGCTCGACGCCGATCGCCGAGTACATCCACCGCGAATCGACCAAGCGCGGAAAGCGGGTGCAGGCCTTGGGCGGCGCAAAGAATCATCTCGTCGTGATGCCGGACTGCTGATCTCGACCACGCGGCTGATGCCCTTCTCGGCGCGGCCTACGGCTCGGCGGGAGAGCGGTGCATGGCCATCTCGGTCGCCGTCGCTGTCGGCAAAACCGGCGACAAGCTCGTGGAAAAACTTAAGTCGCGCGTGCAGTCTCTGAAGATTCGCGAAGGGATGGACCCCGAGGCCGAGATGGGTCCCGGTCGTCACGGCGGTGCACAAGGCGAAAATCGAGAGCTATCATCGAAGATGGCGCGAAGTGCCGGTGCCAAATTGGTCGTTGACGGCCGCGGTTCAAGGCGGCAGGGCAGGAGAAGGGCTTTCCTCGCCGGCACACTGTTCGATCACGTTACCCGGACATGCGCATCTACAAAGAGGAGATCTTTGGCCCGGTGCTTGTGCGTCGTGCGGGTGCCAAACCTCGACAGTGCGATCGAACTGATCAACAAGCACGAGTTCGGCAACGGCGTCTCCTGTTACACTCGCAATGGCGGAACCGCCCGCTGAATTCGCGAGACGCGATCCAAATCGGCATGGTCGGAATCAACGTCCCGATTCCGGTGCCCGATGGCCTGGCATTCTTTCGGTGGCTGGAAGCGTTCGATCTTTCGCGACCATCACATCTACGGCGAGGAAGGGATTCGCTTCTACACGCGCTACAAGAGCATCATGCAGCGTTGGCCCGCGGGCGAGCCGGCCAGGATCGAGCTCTCCTCACACTTCGGGCACCGAAGGCGACACTCCACCGGAGGGCGAAAAGTCCCCGGGCGCGCAGTTCGTCATGCCCACGAATTGAGCGTGGGGAGCGAATTCGGCACGTGAGACATCGCTCTCGCCGGCGCCCCTTCCAGTCACTGCTGCCGCTGGACGGCCAAATGGCCGCCACGTTGGCCATTAGCCGAGGAGTCGTCTCGTCGGGACATGCTTCGCACTCGCGCCGCCGAACGCATAAGCTGCTTTGCAGTAAAGCGGCGGGAACTCGTCGCCTGCCTCACGCCAATACTCCTGAACCGGTTCATAATTTTGCAATTCCATCTCCGAGCATCGTCCCGTGAGCTGTCCTGCGTTTCGAACCGAGCGTGAATTGATGTGATTTGCCTCGAGGCTGTCGGTGGATCCTTACGCGGAGCAGATCGGGGACGTGGCTTGAGGATGCCAGGACGTTCGCGAAATCCCTTGGGGGATCCTGGGCAACATCGCGGCGAACACGGCGCGGCTGGGGCTGAAGTCGGCGATGCTCCCACCTGGGTGGGCGAGGATCATATGGGACGATTTCTGATCGAGACGCTGGCCCGGGATGGGGATGTAGCGCATGGTGGGATCCGCAGCGGCTGGACGGCGCTGGTTTTGCTCGGGCTCAAGGATCGAAAGCTTCCCGCTGGTCTTCTACCGGGAGAACTGCGCGGACATGGCCCCGAGGTCAGCGATTTCTGAGGAGGCCTTCATCGCCTCGAGCCGGGCGCTGCTGATCACGGGCACGCATTTCTCCACCGGGCAGGTGGATTAGGCAAGTGAGCCGGTTGGCGCTCGAGTATGCGCGCCGCAACGAGGTGCGCACGATTTGGACATCGATTACCGGCCGGTGCTCTGGGGGCTGACGGGCAAGGCCGAGGAGAGGTGCGCTACGTTCTCCAGCGAAGGGGTGACCAGGCATTTGCAGAGGTATCTTGCCCTCTTCGACCTGGTGGTGGGCACCGAGGAGGAGTTTGAGATTGCCGGGAGGAAGCAAAGTTCTCATTGAGACGCTGCGCGCGGTGCGCGAAGTGACCGCCGACGACCCCTGGTGATCAAGCGCGGGGAGTTGGGATGCACGGTGATTGAGGGGACGGATTCCTGATTCCCTGAGAGGCGCCTACCTTTGGGGGTGCGGTCGAAGTGCTTAACGTGCTCGGGAAGCCGGTGACGCCTTCCTCTCAGGTTTTCTTAGCGGATGGCTGCGAGAGGAAAGGCTACGAGGTGACGCGGCGCGCGGCCAACGGCAGCGGGGCCCTGGTGGTGGCCCGCCACGGCTGTGCTCCGGCGATGCCCACTCCCGCGGAGTTGACTACTTTCTCGACCAGGCGAAGCAGGATCCCGAGCGCATGCGCCGCCCGGATCGGACAGCACCCTGGCCCATTTGCATCGGGTCACCGTTCCGCGTCCGCGCTGGCCCGAGCTTCTACATCTTTGCCTTTGATCATCGCAGCCAGTTTGCAGAGTTGGCTCACCGGGCGGGGCGTCCCGCAGCCGCATTTCGGTGCTCAAGGAATTGCTGTGTCGAGGCCGTGGCCTCGGTGGAGCGCGAGGCGGGCCACTATGCCGGCAAAGCTGCGGCATTCTGGCGGACCAGACTTTACGGGCAGGATGCGCTGAACGCAGCCACCGGGCGGGGCTGGTGGATCGGCAGGCCGGTGGAGCTTCCGCGGCTCCAATCCGCTGCAGTTTGGAACACGGCCGCTCCATTGGCACCAATTTGATTTCCTGGCCCCAAGAGCACGTGGCCAAGTGCCTGGTCTTTTATCATCCCGACGATGCCGAGGCCCACCGCCTGGAACAGGAGGCGCAGGTGCGCGCCCTCTATGAGGCCACGCAGGCCAGCGGGCATGAACTGCTCCTGAAATCATTCCGCCCAAGGATCGCACCCAAGCCGATACCGTCTACCGCTCTGCTGAACGCAGTTCTACGACCTGGGCATCAAACCGGAATGGTGGAAGCTGGAGTCGATGACCGCGGCCCAGTGGCGGATGATCGATGAGCTGATCGCCGAACGCGACCCTATTGCCGCGGAGCGCTCCTGCTCGGGCTGAGCGCTCCGGTGGAGGACCTCCGCCGAGGGCTTTATCCAGGCTTCCCATTCCGCCACCTGCCGGGCTTCGCCGTCGGCCGAACGATCTTTGAAAACCCAGCCTGGCCTGGCTCGCCGGACAAATCGATGATTCCACTCTCTCTCGCCCGCGTCCGCCAAACCTTCCAGGACCTCATCTCCCTTTGGCGCAATTCGCGGCAAGATCGCGTTCCGAAAATGAGCATGCCGGTTATGGAGCCTTCGGCCTCTGCTGGAAGATCCTGATTTTTCGGGAGACCTTCCCGGTCGTCGGCTTGCTTTGAGGCCGCGCCAGTCAAACCAGCGCGTCGTAGAGGATCTCGTAGCCGGATGCTGAGCGATTCGTCCGGTGCCATCCTTGATCTGATGCCGGCAACTGGTGCTAGGGGCAGCGATGATGCAGTCAGCTTAGCCGATCGCACCGCGGGGAGGAGGACCAGCTCACTGATCTTCATCGAAATATCGAAATTGTTCTCCTCGTAACCAAACAGAACTGGCCATGCCGCAGCACCCTGAGGGAATGACTTGAACCTTGTAGTCAACGGCGATATCCAGAGCCTTTACGGTGGGGGCGAGCGACGCCAGAGCCTCTCTGGTGGCAATGCCCGTGAAGCTTCGATATGGCGGGCTTCCTGGTAAACGCTTCGCGCGGAATGCGACCCTTGTCGGCTTCGGCTGCGATAAACTCATCAACTAAGAGCGCGTTCTTAGCCAGGCCAACCGCGGCTCCAACCAGGCGCTCGGGAACCAAATCGGTGCCTCGTCCCGAAAGCCCAGTATCGCGGAAGGTTCGATACCCACCAGAGGCGCTTCGGAATTCACTACGTCCTTAAGCAATCTGACATTGCGAATCGCCAACCGCCTCGCATCGCGCAGGAGCCCTTTGGAAATTTGCGCGCGACCTGTTGTCCACATGGTTGGGAATGATGACCTCATACCCCAGACGGTTCAGGAGTTGATCGTTCTGATCCCAACGCTGGCGTCGTTGAAGTTGGTAAATTCGTCGCAGAACAGGAAGACCCGTCCGCTGGAAAAAGGCCCCTCTTTGTTGGCATGAATTCGGTGCCAGCGCCGCAGGGGAACTTTGTTGCTTGGGAATCGAGCGACCTTGGGCGAATCCGGAAGCGGCCTTTGAACAGGCTCGCTGTGTCGCGGGATTTGTAACCAGGAAGTTAAAGACTCCCGGGGCCAGTGGAGGCCAGAGCCATGGCACGTGAAAAGCCACCGATCATTCGCGCCCGCATCGGCACGCCTCGGGCATCGTATTTTTGCTGGAGCCATTCGGCTTTCAGCCGGGCCACATCGACGTTGATGGACACTCGGCCTTGCACCCCTTGCACGAAAGGCACAGATCCATGACCGGCGAGATTTCCTCGCTATCAAACGGATTTTTCTTCGTCGAACGGGTGAGGACTTCACGCAGGATGTTCGCGCGAGCACGGGTCGTGTCGCGCGCCTGTTGCGCGTGGCCATGTAGCTCGGGCACATCGTTCCGCCCATCAGATGAGATTTCCGGCAGTCGCCGGATCCATTGCACTGCTCAGCGGCTCAGCAAGATGCCGCGAGCTTCCGAAAATCTCAGCACGGTCTTGAACTCGCGGACGACCTGGCGCGGTTCGTAGCGAAGGCTTTCGTCCATCGGCGGCGTGTCGGTGATCTTTCCGGGATTGAAGATCCGGTGAGGATCCCACGCCTCCTTGACGGAGCGGAACAGAGGCGTAGTTTTCGCGCCGACCATCAGGGGTAGAAATTCGCCGCGCAAGCGGCCATCGCCGTGTTCGCCGCTCAGGGAACCGCCGAAGCGCTTGGTCAGCTTGGCGAATTTCGGTTCCGATCACGCGAAAGAGCCAAGTTGATGCTCTGCCAGTTTGAGATTCAGGATTGGGCGGAGGTGCAGTTCTCCTGAAGCCGCGTGACCGTAGTGCACCGCGGAGAGATTGTGGCGGACCGAGTATCTCGTCGAACTCGCGCACATATGCGGGCATATCCTTCCGGATCAATCGCCGTATCCTCGATGACCGCGACAGGTTTTGCATCTCCGGGGATATTGGCCAACAGGCCGAGAGCCGCTTTTCGCAGATTCCAGACGCGATTCTGGTTGCCGCCCCAGACCACAGGATAATGATAGCCAAGTCCTGCCTCCCGAAGCTCGCTTTCGCTAGCTCGGCGACAGAAGTGGACCTCGCTCACGGGTGCCGGCGGCGAGTTCCACGGCCAGAACGGCGCCGGGATCTCCCTGCACGAAAAAAGCGATTTTTGCTCTGCTCGAGATTCGTCTTCGTGCACCTCGAGAATATTGTCGTCCATCAACTCGCACGCGCGCGGCGCATGACGCAGAGCCACCGAGATTCGCGCGAAGTGCTTCATCGATGCTTGAACAGTGCACGCACACCGAGCGCCGACTCCACGCGGCGGCAACGGCTCGCAGGCGAGAGTGATCTCGGTCAGAAACGCCGAGCGTCCCCTCCGAGCCCGCGATCAGCCGGCAAAAGTTGAATTGCGGACCTCCGGGGTCGAACGGCGCGCAATCTGAAAGCAGATCGATGTGCATAGCCTGTATTGCGACGGTGGATCGACCGTTTCGGGAACTCGCGCGAGATCTCCGCCCGGTTGGCCGGGATCTTCCGAGCAGCGTCTTTGGTCCGGCGATAGATTGACGCCTTCGAGGGTATCGCCTGAACACTTCGCCTCGAATTCTGTCCGATGAAGCGGACCAAACTCGGCGACCGAACCGTCGCTCAAGATCCGCTCGCGCCGACACGAGATGCTCGCGCGTGCCGCCGTAGACCACCGAGCTGGCGCCGCAGGCGCTGTTGCCCACCATGCCCCGAATCATGCACCGGTTCTGCGTGACGTCTCGGGCGCGAAGAAAATCCCGTGGAGAAACGAGCGCAAGGTTTAGCTCGCTTGCGGACAACACCGGGTTGCACGCACGCGATGCCGCGCGGCGTCAATCTCGATAGATGCGGTAAAGTGACGTGACACGTCCACCACGATGCCGGCGACCGACGACTTGTCCCGCCAGAGAAGTCCCGGCCGTCCGTGGTATGAGCGACGTCCCATGTGTCGCGCGCGAAGCGGACCAGTTTGCGAATGTCTTCCTCGTTCCTGGGCAAGGCGACGGCCTGAGGTATCTCTCGATAAACGGAGGCGTCCGTCGCGTAGAGTTTTCGCATCGTCGCATCGTAATGGAGCGAGCCCTCGAGCTCAGCCGGCAAGACGCTGGAAGTCGGAAGCGCTGTGACTGTCATCTCGAGGCTGTCCGACGACCGCCGACTGGCAGGAAACTTTTGCCGGTGCAGAGCGCCGGCTCGTTCGGTGACAACGGAATCCGCCATCGTAAGGCCAGCGCTCTTGAACCGTGAACGGCATCTGCTCATTGAACCTCAGAAACCTTGACCGGCTTGCCTTCCTTCCAGCTCTTGGTCACCGCGATCGCCAATCGAAGGCTCTCCAGAGCATCCTCGGGACCTGGCGAGGGTTTCCGCCCGGCTTGCAGAGTCCTTGAAGAAGCTCTGCAGCTGCAAGTCGGTAGGCCTTTCAAAACGATCTGGAAAATTTTCTCGAAGTGATCGAACGAGGCACGCGAATTCGCGCGCGAACAGCAAGCGGCGTTTTTTGTGCGCGCCTCGACGACCACTTTGCCGATCGATCCGGCGACTTCGGTCCGAATGTCATAGCCCCAGTTCGGATCGGCGGGACGTCTCAGCGACTCCCAAGACGCCGTTCTGAAAGCGCAGAGCATCGTTACCGCGGTATCGAGCGTCGTTGGCTTGGGCAAAAGCGCTTCATCGATCAGTACCGATCCCCAAGCCTGAACTTCCTCGACGTCTCCGACCAGAAATCGCGCAAGATCCAGATCGTGCACGGCCATGTCCAAGAACAACCCGCCACTGCTGAGGAGGAATTTGAGGCTGGGCGGGTAGGTGTCGCGACTCAGCGCCCGAAACGTCTCCAGCTTCCCTAGCTCGCCAGCCTCGATCTTAGCGCTTGGCCCTGGCGTAGCCGGGATCGAACCGGCGCATGAAACCGATCTGGACCGAGGCGCCTTTCTCTTGTGCGAGCCGTACCACTCGGTCGGTCTCGGCGAGATCGAGGCGCGATCGGCTTTTCGCTGAACACGGCCTTCCGGCCTGACCGCAAGCTCGATCAGCCGGGCGTGCGTCTCGGTGGGCGTGACGATGACGACCGCATCGACGCCAGGATGGTTAATCGCCTCCTCGATATCGGTGAGGGCGACTTCGGCGTTGGCGAAAGCCTTTGCCCGCGCTCGGCCGCCTCGCCGATTCGGATCCGCGACGGCGAGAACTCGCACGCCGCTTAACCCCACCAGATTTCGCAGGTGGGTTTCGCCCATTCGTCCCACTCCCAGAAACGCGACTGCGATGCGTTGCTGCTGGCACGGTTCTATCCAACGAGTTTTTCTACTGCGCTCGCTCAGGCGTGGCGGAGACATCTGAAAGAGATCGAGCAGATAATCGTTTGGCGCCGATTCCCCCACCGATCCTCGATGCCGAAGCGGACGACTCTTCGCGGCGAGGCCTCCGACAGAATCTTCGGCAACCAGGCCGCCCAAGCCGCCGTAGATAGTGTGCTCTTCAACCGTGATGACCAACTTTGACCTTCTCCGGAGGCGCTGACGATTTCTTCCTTGTTGATCGGTTTGATCGACGGCAAATGCAGCACCCCGGCGGAGACGCCTTGGCCTTGAAGCAACTCGGCCGCCTGCAGGCAGCGGACGCTTTGCGGGCCGGTCGAAATCAACAAGACGTCGCTGCCCTCTCTCAGAGAGATCGTCTTGCCAGGCACAAAGCTATACTTCTCGTCAAAGAGATTCGGCGACGCATCGCGCGCCAGAGCGCAAATACACGGGCCCCTGAAATTCCGTTGCCCAGCGAATAATGGCTTCGCCTTCGATCGCGTCGGCGGGAGCCAGCACGGTCATGTCGGGCATCGCGCGCATGATGGCAATGTCCTGAACATCCTGGTGCGTTTTTGCCGGTTAGGCCTGTCAGCAGTCCCGAATAAGCCGCGCCGATCTTCACATTCGCGTGGGTCTGCGCGACCAGCATGCGGATCGGATCAACGGCCCGATGGGTGAAGAAGACCGTGAAGGTGGAAAGCCAGGGCACAGAACCCAGCGAGGCTAAGCCGACGGCCACCCCGACAAAGTTCTGCTCGGCAATTCCCATTTGCAGAAATCTGTCCGGATAGGCCATCGCGAATTTATCCGCCTTGGTCGAATTTGGCCAGATCCGCGTCCAGAGACGACGACGTTCGGATTTGTCCAGCCCAGAGGCGACCAACGTATCTCCAAAAACATCTCGTAGCGCTTTCATGCTAATGCCTCCTCAATGCTAAGTTCCTTGGCGATGATTCTCAGCTCATCCTTAGTGGCGATCTTGGAATGCCATTCGTGCTTTCCTTCTGTGAAGTGCACCCCTTGCCTTTGATGGTGTGCGGCGATGATCATCGTTGGCTGATCGGAATCTCCCGACGCCTTCACGCTTTTCAGGGCCGGAACGACCTGCGAGAAGTCATGCCCGTTGATTTCAATGCAGCGCCAGCCGAGCTTTTCGAATATCCCTGCAGCAAGTCGATTCCCGACCACGGGTCGCGGCGGTCGCCGCGATGCTGCTCGTTGACCGCCAGCACCCAGCCGAATTGTTGCAGGCCATTCCAGTCAAGGATCGCGGTCAGATTACCCAGCTTGTATCGCGGGGCGATGTGCAAAGCTTCCCAGACCATCCCTTCCTGCAATTCGCCGTCGCCCAGCATGACGAAGGTGTGAAACTTCTGCCCTCGCATTCGGGCGCCCAAGGCGAAGCCCAAACCGACTGACAAGCCCCTGACCGAGCGAACCGGTCGAAGTATCCAGGCCCGGAAGCTTGCGACATCAGGATGACCTTGCAATCGTGAGCCGCCCTTGTCGAAGGTCTTGAGCTCTTCGACCGGGAAGATAGCCCCGCAAGGCCATCACACGTGCTAGAGCCCGATGGAGGAATGACCCTTGGAGAGAATGAACCGGTCGCGTTCGGGCCAGCGCGGCTCTTCCGGCTTGATGTTCATCACTTGGAAATAGAGGGCGATCAGGAATGTCCATCGCCGAGAATGGTCCTCCGACATGACCTGCTCCGCTTCCGCGCCACGGTGCTGATCGCCAGCCATCGTCCTCTCCGAGCTAGTGCCTCAAGCTCTTTGTAGTCTCTTTTGTTGCTCATACTTCGATTTTCCTAGTTGTTGTTAGGGAAGTTAGCTTTTCGTTGATACCCACGCGCCCGAACGAGTCGAACTGATCCATCGCCTCAAGGATCTCCTGGTTCCTGGCGCCGAAAGCTGAAATCAGGAAAGCAGCCTGCGTCCCTTGCCAATTCCTTGGACGAGGTCGTGAACTTCGATAGACTTTCATATCGAAATAGCCGAGCCCGCCGCCGGCGAAATCGAAGCCGAAGAATGCGGAGTACTGCGGCACCTGCGACCCGCAATAAATTGTCTTGAATCCTCGATCGCGCTTCTCTTCACCCATTCGTAAAGACCTGCAGCTCGTTGAACCGTTCTCCCGTTGTTATAGATCGTCCCTTCTGTTCCGCAAACCTCCCAAAACACGCCGAAGACCCGGCCCGCACAAACGCGCGACGCCTCGATGACCCCGGCAGCGCCCGATTCAAATTTTACCAGGGACTGGATTTGGTCTTCGTTCTCGACGGCGCGCTTTTTTGCATCCGCACCAACCTTGCTGCCGTAACCCGCATCGAAGTCCGGCACCGGGCGTTCCTTGAAGATAATCTGACTCTGCGCCGAGACGTCCGTCAACGTCGCCCATCAGGAACTGCGCCACCGAGACGGCATGCGCTCCGAGATCTCCCAAAGCCCCAGTCCCCGCGAGTTCTCTTGAGCACCTCCAAGACCAGGGCAGCGAAGGATCGTTGAAGAATCCCTGGTCGAATCTACCGCGAAAGCGGATCGGTTCTCCGATCTCCCCGCTCGATGATCTGTTTGGCGACCATGCGCCGCCGGGGTTTTCAGATTATTGAACGCGGCCATGGGTGTGCACCCCAGCCTTTCTGGCGGCGGCGGCCATTTGCTGCGCGTCCTCCACCTTCACGGCCATAGGCTTTTCGCAGTAGACGTTTTGCCCGCCTCCAGTGCGGCCAACGCCTGTTCCAGGTGCAAATTGTTCGGCGTAGTGATATCGATCACGTCGACCTTCGGGTCTTCAAGCATCGTTCGCCAATCACCATAGGCCTTCTCGAAGCCCAGGCGACGCCGGGACCGTTCCGCCAGCTCGTCGTTCTGGTCGGCGATGGCATAGAGGACCGGGGTGCGCGCCAGATCTCTATACAGGTTCCCCGCCCTCCTATAGGCATCCGCGTGGGCCTGCCCCATGAACCCCGATCCGATCAGTCCAATGTTCAGTGTGTTTGACATAAATTGTGCTTATTGCAGACCTCTCAGAACATTAGCTCTCTTACGTAACGGAAGGCCTTCTCCGCATACGCTTCGCGGGGCCGCCTTGGCAGGATCTTGCTCGGCTTCCACCACCACCCAACCCCGATACCCGGATGTTCGAACAAACGCAGCCACCTCTGCAGAAGTCCAAATCCCCGTCTCCAGGAACCGTGAAGAGCCCCTCCCTCACCGCCGCGTTGAAGCTCAAATCCCGCTCGCGAACCGACGCCAAGACCTTGCCGCGGACATCCTTGAGATGAATGTGCACGATGCGGTTACCGAATTTCTGGATGATCTGACCGTAATCCGCGCCCGCGGCGTAGGCATGACCGGTATCGAGCAGGAGCCCTACCTTGTCACCGGTGGCTTCGCAAAAGGCGACGATTTCCTCGGCCTTCTCCACCAGCATCATCAAATGATGGTGGTAGGCCAATACGACACCCTCCTGACGCAGTCGCTCTGAGAATTCCCGAACCTTTTTCGCATAGTCCGGCAGGTCTATCGAGTCCAGTTCAGGACTTTGGCTCAGCGGCAGATCCAAGGATGGCATTTTCCCGTCCTCCCCATAGACGAGCACCCGGGAACCACACCCCTTCAACAACTGAACATGATTCTGCGGCTGCCGCCCACTCCTCTTCGACAGACCGGACGGCCAAAAGCCCGGAATACCACCCGGCGGCCAGTCGAAGCCCATACTCCGAGAGCTTCGGCGCCAACACCTTTGCGGTCCTTGGGATACTTTCGCCCCAACTCCGATGCCTTCATAACCAATTTCCGAAGCTTCGCTCAAACACACTTCCAAGAGGAATGTCTCCACCGAGATCCGCAAGGACATCGTTCGTCCAGCTAAGCGGACTGACTGCCAATCGAACCTGTTTTTCCGAATTTGCCATTTTGTTGATTTGCGACTGATGATTTCCAAACCCCGCGGTCCGCGTGATGCGGCCGCGGACCATTTGCGCGCCGCCTTTTTCGCCCTTGCTGGAGCACGCTTCATTCGTAAGCCATACGCAAGCACGCCGTCAAGCAAAACGTTTTTCGTCCTCGAATTCGGACTGATTTTCGTCGCGGGCCACCCCTCCGGTCCCGATTTCCGTCGCAAGAATGCATCGAGTCTGGCTAAGAGACTGATAGTATAGTTGTTACACAGTATCGCCGGCCCGGCGGAATGAGGCTTCTGCCGGCAACGCTCAGCTCGTGCGGCAGCGTGCGTCGCGCGGAAAAACTTCGGGTTTTTTATCGCTTTCGCTTGAAAGTCGGCGAAACAAGTTGAATGATTAGCCAAAATGACCACTCTGACATCGTTTTCTTTGCGAGACCCGGACCTGTTTCGTCGCCAGGCGTTCATCGGCGGCCGCTGGTGGGACGCCGACAGTGGGGCCACCATCGAGGTGAACAATCCGGCGACAGGAGAGATCCTGGGCACGGTTCCGTTGATGGGGGCGGCGGAAACCTGGCGGGCCATAGAATCCGCGAAGGATGCTTTTCTCCGACTGGAGCCGCAAGCCCGCCAAGGAGCGAAGCATCCTCATGCGGAAGTGGCATGATTTGATCATGGCCAACGTCGATGACCTCGGGGCGCTGATGACTGCGGAGCAGGGAAAGCCGCTCGCGGAGGCCAAGGGCGAAGTGGCATATGCGGCCTCCTTCATCGAGTGGTTCGCCGAAGAGGCCAAGCGGGTTTACGGAGACACGATTCCGTCGCCCTGGAGCGATCGCCGACTGGTGGTGATCAAGCAGCCCATCGGCGTCTGCGCGGCCATGACTCCGTGGAATTTTCCGGCGGCGATGATCACCCGAAAGGCCGGCCCGGCTTTGGCGGCCGGTTGCACGATGGTCGCGAAACCGGCCAGTTCGACTCCGTTTTCAGCTTTGGCCCTCGCCGTTTTGGCTGAGCGCGCGGGCATTCTCCCGGCGGTGTTCAACGTCGTCACCGGCGACTCGAAGGGCATCGGCGGCGAAATGACCTCCAATCCCGACGTGCGCAAGGTGACTTTCACCGGTTCCACCGAGGTCGGCCGCTTGCTCATGCAGGCAGTCGTCGGCAACGGTCAAGAAGCTTTCGCTGGAACTCGGAGGCAACGCCCCGTTCATCGTCTTTGACGACGCCGATCTCGATGCGGCGGTGGAGGGGCGATCGTTTCAAGTATCGCAACGCCGGACAAACCTGCGTTTGCGCCAACCGGCTCTACGTCCAGGCCGGAGTTTACGATGCCTTCGCCGAGAAGCTGGTGGCCGCGGTGGGCAAACTCAAAGTAGGCAACGGCTTTGAGGCCGGAGTCCTTCAAGGTCCCCTGATTGATCATGCGGCGGTAGAGAAAGTGGAGGAGCATATTCAGGATGCCGTTTCGAACGGCGGCCGCGTTCTGCTGGGAGGAAATCGGCACGCCCTCGGGCAGACATTCTTCGAGCCAACGGTGCATGCGCGAATGCTACGACGCAGATGAAAGTTGCCAAAGAGGAAACGTTTGGACCGCTGGCGCCTCTCTTCCGGTTTCGAAACCGATGAGGAAGGAATCCAGATGGCCAACGATACCGAATTCGGCCTCGCCGAGCTACTTTACAGCCGCGATATCGGCCGAATCTGGCGCGCGGCAGAGGCGCTCGAATGCGGAATGGTCGGCATAAACACTGGCCTGCTTTCTAACGAGGTGGCACCGTTCGGCGGCGTCAAGCAATCGGGGCTTGGCCGCGAAGGGTCCCACTACGGAATCGACGAATTCGTGGAGGTAAAATACCTCTGCTTTGGCGGTCTCGACAAATGAAGGCACGTGAACGAATGGCGTCTCTTTCTCTTGCAGGATCCGGATCTGCTGCGCCGGCAGGCGTACATCGGCGGGCGCTGGTGCGACGCCGAGAGCGGCGCGACGCTGGAGGTCAACAACCCCGCGACAGGCGAGATCCTGGCTACGGTTCCCATGATGGGCGCCAACGAGACGTGGCGGGCCATCGAGGCGGCCAAGGACGCCATTCGCTGCCTGGGGCGCAAGACCCGCCAAAGAACGGAGCGCTCTTTCTCCGCAAATGGCACGATTTGATCATCGGCCAATATCGACGATCTGGGGGCGTTGATGACCGCCGAACAGGGCAAACCGCTGGCGGAGGCCAAAGGCGAGGTCGCTTATGCCGGCCTCCTTTATCGAATGGTTTGCCGAGGAGGCGAAACGCGTTTATGGAGACACGATTCCCTCGCCCTGGCCTGATCGCCGGCTGGTGGTCATCAAGCAACCGATCGGGGTCTGTGCCGCGATCACACCCTGGAATTTTCCCGCGGCAATGATCACGCGAAAGCCGGGCCAGCGTTGGCCTCGGGTTGCACCATGGTTGCCAAGCCCGCCGAGTCAACTCCGTCTCTCGGCCTTGGCCCTGGCGGTCCTCTGCGGAACGCGCGGGAATTCCCGCCGGCGTATTCAACGTCATAACGGGAGACGCCAAGGAGATTGGCGGTGAAATGACCTCCAATCCAGACGTCCAGCAAGATCACCTTCACCGGTTCAACGCGAGGTCGGTCGGCTCCTCATGAGGCAGAGCGCCGGCACAGTTAAGAAGCTCTCGCTCGAGCTGGGAGGCAATGCGCCCGTTTATCGTTTTCAACGATGCGGATCTCGACGCGGCGGTGGAAGGAGCGATCATCTCCAAATACCGTAACGCCGGCCAGACCTGCGTCTGCGCGAACCGCCTCTACGTTCAGGACGGCGTCTATGAGGCCTTTGCCGAAAAACTCGCCGCCGCGGTGGCGAAACTCAAGGTCGGCAACGGATTTGAACCGGACGTCGTCAAGGTCCCCTGATCGACTTATGCCGCCGGTCGAAAAGATCGAAGATCACATTCAAGACGCACGTTTCAAAGGCGGCCACGTTCTGCTCGGGCGGAAAGCGGCATGCTCTCGGCCGGAACGTTCTTGAGCCTACCGTGCTGAGCGGATATAACTGCCCAAATGAAGGTGGCCAAAGAAGAGACCTTCGGTCCGTTGGCCCCACTCTTCCGCTTTCGAAACCGACGAGCGAGGCAATTCAAATGGCTAACGATACCGAATTCGGCCTGGCCAGTTATTTCTATAGCCGGGACGTGGGCCGGATCTGGCGGGCGGCCGAGGCGCTCGAATGTGGAATCGTCGGCATCAATACCGGCCTGATCTCGAACGAGGTCGCGCCCTTCGGCGGCGTCAAAGCAGTCGGGCTGGGCCGCGAAGGATCTCACTACGGAATCGACGACTTCGTCGAAACAAAATACCTCTGCTTTGGCGGCCTCGACAAGTGACCGGAATGGAGACCATACAACCGCCCTGGGAGTCTTTGAAATCCAAAGCGTTCAATTAGCACCGAGACCCCTTTGAACAAGGTTCCCTCATCCCATGATTCCAGGGCTATGAGCAAGGCGCGGCCTGACAAGCGATCGGCAAACGCGCAAGTACGAGCAACCCATCCTTGACGATGGATGAGCGGCACGGAAATCATCGTCGATTTCCTGAAGAAAGAGGCAAAAATTAAGGTCGAAGAACTTGGCTGACAGGTTAAGAGTCAGTCAGGTCACAATCCGCAAGGATCTGGACGCGCTGGAACGCAGAGGCCTGCTCCAGCGAAGTCATGGGAACGCGATGTTTTCCCAGCAAAGCCGCTTCAATGTCGCATTTCTCGAGAAGCTGCAGATAAAATCCCCGGCGAAGGAGTCAATCGCGCAAACAGCCGCCAGCTATGTTCAGGAAGGAGATTCGATCGTCCTCGACTCGGGAACAACAACTTTATCGCTTGCCAAAGCGCTGGTCGGAAAATTTCAGATCCTTGTTCGTTATCACAAATTCGGTCCCGGTCGCCCTGGAGTTGACCAAGGCCGGATACGACGCTTCTGCTGGTCGGAGGCCAGGTGCGCAATCACAGCTTAGCCTTGCTGGGGCCGATGGGTGTAAAGAATCTCGAGAGCTATCATGTCGACCGCGCAGTTCATCGGAACATCGGGAATCACTCTGGCTCATGGATTTAGCACGCCCGATTCGTTGGACGCCCAGATGAAGCAAGCGATGATTCGAATCGCCGACAAATCCTATGTGCTGAGCGATTCATCGAAATTCGGTCACAACTGCATGGTGAGTTTTGCTCAAATGTTCCGAAATCTTCCGTACCCCTCACCGATTCCGGGCATCTCCGCCAGGACACTCAGGCAGTTCAGGCAGCACGACGTTGATATTCGAGTCATTCCGGCCAATGGGGCGTCCGGCCGCTAAATGGAAATGTTAAGAATTAACCTTATGCGTCTTAAATTGAATGCGGCTTCCAATGAATCCGGCGGGGCTACCTAAGCGAGATGCCTATGACTGCGCTCAGAACCACCTGTCCGAATACGCTCCTCGCGCGGTCTTGGCGCGGCCCCCATGAAGCTCCGCTCGACCCTGTCGCATCGCGGATTTCCGAACCCAGGCTGGGACAAGGTTGGAGGAGTTTTGCTTTCCTCGCCTTCTCGCCATGCCGCGCAGGCTTTCACCCATCTCCGTGCTGGCCTGATTGGCACGATGTCTTGCAGTTCCTTGAATTCCGGTTTGCTCGTCCGAAGCTGCTCCTGCCGGGTTGGATTTTTGGGATAATGTTCTTGCAGAGAGGTCTCTCCTATCCTACAAAACGCTTGAGGGCGTCCGGCAAACCTCGGTCGGCGGCGAACGCTGCCGCTCAAGACCGACCGGTTTGCTTCGGCCTCACAAATAAAGTTCCCTAAAAACCATAACAAATTCTACCAGCCCGCATAGTCCGGGCGCCACTGCAGGAGAATAGAAAACAAATGAAACGCTTAGTAATAGCATTAGTAGCAACCGCCATCATGACGTGCTTTGCGATGGCAGCAGACAGTATAAACGTCGGAGTTTGCATGGCTTATTTCGACGACCTCTTCCTCACAAATCTTCGCGAGGCCATGACGCAGCAGGCCAAGGAGAAGAACGTAAAGGTCGAATACGCGGATGCCCAAGGCGACATCGGCAAGCAGCTCAGTCAGATCCAAAACTTTATTGCGAAGAAGGTGGATGTGCTTGTCGTCAATCCTGTCGACAGCTCGGCAACTGCGCAGATGACCAAGCTTATCAAAGACGCAGGAATTCCTGCAGTTTACGTCAATCGGGAGCCGCTCGAAAAATTGGATCCTAAGGATCCCATCGTCTACGTCGGCTCCGACGAGCATGTGTCGGGCAAGCTCGAGGGCGAGGCGATTGCGAAAATGCTGAATGGCAAGGGCAACGTCGTTATCATGATGGGCGAACTTGCGACCCAGGCTGCCGCCCTGCGCACAGAGGGCGTTGAGAAGGTTTTGGCTCAGCATCCCGATATCAAGGTCGTGCAGAAGCAGACCGCCAACTGGAAGCGCACTGGAGGCAATGGATCTTATGAATAACTGGCTGCTTGCAGGCACGAAAATCGATGCCGTCGCTGCCAACAACGACGAGATGGCAATCGGGGCGATCATGGCGCTTCAGCAGGCGGGAAAGGATCCGTCGAAGGTCATCATCGGCGGTGTCGACGCGACTCGAGATGCGCTGTCTGAGATGGATAAGGGAACCTTGTCCGTCACAGTCTTCCAGGACGCCAAAGGTCAGGGTAAGGCTGTCATAGATTCCGCTCTTAAGCTTGCCAAGAAAGAGAAGTTCGAGTCTCCATACGTCTACATCCCGTTCCAACTCGTCAACAAGGAGAACTACAAAGAGTTCAACCCCTAATCGTGTTTTCTGCGCCGGCGTCAAAACGCCGGCGCAGCCTTCTCTCGTCGTAAAAACACCTAGAAAGTTAGCTATGACGCCTGCAGGCTCCCAAGAGCCCTTCAACGAAACCCAAGTGGCCGGAGTATTGCCCCATGTGCCTTATCTCCTGGAGGTGGAGGGAGTGCGCAAGGAATTTCCCGGTGTCGTCGCGTTGGATGGCGTGGGCCTGAAAGTTCGGCCTGGCACCGTCCATGCGCTAATGGGAGAGAACGGGGCCGGCAAATCGACCTTGATGAAGATTATCGCCGGCGTCTATCAGCCGGACACGGGGAGATCAAGCTCAAGGGAATCCCGTGAAGTTGACGACGCCCCTCGCTGCCCTCGATGCGGGAATCGCGATGATCCATCAGGAACTGAACCTCATGCCCTATATGACGGTGGCCGAGAACGTCTGGATTCGACGCGAACCCATGAAGGGGTTGATGGGTTTTGTAAGCTTCGTGGATCATGCGGAAATGCGCCGCATGACGGAACATCTGTTCCGGCGCCTTAATATCGACCTGGACCCGGAGATTGAGGTTCGATATCTCACCGTCGCTAATCGGCAAATCGTTGAGATCGCCAAAGCGGTATCCTTCGAATCCGATGTCCTTATTATGGATGAACCAACTTCGGCGCTTACCGAGCGCGAAGTGGACCACCTCTTCGCCATCATTGCGGATTTAAAAGCGCATGGCGTCGGCATCGTCTACATCACCCACAAGATGGATGAAGTTTTCACTATTGCCGACGATGTATCGGTTTTCCGGGACGGTCGATACATCGCTACCCATCGGGCCAGCGACATCAACCGCGACATACTGATAAAGGAGATGGTTGGCCGCGAACTCGGCGCCATGTTTCCCAAGGAGATTGTCCCTATCGGCGACGTGGCGCTTTCCGTTAAGAATCTGTCCCTGGAAGGCGTCTTTTCAGATATCTCCTTCGATCTCCGCAAGGGCGAGATCCTCGGCCTCGCCGGCTTGGTGGGCGCAGGGCGAACAAATGTCGCCGAGACCATCTTTGGCGTAACTCCGGCCACCTCGGGAGAGATCTTCGTGAATGGTAAGAAGCTCGTTGTCGATTCTCCGCTGACCGCGATGCACGCCGGGATGGCGTTTCTGACCGAGGATCGCAAAGACACCGGCTGCTTCCTGGTGCTCTCCGTTCTCGAGAACATGGAGATCGCGGTCCTCATGGACCGCTACGTCAAGAATGGCTTCGTGAGTCAGGGAAGCTTGAATGCGGAGTGCGAAAAATTGAAGGGCATGCTCAGGATAAAGACGCCTGATCTTGACGAGCGCATCGAGAACCTGAGCGGAGGCAACCAGCAGAAAGCTTTGATCGGTCGCTGGCTTCTCACCCAGCCGAAAATCCTGATTCTCGACGAGCCAACCCGCGGGATCGATGTCGGCGCAAAGGCGGAGATCCACAGGCTAATCTCAAAGCTCGCCGGCGAGGGTCTCGCGGTCATCATGATTTCTTCCGAAATGCCGGAGATTCTCGGGATGAGTGATCGCATCATGGTCATGCACGATGGTCATGCGACCGGGTTTCTGGACCGCTCCGAGGCGGATCAGGTCAAGATTATGCACCTTGCCTCAGGCTGATTGGTGACCCCAGCCCGTAGATATCAGGATAACGCAGCAATACCATGAAATTGGAGGAACAGTAATGAGCAACGAGGTCAAAACTCAGGCAGGGGCCAGCGACAAGTGCCGCTGCCGTTCCAGACAAGAAACAAGGCCGCAAACTGTCCAGCGAAGTGGGTATACTTCTTATTTTGATTGGCATTGCAGCGCTCTTCGAAATCTTGGGCTGGGTCTTCAAGGGTGACACGTTCCTCTTCAATCCTCAGCGCCTGTTCATCATTGTTCTTCAGGTATCGGTCGTTGGCTTGCTTGCCATTGCCGTGACTCAGGTGATCATCACTGGCGGGATCGATCTGTCCTCCGGCTCGGTGCTGGCAGTTTCAGCGATGGTGGCGGCGAGTTTGGCTCAAACCCCGGAAAATACTCGTGCGGTTTACCCGGCGCTTACCAATCTTCCGTTTATCATTCCACTCTTTGCAGGTCTTTGCGTGGGCATGCTTGCGGGGGTGGACTAACGGAACGCTCATCGCGCGTACGGGAATTCCTCCTTTCATCGCGACCCTTGGTATGATGGTGGCCGCCCGTGGAATCGCTCGGGCCTATACGGCAGGGCAACCGATCAGTATGTTGTCGCCGAAGTTCACCTGGATTGGTTCTGGCTACATGCCCGTGGTGATCTTCCTCGTGACCGCGCTCATATTCCACGTTGCGCTACGCTATACTCGCTACGGCAAGTTTACCTATGCCATCGGCGCCAATCCGCAGGCGGCGCGCGTCTCAGGTATTAACGTCGGACGCCATCTGATTGTCGTTTACTCGATTGCGGGGTTGCTTTCCGGGCTCGCCGGTGTCGTCACCGCGGCGCGCGCCGCGACCGGCCAGGCCGGTATGGGCCTGGGTTATGAACTCGATGCGATTGCTGCGACGGTCATTGGCGGAACGAGCCTAACCGGTGGAATCGGCCGCATTGGGGGCACCGTAATTGGCATGGTGATTCTCGGTATCATGACGCAGCGGATTCACCTTTCTCGGCGTCGACGTCTACTACCAGGATATCGTGAAGGGTGTAATCATTGTCGCCGCGGTCGCCACCGGATAGTACCGCCAGCGGCAACGCAGGAAGGCTTGATGCATCTGCAAAGTCACTGCGAAGGGCAGGCAGTGTTGTAGTGAGGTCCGCCTAACGCCGCGGCGAGACCGACGTCGACAGGGAACTCGGCTCCCGGTGGCCACAGACAGCGGCCGGTCCGCAATTTGATAGATATGCCAGCTAACAATCAGAGAAAAGTGAGGGTGGGAATGGTTGGAGGGCGCCGGGCGCGGGCATCGCTGGTAGCCACCGGACCGCGATGCGTCTCGACGATCGCTATCTCCTCGTCGCGGGCGTCTTTTCACGGAATCGCGAGAAATCTCTCGCCGCTGCCAAACAGCTTGGGATTTCGAGGACCGCGTTTACTCCGACTACGAAGCCATGGCCGACGGCTGAGGCAAGCGCGAAGACGCCATCGACGCGGCGACGATCGTTACGCCAACCGACAGCCACTATAAGATTGCCAAACGGTTTCTGGAGTCGGGAATCAACGTGATCTGCGACAAACCACTGTGCCTCACCGTCGAGGAAGCCAAGGAGTTGAAAGCTCTGGCTGAAAAGGGCGGTCTGATTCTCTGCCTGACCCACAATTACTCGGGCTACGCGATGGTGCGCCACGCTGCGCGCATGGTCAGAAATGGAGACTTGGGAGAGATCAAGGTCGTTCAGGCGGAACACGCTTCCGGTTGGGCCGCGAAGTTGCTCGAAAAGCAAGGCCACACCCAGGCTGCCTGGAGAATGGACCCCGGATTGTTGGGCGATGCGAGCGTGCTCTATGACTTGGGAACGCACGCCCACCAGTTGACCCGATTTATCACCGGCCTCGAAGTGTCTGAAGTGGCTGCGGAATTGAGCCAAATCGTGGCCGGAAGGGCTATCAAGGACAACGCCAATTTGCTTCTCCGCTTTTCCAACGGCGCCCGGGGAAGTCTGTGGGCTTCGATGGCCGCGGTAGGAAACGAGCACGGCTTGCGAATCCGCGTTTACGGAGACCGCGGCAGCTTGGCCTGGCACCAAGAGGATCCTCACCATCTGCAATATTCGCCAATCGATGGGCCGCCTCAGATCCTGGCGCAAGGCGCTGCGTGGCTTTCTCCTGACGCGGATAAGTGGACGCGGGCGGGACTCGGGACATCCGGAAGGATTTTCGAGGCGTTCGCGAATCTTTATACCGAGGTCGCGGACGCGTTGCTCGCCAAAGCCGAAGGGCGGCCATTTGCGAAAGCGGAGCTCGGATTTCCGGATGCAACAGACGGGCTGCAAGGCGTGGCCTTCGTCGAGGCGGCGATGCGCTCCTATGCCGCCGAGGGCGCTCATGGACCGCGGTCGAATCGTAAACTAAGAGAGATACTCGACTATGCTCAAGGTAGCAGTTATAGGAACCGGTTTCATCGGTTCTGTTCACGCGAAGAACGTTGCCCGCCACCCTGCCACGCGAATTGGTGGCGGTATGCGATGTCAATGTCGAATCGGCCGGGTAAACTTGCGGCGGCGACGAACTCGAAAGCCGTAGAGCGACGCCGACGAGATCTTTAACAGCAAAGACGTCGAGGCCGTGTTTGTTTGCACCTCGACGAATACCCATGTCGATTATCTGAAGCGATCAGCCCGGGCGGGCAAAGCCGTCTACTGCGAGAAGCCAATCGGCTTGGATTATCAGGAAGCGGTCGACGCCGTGGGCGTCGTCCGGGCCGCCAACGTTCCGCGTGATGCTGGGCTTCAACCGGCGCTTTGACCCCAACCATGCGGCGCTCTGTGACGAAGTCCGGCGCGGCGATGTCGGCAATCTCGAGATTATCCAGATGACTTCGCGCGGGCCAAACCTTCCGGCGATCAGCTATCTGGCCACTTCGGGGGCAGCTGCGAGACCAGACAGTCTCATTTCTTCGATCTCCTGCGTTGGATTACCGGCGATGAGGCCGACGAAGTGTTCGCGTTCGGAGCGGCCATGGTGGATCCCAAAGTCGCCGAGGTCGGAGACGTGGACACAAGCATCGTAACGATTCGGATGGCCTCAGGGGCGCTTTGCCAAATCGATTCCGTCCCGGCGCGCCGGCTATGGTTACGATGAGCGTATCGAGGTTTTCGGCTCAAGGGAATGATCGAGTCCCGGCGGCAGCGGGCACGAGGCGTTTCACGGTTTCTTGGAGACAAAGTCATCGAGGATGGACTCCCATGCAGGCTGGTTCGAGCGAATCGAGCGAGAGCTATTACGTGGACCCTGGAGGCATTCTGCTGGCGCTATCGCCAGGGCGCCCCGCCCAGCCCATCGCTCGAGGATGGGTTGCGGGCCCAGTTGCTGGCCGACAAGGCCACCGAAGTCGCTCAAGACGGGACGATCAGTAAAGATCGCCGGTTGAATTGAAGCCCAAGGACTCCATGAGCGTGGCTGCATCAAAAGCATTGTGCTCGGGGCCAAAGGCTGCGCCAGCGGCGGTCTCAAAGCACGAGCAGCATCACCTCTTGAGGTATTCCTTGTAGTTCTCCTGCGGTGACAAGCTCGAACGGGATCCAAACAAAGGACTCAACCTTCTCGCCCTTGATGAGTTTGACCGCGGTTTCCACCGCACCCCTGCCCTGACCCTTGGCGTCCTGGAAGACGGTCACAGCCAGGTTGCCCTTCTCCATCTCAGCGAGCGCATCCGCAGTTGCGTCAATGCCTCCGATGACCAGTTTCTTCGGATCCTTGCCGGCCTGCTGGAGCGCGAGGATCGCTCCGATGGCCATTTCGTCGTTGTTTGCGGCGACGGCATCGATCTTGGTTCCGGCAACCAACCAGTTGTTCATGAGATCGATGGCCTCATTCCGCCGCCAGTTGGCAGTTTGCTTTCCCACGATCTTCATCTCCGGATGTTGGGCGACGACTTTCTCTACGCCCTCGGTACGCAGAACGGCAGCCTGGGTCGCAAGCTCGCCCATCATGATGACGACGTTGCCCTTGTTGTTCAGCAATTTGGCGATCGCCTTCACCCTCGAGCTTGCCCGACACGTTCTCGTCTGAGCCAACGTAGGCGACCCCTTCGGGCAGGGTTTCCTCAGCAGGCTTAAGGTTGACGTAGACCAAAGGAATGCCGGCCTCGGTGACAAGCTTCGTCATCTTAGGCGTCGCCGTGGTGTCGACAGGGTTGACGATGATCGCATCCATCCCTTGGGTGATGAAGTTTTGTATCTGATTAAGCTGCTTTCCGATATCCCCCGATGCGTCCATCAAATTGAACCTCCACTCCCAGCTCCTTAGCCTTTTCCCCCATTGCCTCGCGAACTTTGACGAGAAACAGGTGCTCGAAGGAGGACAACGAGACGCCGATTTTCTGAGCCATCGCAGAGCTCATCAGTGTGGCACAGGCGGCAAATGCTATTAGAAGGCGTTTCATTTCATTCTCCTACCTTTGACACCCACACAATCGGATGCAGTTTCTTTCCTTGGTTTTCCGGGTGCACTTCACTACGAGGCCACTGCGCGCATTCGGACTTTCAATATGCACTCAGCACGTATTTCAAAGCTTACAGTGCAGACGTTTTCTATGCAGGAAGCATGTTACCTCAAAACATCCAATCCAATGGACCCCACTTGCGAGCCGCTCTTGAACAGGCGGGGCGCTGAAGTCGTGAGCCCGCAGTCCTTTGAACGGGTTACGATAGCTCCCATCAGGCCACCTAACGCCGTGCCATCAAACGCTTCGAATCTCCATTGCTAGCTACGTTCAAAAAGCACGAAGCGGGTCTTCGGAAACCGACGCCTTTTTCGGTTGGCAGCACTATTGCTGATTGACTCTAGCGGACCACCAGCGTCTCTAAAAATGGATCCGTGACCAAGCGGCCTGGCCCCTCCTAGCGAAGCAATAGGCGTAACCAGTCCCAAATGAAACTTTGTGCAGTATCAGACGGTTTAGGCCACCTTCCATTTCAAGAGGCTGCGAAAGCATTTTCAGAACTTGGGCTTGCAGCCCTGGAAGTTTGCATGGGCAACTGGTCAGGGCTCCAGCACTGCAGACTTGCAATCATTGCTGGAGAGCAAGGAGAAGCGTCAGGGACTTTTCTGTCATGCGCGGAGGCGAAAATAACTGGCACTGGCGGCACTTAACTGCAGTGGCAATCAGCTTCACCCGGTCGATGGAGAGCGGCAAAGCAAGGTTGTTTGCGACACACTTCGATCGCTGAGATGCTCGATGTGCACTCAATTGTTCTGATGTCTGGTCTGCCAGCCGGGGACCGGCGGACGTGCGGCCGGTGGATTACCTGCGCCTGGCCGCCTGAGCATGCTGAGATTCTTGACTGGCAGTGGAACGAGAAACTTGGTGCCTTACTGGACAAAGCTTGCCGCAGCTGCCAGGATGCGGCGTAACTAGGCTTTGTATCGAGATGCATGGCGACCAGCTTCGGTTCTTCATAACGTTCCCACACTCCTGAAACTCAGGAAGGAGATTGGGCAGGTCTGTCGGCGCAAATTTTGACCCAAGTCATCTATTTTGGATGGGGCCGATTCCGCTTGCAGAACCATTCCCGTCCTCGGTGACGCCATTCATCATGTGCACGCAAAGGACACAATGATGAACGATGCTGCGCTCAAAGTGACTGGCTGCCTGGAGACCATCGGACACGGGAACGTCAAAGATCGCGCCTGCGGAGCTATATCACGTGGATACGGCCATGGCGCAAAATGGTGGCGTGAGTTCTGCTCATCGGCTGCGTCTCTACGGCTATGACGGCTGGTTGTCCATCGAGCATGAGGACATCGTTCTTTCGCGCATAGAGGGAATGCGCCGGTCGGTTGACCTTCTGGAACGAGTCTTGATCGGTGAGCCCACGCGATTATGCAATGCCAGGTCCCTCCCGGTGGTTGACGCCCCTGCCACGAGCCGAGGCGCACGATGCACGCACGTTACGTTGATTTGTCCGCCAAAGCGAGGTGAGGCCGACGGGTCAATATCGCGAGGTCGGCAGGCCTTCCCGTTCGCAGCGAGGCGCTAGCCTTACGCTCAATTATGGCACACCCTATCATCCTGCCATCCGCTCTTTGAAATCGACACGGAATCAACACAAATACGATTAACCAATCCCAATAGCTTCGCAAGACGCGTCCCTATGAGATTCTCCATTTGCGCTTGGACGTTTGGCAACACCGCCAATTGACAACGTATTCGAAATCGTTTCCTCGGCAGGGTATACATCCATTGACCTGACGGCTGCAGTTGACGCTTGTGATTGGACTGAAGAAGCCGTCCAACTGGCTGGAATTCTCTCTTGAAATCAGCGGGCTCGCATGCTGACTAGCGGTTGGCCGGCCGAGGATCGTGATTTAGCAAATAAAGACGGGCGGAACAGACAAAAGGCTGTTCGACTACTTTAAACGCCAGATTGAATGCGTAAAAGTCGTTGGAGGTGACTACTTGATCGTTGTTCCTTCTGCGGTAGGAAGTTCCGATCCATGGAGGCCGACACGCGCGAGGACTGGAAATGGGCTGTTGAATCTGTCTGCAATCTCACTGAAACGGCCGCGAGCAATCAGGTAACGCTGTGATCGAGCCGCTCAATCGCTATGAAAGCTGCATCGTCAATACCGCCGAAGATGTGTCGCGATTTGTTGCAGAAGTAAATCATGCAAACGTGCGAGCCTTGTTGGACACATATCACATGAATATTGAAGAATCTGAGATCGAGAAGGCCTTTCCGACTGTGCAGGACTGTCTGGAAGTTGTCCATTTCGCGGATAGTAATAGACGGGCTTTAGGTCAGGGGCATATCGATTTCCGGCCTGTTGTATCCGGCATGAAGACCATCGGCTTTGACAAGGCCGATCGTCCGTCCGCGAATGTATGCAGCGCCAGGTGAACGATCCGTTCAGAGATGCACGTGACAAGGGCGACACGACACAACTGCAAACCTTATCGCAAAGTATGCACAAAGGAATCGCTTGCTAAACCTAATGGAAGTAGTTTGCTTAAGGATCCTTTGCATGACTCATTTGATCAAGCACTTTGTCTGCGCATGTTAGAGGGGGCTAAGAAATTCAGTGGGAAGAACCAAGGAAATGGCTAAAAAGTAAAGATTGGAATTTTAGGTGCAGAGCTTTATTGCAAGAATTATATCGGGAATTTGCAAAATGATGAACGGGCGGAAATCGCTGCTGTGGTCGGCTGTATTTGGATAAAGCCAAGGCGCTTGCCAAACTCGCTTCGTAATGGCGGCTCAACTT